>Ga0316192_10002978_pt1 | contig 12371 bp, 13 predicted proteins | sample MerIslwburrow_MG_FD_204931 | JGI IMG/M metagenome (GOLD analysis project Ga0316192, IMG submission 204931) | Coastal sediment microbial communities from Maine, United States - Merrow Island worm burrow | ecosystem: Environmental > Aquatic > Marine > Coastal > Sediment | place: USA: Maine...
TCAATAAAACTGCCATGCCTGATCACGGCGACTTCTCCTTCGGCCAGCGGCTGCCAGGATTCCTCGGTGAGCGGTACACTTGCGATCAGGATTACCTCCTGGCTGTGATCAGTCATTGTAATACCTGCTGCGGATAGGTCCGGCAGGGCTTCATTGCAGGCGCGCTCGAGAAAATACAGCCCCGGCGGCCTGATTTCTCCGTCTTGCTGAGTGCGTTGGTGTGAGTGCACGAACAGTACATCGCCGTCGGCATAAAGAAAGTTGGCTGGGCCGAAGGGTCGCAATTGCCCGGCAAGCCGGGCCACGACCTCGAGTCTGGCGGACAGCGCGGGAAGTCGTCCTCCCGACCTGGACCACAACTTTCCCAGGCGATCCAGCAGGATGCAAAAAACGAGTTCTGAGTCCGTGTTACCCACTCGATTGAAGCGTTGCGGCTGGAAATCAGGTTCATCTTCGAGACCGGCGAGTTTGCCGTTATGCGCGAATACATGGGTATAACCGCCCATCTCCCGAATAAACGGCTGCGTATTACGCAGTGCCACTTCACCTTGTGTTGCCAGCCGGATATGCGCAACAGTCAGCTGACTGGAGGGTGAAAACTTCTCGATACAGCGCACCAGGGCGCTTTCCGCGGCCGCGCGGGGTTCACGCAGCAGAAACACATCCGGTCCCTCGTAAAAGGCCACCCCCCAGCCGTCGCGGTGTGGCGCTTCGATACCGCCGTGCCTGGCCAGGCGCTCCAGCGACAATTCGACCGTTGTCGGCAGACGACTGGAAATGGCGAGCAGTTCACACATCGATCTGCCCCGCCTATAACTCGAGTTGCATCCAGAGCGGGCGATGGTCCGAGATGTAGTACTTGGCGCAACTGCGCCAGTAGCCGGGTGCCGTGGCATTGAAGATATCTGAAAATATCGCACCATCGAAGTCGAATACACCCATCTTTTTTACCTTCGACTTCAGTCCCGGTGTCACCGCGATCTGATCATAATCAGCCGTGTTGGAAACATTGGTCGGGATGCGTGTGGTATGCGGTGGCAGGCTCAGGCCGCGTTTCGTCAGCGCCGCATGGATCGCGTCACCGGTTTCTGCCCGTGGCAGGTTAAAGTCTCCCAACGCCAGGATATTCCGGTTGCGCGTAACATCGGCTGGAACCGCGTCGCGGTGTTGAATCAGGTTGTGGATTTCGATCTGTGGGTCGTATACATGTTCGGGTTTAGGTCTGGCAAGTGCACGCATCCGTTGCTCCTCAGTCGTCTGGCGATAACAAACTTGTATCACCGGGAACGCAAAGTGTAAAAGCATTATCTTTGTAAGGGAATTGATAGCGGTCAGGAATTTGTCTGTTAATATAGCGTTTTCTGATATAGACAGGCTTAATTAATGGCTCGTAAAGAATTTACCTTTGTCAGTTTTTTGCTGCGGTTTCTGTTTGCCCTGGCGCTGGTGTTCCTGACCTATAACCCCAGTGGTTATTCCTGGGTGGGATGGTTACTGTCCGATACTGCACTGGTTTACAAGGTGGCGGGGGGCGTCGTGCTGCTGATTGGCTGGGTCATGTTTCTGCGGGCAACCTGGCGTTCGCTGGGCGCCATGGGCACGATGCTGGCGCTGGCGTTTTTCGCCGTTATCATCTGGTTGTTCCATTACTGGGGTTTCTTCGCGCTAGACGATATTGCGACCATTAAATGGATAGTGCTGTTTGTCCTGAGCGGAGTGCTCGCCGTGGGGATGTCCTGGTCGCATGTGCGGCGCAAGCTTTCCGGGCAATATGACACCGATGAAATCGAGGGTTAGGAAACTCTTCATGACGCTGGTGCCTCCATTCAGCTAGTGGCTTCTCAGGCCGATAGTGTAATCCTGTTGCATGGGCTGGCGCGTACCGACAGGTCGATGAAAAAAATGGAGCAGGCCCTGTCGGATAAGGGTTACAGCGTATATAACGTCAGTTATGCCTCTACGCGTAAAAATATTGCACAACTTGCCGAAGAAGCGATTGGACCGGCGCTTAAGTTATGCCCGGCAGAACACAAGCTGCATTTCGTAACCCATTCGCTCGGCGGGATACTGGTGCGGCAATACCTGTTGCATCATGCGATCGAAAATCTCGGTCGGGTGGTGATGCTGGGACCGCCCAACAAGGGCAGTGAAGTTGTCGATAAGCTGGGCGATTTCCCGGGATTCCATTTTATCAATGGTGACGCCGGGCTGGAACTGGGGACCGGAGAAAGCAGTGTTCCAAACCGGTTGGGCGCTGCGAATTTCGATCTTGGTATTATTGCCGGCACGCGCAGTATCAACCTGATTCTGTCGCGAATGATTCCAGGGCCTGACGATGGCAAGGTTTCGGTCGAGAGCACCAAACTCGAAGGCATGCACGACCACGTCCAGATGGAAGTAACGCATCCCTTCATGATGCGTAATAGTAAAGTGATCGAGCAGGTTATCCAGTACCTCGAAACCGGCAGATTCTCGGCAAGCTAAATTACGCAGCCTGCTCGAGTGCAAACTCGCGGCGAAGTACGACTACTTCAATTATGCTGTGGACCGCGTGCACCACTAATACCGGCAACGATTAAAGCTGTTTATTGTTGCTGGACTTGTCGGTATTGGTCGAGTCTCGATATCCGACCTGGCTGCGGGCTATGCCCTGCTTACCTAGCCGGGCCGCCACTTGCGCATAATCCCGCAGCCTGGTTGCGGCGCGTTGCCTCTGGTCCCTGGTGAGCCAGCGGTTGATGTCTTCCAGCGCCACTGCAAACGCTTGCCAGTAAGACTGACGCAGCGGTTCGTAGGCAAGTGAATACTCGGTCGACGGATCCAGCAGAACGGCCTTTAGTTCTGCCTGGCTGATGCCGGTTGTGGCGGCCTTGTTTAACACGCTGATAAACGCCTGCTGTCTCGCTTCGCGGTATCTGAGCCAGGGTTCGTAAATATCTGGCACCTGCCTCAACCTGAGCATGATCTTGCTTTCCTGAAACTCGTCGAAATCACCATACCAGTCTTCGAGGCGATCGAAGTTCCGACTCACGCGAAAGATTTCGCGCTGTTGCGCGGACTTTTCGAGGTAGTCGTTGAACTCGCTAAAGCTTTTTCGATGGTATTGCTGGTAGTTTTTGATTTGCTGTGGCGTCAGCGTGACTGCAAGGTCGCCAAAACTGTCGATCGCTTTTTCCAGCGAGCGCCGCCAGGCGAGGCGAACATTTTTGTTCAGCTGCATAAACTCCGCTGCGGTAATGCCCTCGGCAGTGGCCTGGGCCGCCTGGTCAAGCAACTGCTGGTAGCGGATTAGTTCTTCCTTGCGGTGCCAGGCAAAAAACTGGTCGAGCCGTGAATCGAGCTGGGTGCTTTGTAGCGTGTCCAGGTCGAAGGCGTCGTCGATTTCGCTTGACACAAACGAGGGTGCGTTGTTGTAGGCGAGGTCGATCATGCTGCAGCCCGCCAGAATCAGGCCGCAGGTAGCTGCAAAGAAAAGTTGGTATATAGGTTTCATCATGTTGGCTGAATACCGGTTTTCTACCTAAGGGGTTTCGGCAGCGGGAAAATCACATCTTCGGTAAAACCGAGCGAAGATACCTTGCCGGCTCCGTTGCATTGTAGGAAGTTGACCACATTCTGTACCAGAAGTTCCGGTGCGGATGCACCTGCGGTTACCCCGATACGGCTTTTCCCGGTTAACCATTCGAGCTTGATATCGTTTTCACTGTCGATCAGATAGCCTTCTATGTGCTTGTTTTCCGCGATTTCACGCAGTCGATTCGAGTTTGAGCTATTCTTCGAACCGACCACAAGTATCAGGTCACAATGCTCGGCGAGTTGTTTGACGGCATCCTGGCGATTTTGCGTGGCGTAACAGATATCTTCCTTCTTGGGTCCCTGAATTTCGGGGAAGGTTTCGTAGAGGCAGTCGATTACTATTGCAGTATCGTCCTTGGATAGCGTCGTTTGCGTGACAAAACGCAGCTCGGTCGGGTTTTGTACTTCGAGTCTGCGTACGTCCTCCGAGGACTCGACCAGGTAAATATCGCCGCCGGTCGCCCGGTCATACTGCCCCATGGTGCCTTCAACTTCGGGATGGCCCTTATGGCCGATGAGGATGGTTTCGATACCCTTGCGGCTATAGCGGCTGACCTCCATGTGGACCTTCGTGACCAGCGGACAGGTCGCGTCAAACACCTTGAGCTCGCGCCGTTCAGCCTCGCGCTGTACCTCCCTGGAGACACCATGGGCGCTGAAGATGACGTAATTACCATCGGGTATCTGGTCGAGTTCGTCGACAAATATCGCACCCTTTTGCTTGAGATCATCGACCACGTAGCGGTTATGCACGACTTCATGGCGAACGTAGATCGGGGCACCAAAGAGTTGTATCGCGCGTTCGACGATTTCGATGGCACGATCTACTCCGGCGCAAAAACCACGCGGATTGGCGAGCAGGATTTCCATTAGTGCAGGGTTTTCGGCTTCCCGGGAGCGTCTTCAACAGCGACAATTTTAACGCTGTAGCGCACCGTTTGACCAGCCAGGGGATGGTTCAGGTCGATGCGGACTTCATCTTCATTAAATTCCAGGATCGTGCCTGGTAGTGTGTCTCCATCTTCGGTGGCGAACTCGATGATCAAGCCCGGTTCCAGTTCCAGGTCGGGATCGAACTCGACGCGGGGCAGCGCACGAAACAGGGTTTCGTCGACATATCCAAAGGAAAGATCGGGGCCGATATCGATGGTTTGTTCATCGCCTTTCTGTAAACCGATCAGCGCGAGTTCCAGTCCTTCTGCCATTTCGCCACAGCCGAGCTGTACGGTTATCGGCTCATCGTCGAAATTATCTTCCAGAATCTGATCATCGGTTAAGCCGATACGGTAGTAGAGGGTGACACGACTGTTTCGCTCAATCATGCTCATACTGTTATTCAGTCGTGGTTTTTTTGAAACCGGTGAAGCTGCTCAGAATCAGCAGCACCGCACCTACACTGATCGCGGCATCAGCGATATTAAACGCCGGAAACGGGTAGGCGCCAAGCCAGATCTGAATGTAATCGATGACATGCCCGAGATAAATACGATCGATCAGGTTGCCGATTGCTCCGCCAAGAATAAGGCTTAGCGAGATTGCCGCCAGGGTATCTTCCGCCGGCAGCTGCCTGATCCATTGCACGATGAGCACGCTCATGATGATCGCGATTGCGGTGAACAACCAGCGCTGCCAGCCGCCGGCGTCGGCGAGAAAGCTGAATGCAGCCCCAGTGTTATAGGTCAGGTACCAGTCGAAGTAAGGCAATAGATTAACCGCCTGGTGTGGCGTCAGCTGAGCTTCGGCGATTTGTTTGCTGGCCTGATCGAGTACCACCACTAACAGGCTCATCCATAGCCATTTAACATTAGGGGACGTTGCGTTCATGATTGGTAACTTTCGCTATCAGGCGTAGCGACGATGTTCACCGTCACCATCGATATTATCGATGCAGCGCCCGCAAAGCTCGGGATGCCCGGCATGACTACCTACTTCCTCGCGGTGATGCCAGCAGCGCACGCATTTTTGATGCTCGCTGGGGGCGGCCTGCACCAGTATTCTGCTGCCGTTACGCAATGTAATGATGTCGTCGGACTCGACTGCATTCAGTGGTGCCAGGGTCGCGGCCGACGTGATCAGTACGAATCGCAGCTCATCGCTGATGACCTGCAGCTGATCAATCAGCGCCTGGTCGGCAAGAATAGTGACATCGGCGTCCAGGCTCGAACCAATTTTTCCGTCCTGGCGCAAGCCTTCGAGATTGCGCGTGACTTCGGCGCGCAATTGCGCGACCGAATCCCAGGTTGATACATCGATTTCGGTATTCGAATAGGCGAACAGTCCGTCGTACCACTCGGCGGTAAAAACCCCGAGGTCGGCACGCGGCCCCGGCATGTTTTCCCAGACTTCGTCGGCGGTAAAACTCAAAATCGGCGCTATCCAGCGCGTCATGGCTTCGGTGACATGGTACATCGCGGTTTGACAGGAGCGCCGCGCCAGCGAATCGGCCTGCGTGGTGTACTGCCGATCCTTGATTACGTCGAGGTAGAATCCGCCCAGAGTCTCGGAGCAAAAATTATGAATCTTCTGGATCGCGACATGAAAATGGTAGTCGTCGAAATGCCCCTGCAATTCGGACTGTAGTTTAAGCGTTTGCGCGACAATCCACTGGTCCAGTGCGAGCAGGTCTGCGGCGGCAACCGAATGACTGGCGGGATCGAAACCGTTGGTGTTGGCCAGCAGGAAACGCAGCGTATTACGAATGCGGCGGTAGGAATCGGCGGTACGCTTGAGGATTTCATCAGAAATTGACATTTCACCCGAATAGTCGGTCGATGCGACCCACAAGCGGAGGATGTCGGCACCGAGTGTCTTGGTGACCTTGATCGGTGCAATCACGTTGCCCACCGATTTCGACATTTTCATACCCCTGGCATCGACGGTAAATCCATGCGTCAGAACCTGGCGATAGGGTGCCTGACCGTGCATCGCGCAAGAGGTGAGCAGCGACGAGTGGAACCAGCCGCGGTGCTGATCCGAGCCTTCCAGGTACATATCGGCGGGAAAAGTGAAACGGTCGTCCTGTTGTAACACGCTGAAGTGGGTCGTGCCCGAATCGAACCAGACGTCCAGGGTATCGTTCAGTTTGACGTAATCGTCAACTTCATCGCCGAGCAATTCGCTGGCCTCGAGTGAAAACCAGGCCTGAATGCCGTGTAGTTCGATCCGCTGCGCAACCGCTTCGATCAATTCCGCGGTACGCGGGTGTAACTGCTGGGTTTCACGATGCATGAACAACGGGATCGGCACGCCCCAGTAGCGTTGCCGCGAGATGCACCAGTCTGGCCGGTTTTCGATCATGCTTTCAATCCGCGCCTGTCCCCACGAAGGCACCCAGCGGACTTTTTTGATTTCGGCCATGGCGAGATCGCGCAGCCCGGCCTGTTCCATACTGATAAACCATTGCGGTGTAGCGCGGAAAATGATCGGGGTTTTATGCCGCCAGCAGTGGGGGTAGCTGTGCTGATACTTCTCCAGATGCATCAGAGCGTTATGCTGCTTCAGCACTTCGATGACATGATCGTTGGCGGCGAATACATGCTCACCAGCGAAAAATTCGGTCTCAGGCAGGAAACAGCCGTTGCCGCCGACCGGGTTATAAATCTCCAGGTCGTACTTTTTACCGATGATGAAATCGTCCTGACCGTGTCCGGGGGCGGTATGCACCGCGCCGGTACCGGCCTCGAGGGTAACGTGATCACCGACAACCAGTAACGACTCGCGATCGTAAAACGGGTGCCGCAGGCATTGCCGCTCAAATACGTCACCATTGCCGCGCGCAACGACCCTGTAATCCTCGATTCCATAGCGATTGAGGGCATCCTGCACCAGTGCTTCTGCGAGTAACAGGCGTTCGGGCCCACGTTCACCTTCGACCTGCAGCAATACGTATTCTTGCCCCGGGTTAAGTGCAACCGCGAGATTGGCAGGTAGAGTCCATGGAGTCGTGGTCCAGATCAACACCGAGATAGGGCCTTGCCCGGGGCCGTCGGCTTCGGCTTGCATGCAGGCGATGAAAGCGTCTTCGTCGATCACCGGGAAGCGCACGTCGATTGCCGGGGATGTCTTGTCCTTGTAATCCACCTCGGCTTCGGCGAGCGCCGAACCGCAATCGATGCACCAGTGAACCGGTTTATCACCGCGTACGACATGACCGTTATCGATGATTATGCCAAGTGCACGCACGATGTTGGCCTCGGTTTCGTATTTCATCGTAAGGTAGGGGTCGAACCAGTCACCCAGCACGCCGAGACGGATGAAATCGAGGCGCTGCTGGTCGATCTGCTTGAGCGCATAGTCACGGCAGGCCTGGCGAAATTCATCGGCTTCGACCTTGACGCCGACCTTGCCGATATTTTTTTCCACCTGGTGCTCGATCGGCAGACCGTGGCAATCCCAGCCAGGCACGTAGGGTGCGTCTTCGCCGTTCAGGGTGCGTGATTTGACGATCATGTCCTTGAGAATCTTGTTGACCGCATGGCCGATGTGAATGTCGCCGTTGGCATAGGGCGGGCCATCGTGCAACACGTAACGTTTGCGTCCGGCGCGCGCATCGCGAATGACCTGGTAGAGGTCCTTATCCTGCCACTTTTGTAAACGCTCGGGTTCGCGATTCGCCAGGTTACCGCGCATCGGGAACTCGGTATCGGGTAAATTCAATGTAGATTTATAGTCAGCCAACTGTCATTTATCTCGTGTTGAAAAACGCTTTCGCCTTCTCGGTGTCCTGGGCAATCCAGCTAGTCAATTCCTCCAGGGAATCAAATTTCTCTTCGTTGCGGATCTTGTGTAAAAACTCGACTACGACGCTGTAACCATAAACATCCTGGTCAAAATCGAGAATATATACCTCGAGAATAGTGTCGACGCCGTTAACCGTGGGGCGCGTACCAATGCTGGCGACGCCCTGTAGCGCGCGATTATCTATTCCTTTCACGATAACCGCAAATATTCCTTTTACGATCAGGGTTTTATCGCCCATTTTTATATTAATCGTGGGGAAACCCAGCTGACGTCCAAGCTTCTTGCCATGCGCAACTCTACCCGAGAGTGAATATGGGCGGCCGAGCAGCTCGGCGGCCTTGTCAAAGTCATCCCGCTGAATGCATTCTCGCACGCGGGTACTGCTGACCCGCTCGCCATCGAGTATCAGGGTTTCGGTTTCGTCGACTTTAAAACCGAAGCGCTTGCTATGTTGTTGCAGGAATTGAAAATTACCCTGTCGATTTTTACCAAAATGAAAATCGTCGCCGATAACCAGATGCCTGGTGTTGAGGCTTTCCACCAGGATTTGCTGGACGAAGTCTTCGGCACTCTGGCTGGCAAGTTCCTCATCGAAACGCAGGCATAACAGGTAATCGATTTGCTGCGCTTGCAGGTAAGCGATTTTCTCGCGAAACCGGGCGAGTCGTCCGGGTGCCTTGCCAGGGGCGAAGTACTCGATCGGCTGCGGTTCGAAGATGATGGTCACGGTTGGCAGCGACGCTTCCCGGGCGACCCGCTTTAACTGCCTGATGACCTGTTGGTGGCCGCGGTGCACGCCATCGAAATTGCCGATCGTCACCGCGCTTGCTGTTAGCGGTCGAGTTAAATTGTAAAGTCCTCGGATCAGTTTCATGATGATATCAGGCGATGATGTGCTGGCGACGAAAGCCCATTATCCAGAGCATTAAACCGTAGCATAAGACTGCGGGTAGTATCATCCAGCTAAGTTGGAGCAGACGTTGGTGCCAGCGCCACTCGGACCATGCATCCAGTTCCGGCAGCATGAAAAGGATAACCACTCCCATTGCGATACAGCCGAACAGGATCTTGAGCAGTGGTCGGCTGAAGGTTTCGAGTGGGCCTAGAATCGCATCACGGCGTAACTCGCGCGCCAGCCGAAAGGCGTTGAAATAGGCCGAGGCCGTGGTTGCCAGGGCGAGGCCGACATGCGGCGCAAGAAACTGCGCCTGTAGCATCGATACCACGAAAACCACGTTTAGTACCATGTTGAATACCATTGCCTGAATGCCGATACGAACCGGGGTGCGCGTGTCCTGACGCGCATAAAAACCGCTGGCCAGGATCTTGATCAGAATAAATGCCGGCAAACCGAGACTGTAGGCCATCAGGCTGTAGGCTGCCATCATCGAATCGTGAGCGCTAAATGCGCCGTATTCGAACAGGGTTGCCAGGATAGGCTGCGCCAGCAGAAACAGACCAAAGGTGGCCGGTACCGCGATCAGCAGTGACAACTGGATCGCCCAGTGCATGGTTTTATTGAAGCTGTTGTCTCCCTCCCGGTAATGCGCCTGGGAGAGATTGGGCAGGACTACGGTCGCGAGTGCGATACCGAATACGCCGAGTGGGAATTCGAGCAGGCGGTCCGAGTAATAGAGCCAGGAGACGCTGCCGGTGACCAGGAAGGACGCAATAAAGGTATCGAATAATAGATTGATCTGCGCCACGGAGGAACCGAACAGCGCGGGGATCATCAGTTTGATGATTTTTTGTACGCCCGCATGCTGCCAACCCCACTTCGGTCGTGGTAATAGTCCCGCGCGATACAGGAATGGTAGTTGAAACAGTAATTGCGCGACGCCGGCGATTAACACGCCCCAGGCCAACGCGATAATCGGCACATCGAGCCGTGGACTCAACCACAGCGCGCTACCAATCATGCTCAGGTTGAGCAATACCGGTGTGAATGCCGGCACCGCGAAGCGTTTCAGGGTGTTCAGGATGCCGCCAGCCATCGCGGTCATCGAGATTAGCAATATGTAGGGGAAGGTGATGCGTAACATGTCGGCGGTGAGCTCGAACTTTACCGGCTGATCAACAAATCCGGCGGCGAAAATGCCGATCAGCAATGGCGAAGCGGCGACACCAACCAGGCTGAGTAACAACAGGATTAAACCCAGTGTGCCGGCAACCCGATTTATCAGGTCCCGGGTCTGCGCGGCTGAGTAGTTGCTGCGATACTCGGTAAGCACCGGCACGAAGGCCAGTGAAAAAGCGCCTTCGGCGAATAGTCGGCGCAGAAAATTTGGAATCTTGAAGGCGACAAAAAAAGCGTCCGCAGCATCGCTGGCGGAAAAGAATCGCGCAATAACGATATCCCGGGCAAGCCCCAGCACGCGCGACAGTAATGTCATCGAGCCTACCGCGGCAGTTGATTTGATCAGCGCGCTCATTCAGGGGTTCAGACGGTTTTGTTTCGGCTCAGTAAAAGCGGCGAATTCTAGCATTTAAGTGGTTGTATGGCAGTCATTTTTAGGTTGACAGCGCCGGGCGCAGTGAAGATAATGCGCGCCTCATTTTTTAAGCCCGACCCCAGGAGTAGACCTTGGCAAATTCAGCATCCGCGCGCAAGCGTGCAAACCAGGCCGAACAGCGTCGTCAGAACAATGCCAGTCGTCGTTCAATGATGCGAACCCATCTCAAGGCAGCTGTTGCCGCGATTGCCAGCGCTGACAAAAAAGCCGCTGAAGAAGCTTATAAAAAAGTTGTGCCGGTGCTCGATAGCTCGGCGACTCACGGGCTGATCAGCCACAACAAGGCCGCGCGCCATAAAAGCCGCATGAACGCGCAGATCAAGGCGCTGTAAGAAGCCAACGTAATTTATAAAAAAGGCCGGAATGTCCGGCCTTTTTTGTGCCTGTCATACTGCCAGCCATTCCTGGCTGACCAGTATCCGCCCATCGGATATGATCCTGCCGACAAAACGATCGCCTGCCTGTACCTGCCCGACCCCCTTGGGAGTGCCGGTCATGATGATGTCACCATCTTCGAGTTCCATGAAGTCCTGGATCCCGGCCAGTATCTGCCCGGGTTTGTTCATCATCAGGTCATAACCACCGTCCTGGCGCAGCTCATCGTTGATTTCGAGTTGCAGCGACAGGCTCTCCAGTGCTATGTCACCGAGCGTAACAAAATCGCTAAAGCAGGCGGCGCCATTGAAAGCCTTGGCGCGTTCCCAGGGCAGACCCCTGGCTTTCAGTTTCGATTGTAATTCACGTCGAGTCAGGTCGAGACCAAAGCCGAGCGCATGCAGTTTGTTGGCGCGCACCATGAAACAAATTTCGCCCTCATAATGCAACGGTTCGCCACTTGTCGCATGGAGCTTTTCTGAAATCGCCGAGTTGGGCTTGTTAAAAATCACCATCTCGTCCGGGGTTTCGTTGCCCAGTTCTTTTATATGCTCAAGATAATTGCGTCCGATGCAGATAATCTTGGACGGCGTAAAGTTACCAGATTCTAATTTTATGCTGTTCATGGGCGCGAGTATAAGTCAGTAATTATTTCATACGAATACTTTTTTGATTCAGCCTGGATTAAGTCTGCTGGCGTTACATTGCCGCCATCGTTGATATGAACTGGAGGTTGAAATGAAAAAGCTACAATCCAACAAGTTTCGAGTCATGGCGGTTGGTAGCCTGGTCGCCCTGGCCCTGGCGAGCACACCAGTCAGTGCAGATCATGATCATAGCATTGTTGCGCCGGCGGTCGCGTTTATCGCACTGGGCTCGATTCTTTATCACAACCACCATCGCCACCACTACCAGCACCATCACAAGCGACACCATTACGGTCACCGGCCCCGTCATAGTAGTAGTTACGGCGGATACCATAACTCGAAGCGGAATCATGGTGGTCACGGTGGATACCATAAACCAAAGCGCAATCAGTCCAGCCACAATGGATCCCGCAACTCGAAGCGCAACCACTACAGTCAGTATTAACCTGCTATGAAGGCATTTGCATTCATATTGATGTTACTGCCGGGTCTGAACCTGCCTGCGTTTGCCGCCGGGGAA
>Ga0316192_10002985_pt1 | contig 12347 bp, 7 predicted proteins | sample MerIslwburrow_MG_FD_204931 | JGI IMG/M metagenome (GOLD analysis project Ga0316192, IMG submission 204931) | Coastal sediment microbial communities from Maine, United States - Merrow Island worm burrow | ecosystem: Environmental > Aquatic > Marine > Coastal > Sediment | place: USA: Maine...
ACGGCATTACCCCGACCAGTATCAATAAGGCCGTGACCGATATCCTCGAAGGAGCGCTGGGGCCGGGGCGTGCTTCCAGGCGGGCATTTGACCGGGTGGCTGAGGAACTGGTGCAGTACGGGCGCCTTACGCCCAGGCAGCTGGAGCAACAGGTCAGGCAGCTGGAGCAGCAGATGTATACCCATGCCCGTGACCTGGAATTCGAGGAGGCTGCTCGCATCCGTGACCAGCTTCGCCACCTGCAGGCGGGCAATCTTGGCCTGCCGGAATAATATGCAGTGCTAATCGATGCGCCTGGAGTCGCGTTTGCGAAACGCTCCTGCGGAAATGATGCTCTTGCAGGAGCGGATCGCATCCACGAATGGCAACTTGCAACGAATAGTTGATATCGGGTATCTTTCGCCTCCTTCGCAGGCGCGTAGCTCAGTTGGTTAGAGCACCACCTTGACATGGTGGGGGTCGGTGGTTCGAATCCACTCGCGCCTACCAATTAATTCAATAACTTAGGCCGCAATCTTGTGGCCTTTTTTATGCGAGAGGAACAACCAATCCAGGTTATATTGCAAGTTATATCAGATCAGGAATATTAAGATGCAAAGGCTCACTGAACAGGAATGTATTGAAAAGATTGCAGGTGGTGAGCGCTTCCATGCAGAGATTGAAGGCGGGTTCCAGGTCAAAATCGAGAAATATTCCTTTTATGTCTGCACCGCTATTCATGATGGACATAAGCTGCGCGAGAATCTTCGGGATAACTGTCTGCTGGATGAGTCAGAACGACTCTATGAAGAAGACCCGTATACCGGTGCATTGATTGAAGACATGCCGATCACACTGACAGGTCTGGATTCCCGTTATGAATATGATCTCAATCGTGGCGAGGAGACCTGCGTATACGAGACGGCGTGGGGCAAGGAAGTCTGGAAGCAACCGCTGACCGATGACCAGAAAAACGCAAGCCTTGAAAAACATCGCCGCTTTTACCGCGTGGCGGTTGCCCTGGCCAAAAAGCTGCAGGCGCTACACGGTAGCTGTCTGTTCTATGACATGCACTCATATAACTACATTCGGCGCGAGGAGAGTGATACCCCCGCATTCAATATCGGCACGGAGCAACTCGACAAGCAGCGCTGGGGTGATGTGATCAATCACTGGAATGAACGCCTGAATAAAATCCAGATGCCGGATACTGCAATGCGTTCTGCGATTGATGAGGTGTTTTATGGTCGCGGTAATCTGGCCACGGTGATGAAACCCTATGCAGACAATGTGCTTGTGTTGCCAACGGAACTAAAGAAAACTTTCATGGATGAATTAACCGGCGAACTTCATGAATTGTTCTTTAACGAATTAAAAGAACGATTCTGCAAGGAATTACTGGAGAATTCTCTCTATTTTGTTGAGCATGACCGCCCGGATTTTGAGCAAAATCCGGCTAAATATCAGGCAATGCTTTAGAAACAGGAAGGTGGGTATACCCGCTATGTCTTTGTCATGGTAACTGGTTCTCAATAATCATATGCGCTGGCTGACTTCAATGAGTGCGTTCACCCGGGTCATCCTCGGTCTGGGGCTGGGTATTTTTACCGGGCTGTTTTTCGGTGAACTCGCCGGTAGCCTGGAAATCTTCGGCGAGGCCTACATTCGCCTGTTGCAGATGACGGTATTGCCCTACATCCTGGTTTCGCTGATTGGCGGTCTGGGCCGGCTGGATGCCGGCATGGCAAAACGCATCGGCATTACGGGTGGACTGCTGATACTGCTTATATGGGGCGTCACCGAGGTCTCAAACCTGTTCCTGATGCTGACCTACCCGGACTGGACCACGGCCTCGTTATTCAGCACCAGTCTGCTGGAACAGGCCAAGCCGTTTGATCCACTGACCCTGTATGTGCCGTCGAATCCATTCTATTCCATGGCCAACTCCGTGGTGCCTGCCGTTGTCGTGTTCAGTATTCTCCTTGGGCTGGCGCTGATCTCGGTCAAGGAAAAAACAGCGCTGCTGGAAACGCTGAACACGCTCAGCGATGCCTTGATGCGCATTGCGTCATATGTGGGCAAGCTGGCACCCTTCGGCATCTTTGCTATCTCGGCTGCGGCAGCCGGGACGCTGCGTGTAGAGGAACTCTCCCGGCTGCAGGTTTATCTATGGGCCTATCTGGGCGCCTGGACGGTCATTACATTCTGGACGCTACCTGCAATCGCGGCATGGTCGACACCGCTGAGTTACCGCCAGGTACTGCGCGAGTCGCGAGTGCCCATGATCACCGCATTTGCAACGGGTACGGTACTGGTTGTGCTGCCCATGATCGCCGAACGCTGCAAGCGGCTGCTGGCCGAGAATGACTGTGAAAGTCCGGACACCGATGCTGTCATCGATGTCATGGTGCCGACTGCCTACAGTTTCCCCAGTGCCGGTACCTTGCTCGGTCTCGGCTTTATCATGTTCTCGTCCTGGTACGTAGGCTCACCCATCAGCGTGTCTGACTATGCTTCCTATGTGGGGGTGGGTGCGTTCGTCGCCTTTGGCAGCATGGCCGTTGCCATTCCCTTCATGCTGGATTTCTTTTCTCTACCGGCCGACATGTTTCAGTTGTACCTGCTGGGTAGTGTGATGACGGCACGCTTTGCCACGGCACTGGCCGCCATGCATGGCATTGTCGTGTCATTGCTGGTTGCCTTTGCCATCATGGGCAAGCTCCGCTGGCGTACATTGTTTCAGATCGTCCTGGTCAGTATCGTGATCGCCGGTATCGCGGCAGCGAGTATCGGCTTTGTGCTCACCAGGGCCATTCCCTACTACTATACTGGCGATGAAGACTTTGTCGCCAAGACCCAGATTTCAGACCCTGTGACAGTTAAACAGGTGGAGAAGCTGTCGCAACTCCCGGCTGCAGATACATCACGCCCCCGGCTTGAGCGTATCCAGGCGCGTGGCAGTATGCGGGTTGGCTACATGGAAAATGCGCTGCCCTTTGCCTACCGCAATAGTGAGGGTGAGGTGGTTGGTTATGATATGGACCTGATGCGGACGCTGGCCTACGACATCGGTGTCACCCTGGAAGTGGTTCGCCTCGACTGGGGGCAGACCCCGGCGGCACTGAAGTCCGGGCAGATCGATCTTGCAGTTGGCGGTATCGCAGTAACTCCGACGCGGGCGATACAGGCTGCGTTTTCCGAATCCTATTTCGACCATACTTTCGGCTTTGTGCTACCGGACCACCGGCGTGGCGATTTCAAAAGCCTTGACGCGATTCGTAATATCAAGGACCTGCAAATCCTGGTTGGGCGGGACCGGCACTACAAAGAGATGGCGGAAAAGGCTTTCCCCAATGCAGCGTTTGAAATGGTTGACTCGCCACGACCATTTTTCCGCGGCGAACACAGTGATGCTGTGATGATTTCTTCCGCCGAGGCCGGTTCGGCCTGGACGCAGATTTATCCACATTTTGGTGTTGCCGTACCCAGTGGTATTTCAGTCAAGGCACCCGCCGCGCTGGCGCTGCCACCCGGTGACGCGTCATTCCGGATCTATGTGGATACCTGGCTGGAACTATCGAAAAAGAACGGGCTGATGCAGCGGCTGTATGATTACTGGATTCTTGGCGAGGAACACGAGGCAAAGACACCGCGCTGGTCAATCATGTACAACGTGCTTGGCTGGGGCAGATAGTCAGGTATTGCTCATCTGGTCCATAACTACAGGAGTCGATCACGGACGTTCATGCGAAGGAGTGTCAATGTGTTCCATAAACTGTTTATAACTGCCATGCTCGCGCTCGGGCTATGGGGCTGTGCATCACTCTCACCCATTGTTGAGAATAGTGACACCCGGGAACACGATCAGAAACAGTCTGGCACCCTACCAGAGGGAGAGGGGTGGTGGTACGCACGCTTCCATATCGATCGGCCTGAGGATGAGGAAATCCGCTGGTATATGGGTACACTGATTGGCGGTGAAGTCATTGCCCCGGTCTTTGACGAATATTACCAGGATGTGTATATCTGGCGAATACACCGGCGTGCAGGCAACGATGGTCACGGGCATGTTTTCAGTTTTATTTTCTACAGTACACCGCAGGGTGCGCAACGCATTTTCACTGCCATAAAAAACCACGCTGTGGTGAAATCCTTGTTGAAAAGCGGCCGGTTGACCAAGGTGACAGTTGATGATGTCACCAGGATAACCCGGCCGAATATAGAAGATACCAGTGATGATCACTGGCCAGTATCTGTGCAAAAAACCTGGCCGGCAATGATTATGGGCACAAGCAGGATGTGGCTGGACCTGGTGTCAGAACTTGCCGCCCATGAGAGCAATATCGGCGGCGTTGAAGCCAAATACAAAAAGGTGCAGGACGACATTACCCGTATCTGGAGAGAGCAGGGGCAGCACGCCGTGTTGCATCATCTGAATGCCGTCTTTGCTTACCAGCCACTCTTGATTCGCTATTAGAGAGCGGTTGGATGTTTCAGGCGAGGTGGGGAATTCCTGTTCATACGGCATCTCCCGGGCAAGCGCACAGGGATAATATTTGCTACGCTGCCAGGCATTCACCTTTATCAGGCGGCGGAAGCCGGTCTGTCGATTTGTCAGGTCATCGAAAATGGTTGTGCTGCACAGATCCAGTCTTGATTACCTTTATAAATATTCAGCGCACAGGGCGGCATTTACCAGCCACCTGAAATCATGGGATGCCGTGTGAACGGTAAGGGAAAGTCCGTAGTGATATTCCTGCTGAAGGCACTGGTGACAGTGGTCTGCCTGTGGTGGCTTGCCCGTTATTTTGACTACGAGCAGGTTCGTAGCGTACTTGCCGGCATCAATCCTCTGCTGTTGGTGGTGGCGATTGCGTTGCATTTCCTGTCATTTGTTGCGGGTGGCATTCGCTGGTGGTTATTGTTCCGGCACCTGCACGGAGCCATCGCCTTTCGACAGGTATGGCCAAGCTATTACCTGGGTGTCTTCTTCAATAATTTGCTCCCGTCTATCTTTGGTGGTGATCTGGCCCGTACTGCACGGCTTTACACCGCCGGAATGGGTGGCAGCGCACTGGTAAGCTCCGCGTTTGTTGACCGCATGCTTGGTTTGGCCGCTGTGGTCAGTATGGGTGCTGTTGCGCTGCTATTCGCTCCGGGCGACTTTGAAAACCAGCTTGCGCTGGGCGTCTTCGGTCTAGGCGTGCTGGCGATTTTACCCATGGTGGTCATCGCCGTACTACCCCGATGGACAGGGCTTCTGGATGCCGGTTTTGGCAGTCGCTGGCCGCGTTTGCATGCAGTATTGGCCTGCTTCCCGCGCTACCGTACTGCGCCCGGGCTTGTCTTGACAGCATTTGGCTTGTCCGTACTGAACCAGTTGCTGGTGGTGGTGGTGCTGTTGATGCTGGCTCCAGGGCTCGGTGTGCATTTGCCGGTCTTCCAGTTCATGGTCGTGCTGATGCTGGTATTCCTGGTATCCAGCTTGCCAATTTCATTAGGAGGGCTTGGAGCAAGAGAAGGCGCTATGATGAGTCTGATGCTGCCGCTCGGCGTTGATGCCACCTCGGTACTGGCCCTGTCTGTGGCCTACCTGCTGGTATTGTGGTCTTCCACGTTGCCGGGGGCGTTTATGCTGCTGCTGCGGGAACCGCATGCGACTGATACAGCAGGTTTGTAGGTGTCTGGCAGGCGTATTACTGACTTGATCACAATGATTGTATCCCCAAGAGCTGCTGGAATTGACGGGCTGAAATCCTTGCTATACGGGATGGTTATGGTCGTTTCATTGCACGGCACAAATGCCTTTGGTGCATATATAACGATGGCGACTGATTTCTCTGTTACCGTGAAAGCCGAGGAACTCGCACTTGTGGTTACGGCCGAGAACCGCGGTGATGTGCCTGCACAAGAGGTGCAGTTTGAAATCATCATAAATGACAGGGTGCTCACCGGTCCGGTTGTGGAAACCCTGGAACAAGATAAAAAGATGTCGGCAGAATTTTCACTGGCTGCTGTGCCCGGAATTCCCGGCCGCTATCCTGTCGTCATGAAAACCTACTACAAGGATACGAGTGGTCACCTCTTCACGGCGCTAACGGTAGGATTTTATAATTACATGTCTACCGTCATACCGGCTGTATCCATTCGCGGCCATGCAATCAGGTTACCGGTAGAGGGCAAGGGGCGGATATCGTTTGTGCTGCGCAATGGCGGGCAGACGGCGCTGAAGATTGATCTTGCTCTTTTAATTCCAAATGAATTATCGGCCGCCCATGAACACCGGGTGATCACAATAGATCCGCAGCAGGAAGCAACGGTCAACTACGACGTGGAGAACTATTCGGCATTGGCGAACAGCAGCTACCCGGTCTCACTTGTAGGACAGTACGAAGACGCCGGAAACCATGTGGGTGTAGCCGGATCAGCTGTTGTCAGGATTACAGCAGAGGTTAAGCCGGCAGTCAGGCTGGTCTGGGTATGGGTGCTCCTGGGTGGACTCATACCGGGGGTAATTATTTTTCTGCGACTACAAAAAGCAACAGGCGCTGGCCATCGATGATACGGCGATGAATGACATATCACCGCAGCTGATGCGTCGCGTACTGTTGACGTATTTGACCGTACTGATCCTGTGCCTGTCGCTGCCGGCAGAATCCGGGGCATCCCGATTCGAATACACGGCCACTATCACTGCAACAGCCGTTGAACTTGGCGGTACGCTTGAGCTTTCGCTGTCTGCCGGCGGTCCGATATACAACACAGGGCTTGTAATATGGTCCGCAGATCAAATCACCCGGATAGCTGGTCCACGGACATGGAAGCCGCATGAGTCGCATGTTTTTCAATTGCAAATTCCGTCCAGTCACCCCTTGCCAGGCAACTATAATTTGTTGCTTGCAATTGAATATCAGGACAACGATAAGATCTGGTACAGCCATCCGCTTGCTATCGAGTACCTGCTGGAGACAGCGCACGAGACGCCGCTGCGGACGCCCCGGGTTGTTTTCAAGGGGGATCAGTTGCGCTGGCAAGCAGCCGGTGTTGCTCGAGAAAATATATCGTTAACACTGACGTTGGCACCGGTATGGGAAGCTCTCGGCCCGTTGACCCCGGAGGACCAGACATTCCACTTGACGCAGCGGCCGGACCGGAAGGCGGTGTCAGGTGGCATCTATCCACAGTTGGCCCGGTTGGACTGGAGTGATCACGGGTTCCATCACAGCAAGCTGATACCCTGGTCGATTCGCACCGATCAGCGGGGGCAGTGGCTTAAATATGCCGGCGTTGCGCCGCCGCACGGTTGGTGGCGGTCTCCACAGTGGCTGCAAATATTTTCGATTACGCTTGCCGGTCTTGCCTGGCTGTGGACACTGCTTGCCTTCAGGCAGCAACGGATTGCACACCCCCCTGCAGTGGAATTATCCATTGTCCGTTACACGGGCTGGCTGCTGGCGGCCGGGATTTCCCTGTGGGTTGCGGACCATACCCGGCTGGATCTCTGGATATTGCCTACCTGGGCGACTGGCGGTGACACCGCATCTCATATTCTCTACGCAAACATATTCAGGGAGTGGGTAACAAACGGCAAGGTGTCGGGGTGGATGCCGGAAGTATTCATGGGGTTCCCGGCATTTAGTTATTACTTTCCGATGCCCTTCGTACTGGGTGTCTATCTCTCCGAGTGGGTCGGTTTGCCCGTCGCCTTCAAATTCATTGCCATGCTGCCGGCAGTATTGTTGCCGTTTGGCACTTATGTGATGGGAGCGTTGCTGGGTTGGCCGGTCGCGGCGCGACTCCTGGGTGCTGCGGGTGCCGCCGGATTTGTTCTCACCACAGGCACATCTATCTGGGGTGGTAATCTCATGGCGCAAATGGCGGGTGAATTCGCCTATAGCTGGGGGTTTCTCTGGACGGTTATTTTCTGGGGTGTGCTGGGCCGGGCTCTGAGACGAGGAGGGCGCGTCTGGATATTGGCCGCTCTGCTGGAAGTGCTGGTCGCATTCAGTCACGGTTATGCGCTGCTGATGGCCGGATTCGGTGCCTTCCTTTTTCCCCTGCTGTGTCGTAACTGGCGGCAGGCGTTGCCAACAGTCCTGCAAGTGCATGCGTTGGCATTTTTGTTGTTGGGGTTCTGGTTGATTCCCCTGATGAGCAATCTTCCCTGGACCATCCCGAATGACACCTCAATGTGGGTTGATCGGTGGCAGACGTTATGGCCAAGGCAGCTTTGGCCCCTGGCGCTCGGGATACCCTATCTGATTACCCTGCTGATTGTTTCCAGATCAGCGAGAGCGGGCCTGGGCTTCCCCCTGGGTATTTGCGTACTAGGTCTCACGTCTTTCCATATTGCACACCAGTTGGGGTTGGCGGATATACGCTTCTTTCCTTACGCCCAATGGGGAGCAGTGGTCGCCCTGGCGGGTGGCACAGGATGGTTGCTATATCGTTGGGTGCCTGCGTCCCTGTTATGGGCAGGCAGTATCGTGATCGCGTTGATGTCCTGGTGGGAGCCCGATACCGGTAGCGTAGAAAACTGGTCGCGCTGGAATCTTGAAGGCTATGAGGTCAAGGCCAGGTGGCCGGCCTATCGGGCCGTTGCTGACACATTGGCGGGTACCTTGATGGATGCCAGGGTGATCTTTGAACATGACCCGGATAACCATGATACAGGTTCCACCCGGACCGTGGAGGCCATGCCGTTGTTTGGTTCGCGCCCGGTTCTGGAAGGCCTCTATATGGAGTCTGCTATCAGTTCCGCTTTTATTTACCAGCTACAGGCCGAGATCTCGAAGCGGCCGTCTTCCCCGTTATCCCGCTTCCCGTCCAGCAAGGGAAGCATTGATGCGGCGATCGGACATATGAACGAATTCTATACCGATACCCTGGTGCTTCGGTCGGAGGAAATGAAGCAGCGTTTCAGTGATGACGAGCGTTTCGAAGTGTTGTCCCGGGAGGATCCATTTCTTGTGCTGCGGCTGCAAACCCCGGAATCACACCTGGTTGACATTGTCGATAGCCCGATCGAAATCAAGTCACGAGAGCAATGGATGAACAGCGCATTTCGCCGCTTTCGGCTTTCCCATCCCTATACCACGCGCGAAATCTATTTGACTTCCGATCAGGCGTGGCAGGTCCCCGCCCCGGCAACAGGTGGAGATGTCCGCATACTCAGCATGGACAGGGAGCGGCTTGTATTCGAGACCTCCGCTGTAGGTCAGCTGCATATCATTCGAATGAGCTACCATCCGAAATGGAAGAGTGTGACTGGCGAGCCCATTTTTCTCACAGAGCCCGCATTTATGCTGATCATTCCAGAACAGTCTCGCGTGGACTTGCGGTATGCGACGGTCACGGCAGACCGTGTTGGTGTCGGGCTGACGTTGCTCGGTCTCGTTGGTCTTGTGTTGCTGGTGATTTTTCCGCGAACATTGCCTGCTCCTGTCATCGCAAAGGGTCCGGCGTTAAAGCCCACGATAGCGGTGTTTGCGCTTGCGTTGAGCGTGTCTCTCTGGAGCTGGTGGAATAATTCGGAGAGGATCTACAAGCAGGGGCATGAACGGCTATCGGATGAGCAATACGTGTTGGCATCCCGTGCATTTGATCGTGCCTACAGCGCCCGGAATGTGCCAGGTAAAAAGGCCGAAGCATTGTTCTGGGCAGGCCGCAGTTTTGAGTTCATGGACGAGCATGCCGGAGCGCTAGATCGGTACAAAGAGCTTGCCCGTCTTTATCCTGATAATTACTGGGCTGCAGAGTCCTTGTACAGAATTATGCTGTTAGAAAGACAGGCGCACAACGAGCGTGGTGCTCAAAACGCCTATAAGCAGCTGTTGCAGGATTTTCCGGATAACACCTGGACCGAGAAGGCCATTAAAGCAGTAGCTGCGAAACCATGACAGGCACTGGCAGGACCGGCAGTGCCTGGATTTATTGATCAGTGTCAGCGCTGTTATCCAGACCGATAAAACGGCTTATCAGGCAGACAGGACGGCCTTTTATCTCATCGAACATCCGGGCCATGTACTGTCCGATCACACCCAGGCCGATCATGATCATGCTGCCTGAAAATAATATGGTGATTTCCAGTGTCGCGAAGCCGCTGATTGCATGACCTGCCAACTTTGAAAATATTGCCTCGATGCCCAGTATCACCGAGATGATGAGCATAACCAGTCCGAGAATGGGCACGATCATCAGCGGCAACGAACTGAAGGCCGTTATGGTCTGGATTGCGTAACGAATCAGACCGAGTCCTCCCCAGCGGCTTTCACTGGATGCTCTAGGGGCGACAGCAAAGGGGACGGAAACCTGCCGGTAACCAATCCATGCACTTAATCCGCGATAGAATCGCCCGTACTCAGGCAGGCTTTTCGTCAGCACACCAACAACGCGGCGGTCCAGCAGTTTGAAGTCAGAGCTGCCGCGCAAGTCAAAGCCGGAGAGCCGCGAGAACACGGCGCTGTAAACTGCCGCCGTAAACCGTTGCAGCAGGGTGTCTGCGCGGCGATCCTGTTTCACGCCGTGAACTATCTCAGCCCCCTTGCGCCAGTGCCCAAGCATCTCGGGTATAAGGCTCGGCGGGTGCTGCAGGTCTGCATCCAGCGTGATGACCGCCTTTCCACTGGAGTGCTTTAAGCCGGCATAGAGCGCCGCCTCCTTCCCGAACTGGCGGGACAGTACAATCCCTTTTATCTCCGGGGTTGTGGCATGAGCGGCATCGATCAGATCGGATGTATCGTCGCTAGAGCCATCGTCCACAACGATAATCTCATAGCTGACAGTGGCCGCTGCGACAATTGGCTTGATGGTTTCCAGGGTGCGAGGCAACACCGCTCCTTCATTCATGGCCGGGATGACAATACTCAATTCGCAAGGCACGGGATCATTTCCTGATTTGACGATAGGGGCATAAATGTAGTGTATCAGGGTTGGTAGTGGTGATTGTGTTACCGGGGCTTATAACCTAGAATACTGCCGCTTGTAATCTACCTTGTTGAGGTCGTTGACTGGAATCCAGTCTGCGCAGCAACACAAATATTGATTCCCGCTTTCACGGGAATGACACCACACTGGAAACGCAAGTGGCCTCTCGTATCGGTCACCACTGGAGCACAACATGCCTGTAGTTACTCTCCCCGACGGTAGTAGCCGTTCATTTGATCAAGCCGTTAGCGTACACGATGTCGCCGCTGATATCGGTCCCGGTCTGGCCAAGGCCGCGCTGGCCGGCAAGGTTGATGGCCTGCTGGTGGATACCAGTTTCATAATCGGTTCGGACGCCGAGCTTGCCATTATCACCGGCAAAAACGAAGAAGCACTGGAGTTGATGCGCCACGATGCAGCGCATGTCATGGCGCAGGCCGTACAGGAACTCTATCCGGGTACCCAGGTTACCATCGGGCCGGCCATTGAGGACGGTTTCTATTACGATTTTGCACGTGACGAAGCGTTTACACCGGATGACCTGTTGAAGATCGAGCAGCGCATGCACGAAATTGTGAAGCGCGACCTGAGGATTGAACGGGAGGTTTGGGATCGTGACAAGGCGCTCAGGGTGTTTGCTGCGATCGGTGAAGCCTACAAGGTGGAGATCATCGACGATATCATTCCCGAAGGTGAGGAGGTCTCCGTGTATCGCCAGGGCGAGTGGTTCGATGTCTGCCGTGGTCCACATTTGCCCAGTACCGGCAAGCTTGGCAAGGGTTTCAAGCTGATGAAACTGGCCGGTGCCTACTGGCGCGGTGATTCGAACAACCCCATGTTGCAGCGCATCTACGGCACCGCCTGGCGTGACAAGAAAGAACTGCAGGTTTACCTGCATCGCCTGGAGGAGGCAGAGAAGCGTGACCATCGCAAGCTGGGCAAGGTCATGGATCTCTACCATACCCAGGAAGAAGCACCGGGCATGGTGTTCTGGCATGACCATGGCTGGCAGGTGTACCTGGTCATCCAGGATTACATTCGCCAGCAGTTACGCCAGCACGGTTACCAGGAGATCCATACGCCACAGATTATCGACCGCTCGCTGTGGGAGAAGTCCGGACACTGGGAAAAGTTCTCCGCTGACATGTTTACCACAGAGTCGGAAAACCGCACCTATGCCATCAAGCCGATGAACTGTCCGGCGCATATTCAGGTCTTCAACCAGGGCCTGAAGAGTTATCGCGATCTGCCGCAGCGCCTTGCCGAGTTCGGTTCCTGTACCCGCAACGAGCCGTCCGGCACTCTGCATGGCCTTATGCGGGTGCGCAACTTCGTGCAGGACGATGCGCATATCTTCTGCACCGAGGCACAGATCGAGAGCGAGGTATCTGACTTTATCGACCTGCTGTTTCGTGTCTACGCCGATTTTGGTTTTGAGGCGG
>Ga0316192_10002986_pt1 | contig 12344 bp, 12 predicted proteins | sample MerIslwburrow_MG_FD_204931 | JGI IMG/M metagenome (GOLD analysis project Ga0316192, IMG submission 204931) | Coastal sediment microbial communities from Maine, United States - Merrow Island worm burrow | ecosystem: Environmental > Aquatic > Marine > Coastal > Sediment | place: USA: Maine...
AGTGAGATTTAATGCATGTGTTGCATCGACCGGTTGAGCCGACAGCCGAAACAGGTCATTCGAACAAACAGCTTTGTTGATTACCTGAAATAAGTCAGAGCCTGTTGTGTGATCTACAGATGTATCAATTGCGCCAGAATAAAGAGAAGGCACAGCAGGAGAGCAAAAAACGGCATCCAGGCAGGTAGATTGATGCTTTTACCTTTTGGGGTGTCCGGACGCAGTTTCAGCCGCCACAGTGCAAAATTGATGGCGGCAAAAACGACAAGCGTAAGAAAGCTGGTGCTCTGCGCCAGCGTCAGCAGGGGAAAGCTGATCGCTAAAATGATAACCGTGGCTGCAACAGTAAACGTGGCAAGTAGCGGGGTTCTTGTGTGCGGGTGAACAGTGGAAAATAGCGGTGGGATGAGTTTCTGGCTGCTCATGCCATACAGGATACGCGATGTTTTGACGATCTGGATCAACACGCCATCTGTAATGGCGAGTATGCTTACGATGCCAATAATTATTCGTAGCGACTGTTGACCTTCCCCGATTAAGGCGACCAGTGGGGCATCGCTGGCGGCCAGTGTTTCGGCTGGAATCGTTAGAACGGCAGTAAGAGAGATGAGAACATAGAGCATGGTGCTGATCAGCAGTGCCAGAATGATAGAGCGTGGCATGTTGCGTTCCGGCTCTTTTACTTCTTCTGCAACATTGATCATATCCTCGAAACCGATAAAGGCGTAAAAAGCGACAAAAGCTCCGAAAACAATCAGCCCCCAGATTTTCATGTCTGCCGGGATCATTTCCGGCAGCCGTTCGGGCAATGTGTTTAAACTCTCTGCATTGATAATGATGATGGCAATCAGGCCGAGGATGCTGATAACAGTTGTACATGCTGCAACACCGACCGATTGACTGATCCCCCAGGCTGCGAGCAGTGCGAGTGTTGTGACAAGCAGGATAATAATTATCCATGCGGGCAGATCTATAAACATCTGGATATAGCCAACCGAACCATTGGCGATGGTGGCAGCGGAGATGGTTCCGATAGTGGCGCCAGCGACACCTGTACTGATAGATAGCCAGTGCTGGTGAAAGGTCTCTTCAAGATAGATTGCTTCACCGGCACTTTTGGGGAAGCGGGATGAGAGTTCCGCATAGGAAAAGGCAGTGAAGCCCGCAATAATGGAGGCTAGCAGAAAGGCAATTGGGGCATAGATACCGGCGATGCCTGCAACTTTTCCGACAAGTACAAATATCCCGGCACCGATGATTGTGCCCAGTCCGTAGAGCGTGACCATGGGCAGGGAAACGATTCGTTTAAGCTTTATCTGTTCACTCATTCGATTTTATGCGCTCCTCAATAAGATTGCTGTTCATTATTATTATAGCAGCAATAGAAGCCATATTCAGCAAATTGGGTGGCCTTTTGGGAAGCTTGCGCCATTGATGGGGTTGACAGGAAGGGCCACTGGGGAAGCGAAACTTTCCATGTGGGGTAAATTGTCTAGGCTGCCCTGCCTATGGGTTTTGTTGATGTATTTAATGGCGATGCCGACGGTTTGTGTGCTTTGCATCAGCTCAGGCTGGCCGAGCCGCGTGAGGCTGAGTTGGTCACCGGAGTAAAGCGGGATATTGGGCTGCTGAGCCGGGTAAATGCAACGACAGGTGATTCGGTAACGGTGCTGGATGTGTCGCTGGATAAGAATCGTAATGATGTGCTTCGTCTGCTTGATGGCGGTGTTTCTGTGCAATATTTTGATCATCACTTTGCCGGGGAGATTCCTGCATCGGGAAATATCGAAACACATATCAATACATCTGCCGATGTCTGCACCAGCCTGTTAGTGAATGATTATTTGCAGGGCAAGCACTTGCCCTGGGCCGTGGCGGCGGCATTCGGGGATAATATATTCGATTCGGCGCGAAAGGCGGCGGCACCGCTGGGGCTGGATGCCTCGCAGATGCGGCAGCTGGAGCATTTGGGCACGCTGATTAATTATAATGGTTATGGTTTGACGGTGGATGATCTCTATTTCTCACCGGATGCGTTGTATCGCGAGATCAGGCCATTTGAGAATCCGTTTTCTTTCATGGCGGAATCGCTGGCGTTTGAGAAGCTGAATGAGGGTTATGCATCTGATATAACACAGGTGCGGGAACTGCCTGCTGAAATTGAGGAAGAGAGAGTGAAAGTAATGATGCTACCGGATGCTGCCTGGACGCGGCGCGTTTCCGGTGTGTTTGGCAACGAGTTGGCACGCATCGCACCTGAGCGGGCGCATGCACTGATGACTGCGCTGCCGGATGGTGATTTCCGCGTCAGCGTGAGGGCACCGTTAAACAACAAATCCGGTGCAGATGTGCTATGCATGCGGTTTCCAACCGGCGGTGGCCGTAAGGCGGCAGCTGGCATCAATGCGCTGCCAGCCGACAAAGTGGATGCATTTATTACTGCATTCAGGGAGCAGTATGAATCTTGTTTTCCTTAAAATCTGGTGATTATCGACTATATTTATATAACTTCAGACAGCTAATTAGTGTTAACAGGCCTCAAAAATTGTTGGATTCGGGAAATCCGTGAAATAATTCAATATATTAGAACGACTTCTTATTAAGTGAGGTGAAAAATGGGTACTAAAAATGTAAGAAATAGCATCTTGATAGTCGCAGGCTTAGTTATTATTGGATTATCTATTATGGCTGATCAGATTGGTCTTGGAGCAGCTTCTACAGGGTTTGGGTACAAGCAAATTGGGGGTACGGTTGTTGGAGCGGTTCTGTTGGCCGTTGGCTTAATCAAAATGCCTATTGGAGATGTAGGAGATAATATTCTGATAGTTGCAGCCTGTGTTGTTATTGGGTTGTTTCTTTTAGCTGATCAGTTTGGTTTAGGAGCAGCTTCTACAGGGTTTGGCTACAAGCAAATTGGAGGCACGGTTATTGGAGCAATCCTATTGGCCGGCGGCTTAGCCAAGAAGTTAAAAGACTAGAAGCATAGTAGAATTCCATCCGATATCTGTTCAGGTTAATGGATCAGATAGCTGGGCTATTGCGCTATCACACATGGATGAAAAACTGAAACGGCTCATGTGCTGGATCAGAGGGTTCGCCTGTTTTCACAACAGGCATCCCAAAAAAGGTAGGCATGGCTGCTATAGAGCCATATCTCAGTCCCCTTGCCGTAAAGCTGTGGGCTGTTTCAATGCATGCGCAGGGGCAATCTTTCACAATATATCTGTTTAAACTGGGAATATATATCTGGAGGTTCAGAAATTGCTGGGCCATGCGGATATTAAATGACATTTACACGCATATGTTGCAACAGAATCATGGTGCAGTTAGAAGTCTGCCGGCTGTGCTTTGGGCAGGTAGAAAGGAGATGAGATGAGTGTATTGGCTGGTATTCATGCTATCAAACATGCGTTTGAGGCGGGGCAGGCGATAAATGAATTGTTGATTGAGAAGGGCAAGCGTCATCCGCGCCTGAATGAACTGATTCATCTGGCTAAGAAGGCAGGTGTTCAGGTTTCGTTTGCGCCGAGGGAAGTTTTACAGCGTTTGGCCCAAGGGGTTCCGCATCAGGGTGCAGTAGCTGAATGCCCGGCGACGGCAGATGCCGTGGTGGGAGCCTTGTCCTTTGAAGATTGGCTCAAAACATTGGATATGGAGACTAAACCGCTGGTTTTATTGCTCGACCAGGTCACCGACCCACATAATCTTGGCGCCTGTGCGCGTACAGCGGAAGCTGCCGGTTGTGCTGCCTTGCTGCTGCCCAAGGACAATGCAGCGGATTTACGTTCACCGGTGGCGAGCAAAGCTGCATGCGGGGCACTGTCGCGTCTGCCGGTATATCGGGTTGCCAATTTGAGCCGGACCATTGAAAAGTTGCAGGATAAAGGCTTCTGGACAGTTGGTATGGCTGGCGAGGCGGATGCATCTATTTATGAGACCGCACTGGATGGTTCGCTGGCCGTGGTGATGGGTTCAGAGGGTAAGGGTATTCGCAGGCTGGTACGTGAAAACTGTGATCAGCTGATCAAAATCCCTATGCCGGGATCAGTGGAATCTCTGAATGTATCAGTTGCTACGGGTGTAACGCTGTTCGAAATCAGCAGGCAGCGGTCTGCGCAGTGATTGCATGCAGTGCACTAGGCTGCAGCTTGTTCCTCAGTTTGTTCAGATGGGTCGGCACGCTCAAATTTTTGCCCGCAATACTGGCACTGGCCGGAGCCACTTTTCAGATTAATATAAACCAGAGGATGTTGCCCGTTATCCGAACAGGAAATAATGGTTTCAGTCGATTTGATGATAGTAGCTGTCAAGGATGGCCCCCATTATAGTCATGCATTGCCCCAAAAAGGGCGGCGAATTGTGTCGTTGAGTAAAGCTGTGTCAAGCTTTCGAATCAAGGCCATTTTTAGCAGGAGGGTACGATGAGCGGTAAAGACCGTGTTTTAATTGAGGGTTTGGAAGTTCGAACCGTGATTGGCATTTACGACTGGGAGCGCGAAATCCGACAAACAGTGCGTCTTGATCTGGAAATGGCATGGGATATCTCTGCAGCTGCCAAATCCGATGATATTGCCGACACTCTGGACTACAAAGCCGTGTCCAAGCGGCTTATTTCATTTGTCGAGGCATCAAGCTTCGGTTTGATTGAAGCGCTGGCAGAACATTGTGCAAAGATCGTGCTGGAGGAATTTTCAGTGCCATGGCTGCGCTTGAAGATGTCCAAACCCGGCGCTGTGCGTGGTAGTGAAAATGTAGCCGTGCTGATTGAGCGGGGTAATCTCGCCTGATGTTCCAGGTGCTGCTTGGCATGGGTTCCAATATTGAACCTGAGTTGAATCTTGTGCGGGCTGCAACAGCCCTGCGTATCCAGTTTGACGGTATTACATTTTCATCGGTTTACCGCTCAACTGCTGTCGGCATGGATGGAGATGATTTTCTTAATGCCTGCTGCCTGTTTGATACAGAACTGTCGCAGCAGGAGATAAACACGTTGCTCAAGAGCGTGGAGGATGCACAGCAACGGGATCGTTCAAAGGGTTCTTGGAAGCCGCGCACGCTGGATCTCGATTTGCTGATCTATGATAAGCAGGTGGTTGGGGATGATCTATATCTCTATGCTCATGCATTTGTGCCTGCTGCCGAGCTGCTTGCCGAAGATTTACCGCAAGATGAAGAGGGGTTGTTAAGCAGAGTGGCCCTGAGTCTGTAAATCACTTGTAAAGCACTTTTGCGTTGCTACACTCCTGCCTTCCTGAGTCGGCCAGTGTTTCAGAGTCGCCGGTTTAGTGATCTAATTATGGGGAGGGGATGACCTATGAAGATCGGAATTCCTAAGGAAATACACACAGATGAGTGCCGGGTCGCTATGACGCCGGATACGGCGACACAGCTGCAAAAGCTGGGTTATACGCTGGCCATGGAGGCGGGTGCAGGTGAAAAGGCACACTTTTCCGATGATGCATACCGTGAGGTGGGCGTCGAAGTTGTCGATGATACAAAACAGCTTTGGGCCGAATCAGACCTTGTTATGAAAGTTCGTGCACCGGAAGCTCATCCGGGGCTTGGCGTGCATGAGGCTGAACTGCTGCGCGATGGCGGTAATCTGATCAGTTTTATCTGGCCTGCCCAGAACGCTGATTTACTGGATCGACTGAAAGCACGAAATGCCACCATTATGGCGATGGACAGTGTGCCGCGTATTTCCCGCGCCCAGAAAGCTGATGCGCTCAGTTCGATGGCCAATATCGCAGGTTATCGTGCTGTGGTTGAGGCGGCGGCTCAATTTGGCCGCTTTTTCACCGGCCAGATCACAGCGGCAGGTAAAGTTCCTCCGGCCAAGTTCATGGTCATCGGTGCCGGTGTTGCAGGTCTTGCGGCAGTTGGTGCAGCCGGTTCCATGGGTGCGATTGTCCGCGCCTTTGATACCCGTCCGGAAGTGAAAGAACAGGTTGAGTCCATGGGGGCTGAATTCCTCGAACTCGATTATGAAGAAGAGGAAGATGGTGCAGGCGAAGGCGGTTATGCCAAGGTGATGAGTAAGGCCTTCATCGAAGCGGAAATGAAGTTGTTTGCCGAGCAGGCCATGGAAGTGGATATCATTATTACCACTGCCTTGATTCCCGGCAAACCTGCGCCTGAGCTGATTACCTCCGGCATGGTTGAGTCCATGCGTGATGGCAGCGTGATTGTTGATCTGGCTGCTGAACAGGGCGGCAATTGTGCGCTGACCGAACCGGGTAAGATCGTAGTTAAACATGGTGTTACCATTATTGGTCTGACTGATCTGCCGAGTCGATTGCCAACCCAGTCAAGCCAGCTTTATGGCACCAATCTACGCCATTTACTGACTGATCTGACGCCGGAAAAAGATGGCGAGCTGAATGTGAATATGGATGACGAGATCATCCGGGGCGTTACCGTTGTTAATAAGGGTGAGATTACCTGGCCGCCTCCAGCGCCGAAACTATCTGCCGCTCCGGCTCAGAAGCAGGCCACTGTGGCGCCTCCGGTTGCGCAGGAACCAGAGAAAGAACCTAGTGCCGCCAGTGGATTTATCGGCTTGGGCATTGCCAGTGTGCTATTGCTGGCTGTTGGTTCAGTGGCTCCGGCCGCTTTCCTGGCCCACTTTACCGTATTCGTGCTGGCCTGTTTCATTGGTTATATGGTGGTGTGGAATGTTACTCCCGCCCTGCATACGCCTTTGATGAGTGTGACCAATGCTATTTCAGGCATTATTGTTATTGGTGCGCTACTGCAGGTTTCCGGTGCATCCATGCTGGTGACTGGTTTAGCAGCCATCGGAATTCTGATTGCCACCATCAATGTTGCCGGTGGATTTTTTGTCACTCAGCGTATGCTGAAGATGTTCCAGAAGTAGGGGCCGATAGCTATGACTGAAGGAATGATTACGACTGCTTATATTATTGCCAGTGTGCTGTTTATTCAGGCGCTGGGCGGCTTGAGCCATCAGGAGACTGCACGGCGAGGCAATGTCTACGGTATGCTGGGCATGCTGATTGCGATTCTGGCTACTGTGCTTGGCGCCGAGGTTACCGGTTATGTGACCATTATTGTCTGCATGGTCATTGGCGGCGGCATTGGCATTTATCTGGCCAAGAAAGTTGAAATGACCGGCATGCCGGAACTGGTTGCCATGTTGCACAGCTTTGTCGGCATGGCTGCTGTACTGGTGGGTTATGCCTCCTATCTTGATCCGGACGCACACTTTGCCAGCAGTGTGGAAAAATCGATTCATGAGATTGAAATTTATCTGGGCGTGCTGATCGGCGCGGTTACGTTTACCGGTTCGGTGGTTGCCTATGGTAAACTGAAGGGTTCGATTACCAGTAAACCTTTGATGTTGCCGGGACGCCACATGATGAACCTCGGGCTGGGGCTGATCTGTATCTGGCTGGGTTATATGTTTGTCGGTGCTGAAGGCTCGGCCATGCTGCCATTGATCCTGATGACCATTATAGCATTCGTCTTTGGCGTACATATGGTAATGGCCATTGGTGGTGCTGATATGCCGGTGGTGGTATCGATGCTGAATAGTTATTCGGGCTGGGCCGCTGCGGCTACCGGTTTCATGCTCGGTAATGATCTGTTGATTGTTACCGGTGCGCTGGTGGGTAGTTCAGGTGCGATTCTGTCCTATATCATGTGTAAGGCGATGAACCGCAAGTTTATTTCCGTGATTGCCGGTGGTTTCGGCACGGCAGGTGGTACGGCTGCCCCTGAGGGTGATGTGGATCAGGGCGAAGTCGTTCCGGTACTGGCTGATGAGACCGCTGAAATGCTTCAGAATGCCAGCTCAGTGGTTATTGTGCCCGGTTACGGCATGGCTGTTGCGCAGGCGCAGCATCCGGTATTTGAAATGACCAAAAAGCTGCGTGATCAGGGTATTAATGTGCGCTTTGCTATCCATCCGGTTGCCGGGCGCTTACCGGGTCATATGAATGTACTTCTGGCCGAAGCCAAAGTGCCTTATGATATTGTACTGGAGATGGATGAGATTAATGATGATCTGCCTGCTACTGATGTTGTGCTGGTGATCGGTGCCAATGATATCGTTAATCCGGATGCACAGGATAATCCTAATAGTCCCATCGCCGGCATGCCGGTATTGGAAGTCTGGAAAGCTACGACAACGATTGTGATGAAGCGTGGTATGGCAACCGGTTATGCCGGTGTTGAGAATCCGTTGTTCTTCAAAGAAAATAATCGCATGTTGTTCGGCGATGCCAAAAAGACTATTGAGGATATTTTGCACGTACTGCATTAAATCTTGTTGTAAGTATCTATATATAATACAAAGGCTCTGGTTTTTACCGGAGCCTTTTTGTTTTGGCACAAGCAGATAGCCATAACTGTTGTTATGATGTTCAATTCTGTTTTGACTGGGCAAGTAAATCGTTGTGTAAGGATAAAATATGGACAAGTTTCTACAGGCTGCAATTGAGGAAGCAAAAAAGGGCCTGGCCGAGGGCGGCATCCCTATTGGCTCGGTGCTGGTCATTGATGACCAGATTGTTGGGTGCGGTCATAACCGGCGCGTACAAAAAGGCAGCGCGATACTGCACGCAGAAATAGATTGTCTGGCAAATGCAGGCCGAATCAAAGCAGCTGATTATCGTCGAGCAACGTTGTACTCGACATTATCTCCCTGTGACATGTGTAGTGGAGCGGTGCTTCTGTATGGGATTCCGAAGGTGGTGGTTGGAGAGAACCGTACATTTTGCGGGCCGGAAGATTATGTGCGGTCACAAGGCGTAGAAGTGGTGATTATTGATAACCAGGAATGCCGTCGACTTATGGAGACATTTATCGAAAGTAATCCAGAGCTGTGGAATGAAGATATTGGCGAATAGCTTGCTGTAAATATTTAAGCTTGAGGTGGATTTCTGTTATTGGCTCAACCAGCTCGCTTTAGCAACTAAGGAAAAGAAAGTTTCTTGTCAAACCCCTCCCTGTTTTGGATTTTCAAGCATGCAAAGTTTGTGTTCATTAGAGCATTATCCGGCTGTTATTCATTAGCTTTTTTTTGAGGCCATGAAACAGGTTGACAGCAAATGTGCTCGACACTAAGGTTCGCGACCCTTCGCCAGGGCTATGTTTGCATTTGTTGCTTTTGGCGGAGTTAAAGTTTGGAGATGAGGTAATAATGCCAACAGTCAATCAGTTGATTCGCAAACCGCGAAAGGACAAGCGTAAAATTAACAAGGTTCCTGCCTTGCAGGCTTGCCCGCAGCGTCGTGGAGTTTGCACACGTGTTTATACAACCACACCGAAGAAGCCGAACTCGGCTCTGCGTAAAGTGGCACGTGTTCGCTTGACCAATGGCATGGAAGTGACTGCTTATATTCCGGGTGAAGGTCATAAACTGCAGGAGCATTCAGTTGTTCTGATTCGCGGTGGCCGTGTGAAGGATTTGCCGGGTGTGCGTTACCATATTCTCCGTGGTGTATTGGATACAACGGGTGTTGAAGGCCGTAAACAGGCTCGCTCGAAGTACGGCGCCAAGCGTCCGAAGTAAGAGAGGAATAAGAAATGCCACGTAAAGGTCCTGTTAGCCGCCGTCCTGTTGTTCCAGATGCAAAGTATGCTGATGCAAAGGTTTCCAATGTAATTAATAAAATCATGCTTGATGGCAAGAAGACTGTTGCCGAAGCTATTGTATATAATGCTATGGACATCGCTTCTCAGAAGTCCGGTGTTGAACCGCTTGCAGTATTACATCAGGCGCTGGAAGCAGTGCGCCCGCTTGTTGAGGTTAAATCCCGCCGCGTTGGTGGTGCAACATACCAGGTGCCAATTGAAGTGTCTGAGCGGCGTCAGCATTCACTGGCTGTACGCTGGCTGGTTGAGTTTTCACGTAAGCGTTCAGAGCACACCATGGCCGATCGTCTGGGTAATGAAATGGCTGATGCTGTTGCAGAGCGTGGTGGCGCATTTAAGAAGCGCGATGAAACGCACCGCATGGCAGAAGCAAACAAGGCATTTTCTCACTTCCGCTGGTAAGTGAGTTTGACAGCCTTTGAGGTTGTCGCTGTATGATTAATGGCAGGCCGCAAGGCTTGCAGTATTAAATAGTAAGATAGACAGTAAAAGAGTTGGTTCTTTTATAATTTGATGGATCAAGGAGTAGCGACGTGGCTCGTAAGACACCACTGGAACGTGTACGCAATATTGGCATTATGGCTCATATCGATGCAGGTAAGACTACTGCGACAGAGCGTATACTTTTCTATACTGGCGTAAGCCATAAGATAGGTGAAGTGCATGATGGCGCTGCGACTATGGACTGGATGGCGCAGGAGCAGGAGCGCGGCATCACCATTACCTCCGCTGCAACGACTTGCGAGTGGAAAGATCATCAAATTAATATTATCGATACCCCCGGCCATGTGGATTTCACCATTGAAGTGGAGCGTAGCTTACGTGTGCTTGATGGCGCTGTTGGTGTTTTCTGTGCTGTAGGTGGCGTTCAGCCACAGTCTGAGACCGTTTGGCGTCAGGCAGACAAATATAAAGTTCCCCGTATTGCATTCGTAAACAAGATGGATCGTACCGGCGCACGCTACTTTGAAGTGGTTGACGAGATTCGTGAGCGTTTGGGTCATAATGCAGTTGCTCTGAACATTCCAATTGGTGCTGAAGAAGATTTCCAGGGCGTAGTTGATCTGGTTTCCATGAAAGCCATCGTCTGGAAAGACGAAGCCATGGGCGCGATGTACGATGTTCAGGATATCCCGGAAGATATGGTTGATGTCGCTGCAGAGCGCCGCGAACTGCTGTTGGATGCCGTTCTGGTGCATGATGAAGACTTGATGATGGCTTACCTTGAGGGTGAGGCTGTTGATGAAACGGCCCTGAAAGAGTGTATTCGTAAGTCTGTTCTCGACATTAGCGTGATTCCTGTTCTGGCTGGTACTGCGTTTAAGAATAAAGGTGTTCAGACACTGCTTGATGCTGTTGTTGAATACATGCCTGCACCTATTGATGTTCCTGCCATTAACGGTGTCGATCCTGACAGCGATGAGCCTGGTACCCGTCCATCATCTGATGACGAGCCGTTTTCTGCTCTGGCATTTAAAGTCATGACCGACCCGTTCGTAGGTACGCTGACTTTTTTCCGTGTTTATTCCGGTGTGGCTGAAGCTGGTTCTTATGTAATCAACTCCACCAAGGGTAAGAAAAAAGAGCGTCTGGGTCGTATCCTGCAGATGCATGCCAATGAACGTACAGAAATCAAGGAAGTTCGCGCTGGTGATATTGCTGCTGCTGTAGGTCTGAAATCAACCACAACCGGTGATACGCTGTGTACAGCTGATGATCCGATTATTCTGGAACGCATGGAATTCCCTGAGCCGGTAATCTCCGTTGCGATTGAGCCTAAGACCAAGGTTGATCAGGAGAAGATGGGTGTCGCGCTGGGCAGGCTCGCTGCAGAAGATCCATCCTTCCGTGTGCGTACCGATGAAGAGACAGGTCAGACCATTATATCCGGCATGGGTGAATTGCACCTGGAGATTCTGGTTGACCGAATGAAGCGTGAATTCGATGTAGAAGCCAATGTTGGTAAGCCACAGGTTGCATATCGCGAAACCATTCGCGGCAAAACCAAGTCTGAAGGCAAGTTTGTGCGCCAGTCCGGTGGTCGCGGTCAGTATGGTCATTGCTGGCTTGAAATCGAGCCATTGGAAGCTGGTGGTGGTTTCGAGTTCGTTGACAAGATTTCCGGTGGTTCTATTCCGCGTGAATATATTCCTGCTGTTGGCAAGGGTGCTGAAGAAGCGATGGCCAATGGTGTTCTGGCTGGTTATCCGATGGTGGATATCAAAGTTACTGTTGTTGACGGCTCTTACCATGATGTCGACTCCAATGAGATGGCGTTTAAGGTTGCTGGCTCGATGGGCTTCCGTGCCGGCTGTAAAGAGGCCAAGCCGGTCATTCTTGAGCCGATGATGGATGTTGAAGTGGTAACACCTGAAGATTATATGGGCGATATCGTAGGCGATCTGAACCGCCGCCGTGGTAAAGTGCTGGGTATGGAAGGTCGCGGTAACGGCAAGGTTATCGAAGCTGAAGTGCCATTGAGCGAAATGTTCGGTTACTCAACTAACGTGCGTTCGATGTCTCAGGGTCGCGCAACTTATACAATGACATTTAAACATTATGAAGAAGTGCCGAACAATATTGCGAAAGAAATTATCGCGACTGTAAAAGGTTAAGGAGTTAGACGATGGCAAAAGAGAAATTTGAGCGGACGAAGCCGCACGTAAACATAGGGACGATTGGCCATGTAGATCATGGTAAGACGACCCTGACAGCAGCGATCACGA
>Ga0316192_10002987_pt1 | contig 12339 bp, 9 predicted proteins | sample MerIslwburrow_MG_FD_204931 | JGI IMG/M metagenome (GOLD analysis project Ga0316192, IMG submission 204931) | Coastal sediment microbial communities from Maine, United States - Merrow Island worm burrow | ecosystem: Environmental > Aquatic > Marine > Coastal > Sediment | place: USA: Maine...
AATTTCAAAAGGACAACAATCTTCATGGGCTTAAGTTGGGACGAAGTGCACAGGAAAAATTATTAAAATATAATTTTCCCGGAAATGTCAGGGAATTGAAATCTATTATTGAATTAGCTGCAGTGATGAGTAATTCTGAAGAAATACAGGAAGATGACATTAAATTTTCAAGCCTGAAGAATGAAGAGAATTTTACTTACCAGGAGTTATCTCTCAAAGAATATAATGATCGGATAATTGATCATTTTCTTACCAAATATGATGATAATGTAATGAAAGTAGCGGAGATTCTTGACATCGGGAAATCGACGATATACAGGTACCTAAAAGAAAAATCTGAATAATTATGAGTAATAATAAAATGATTGATATGTCTTATCTTATTTCAGTTTGTGGGGATGACGCGGACTTTAAGCAAGAGATGATTGATACATTTTTACGAAATACCCCTCCTGTCCTTGAAGACATGAAATCTTCACTCTCAGAAAAGGATTGGAAGAAAATTGGTGATTTGGCACACAAAATCAAACCATCATTTACTTTTATGGGGATCTCTAAAGCAAAGGACCTGATTGTTGATATTGAGCATAGCGGGCGAAACAATACGGAAATTGAAGATATCCGGGATAAAATTGAACAATTGAATAAAATTTGCATACAGGCATTCAATGAATTGAAGGAAGAGCTTAAAACCCATTAATCCGAATTCGGCAATAGAACTTTGTAATGAGGCTTTAAAGTGCAATAAAACAGACAATTATTGAGACGAGGCATAGCACCGCCATGGTGAGTTGAAATAAGTGGGTGCAACGGACTGTTTTGCAGCAGTTTAAAGACGGAATAAATTTTCTAATGCCGATTTCGGGTTTAATCATTTTTTCCGGCCTAACACTTGATACACTTGTATTTTACCTTGTCGTCCTTTTATATCAATAGGCCCCCATGGCTTGGTCAGGATCTTATCTTTTACCGCATCATATACCTTTTCACTTATCAGAATATCATTGGGGTGCGCTTTAGATAGTGTTTCAATTCTCTTTCCAGTATTAACGGTATCTCCGGTAACTGAATAGTCCAATCTATCTTCTGTACCCAAGTTACCGGCTACCACTTCCCCAAAATTAATACCTATTCCAAATACCACTTCATTCTCCAATCTGTTTTTATAGAATTCATTAAGCACATCTAGTTTATCTTTCATCTCCAGTGCACAATAAACTGCATTTAATTCATTTTTCGGATATGACATCGGAGCACCAAAGGTTGCAAAAATCTCATCTCCTACAAATTGATTTACAATTCCATTGTATTTCCTGATAGGATCGCTCATGACCGAATAATATTTATTAAGAAAATCCACAACCTCTATTGGTGTCATTTCTTCGCTCAGGCTGGTAAATCCTCTTAGATCACAAAATAAAACAGCAATTTTTCGACTTTCACCTTTAAATATAGAACCTCCTTTAGCATTCAATGCTTTATTTACAACAGGTTCGGGAACATATTTCATGAACAATTTCAAGGTTTTTTCTTGCTCATTCACCGTATGCTGCAGATCACTTAACAATAATTTATTCTTTTGCTGAAGTTCATATAATTGCTTTGCGTTTTCAATTGTCATTTTTAGTTCATCCTGGTTCCAGGGCTTACTGATATATCTGAAAACACGACCGCTATTTATTGCATTTGCAATAGCATCAATATCACTAAATCCAGTTAATATCATTCTTACAGGATCGGGATAATCTTCCAGGATCCTCTCAAGAAATTCGACACCTGTCATCTCTGGCATTCGCTGGTCCGTAATGATCAAATGGATTTCTTTTGTCTTTAGAAATTGAAGCCCCTCTTCTCCATTGTTGGCCAGATATATAGTATAAAATCGGCGAAATGCTGCTTTGAAAGAGACAAGGTTTTGCTCTTCATCATCAACATATAAGATATTGAAAGGTAAGTTTTGCATCGTTTACAGAAATAGAAATTATTCTAAATTACTAAAATCAATTTACCAAATGCAAATTCAAATCTAACTTCCATGCAATTGAAAGACAGCCGCTTTACGCAAATAGGATTATATATAAAAGCAAATTTTGGAATTAATCTATCTGATAAGATTAAAGTCTTCAATCGATGTATTTACTCATTTGAACGTTAAACTTGAAAATTCAAAAATAATGTTTGTCTCATTTTCATTCTCCATTAAATAGCTTGTCAGTGGAATCTCTATTTTGGAACCATTTTTTGACTTTATCGATACCTTCTCAAAGTATACCGGTTCCTGATCCTTTTCAATAAAAGAACTTGCTAAAGCTTTTTTAATTTCATCAAATGATTCATCCTCAAGAAACAAAATAAAATCTATTTGCCTTCCATTTAGCTCACTCGCAAAATATCCTAATAATTGTTCAACAGCGTGGTTGGTCATGATAATAGTTTGCCGATTGTCAATAAGAATAATTGGACTCTGGATCGAACCAAGAATTTTCCTAACTCGACGATCCTGTTCTTTTTGTATCCTGAAGTCATCTCTCCAATCCAGAATTCTTTTTAATTCAAAACATACCAGAGCTGGTTTAGTGTCCTTCAAAATAGAAACTATTCTTTCTGACAAAATCAAAGATTCACCGTTAGAATCCACTAACTGATATTTAAATCCGCGTTCCGGGAAATTACCATTATATATTTTTTCATGATAATCTACTACCATTCCTGAAAAGTCAGAAGTTACAAATTCAAGATAATTCTTTCCTATCATTTCATCAGGTGAATATCCCATGATATGTTCTACACTCCCGGAAATTTCAATTATTTTGCCTTCAATATCCCTTATACCATAAATACTTTCCAGATCATTATCCATACCTCGCATTAATAATGAATAATTAACGGGATTCTTTGTCTTAGTATTATTAGTCTTTTTCTCAACTTCCAGGAGACTTTGAATTATAGATTCAGAAGCAAGCGATATCGTTTCTTTTTCATTTTCTTCCCAATCCGAATTTCGCATGGAACGTTCTACCATTAGAATTCCAAAAAGCTTTTCATGATCAATTAATTGGAAATCCATTTTAAGAAAAATATTTCGCCGCTTAAATCTGGGTTCAACTAATTCCATCGTACGTGTATCCTCACGACAGTTATTAGTTTCCAGCCATTTAGAGTTTAAAATTGAATTGAAATAGGTTGGATAATCAGTTAATAATAGATATTCTCCAGAAAGATGAAGATCTTTTTCCTTATCATATTCATCATAACAAATTAGACGTCTCCCTTGCTCCTTGAATAACCAAACGCTGACCCATTCAGCATCTATTTTTTTAGCTAATCCAGCCAGTATTTGCTGTACATTATTCGGCACCTCAATATTATCTTTTTGGGAAATCAACTGCCTTAATGAATTGTTTTGATCTATAAAATATTGTTTGCCTTCTTTCAATTGATATATCAATTCTTCTTTTTTCTTAATATCACTGGATAAAATGTCTAGTTCAGACTGTATTTTGTTTATAAGGTGATTGGAGCCCTGCTGATATCTATATTTTCTTAAAAACCAGACAAACAATATTGCGAGAAATACAAATCCTCCTCCTATAAGCAAAATTTTCAATGTTCGGGTAGATTCTGAACCAGAATAAGTTTCATTATTTGAAATTGATGAAAATTCATCAGAACTCATTTTCCCTTCATTTTTTGAAACTAAGACATCGAGGTTTACCAGGCTATCATTCAAAGATGCATATTGCTGATGGTATGTCTGCGCAGATGTATAATCTCCTGCTTTTGAATACGTCTCTGATAGTTCATTAAGTAAATCAACTCTTAGATAAACCCTACCTAGCATAACTGCCACATCGAGAGATTTCTTGAGATAAAAAATCGTTGAATCCAAATATGATTCTCCGTATAGAGTCGATTTAGAAAGAAAGAAGTCTAGAAGAAGTCCCGGGTCTCCAAGCTGTTCGATTTCAAAATAAGCTTTGTTGAAATAATAAGTGGCAGAATCAGTTTCATCAATTTCAAAAAAATTATGGCCTAATAGGATACAGGTTTTTGCAACACCATTAACATTATCAGACTTAATAAATACTTTTAATGCTTCTTTTAGGATTTCAATACCTGATTCTAATCCTCCCATTTTCTCAAATACTCTGCCTGCGCCAAGCATTGCCAGACCCTTACCTGAATCATTTCCTAATTGATGATTTATTTCAACTCCTCTTTGATAATATTCAAGGCTTTTATTTAAGACATTCATCTCTTCATATGTCCGCGCCAGTATATCAAAAATTTTTCTTTTTAAAATATTATCATTTAACTGATCTGTCAGGTCAAGAGAAGAAAGGCTAAATTCAATAGTATGGTTGAAATCCCCTTTCAAATAATAAACCAAACCCATATTATAAAAAGCATATGCTTTACCTTTGGCATAACTCAATGAGTCACTTAATTCCAGTGAATTAAGAGCATAAGATAAAGATTGATTATAGTTTTGATAGGCAAATTCTTCGGATAATTCGTTTAGAATTTCGACCTTTTCAATACCCTTTGAATCTTCCAGTTTATACAACAATGAATCAATCCCGTGCTGCGAATAAGAATTTGTACAAAAAATCGTTATGATAGTTATTATTCCATAAAAAATCCTCATAATAAATCAGGAGATATTGGTTTTAGCACGTATTTTAATTGTTAATGAATATATTTACTAATTATCACAATCAGGACTATCAAATCTACTCATAACTTGATCAAAGAGTTTCTTAATAAATATATAAATAGAATCTCAATTATCATTGCTTCTTCATTGATAATTGTTTCAAGTTATTCCTGTTATCCGGTTACAAACTATTCTCAGAAATCCTTCAAGCCAAAGTACAGAAATAAACCATATCGTCATTTAAAAGACAAAAAAAAGAAGAGAACCAGGTTATTTTGGATGAAAAATTAAAGACTATCACCAAACAAAATAAGTCCTGTTGAGTATATATAGTAGAAAAACAAATTTCAATGAAAAAAATCCTGATTCTGATAGCAATGGGTATAATGGTTTCATGTAGCCTGAAATCTCAAAATGATATAAATATGAATGCTCAAAAGAAAACTTCCGATTTCGAAATTCAAAAATCTGAAGAAGAATGGAAAAAAGAACTTGATCCAGTCCAATATAAAATCCTTCGCGAAAAAGGCACAGAATATGCCTTTTCGGGAGAATATTTTAATCATAAAGAAAAAGGGACCTATCTATGTGCAGGATGTGGGAATGAATTATTTGAATCTGATTCTAAATATGATTCCGGATGTGGTTGGCCAAGTTTTTTCGAGCCTATGGAAAACACAAAGATCCTTGAGTTTGAAGATAAATCAGCTGGAATGGTGAGAACTGAAATCGTATGTAATAAATGTGGAGGTCATTTAGGCCATGTGTTTCCTGATGGGCCAAAACCTACTGGCCTAAGATATTGTGTTAATTCTGCCTCACTTAAATTTGTTACGAAGGAAAATGATTCTGATGATAAGGATAAAAAAGAGAAAAAGTAAAATCCTTACCTGACTAAAAGACCATAATCTGGTAAGGATTCATTTTGCCATGATTTATTTTACTCTAATGTGAATTAGAATAATCATTCTAACATTTACTCTTATTCCTCCTTGTTTTCCCGGCCTCCATTTTGGGATTGTTGGTAATACTCTCATAGATTCATCATCACAACCCCCATCAATTTCGTTCACTGCCTCAATTTTTGTTAACTTCTCTTCCTAATCAACGATGAAGCTCACAAATACATTTCCTGAATGTTGAAGTTTCATGATAGATATATGAATCTACTATGAGTAAAATTTTTTCTTTAAGCTTATGTATTAAAGTACTTGTTGACGGAACTATATTTTTTTCAATTTTGTTTTAAAAATATAAAACAGGAATTTATTTCTCTGACTGAATTTTTAATTAGCATTTACAGCAAATCACATATGCTGTATTTTCCCTATGATACAGATACAAGAAAGAATTCAACACTTACTAAAAACAAAACTATATCATCATGAAAAACGTGATCATAACATCCTTTATCGCTATATTTTTAAGTTTTTTTATGACATTCATCTCCTGTGATCAAACTGCTGAAGATGAGGAACCAGAAAATCTGAATCCGGCCGCTCCTGTTTTAAGTAGCCCAGGACATAACTCAAAAGATGTTAAAGTTGATGTAACATTATCATGGCAGGCTTCATTGGATCCTGATGGAGATAAAGTTAAATATAATGTATTTCTGGATACAAATACATCTCCAGGACAGGCTGCAAGCATGGGTCAGACAACTACCACTTTTAATATAATCCTAAATGCAAATACAACGTATTATTGGAAAGTTGAGGCAGATGATGGAAATAACGGCAAAGCATCAAGTGGAATTTGGAGTTTTACAACAATAAACAATGCTCCTGAGGCTTTTAATTTAATTTTTCCCTCTATTTCACAAGATTGCGTACCTTTAGAATCGAAGCTGGTTTGGGGATCATCAAGCGATTCGGATGGGGAAGAAATTTCATATGATGTATATCTTGGCACAGATCAACCACCAACAAATATTGTGAGTGCCTCACAATCAGACACCATTTTCCAATTATCATTAGCTGAAAGGACCACCTATTATTGGAAGGTAATTGCCAAAAATGAAAGTGGGCAAACTAAAGAAAGCGCAGCATGGTATTTTACCTCCCTAAAACTTCCTCCTGAAGTAGATTATGGATCTTTAATAGACTCTCGAGACAATACTGTTTATAATACTATTTTGATAGATGGATATACTTGGATGGCTGAAAACCTAGCCTATTTACCCGAGGTACATGCACCCGCGGATGCATCAGAAACTGATCCCAGATACTATGTATATGAATATGATGGATCTTCAATCCAAGATGCCATAGCTACTGATAACTTTCAAGAATACGGTGTATTATATAATTTGCCTGCTGTTTTAAATGGTGCCGGTTCAAGTTCGACTAATCCAAGTGGTGTACAGGGTGTATGCCCTTCAGGATGGCACGTCCCCAGTAGAGCCGAATGGGATGAGTTGGGATCATTTTTAATTGATAGTGGTCATGATGAACCTGCTTTAGCGATAAAAGCTATATGTGCATGGTATGATGGTGGAGATGGAGATGATATTTATGGCATGTCTTTTCTTCCTGGAGGAAGCAAGACCCCTAATTTCACCCAGATTGGTCTGCGTGGTTATTGGTGGACCTCTTCAGATTGGTATAAAATCATGGAATATACAAATAACTATATAGGTTATGGCGGTAATGCTCATCCATATTATGCAATGTCTGTCAGGTGTAAAAAAGATTAAGCACCGATTAAATTGAAGTATTAATTCTATTTCTGATTTAAAAGAAACAGTTTAAAAAGTAAATGATCCTACTTCTTCAGGGTCTTAGAAATTAAGATCCTCCTGAATTCTAATTAAATTTTATTAATCGTACTCTCCGGGGGATTTCCTGAATTTGTATTCAGTTATTCGAATTTATTTCAAGCACGAATTCATAAATTGGCATTTATGAAGCCTGTCAACCTTTTACACAATTAAGATAAGCTCCAATGCCCTCCCCATCTATCAAAAGCAGCCTTTTCGAGTGATTCACGGCTGTCGGGATGAGCAATATTTATCATCCTCCTGGCTCTTTCCTTCATTGATTGACCGTAAAGATAGGCAATACCATATTCGGTTATCACATAATGTACATTTGCACGAGTACTTACAACACCAGCACCCTCCTTAAGTGTAGGAACGATCTTAGATATTCCTCTTCCGGTTTGTGATGAAATTGCAATAATTGGTTTACCTCCTGTAGAGTAGGAAGCACCTCTGATAAAGTCAATTTGACCGCCAACACCAGAATAATGTCTTGTACCTATCGAGTCAGCACAAACCTGTCCTGTCAGATCAATCTCAATCGCCGAATTAATAGCTGTAACTTTAGGATTTTGTCTTATAATCCTTACATCATTAACAAATGCGCAATCCATCATGGCGACCTGAGGATTATCATCAAGAAAATCATAAATTTTTTGAGTTCCCATCACAAATGAAGAAACAATATGATCAGGTACGATTTTCTTTTTCGAATTGGTAATAATGCCTTTTTCAACTAGCGGAATCACACCATCTGAAAACATTTCGGTATGAATCCCCAGGTTTTTATGATTCATTAGCTTGGTAAGAACAGCATTTGGTATTCCTCCAATACCCATCTGAAGGGTAGCACCATTTTCAACCAGAGATGATACGTATTCAGCAATTTTATGCTCGTTTTCAGTAGGTTGAGGGACAGGTACTTCAATAATAGGTGACTCGTGTTCAACGAAAGCATCAAAATTAGTCATTGACATGCTTCCATCTCCCAATGATCTGGGAACCTTTGGATTTACCTGAGCAATAACATGCTTTGCACATTGAACAGCAGCAACAGCAACATCTACAGAACTACCCAGAGATACGAATCCATGTTGATCAGGGGGGGATATATTCATTAAGGCCACATCCACATTGATCACACCTTTCCTGAAAAGCCCGGGAATTTCACTTAAGAAAATAGGAATATAATCTGCTATCCCCTCCATAGTTGCTTTTCTTACATTCGCTCCAACAAAAAAGGATTCCAAACGAAAAATGCCTGCATATTCCGGCTTTACATATGGTGCTTCAGCTTCGTGATGAATATGTACAATTCTTACATTTTTTAATTCACCGGCTCTTTCACACATGGCATCTATCAATAATTGAGGTGCCTGTGAAACACCATGAATAAAAACGGTATCACCTGAATTTATTACTTTAACTGCTTCTTCCGCTGTTGTATATTTCATAGAGATAATTATATCGTGATGCCTTTAAGAGTGCAAAATTAATCCTCATTCTATCCTTATAATATGAGAAAAATCATTATTTATTTTTTAATATTAGAATAAAGTAGCCAAACTATTTAAATAGCTTTGTTACTCTATTTTAACAACCTTATTTTTTATTGTTTTGAAAAAGGACGTAACCATAATCGGAGCAGGAATTGTTGGATTGGCCACTGCTTATAAACTGCTCTCCAAAAATCCTAAACTGAATTTATCCATAATAGAAAAAGAGGCTCAAGTTTCTGAACATCAAACAGGAAATAATAGTGGCGTAATTCATAGTGGCATATATTATAAACCGAGTAGTCTTAAAGCTATAAATTGTATTAAAGGATATAAATTACTACTCAATTTTTGCAAGGAAAATGAAATTGAATACGATATCTGCGGGAAAATCATAGTTGCTGTTGATGATTCAGAAATTCCAGGAATGGAGGGATTATACAAAAGGGGGATTGAAAACGGATTGCAAGGGTTAAAACTTTTAAGTAAAGAAGAATTAATTGATTATGAGCCTCATGTTAAAGGAAAAGCAGGCGTTTGGGTTCCTCAAACAGGAATTATTAATTTCAAAAAGGTATCGGAGAAACTTGCTTTCTGTATAAAACAAAAAGGAGGTGAAATTCATTTTAATCAGAAAGTGACTGATATAAAAAGAATAAACAACAGCGCACACATTGTAACTAATAATAATTCATTTGAATCGAAATTAGTAATTAATTGCGCCGGTTTATATTCTGACAAAATAGCCCGACTAACACAGAAACAAGTCGATGTAAGGATAATTCCATTTCGAGGTGAATACTATAAAATAAAATCTGAAAAAAAACACCTGGTAAATAACTTAATCTACCCCGTCCCGGATCCAAATTTTCCTTTTCTTGGCGTACACTTCACACGTATGATTGATGGAGGAATTGAAGCAGGGCCTAACGCTGTTCTTGCCTTTGCTCGGGAAGGATATAAAAAGTCCAAAATCAATCCTGTTGAATTATTCGAAACCTTAGCATGGCCAGGCTTCATAAAAGTAGCTTCCAAATACTGGAGAACCGGATTTGGCGAAATGTACAGATCATTTTCAAAAAAGGCCTTTACTAAAGCTTTACAAAAATTGATCCCTGAGATTCGTGAAAGTGACCTGGAAACTGGTGGCGCCGGCGTACGGGCTCAGGCATGTGACAGGTCAGGTGGGTTGTTAGATGATTTTCTGATTTATGAAAATGAAAATACTATCAATGTATGTAATGCGCCTTCACCAGCGGCTACTTCCTCCTTAGCAATTGGCAAGAAGATTGCAGAAATTGTTGAGAAAAGATACTCTAGTTAATTTGACAGGATAAATCTTTTGGAGTACTCTTTACCTTCTCTAATAATTTGGATTGTATAAATTCCAGAATTCAAACCGTCTAGATCTAAGCTGAAAAAGTTTCCATCTGGTAAAGATTTGGCCAAAAGTACTTGCCCGATATTATTTATTAATTTTAATTCTGGATCTTCCAGTATCTCAGTAAAACGGATATGCAAATCTCTTGTCGTTGGATTGGGAAACAATATCATCTCAATATTATTTGTGACCAAGTTTTCGCAAAACGCAATATCATAATACGAAAAGGTAATACGATTTTCATAATGCATAGAACTTGTAAAATTTCCTTCAGTGCTTGTTTTTTGATATATTTCATGAGCTGATTTGTAATTTCCATCGCACCTATCCTCATACATTATAATCCTACTAGATTTCTCTGAAAATTCAGGATACCAGTTATTTGTGTTTTGTTCAAATTGAATCATCAGGTCATTATGATTAAATACTATATGCTCTTCATAATAACTCTGGTATTGCTGAATATTATGGTTCCAATCAAACTCGGAAAGTTGATATATTCTGCGGTTATTATCATCAAATTCATAAATGATTTCATAAATATTCTTCCAGTCTATTGAAGTGGAATCCCTAATGCGCTCTCTTAAATAAATTAAATTGTTTTGAGAATCATAATCTCTTACGTATTCATAGGAATAATTAGTGTAAATTCTATGTTTTAGAATTTCCCGATTATATTCATCATATTCATATCTCAAGTTATTTTGCAATATATATATGGAATCAAATTGAACTTCATAATGATAAATTTCTTTAGTCAATCCATTTATATCCATGATATTAACTGTCATATTTTTTAATGAAAACTTCAGGATTGGAGAATTAGAGTCCCGTTGAAACCTCTTAATCGTATCAGGCTTGCAAGCTCCTTTTTTATTATATATATAAAGAGAACTATCATTTGATTGCAACAATCCGTTTTTCCCAAGTCTAGTAAAAGATATACTTCCCAATTCACAATCAGAATTGTTATAATAATAAATAGAACTATCATACCTTTGATAAATACTATTATCAAAATCCCGGCAATAAATTATTAGTTTATCCGATGCATTGTAATAAGAAGTGTTTATTTCTATTGTCTCTTCTGGAACTTCAATATAACCTGTTTTTCTAGATCGTTTCCTTATTTTTCCACCATTGCCCAAATATGTATATTCTACCATATTCTCATCCTTATATGTCTTTTTCTGGTTTTGGAAATTGTATTGTATTATATAATGGGATGCGCCCATAATCAATGTATCTATGTAAGAATATTTCCTTTCAGAAATACTGCTGATTGTATCCGGGAAATGTTTATAATGAATAGATTTAAATCCTGATTCATTTCCCCATTGGTCATATTCCTGGAATAACTCATAATCAACTTTCCAAACTTGTTTTTCATTATCCCAAACCTTTTGAACCTCATATATTAACCTTTGAAGATAATCATATCCATATTTATATTTATATTGTGGCTGAAATTCATTAGGCGAATCATAGGTGCTTTCATGTAGTTTCTCTTTCAATATTCCTGTTTTTTCCTGTGCATATAACTGATTGTGAAGTATTGAACAAACCACCCATCCGCATAAAAAAAATATCTTTATTAAAATAGCCATGTCACTAAAAAAGTTTATTTAATTTACCTAAAATTATTTTCGAAAACAATTTATATAATCTGGCAAATGAACATCTATACTAAGGATATCATACAAGTATTTAAAGGCGCCTATAATGTAGATAATATGGATGCTATGAGTGCCTATATGAAGAATAAATTTGAATACCTGGGAATCAAGTCACCCGAGAGAAAGGTTTTGGGAAAACCCTTTTTAATAAAATCCGCCCTACCTCCTGTAGATAAATTATGGACAATAATGCAGGAACTCTGGGATCTACCTGAAAGAGAATTCCAGTATTTTGCGATGGAATTATTCTCCAAATACAATAAAGAACCTGAAAAGAATTGGATAGATCATTTTGAATTCATGATCACCCAGAAATCCTGGTGGGATACTGTTGATTTTATAGCTGCTTCTCTTGTAGGCAATTATTTTAA
>Ga0316192_10002988_pt1 | contig 12338 bp, 10 predicted proteins | sample MerIslwburrow_MG_FD_204931 | JGI IMG/M metagenome (GOLD analysis project Ga0316192, IMG submission 204931) | Coastal sediment microbial communities from Maine, United States - Merrow Island worm burrow | ecosystem: Environmental > Aquatic > Marine > Coastal > Sediment | place: USA: Maine...
CTCATAGCGGTGTTTCCTTCCTCTTGATTGGGCACTCTGTGCCCGGGTTAAGAACTGCAAAGGAAGGCTACACCGCCTTTTTCCTATTTACACACCTTTCGAGGCTACCTCACGGTTGTCATTGGGGGTCCGACGTGGGACCCCCAGGGGGCTCCCCTACTGCCGCCGTCCCCCTGCGGATCACCCGGACGAACCTCTACGAGAAGATGGTCATCTGTTCAGGACCCAGGACCCAAGCCCCAGGACAGTCCTCGGTGGCGCAGGTCGCGGCCTCGTGTGGCGCATGTTACAGTCCGCCAGGTTCGTTGGGGTCATCATCAGGGGAGTCGAGCAGCCTAGAGAGGGGGTACCCGTATGCAATTCCAAGTCGTCGTCCACTACGCAGACGGGAGGCTCGTAAAGGGCCAGGCAACCGATTTCTTCCCAAACAAAGAGACCTTCCATATGACGGAGAAGGATTCGCAGGAAACCAGTGAGATCAAGGTTGCCGAGCTCAAGGGGATCTTCTTCGTCAAGAAATTCGAGGGCAACCCGACACGTCACGAGCGCAAGGAGATGGAGAGGGCAGGAATGGGCAAGCGAATCCAGGTCAAGTTCAAGGATGGCGAGGTGCTGATCGGTTACACCTCGGGTTATTCACCGGATCGCATTGGCTTTTTCGTCTTTCCCTCGGACCCGGAAAGCAACAACGAGAAGGTCTTCGTGGTCACGGCGGCTACTGAGAACGTCTCGTTCTCCTAGTTCTGTCTTCAAGCCTCAGAGCGAGTCTCTTCTCCGGCATCGCACATATACTCAGGGCGGTAAAGGAGACTCCGTATGCCCAGAAGCAAGATTCTCGCAGTCCTGGCCCTCTACTGGGCGACCGCTGCTCTGGTCCAGGCGGCCTCCGTTGAGGAGGCTCGCCAGCTCTACCAGAACGGCGACGAGCTCGCGGCCCGGGGGGTGCTTATCGAGATTCTGGCTCTGGAGACGGATCAAACTGTCAGAGCTCAGGCTCTGGATCTCGTGGGAATGATCGCAGTGGACGAAGGCGACCTGGATCTGGCAGCTGCAGTCTGGAAGAAGCTGATCAGTGACTTCCCGGATTCGCCAGAGGCAACAGAGGCCAAAACGAAGCTCTCGCTGGCTACGGATTTAGGTGAGGCTCGTGCGGCGGCGCCAGAGGCAGACAGGGACGGTGCTCCGGTCGAAGCGGAAAAGACAGCCCCAGCACCGGGGCCAATGCCGGCTGTCAAGCCGGCCGATCAGGTCGCCTCGCAGCCCATGGAGGAGGCCGAGCCTGCGCGGGAGGCCGAACCCGCAGAGCCCGCTGCCCCGGCCGCCCCAAAGCAGCGAGCCCCGCAATCGGATCTCGTCCTGGTTGCGGGCCGCGGCAAGCCCCACGACGGCGCTCAGAGGGCCGCGGAGGTGATCATCGAGCACCTGCAGTCGCGAGGAGTCGCCGCCGAATCTGCCACCAAAGGGGTTCCTGTGGTCGAGAAGTCCACCATGGTGATACCGGCGCTGCTGAGGCAGGTCGAAGAGGAGGGTGCCAACGGCCTGCTGCTGGTGACCTCCAACTTCGAGAGCGTCGCCAAGGTCGTCGTCGAGTGTTATACGCCGGAGGGAGCCCTGGCCTGGAAGAAGAAGGTCTCGGGTGGCACCGGTTGGAAGGGCAGGCCCTACTCTGCTTCCGGAATGAACGAGACCCTGGTGGAACGAGTTCTCGACAAGCTCGACGGGCAGGTAGGAGGACCTTGCCTAGCGGTATCGGAGTAGAGTCGCGCTGAGGATCAGGCTTCGGCTTCCGGCTCCAGGAACTCCTGCTCCCTCATCCATTCGTCGCTGACGAATTTGCTCATGTAGTTGCGGATCGAATCCGGTAGCAGCGTGAGGACTTTCTTCGCCTCTGGGTAGAGCTTCACCGCCTCGAGGGTCGCCCAGATGGCGGAACCGGAGCTGCCCCCGACCAACAATCCCTCCTCCCGAATCAGGCGTCGAGCCATTCGGAAGCTGTCCCGGTCGTTGACGTAGATCCATCGATCAACGAGATCCCTGTCCAGCACTCCAGGGATGAAGTCGTAGCCGATGCCCTCGACCTGATAGGTGAAGACGTCCTCTCTTCCACCCAGGACCGAGCCCTCTGGATCGACACCGATAATGAGGATGTCGGGGTTCTTCTCCTTCAGGTAGCGAGCCACCCCGGTGATGGTCCCTCCGGTACCGGCGGTGATGACCACCATGTCCAGGGCATCGCCGAAATCCTCCCAGATCTCGGCCCCGGTGCCATAGTAGTGAGCGTCGGGGTTGTTCGGATTCTCGTACTGATCGGGGATCACCGAGTCGGCGATCTCCTCATTGAGGCGTTTTGCCACTCCGAGGAGGCTCTCCGGATCGTCGTGTGCCGCCTCCGTGGGCGTTCGGATGATCTCGGCCCCGAGGGCCTCCATGACTACCTGCTTCTCCTGACTCATCTTCTCGGGCATGGTGATGATCAGTGGATAGCCTTTGACCGCCGCCGTCATGGCGAGCCCGGTACCTGTGTTGCCACTCGTAGGTTCGATGAGCGTCGTGCTGGTCTGCACGCGGCCGGACTTTTCCAGCCCCTCGACCATGCGAACCGCGATGCGGTCCTTGGCGGAGCCTCCGGGATTGAGGAACTCACACTTGGCGTAGAGCTCGGCTGGGCATTCGTCACCCACTCGATGGAGCTTGACGACCGGCGTGTTACCGACGATTTGCAGGATGTTGTCGTAGATCATGGGCCATTCCTCCTCTTCAGCTCTTGCTCTCGGCCTCGGAGTATAGCGTCAGCAACGCGCCCGCCCTGTTGTAGGATCCTCGAGTCTAGGCTGTGCTTACTGGCCCTGTCGGGCCGTCACGCTTTTGAGGGAGTCCAATGAAACAGCTTCTCTTCGTAGGATTGATCTGCGTCAGCGTCATAGTCGTCGCATGTGCGGCGCCGCCGGAGGAAAGCTCGGTCGACGAGCTGCACGCCCTGTTCGATGAAGCCTGGGATTTTCAGATGCAGGAAAACCCCTTGTGGGCCACTGCGGTTGGGCTCCACGAGTACAACGACCGATTGCCCTCGCTCACCATCGAGGATGAGGAGCGCCGCGCCGAGTACTACCGCGGGGTGCTCGACCGATTGCATGCCATCGATCGAGACGGACTCGACGCAGCCGAACGGATCAACTACGACATGTTCGAGCGGCGGTTGAGCGACTGGCTCACCGGCTTCGAATTCAAGGAGTACCTGATTCCCATCACCGCGGAATCGGGCTTCCACACGGGATTCGCCCGGCTCCCGGAGCGCGTTCCCCTCCGCACGACACAAGACTATGAGAACTACATCGAGCGACTGCGCGCCTTTCCGCTCTACACCGAGCAGCACATCGAGATCATGCGGGAGGGGATCGCGAACGGCTATGTGCTGCCGCAGGTCGTGCTGCAAGGCTACGAGAGCACCATCGAGCCCCACTTGGTCGAGGATACGAGTCAGAGTGTCTTCTGGAAGCCGTTCGAGAGCTTTCCCAACGCCGTGCCCGAAGCCGAGCACGAGCGGTTGCGACAAGCGGGGCAGGAGGCGATTCGTGACGACGTGATTCCTGCATACAGGGCCTGGTACCGATTCATCCTCGACGAGTACGTTCCGAGCTCCAGTCCGATCATCGGTGCCTCCGAGCTACCCAACGGCCGCGAGTACTACGAGTTTCTGGTCCGCCATCACACGACCCTGGACATCACGCCCCAGGAGGTCCACGACATCGGCCTGGCGGAAGTGGCTCGCATCCGCGCCGAGATGAAAGCGATCATCGAGGAAGTCGGCTTCGAGGGAACTTTCGCGGAGTTTCTCGACTTCCTGCGCACCGATCCCCAATTCTTCGTCGACACCCCCGAGGAGTTGCTGATGGAGGCCTCCTTCATCGCCAAGACCATGGACGGCAAGCTGCCCACCTACTTCAAGACGCTCCCGAGGCTGCCCTACGGGGTCGCGCCAGTGCCGGATCACATAGCGCCGAAGTACACGGCCGGCCGCTACGTCGGAGCCCCTCTCGGCAGTACGCAGCCGGGCTACTACTGGGTCAATACCTATGCCCTGGAGAGCCGACCGCTGTGGGCACTGCCGGCGCTCACCCTCCACGAGGCCGTCCCTGGGCACCATCTTCAGAACGCCCTCCGACAGGAGTTGGAAGGCCTGCCCAACTTCCGCCGCTTCTCTGGGATCAACGCTTACGGCGAGGGTTGGGGCCTCTACTGTGAGCGGCTCGGAATCGAGGCCGGTATGTACACCACCCCCTATGAGCACTTCGGTCGGCTGACGTACGAAATGTGGCGAGCTGCCCGATTGGTGGTCGACACGGGCATGCACTATCTCGGCTGGAGCCGGCAACAGGGGTTGGACTTCCTGGCCGAAAACACCGCCCTGTCCTTGCACGAGATCACGACCGAGATCGACCGCTACATCTCCTGGCCGGGGCAGGCGCTGGCCTACAAGATGGGAGAGATCAAGATCCGCGAGCTTCGGCAGCGGGCCGAGGAAGCACTCGGAGAGGACTTCGACATCCGCGAGTTCCACGAGGTCATCCTGATGAATGGCCCGGTCCCCCTGACGGTGCTGGAGGACCAGATCGAGGCCCTCATCGAGAATCAGGGAGTGGCTGGCTGATTCGGAGCCCGGCGTGACCCGGTGAGGCCCGGGGATCGAAAGGTGTCAACTTGAGCAGCAGAGGACTACAGACGGCAGTCGCTCTGGTCGTGCTGCTGATCGGCGGCTGGCTGGCGGTGCGCTGGTGGGTGAGTCCCGAGCGGCAGGTCAACAGGAACATCAAGGAGATTCGGAAGCTCGTCTCCAAGACTCCGGGCGAGAGTGATCTCGTCGCGCTGGGCAAGGCTCGAAGAATCAGTGAGATGTTCGCCGACAATTTCGAGTTTCGAGCCGAAGGATTCGATTTCCACACCCGTGACCGGCAACGGCTGGCGGCCGGAGTCCATCAGTATCGTGGTTTCAGTCAGGCCATCTCCATGCGGGTGCGGCAGAAGGAGTTGACGGTCGACAGGGAGCATCGACGAGCCTCCACCTACTTGACCGCGGACTTCGTGACCAAAGCCAGGGACATCACGGGTCGGGAGGCATATCGGTTTCGGATCGATTGGGTGGAGGAGGGAGATGACTGGAAGATCGACTACGTGGAGCTGGTGGAGATCCTCGAGGAGCCGACGCGGGCCTGGTTCTAGAGGTCGATGAGGTCACGAACGCCCATGCGTGTTGGACCACTTCTCCGCGTCTGCCGCCTGACCGTTGTCTTCGCTTCGCTTCTCGTGCTGGTTCCTCTTGGTGTTCTCGCGGCCGAAGGTGGAGCGGGTGCAGACTATGGCACCGTCGAAGAGCTCCAATCCGAGAAGAGGAAAGAACGCAAGAAGGCTCAGCGGGCCTTGATCGAGGCCGGCGACCGTTCGCTTGTGCCCGGTCTCGTGGATAGTTTGTTCTTCATCCCCAGGGAGCGTCGCGTGGAGGCCCTGGAGGTGCTCGAGTCTCTCACGGGTGCGGACCTCGGGGTGCGGTATTTCGATTGGGTGGAGTGGGTCGGGGCTCATCCGGAGATCGAGCCCTTTCCCGGCTACGCCCAGTTCAAGGCGGAGCTGTTGTCACGCATCGATCCTCGTTACACGGAGATCCTCTATGAAGGTGCCCCTGCGCGAGTGCGACTGACCGAGGTCGTGTGGGGAGGTGTGCGGGTCGACGAGATTCCAACACTCATCAACCCCGATACGATCTCCGCGGGCGAGGAGCAGTATCTCGGCGACGGCGAGCTCGTCTTCGGAGCTGCTGTGAACGGGGAATATCGCGCCTATCCACTGCGGATCATGGATTGGCACGAGCTGCTCAACGACGAGATTGGTGGCGAACCCGTTGCGCTGTCCTACTGCACCCTGTGCCGCTCGGGCGTCATGTTTCGCGCGCGCGCGCCCGATGGAGGGCACATAATCTTCGGCACATCAGGCCTGCTCTATCGCAGCAACAAGCTGATGTTCGACCGCGAGACGGAATCCCTGTGGAGCAACTTGACCGGCGAACCAGTCATTGGAAGGCTGGCAGAGGATCCCTTCCAACTCGAAGTCCTACCGCTGACCCTGACTACCTGGGGTGAGTGGCGGTGGCGCCATCCGACGACCACCGTGCTGGATCTGGAGCCGCTCGCTTTCTACTATCCGTTCGACTATCAGCCTGGGGCTGCCGACGAAGCACGGTCCGGTGTTTCCTTCCCGGTGTGGAAGAAAGACAACCGATTGGAGCGCAACGAAGAGGTCTACGTTCTGCGAGTGGATGGGCACGCCAAGGCGTTCGTAGCGCAGGCCGCGCTCGCGGCCGGTGTCGTCAACGATGCCGTGGGGTCCTTGCCCGTCGTACTAGTGGCGGACTCCAGGAGTGGCTCGATCAGAGTCTATGAGAGGGGCGAGAGAAGTTTCCGCTGGAATGAAGAGGACCAACTGGTGGACGACAGAGAGAGGGTCTGGAGTCTTACCGAGGAAGCGCTGACGCTGACGAAAGGAGGCGGATCGGTGGAGCCACTGAACCGCCTGCCGGGGCACGTCGCGTTCTGGTTCGGCTGGTACGGCTTTTATCCCGACACCGAGGTCTGGGGCGACTGACCCGTGCCCTACCCATTCTTTATCTTGGCCCAACAGTCCCGTTGTCGATGGGGAGTCCGACGTGGGTCCCCCAGGGGGCTATCCTCCCTTCCGCTGCAAGAACCCCCTGGAGGTCCCCACGCCGAACCCTGAACTCCCGTCCCCCTGCAGGTCCCCCGGACGGACCTCCACGTGCGGTCCGCTAGAATGCGCCGATGGATGACAACCTAAAGACGCTGATTCAGCGATGGGACGGCCTCGGTCTCGTTTGTCGGTTCGACCATCCGACCCAAACCTGGGTCTTTATCTGCTTGCATGACAATACCCTTGGACCCTGTACCGGTGGCACCCGCATGAAGGTCTACTCCGAGCCCGGAGAGGGGCTTCTGGACGCCATGCGGTTGGCCGAGGGCATGACCAGCAAGTGGGCCGCCATCGACGTTGCGGCTGGGGGCGGCAAGGCGGTCCTCGCGGTGGCGAAGCCCCTGGAGGGCGAGGAGCGTCGGGGGCTCCTGCTTCGCTACGGCAAGCTGGTCCAATCCCTGGGGGGTGGCTTTCGTACCGGCGAGGATATGGGCACCGGGACCGACGACATGCAGGTCATTGCCGAGGAGGCCGACTACATCCATGGCTTCCACCCGGAGGATGGCTCCAAGGTGGATCCGAGTCCCTTCACGGCCCGGGCCGTCTTCGTTGGGATTCGGAACGCCGTCTCGGAGGTGCTCGAAGGTGCGTCCTTGAATGGTCGAAAGGTGTTGATCCAGGGCGTCGGCAGCGTGGGCGCCAGTCTGGGCAAGTACCTGAAGGAAGCTGGTGCCGAGTTGATCGTCAGCGACATCGACGAGCCCCGCTGTCAGCGTGTGGCCGACCTTCTCGATGCGACAGTCGTCCCCAACAACGAGGTCTTCTCGACTGCCTGTGACGTATACGCACCATGCGCGGTAGGGGCGACCCTGAACCACGAGACCATTCCTCAGCTCCAGTGTCGAATCGTCGCCGGATCGGCCAACAACCAACTCGAAGAACCGGCCGATGCCGACCGCTTGCTGGCGCGCAACATCGTCTATGTGCCCGACTACATCATCAACGCTGGAGGAGCTTTGTCGTTCTCGCTTCTGGACAAGGGACTCAGCGATCGCCAGGCCTTGCTCGAGCAGATGGATGTGATCGGCGACTCGGTGGCCGAGATCCTGCGAGAGGCCGGCGCGAAGGGCGAATCGCCGATCGTCGCAGCGCAGAACCGGGTCGACCGTGCCCTGGCCAAGGCACGCGACAACTCCTGATCGTCAGTAACTGGAGGTCCGTCCGTAGGCCCCCAGGGGGCTATCCTCCCTTCCGCCGCAAGAACCCCCTGGAGGTTCCCCACGCCGAACCCCGGACCACCTTGGAGCCTTGCGTGTGTCCCGAGACAGTCGCGCCCTCGAGCCCCCACGCCCCCAGGGATCGGCCGCGCGAAGCGCAGGTCGCCTCAACCCCCAGGGCGGGTGGGTTGGGTGGAGGCGGTGTGGGTGCGGAGCAGGTCGAGGGCTTCCTCGAACTGGATCTTGGCGCGGGTCAGATAGGTGTGGATCTCGTCGATGTAGCCGTCAGTCGAAGCGGACCAGCAACGATTGAGGTAACGCTCACCGGTGGCGAAGCTGGTCATCACGTTGGCATAGGCCTGCAGACCGAAGGCGTGGCTGATGCTCTCGCGGTTCCCGACGAACGTATCCAGGTCGTCCATGAACAGCTCGTCGATGCGGTGCCGGATCTCGTAGGGGTCGATACCATCCTTGGCCTCGTCGAGTTGGATCGCGTTGGCGACGATATTCGACAGGCTCTCCTCGAGCTTCTCGATGTTGGTCCGTACAGTGTCTACGGCTCTCTCCTTCCTGCGAGCGCTGAGCTGGATCATGGCAACCCCCACCAGACCTACGAGCAGGGCGGGGATCACTTTCGGCCAGGGCACCAGCTCTGGGTCGATCACCGAGAAGTAGGCTGCTGCCAGGAAGCTGACAGTGATGAGAAAGTAGGCGGTGCGTTTCATGGCTTCAGTTTCTTCTTCAGTCCTATCCACCTGCCGAGGCCGCGGCGTAGATACGGAAGAGGGCCACCCCGACTCCAATCAGGGCCTCACCCACGATCAGCCCAGCGGCGACGGGGACACCGACCTCTTCGGAGAACCGCTTTCCAGGTCGCCAGTCGGTGGCGAACCGCAGAGCTGTCCCGATGGTGTAGGTCAGGACGATGTTGAAGGGCAAGTAGAAACCGAGCCCGACAAGAATTCCGAGTCCTCCGATTCCGCTGGCGCTCAGGATGGCGCCGATTCCGGCTCCGGCGAGGTACTTCTGCACCGGGACCTCTCCCCCCAGAATGCCGCTGATCATGCTGGCAAGCGCCTGTCCCTGGGGTGCCGGGAGTCGGTCGCTTCCCAATCCGTAGGCGCGATGCAGCACCAGGATCAACGCCATGATGACCAGGGGGCCGAGCCAGGTGCCCAAGAATTGGCCTATCTGCTGTTTGCGTGGCGTTGCCCCCACCAGGTAGCCGGTCTTGAGATCCAACATCAGATCGGTGGCCTGAGCCATGGCTACGCACATGGCTGCACCTACGATGATCGACGAGATGATCGTCGCCTCGTTGCTCATGCCGCTGGCCACCAGAATCAGGATGGTGATGCCGATCAGGGTCATGCCGGAAAGCGGTGACCAGTTCGTGCGGCCAATGCACTCCGAGAGAATGACCCCGGCAACCCAGATCCACATCGTGCCGAGCAGGGCCATCAAGCCGGCTCGCAGCCAGTTGATCTCTGGCGTCGAAAGGACGGCAGTCACCATCAAGACTACGAAAGCGCCGACAACCGCCCAGTAGAGGAGACGGATCGGCATCTCGTCGCGGGAGGCTTCGGTCTTCATCTTGGCAGCGCTCTGCATGCTGCGGATGGCACCCACGATCAAGGGCAGCGCGAGCACGATTCCGGTCAGCGCACCGCCAATGAGCATGCCGATTCCGAGGGGTCGAAACAGGGCGACGCGTAGGTAGCTCGGCATCGAAAGATCCATCGCGGCGAGCTGATCGGGCGTTGGTAACAGGCCGCTTGCGGAGAGCACCGGGGCCAGGAACCAGTAACAGACGTACCCTCCGACGATGAAGAAGAAGCCGCCTTTGCCAGCCAGATAGGCGACCCCGATCGTCAGCAGCGACAGGTACCAGACGCCGTTCATGTAGTCCGGCATACCGAGATAGCTGCCGAGTGCCAGGTTCTCGATGCCGCTGATCTGGCTGGCCAGATGCGCCAGGGCACTGATCAGGGCGCCACCGATCAGTAGCAGGGCCTTACGAACGCCGGCGCCGGGCGACTTGAGGATGGTTGCCACCGCGATGCCGCCCGGATAGGCCAGGCGGTTGAAGTCGATCATCTGCTTGCGCAGCGGGATGATGAAGGCGATGCCCATGATCCCGCCGGCGATGCAGGCGATGACCATGAGGGGAATGTTGAAGTCGGTGTAGCCCAGGATGAAAATGGCCGGCACCGAGAACATCATGCCTGCCGAGGCGCCATTGACGGCGCTGGCGATGGTCTGGTTGATGTTGTTCTCGATGATCGAGGTGCGGCGCATCAGGCCGCGCAGGATGCCGAAGCCGAGGATGGCGGCGAGCTCGGAGCCCTCGATGGAGAAACCAAGAATCAGCGAGGCATAGCCGATGCTCAGGGCGATGAGGATGCCGAGGCCGTAGCCCACCAGGATTGCGGGCCAGGTGATCTCGGGGTACGGACCGTAACGTATGGGCTTGCCGCTGCTGGTGACGGGTTCGGCCAAGTGATCCCTCCGGAAGACTCAGTGCAGCCGCTTCGAAGCGCGCATAGTGTATCGAATTTGGGGACAGGCACCGATTTCCTGAAGCGTGAATAGGACCGGTGCCCAACGAATTGATGTGCCTGTCCCCATAATAGGATTCAGGCTGTCAGACGGTCAGGATTCAGGCCTTCGAGCTCTGCTATGACGAACTCGCCGTCCTTGCGGATCAGCTTGTCGTCGAACCAGATCTCTCCTCCGCCAGCCTCTGGGTCCATGAGCAGCACCAGGTCCCAGTGAATCTGGCTGGAATTGCCGTTCCAGGCCTCCTTGTAGGCCTGACCCGGCGTCAGGTGGATCGAGCCGGCGATCTTCTCGTCGAAGAGGATGTCCTTCATGGGCCGAAGGATCCTGGGATGGAAGCCGATGGCGAACTCGCCGACGTATCGTGAGCCGTCGTCGGTATCCAGGACCTTCTCCAGGTGCTCGGTCTGATTGCTCGAGGCGGCGACGATCTTGCCATCATTGAACTCGAAGCGAATGTCCTCGTGGGTCACTCCCTGGTAGAGGGTTGGGGTGTTGTACTGAATAGTGCCATTGATGCTGTCCCGGACCGGCGCGGTAAAGACCTCGCCGTCTGGCACGTTGCGGTGCCCATCGCAGCAGACTGCCGGAATGTCTTTCAGGCTGAAGCTGAGGTCGGTACCGGGCGCCACCAGGCGGACCTTGTCGGTCGCGTCCATGAGCTCCTTGAGCGGCTGCATGGCCTTCGACATCCGGTAGTAGTCGAGGTTGCAGACGTCGAAGTAGAAGTTCTCGAAGGCCTCGGTGGACATCTGGGCCAGCTGTGCCATCGATGGGCTGGGCCAACGCAACACGACCCACCGTGTGTCAGGAATCCGAATGTCGAGGTGGACCTTTTTCCAGACGGTGGACTCATAGAGGCCCATCTTGTCGGTCGGAATGTCGGACCACTCGGAGACGTTGTCGGTGCCCCGTAGGCCGATGTAGGCATCCATCTCGGACATGCGCTTGGCTTCGATCTCGGCGATGAGCCGCATCTGCTCATCGCTGCCAGCGAGTTGGAGGGCCCGCCAGACCGACTGGTTCTTGAGGGTCACGAAGGGCTGGGCGCCGGCCTCACCGACGACCCGGATGAGCTCGGTGGTGAAAATGTGGGGGATCTCGATGGCCTCGATGAGGACCTTGTCGCCCTCCTTGAGTGCGCAAGAGTACTGGACGAGGATCTCGGCCAGTTTGGTGTGACGTAGGTCGGACATGGGGTGGCTCCTCGGTCAGGCGATAGTGAGCTGAAAGCGTCGGTTGCGACGCTGAACCGTCGACCCGATCCTATCCGGAATAGTGGTTAGTGGAGGCTCGTCCGAGTGGTCCGCAGGGGGACGGCGTCGGCTTTGTAGGGGAGCCCCTTGCGGGCTCCCGCGGGAGGGGGCAAGCCCCTCCCCTGCATTCGGGCGGGCCGCCCCCTTGTCTCGTCCACGCGCCTCATCAGTTGTGCTCTTCGATGGACCTTGCGCTGCGCTCGACTCGGAACCCCCCCCTGTCAACCTCCCGAACGAACCTCGGGCACCGGTGAAGGATATAGGGGCGCAGGGGCTTAAGGCAGTAGGGGCGTAGGGGTCTTGGGGCTTTGAGGTGACTTTCCTACGGCAGTCCTGATGCTTCGAGCCGGTGCCTAGATCGGGCAAGGGGTCTCCCTCGTCGCAGGGGCATGGTCGGGTGAGGCCGTTTCACCCCCCAAGCCCTCAAAGGCCGCTCGACGAATTCGTCGAGCGCCTCAACCCTAGAGCGGCACGACCTGAAAACGCCGGGGGCTAGAGGCCCCCGGCGGGGAAACAGTGCAGTGACGCTGGACGCCTACCGCCAGTTCACGCGGACACCGAGGCGGAAAATCCGTGGTGCCAGCGAGGTACTGATCCACCCCACGTTGCC
>Ga0316192_10002989_pt1 | contig 12333 bp, 13 predicted proteins | sample MerIslwburrow_MG_FD_204931 | JGI IMG/M metagenome (GOLD analysis project Ga0316192, IMG submission 204931) | Coastal sediment microbial communities from Maine, United States - Merrow Island worm burrow | ecosystem: Environmental > Aquatic > Marine > Coastal > Sediment | place: USA: Maine...
GATGCCACGTTCGTGCATTTTGCCGACCACCCGGAACTCGAAGGCTATGTGAGCAAGGACGGATCACATATCGATACAGCGCATATGGTGAGTTTTACAGAGAAACTAAACGATGTGCTCGACCGAAATCGACTGCGTACCGCTTCCGAGTAGGCCCTGATCTCGGCAGTACTCTATCCAGCTGAGCTACGGGCGCTTCGTGTGGGGGCGCTATTCTACCCCGCGAAGGAGATTTAGCCAGCCCGAATCGGGTGTGTTTGGTATGGTTACCCGTTCACGTCGCAACCAAAGGCACGGAAGTCGTTTCAATGTTTAGAAGTCTGTACGAAAAAATTGTGGTGCAAATCTCTGCCGAGGATATCGAGGCCGATGATCGCGATGCGGCTGTGCGACTCGCCACCGCAGTTCTGATGGTCGATGTCGCCCTGGTTGACTCCCGCTTCGACGAAACTGAATTCGATCGAATGCTGAGCTTGATCAAAAGCCATTTCGGCCTCGGCACGCAAGAGGCCGCGGACCTCATTAATGCCGCCAATGCCAAGGCCGACGAGTTGGTTTCCCTGCACGAATTTACCGAACTCCTGCATGAACACCTCACCCACGATGAAAAGGCGCGAGTTGTTTCGCTACTCTGGCAAATTGCCTATGCGGACGGCCAACTCGACAAGTACGAGGACTCGCTGGTGCTCAAGATAAGCGATTTGCTCTACGTCAGCCGTGGTCGGGTCATGCGCCTGAAACACGACGCGCAGGGACAATAGTCAGCACCGGTCCACAAACTTAGTCCGAGTCTTTTGTCGGCTCCTACGGGCTTGGTAGACCCGACCGCACGTGCACATCACGTTGCGGGAACGGAATTTCGATACCGTACTCGGTGAGCTTACTTTCGAGAGCCCACAAATATGTCGCGCGCGTTCGCGTCGGGCGCCTTGCGCCCTGGGTATTCACCCAAACCAGCAACAGGAAATCGAGACTGCTGTCTCCAAAATCCACGAGCCAGACATCAGGCTCCCGTCCCTTTCTCTTCAGCGTAAAGGACACTTCCTCCACCGCTTCCAGCGCGGCCTTTCGCACCAATTCCTTGTCGCTGCCATACGCCACGCCAAACGGGATTCGCACACGTAGAACCTTTTCACCCAGCGTCCAGTTGGTGAGTCGCGTTGTGACGAATTCCGAATTTGGCACAACGATATCGATATTGTCGTTCGTGGTGATAAGCGTGCTGCGAACATTGATGGCCTTCACTGTGCCCGTGAGTCCGTTGTCGAGCTCAATGTAGTCACCGACACGCAGGGTATGTTCAAACAGGATAGTCAGGCCAGATACAAAGTTGGCGACGATGGACTGCAGCCCGAACCCGATGCCGACACTGAGTGCACCAGCCACCAGTGCGAGATTGCGGAAGTCGAGACCGATGGACGATAACGCAACAAACAATGCGATTACGATAATCAGGTAGTGCGTCAAACGGCCAACCGTATACAACGACGCCTGCGTACCACCGGACTCCTTCTCGCTGAAACGCCTGATCGCAAAACGAACACCACGCGAAAGAAGGAGCGCAACGATCAAGATTATCAGGACTCTGAAAATATCCCGGCCGGTAACCGGGGCTTCTCCGACGGAAAATAGCGTCACATCGGCAAGACCCACGACACGCAGGTAGCTGGTCTTTGCTTGCCGGCTCAGACCGCTTAGCCAGGAACTGAGTGCACCTGAATACGCTGTGACGGCTCCGTCCACAGCCAGTCTGAGCAACTGAAGGTCTGCAACGGCCGCTTCCAGTTCGGCAATCCCGGTCAGTGTTTCCCGCGCAGTACCCAGGCGCTGGTCCAGCAATCGACGCGACGCGCGATCCATCCCTTCCTGATCCATGGTTTGCACGGCGAGCAACTCGTCCTGAGTATCTCGCTGCCAGTTCGGCACATTTTGTTCCACACCGCGAACAAGTTCCGACCATCCGAACGCTTGTTCCTGCAAGATATCCAGGTCAGGATCCGTGTCCAGTTGCAGTTCGGTCCACCAGCGTCGCGCCTGAGTCTGCGCCAGCGCCACCTGGCTGAGCGCAAGGACAACTTCTGCGTCAACCTGCTTTTGCTGCATAAGGCGCTGTTGCGAGCGGCCCTGCTCCGCATCGAGATCGAGTCCGGTCGCTGCCAGTTCTGCAGCGCGCAGATCCTCCTGGGCCTTGGCGGCCGCGGCCTCGCCATTGGATTCGCCTTCAATCAGGCCCGCAAGATCTGCTTCTTCAAGTGTCGTTGCCAGGCTTTCGCCGGCCAGAATGACGCGTTCGGCGGTGGCATCAGCGTATGCGGTCGCGCGCTCATAACTCTGCGTCAACAGCTCCAGTCGTCGCGTCGCGATCGCTTGCGCCGACCGAGTCTGGATCAGTTTTAGCGCCGCTAATAATCGAGCGTCGCCTGCCTCGACCTCTACATAGTCTTTGAACGCAAGGTCACGTCGCCTGGTGGCACCATCCAATATGCGCTGTTCGCGCTCAACCTCGAGCTGCTCTTGCGCCGCACCCTCTTGTGCGTCACGGGATACCGCGGCAAGCCGTAACAGATCGTCAAGGGAATAGCTGAGTTTTGGGGTCGGCAGCGCAAGCAGTTCCAGCTCATCTTCCGCGAGCAGCGCGTGGTAAGCACCGAGATTATCCTTTACTGCTTCGAACACGGATTGCCCTACAGCTTCATTGGGCCCCTGCAATCTCGCAACTTGTTTGCCAACATCGTCCAGGAAGCTATCGATTCGCAATTCAACAACGTCTCTGGGCCCATCGAAGTAGGTCCACCAGCCGAATTCCAGGGACTCCAGATCTGGTGCTGTCGGTACTGCAGTGTCGTCGGCCTCCTGAGCATGACTGCTCAAGGCCATTGCGCCAATTAACAGTGCGAGGAAACGTATCTTTCGCGAGATTTTCATCGAGTAATTTCTTTCGCTACCACTGACGCACTCGGCCCGTATCGACATGCACGAAGTCCGATCCCTTGTAGTAGCCAACGCCACCGCGTTCTAGTGACAAAGCGACGTCGCGCAGCTCGGCCGTATCAAGATCGGTCAATCGCACGTCGATAGCCTTGCCCAACAGGTGTTGGCTGTTCTTCGCGACACCCGATGACTTGCCACGAAGGCTTTCGTTCGTGGCCGGCGACCGGTACGCGGATATGATCTGGAAAGTGCCGGTACTTCCTGATTCGACCTGAATCTCGTGCAGAATGTCGAATACGCCGGGATCCATAGTCACAGCATCACCCGTCCTGAAGTCCCGCAGGAAATGGTTGAGTTCGGCGAGCGCAGGTTCCACGTAGTCGCCGTCCCGGTAGTAGGTAACCGTCAGGGATTCGGACGTGTGAGTATGATAAAACGACAGTTGCCGTTCGTCCGTCTTCGACATTGTCGCGCTAAACGGTGCAATGACGAGTACGGCAATCATCAGGAATATCCAGTATTTCTTCACATTCAATCCCGCATTTTTGTACATAGGTAAATTCATGGTTCCAAGAGTCTCGGTTCTAATACTATCCCTGCTGGCCACTTTGCCCACGCCTACGCTGGCAGAGACCAGTAGCAATGTACAAATTCAAAACTTGTCGGAGCAGCTGCTACTTGGCTCCGAAGTCAGACTGGCCGACGCAACCCTGGCCTCGTCGGACATCATCCCCGAGTTCTACTCACGCCGGGAGTTTACACCAGCCTGGACCAACCATGACCAGGTCGACGAGTATCTCCAGCTTATCGGCAAGGCATACGAAGAAGGTCTGGATCCGGATGATTACCTGTACACCATGCTTTCAGGCCTGGTCGATGACTACCGCCAAGACCCCGAGGACATGGAAAAGCAGGCGCGACTGGATGTCTTGTTAACTGAGAGCCTCGGTCGCTACGGCTATCACCTGATATTCGGCAAAGTCGACCCTGCGGAACTCGATGAGAACTGGAACTGGGCCCGCGAGATCGATGGGCGCGACCCGGCTGCCGTGGTGCAGCAGGCCATAAGCTCCCCCTCGATAAGCGCTTTCATGGACGATTATCTCGACCGCGGCCCCTTGTACCTGCGCATGAGGGAAGTGCTTGCCGAGTACAGAGACCTCGCGGCCGCCGGTGGCTGGCCGCTGACGGACGCGGGCCCAACGCTAAGATCAGGGGACAAGGATGCGCGTATTGCTGTTATCCGGTCCCGCCTGGCCGTAACCGGGGACCTGCCGAAGGCAGAAGACAACCAGTCCCGGGTCTTCGATGCGGCGCTGGAACAAGGCGTCCGGGCATTCCAGGACCGCCACAATCTCGACGCTGACGGAGTGATCGGTGCGCAGACGCTCGCCGCCATGAACGTCACCGCTGACGAGCGCGTCGACCAGATTCGCCTCAACCTTGAACGCATCCGCTGGGTGGCGTTTGACCTTGATGATGAGTTCGTTGTCACCAACATTCCGCAGTTTCAGACCTACCTGGTACGCGGCCGTGACATTGTCTGGTCGGCGCGTTCGCAGGTCGGGCGCTTCTATCGTCAGACACCGGTGTTCAGGGCTGATCTCAAATACCTGCAGTTCAATCCGACGTGGACGGTACCGCCCGGCATTCTCACCAAGGACATTCTTCCTGCCATCCAGAAAGACATCAATTACCTGAGCAAGAAGAACATGGACCTGATTGATCGCGATGGCAACAAGGTCGATCCGGCAACGGTGGATTGGTCAAGCTACGGTGCGGGCAGATTGCCGCCGTTCCAGTTCGTGCAAAGGCCTGGACCAAGCAATGCGTTGGGGCGGGTGAAGTTCATCTTCCCGAACCCGCACTTTGTATTCCTGCATGACACGCCGAGCAAGCGACTGTTTGAGCGTACGGAACGCACTTTCAGCTCCGGCTGTATTCGGGTTGAAAACCCATTCGTATTCGCCGAGTTGTTGCTCGATAACCCGGACAAATGGAACGCCGATTCGATACAGGCCCTGCTGGACACGGAAAAACCACAAACCGTGTTCCTCGACGAACCGCTGACCGTGATGTTGCTCTATGGCACCGTCGGAGTCATCGACACGGATGTCGTGCGGTTCTACAACGACATCTACCAGCGGGACGCCCGCGTTCTCGAATCACTGGACACGCCGTTCTGACTTTCTCAGTCGTTGATTCCGGTCAACTCCCACCGAGCCAGCCATATCGGAATGCTGTCGATCGAATTCAGTTGATCGAAGAAATTCCTGAGCTCAAACGCCTCGCCGCTTTGTTCCACCTGCCGTGCGTAGTCTTGCAGCGTCCTGTCCAACAGGTACTTGCCGGTGACGTAGCTCGTGCCATAACCGGGTTGACGCATATACAAATGTTGTTCGAACAGGACCAGTTCTTTTTCGGTTGTCATCCAGCCGCGCGGCGTCCATTCAACGTGCAGATTGCCCGCTTCTTCCATCGTCATCAGGTTCGCGTGTGCGTACAACGATCCCAGGCCTCGCGCCGCTCGCTGTGCCAGCATGATCCAGACGATCTCGCGTGAGCGCGGGCTGTCATCGTAGAGGCCGGCATTCATGAAGATTTCTTCAACGGCCGTTGCGGTGCCTTCGTTACGGCTGTCGAAGATGTTGTATAACAGCGCACCCTGACGAATCGGACTTGCATGGGGTTCGGTATCCATGCGGGCGAGCTCAAACCAGTGATAGAAGTGCGTGAATAACGGCGCCGGATCGTAGTGCGCGCCAATCCAGAAGAAATGGCGCTCGTCTTCGGGCACAAATGACCCCATGTGCTCGCGAAGGGCGGGTTCCATGTAGTCGGCAATCGTGACGATTTCCTTCTCGTCCAGGAATGTCATGATCCGCTCGACGGCATCTTCCGCCAGCGCGTCATACTCGTCCGGGTTACTCGCCGCGACCATGGGCGGCAGCTCGCGGTTTCGATGTTCCTCGAGCTTGAGCATCGACCAGGCCCGCGCGAGCTCGCGTTCCATCAGCGTAACCTCTTCTTCCCAGGTCATGGGCACCATGTGCACGTTCTGCAGGTACCACGTGTAGTTGTCCTTGCCGATCCCGGACGGGCCTGTTTTTGATTCTGCCTCGTTCTCCAGCCACGCCACCAGTTCGTCAGTAGCGACGATGGACTCGTCGATCGCATCCAGCAGCGACTTGCTGACCGAGTCGCCCACCGCAACCTTCAGTTCGGCCAGGTCTGCGCTTTGTGTTCGTATGTCACGGATACCAGCAATCCACAGCTCGCGAGCGTTACCCGTGAGATTCGCCCGGGCTTGCGTCATCAACGGAGGAATGACGGCCAACTCGCCCGTCAATCGCTCGGCCGCTTCTGCGCTCAACGGGAAGTCGTAGGTCCAGAGTTCAACCAGCGCATGGTGGGTCGGTCCCTCGTGTGCCGGCACATCGGAGCGATAGGTCCAGACCGTCTTGTAAAACGCCGGGTCTCTTGCCCATGGCTTGAGGATGCGTTGATTGAAATCGTAGCCATTCATTTCGGCGAGCACGAGATACCAGTCCACCTGCTCCGGAACGGGCCAGTCATCGATCTCGAAAGCGTCGAGTCGTTCCTCGAGGGCCCGGAACTCGTCGTCCCTCGCCGCAAACTGCGCCACCGTGTAATCGGGCGCACCGTCCAGCAGCGGCGGCGACTCGAAGTCGCGCCAGTCTGCAAACAACGCGAGCAGATCAGTGTAGGTCGAACTCGCTGGCTCGGCCGCTCTGGAACATCCGCTGCCAAGTACGAGGATCGCGCAGACGGTGACAATGAAAGGGAGGAGTTTTGCAGATCTCATAAGACCACACCGTTGAAACTGTGGTCGGAGATCTTACAGGATCAATGGCGCCCTATTCTTCTATCGAACGAATTTTTCGGTTTCTCAACATCCAGACCACGATCAGGCACCCCAAGACCAGGATGATCGGCGTAAACACGCTGCCCTCCGGGCCATCCGCACCGCCAGTCAGCCAAAATGGTGCATCGGCCGCCGGCATGTAGTCTGCAAACAATGGCTTCAGCCCGAGGTCAATGCCGGTGGTGGGCAGGCCGAAGCAGGTGATGAACATCCAGTTCCAGGACGCATGCCAGCCCGCCGCGCCCCAGATCGACCGCTCGCGAATGACCAGCAAGCTCAGGAATACGGCAAACAGGAAAGTCGTCGAGGTGAAGATCGCGATGCCCTTGAGACCCAGGGCAGCCGTATTGTCCACGTCAACATGCATGAGCGTGAAGATGAGCGAGTTGCCGATGACACCGGCCCAAAGACCCCAGCGTTCTGCGATGCGCCCCATCATCCAGCCACGAAAAATAAATTCTTCGGTACCGGCCTGAAGCACAAAAGCGAACAACAGCACGACGATAGGAACCAGGTCAGCCGCCGTAATGACGATCTCGGCTTCGATAATGTAGCCGCCAAGCAAGCGAATGCCGAGTACGACACTCGTCGCCATCAGTAAGCCGAACGCGAAGCCCCACGAGTAGCGCTTCACCCAGCCATCGCTCATGCCAAGCCCGGCGCTCGCGAGACTTCGCTTCTCGAATACCTTGACCCAGAGCATGAAGACGCACGCCGTGGCCGCGAATGCACCGATGATCAGGTTAAGAACGTAGGGATACGTCTCAATATTTTCGGCTGTCGTGAAACCCAGCAGCTTCGTTGGCAACAGAAACAGAATCTGCCCGATCAGGAAAAACAATGGAACGAGTATGAGTGTTGCCCATGCCCAGGTTCGGCGGTAATCACCGTCTTCCCGGCCAAAGAGAAATGTGCCGTTATTTGCCAAAGGGAGCCTCCAGAGCTGTCCGCAACCATGTCACGACCATCAGATGTACGTCAAAACGGTTTGGATGCGGTATTCTCGAATCTGTGGCTAAAAAACTGAAGAATGAGAAAGAGCTGCTCAGGCTGGCTCTCGACAAAGTTCTCGCGGACGCTGTCGCGCGCGGCATTGTCGAATTCGAGCCGACCGACTCACACGACCTCAAAATCCAGTACGTCTACCGGCTGCTGATTCACGACAAGGCAATTGTCGCCCTGCCAAAGGGCCAGGAGACGATGCCCAAGATACGACATCGCCTTGCCATGTGGATGACACACAACCTGCCCGAGGGGCACGAGCTGCTATAAATCCCTGATTTATATGGATGCCAGGATCGGCAGGGGAGAGCCTAGTCGATTGTTACTGACGTTGCCGTGACGTCGGCGTCGTCGGACTGCCGCGAGCGGTGAATCAGGACGCGGACACCCCATGCGCAGGATGCAAGGCCCAGCGTAACGCCGGTGAACAAGAATGTGCTGCTCACTTCAACACCGAGGTAAACCCCGAGAATGACCAGCAGAACGCCGATAAAGATCCAGTACTGCGGTGCTCTCTCGTAAAGGGTGCTGTGTAAGTACATATTCTTGCCTCAAATTCCGTTACTGACTACTGACAGAGATCGTCTTTCTGCGCGCGTGTTTCGGCGATCGTCGCAGCGGCGGTTTCCTTGTCCAGATACTCGCGCTCGCCGCTGTCATTTGTCTTGTACAACCGTGGAGCATTGACGTAAGACTCGTAGATCTCGGTCGCGCGCTTGCAGTAATAATCTTCTGCCTTCTCGCGTTCGGCCCGCTCCTCGGGCGTTTCGCCCGGGTACGCGTAACCGGATCCGGACTCATCGTTGCCGGCTTCGTTACCAGCTTGCAGATCATCCAGCGTACCGCCTGATACCCATACTAACTGAACCGCAATGGCGTCCTCGTGGCCCGGCGTATCAGCGTAGTGCACGTCACCCCGATCATCGACCCAGGTGTAGATCGACGTCTGCGTATCGACGAAGTGCGTCTTACCGCTTGCGTCGACCCACTTCCAGACGTCGGCCTGCGCCGCGGAACAAAACGCTGCGACCAGTACCAGGACTGCAAGAAACTTCTTCATGTAGCGCTCCTGTGATGTCGCAGTATGGTTGTATTTCGCAGGAAATCCCTTGACTGAAGTCACAAAACTGAGCCGGACCTGCATACATTCCCGGCACTTGATGATTTGGCTCTTTAGCCAACATAAGAGTGTGCACAGTTCACAAAAATGAGCGTAGAGCGGCATCAAATTGTGCCAAACCCGACCTGTGTCTCATCCGTCAGACCGCATACTCATTAGGATAGCGTCGTGGCTGTCGGGAATCAGTGACACCCAAGAATCGCGAAACGCGGCAGAGCCAGACAGGGATTATGTAATGCAGCGAGAAAAGGGATTTACGTTAATCGAGCTCATGATAGCGGTAGGCCTGACCGGCCTGTTGCTGTCAATGGCTGTGCCTGCGCTCGACATCTTCGTATCCAACGCTCGTCAAACCGGTGCGATTAATGATTTCGTTTCCTCGATTCACCAGGCACGCAGCACGGCAGTAACAACCAATACCCGCGTGACGATATGCCCGAGCGCAGGCGGCACCAATTGCGAAGTGACCGGCTGGAACTCAGGCTGGATCGTGTTCTCGGATCCTGACAGCGACCGTAATGTCGACAACGATGAAACGATCATTGCATCGTCAGGCGCGGTTGATGGTTTAGCCGTTCAGTCCGCTGAGTTCGGCACATTCCTCATGTATCGACCGAACGGCAGGGTCATGAACGCCTCGCTTAACGGCAGTTCGGGCGCGTTCACCATTTGCGACGATCGCGGTGCCAGTTACGCGAAAGTCATGCTCATCGATCTTTCCGGCCGCCCACGGCAAAGCAAGACGCTTGCCGACGGCAGCGCGCCGAATTGCTCCTAGGAACCTGCTATGACGACCCGCGACTTACAGCACGGTTTCTCTCTCATTGAATTGCTGATCGCTTTGATCGTGTTCAGCGTCGGCCTGCTCGCCGTTGCCGGCCTGCAGACCGTATCGAAGCAAGCGAACTTTGAGGCGCTGCAGCGAACGGCAGCATCTCAGATCGCCTACGGTCTCCTCGAGGATATGCGCGTCAATGGAGACGCCATGGATGTCTATCTCGCCGCGGGCGAAATGGGCGGTGGCGCGCGAGGCGGCGAACCCGCCCCGAGTTGCTCCAGCGGGTCAGAGTGCACTTCGGCACAGAAAGCAGCCCACGACCTTTGGTTCTGGGAGCAGATGGCCGACGGCAACCTGGAAATGAATGGCAACGCCGGCGCCGGTGGACTCGTACTACCCACGTTGTGCGTCACCGGGCCCGTTGGTGGCGGTGCCGGCATCTACACCATCACGATCGCATGGCGAGGTACGGCATCGATGACTAACGGCAACGCCAGCGCCTGCGGTACGGCCGGCGGCAACTACGGCGCAGGAAACGAGTTCCGCCGCATCATGCAAGTCCCAACCTACATTGATCCGACTATCTGAGTGCGACGTTGATAATGAATCCACAGAAAAAACTCCAGGCTGGTTTCTCCGTTGTAGAACTGATGATCGCCATGCTGCTGTCAATGGCGCTGGCGGGCGGGATTATTTCGGTGTTCGTGAATAACAGCTACAGCTTTCAGCAAGATGAGAACATTGGGCGCATGCAGGACGACGCGCGCCATGCTCTTCGTGAAGTCGCGTTTGATCTCAGCATGGCCGGGCATTATGCCGACCTGCATGTTCCCAGCACGGTTTCATACGACGGCGACCTCACGATTGGACAGGACTGTGGCCCCACCGGCGAGGCGAACTGGATGTACCGTGCAACAGAAGCCGGTACTGGCAACAGCCTATCGCTGATTGCAATCGATAACGCGACAAACTCAAGCGTATCGGCAGCGCATTCATGCTTTGTGGGCGGCGAACTGCGGGATGGAACGGACGTTGTTTCGATCAAACGTGTCGCCGGTGCCGAGGCCACTGCACTATCGGTGAACGGAGCGTACCTGCGTACCAATGGAACGGTTGGCGTTCTCTTCAGTGGTGTGGCTCCCACCGCACCGCCAGTTGCGGTCGCCCTGCCCCGCGCAGACTGGGCGTTCCGACCGAGAATTTACTACATACGGCAATTTGCCAATACGCCTGGTGACAATATTCCAACGCTCTGCCGCAAGGTACTTGGTGGCGCCGGACCGAGCGTGACAACCGAGTGTCTTGCCACCGGAATAGAGAACCTGCAGATCGAGTACGGCGTCGACACCTCCCAGAACGGACAGCCCAATGTGTGGCTCTCTAACCCTTCTCTCGCGCAAATGCAAAGTGTCGTTAGTGCTCGTATCTTTCTGATCGCGCGCACGACCGAAATCGATACGCGCTACACGAACACGAAGACGTATTCGATCAGCAACGCGCCGGATCTCGTCCCCAACGACAGCTTTCACCGTCGAGTCTTTTCGACCAGCGTATCGATCCAGAACATCCGCACTATGAACATGATGGGCTTTTAGCATGAAAAAATTCGCAGCATCAAAACAGAGTCAACGCGGTGCGATTCTCGTCGTCGCACTGATGTTCCTTGTGGCCATCACTTTGTTCACGATCTCCTCTATGCGTTCGAGCAACATCGGTTTGTTCATGGCGCAAAATGAAGAGTCCCGAGTGGCGGCCGAACAGGCAGCCCAGGCACTGGCAGACGCCATTGTCGCGAGCCCCGCATCAACGCCTGTTGTTGGTTCGCCGGGTTACACCGCCTGCACGCCCGGCGAGACCGGCTGTAATCGGAATGACCTACCTGTAACTGACCCCGTGCTCGCAGACGCTATCGCTAACGACCACATCCAGGCTCGCGTTGAACGGACCGGAACGGTATTCCGGCCGCCACCTCGTGTAGTGGAAACCAGCATCGATAAATTTACAAGCGCGTCATTCCGAGTGGTGACGACGTTTGACCGCATTGACGAAGGCCTCGGTCACGAGCAGATCGTCGAAGGCGTCCTTGTGCTCGTGCCAAAGCAGTAATTCAAACGAACATCAATTAGAGAGACCGGTATGAATTCCAAATTCCTGAAAGCTTCCATTACGACAGCACTGGCATCGCTGATCCTGACGATCGGCTCCGCCCACGCTGACGACACGGATGTCTACATGAATCCTGGCGCCGGCTTGCCGGCTGGCAGTGAGCCCATGGTCATGTTCTCGCTGGACTACCGGTCAAACCTCGGTTCGACGGCGTGTAACGGCAATACCTGTGACACGCTCATTAATGAAGGCTATATGCCTGTGCAAGGGTCGTACACGTTTTTCGATGTACTGAAAGGAGCATTGCGCAAGGTATTTGACCCGTTGGAAGGCGTCCGCGTCGGCCTGATGATCAACCACAACAACAATAACAACTGTGAAGGTTTTGGACGTACCAAGTGCAGTAACGGTGGTTACATTGCGATGGGTTTCGAGTCGTTCGTCAATGGCGATACCAACGGTGCAAAAGCACGCTTTCACAGCATCGTCGACTCGATGCCGACACCGCAA
>Ga0316192_10002991_pt1 | contig 12333 bp, 11 predicted proteins | sample MerIslwburrow_MG_FD_204931 | JGI IMG/M metagenome (GOLD analysis project Ga0316192, IMG submission 204931) | Coastal sediment microbial communities from Maine, United States - Merrow Island worm burrow | ecosystem: Environmental > Aquatic > Marine > Coastal > Sediment | place: USA: Maine...
GTAACGCCATGATCACCGGCAAAAACGGCGATGTGCGGCTTCAATGTATCAGGCAGTACCTTGCCCTGGCGGGAAGAGAACCAGCAGGCGACATCTTCCAGCCGTCCCAGCGCACCGCGCGGCTTGGTCAGCTTGTCCTGATGGGCCCGTGCCTCTTTTTCTATTGCAAGATTCACCGCAGCTATAGTCACTCTTTCCCCCCTTTCAGTTGGTTGTTTTTCAGGCAGAGGGGCAGGCCCGCCGCAATAAATTCTACGTGATTTGCAAGTGCTGCAAGCCGCTGATTCAGCCGTCCCTGCGCATCACGGAAAGCACGACCCTCAGGGTTGTCGGGAACCAGTCCCATACCCACTTCGTTGGCGATCAGAATCACTTGGCCGGAAATAGTCGGCAACAGATCACATAGCTGCTCCACTTCCTGATCAATATCTTTGTCTCTATAGCTCAAGTTGGAAAGCCACAAGGTAATACAATCAATGAGTACGACGTTGCTATGCATGGCATGTTTTTTCAGTATTGAAACTATCGCGATCTCTTCCTCGATTAGCTGCCAGTTTTTACTGCGTTCATTCCGGTGGTGTTCAATGCGTTGCATCCACTCCGCATCGTTTTCAATCAGCGGGGCGGTAGCGATATATATTGGATTCTCACTGAGCGATAAAGCGATGGTCTCGGCATAGCGGCTTTTACCGCTGCGTGCACCACCAAGAATAAGTGTCACTGGCATGTTTTTCTCCTTAACAGCGGCTCAAGCAGTACGGGATCAATGGCCTGTTCTAGTGCATCAGCCAGCAGATCGAGCGAAGCCATGGTGCGTTCTGATTGGTTTAATCCATCGCCGTGGTTAAAATTCATCACCTTCAGCCATGCCTTTCGAAACTCACCCTGCTCAAAAAGGCCATGCACATATGTGCCCCAGACCTGTTTGTCCTCTGAGCAAAATGCAAACGGGAAGAGTCTCTCATCACTATTACTTTCTCCATGATGAATTTCATAACCGGTTACACGCGTGTCTGCGAAACAGGTTGATGACCTGTCCACCTGTCGCAGTGTTTTCTCCGCTCGCATGGTGGTTGAAAGGGGCAGCCAGCCGAGTCCTTTTGCACTGCCGCCCTCTACGCCGTCATCTTCAATGTGCTTGCCAAGCATTTGCATGCCGCCGCAGATGCCGAGCAATTTTCCGCCGTAGCGCAAATGGGACTCTAGTACGGAGACAAATCCATTATCACGCAACCAGCTCAGGTCGGAGGCTACATGTTTGGAGCCGGGAAGAATGATCAGGTCGGAGGGGTTTAACTCATCCGGGGAACGGACAAAGCGCAGGTTCACACCCGTTTCTGATGCCAGCGGATCAATGTCGTCATGATTGGAGAGACGTGGATAGGCGATAACGGCAACATTCAGCTGACTGTTGTCATACGAGCTATCGGAGACATGGCGGAAGGGGCTGTCTTCTTCAGGCAGTTCAAGCGGCAACCAGGGGATTACACCGGCAACAGGTCGCCCTGTTTTCTCCTCTAGCCAGACTAGTGCATCATCAAGCAGGGCAAGGTTACCGCGAAAGCGGTTGATTAGCAGCGCCTTTACACGTGCATTTTCAGATGCGGAGAGAATATCGAGAGAACCGGTGAGTGCAGCAAACACGCCGCCACAATCAATGTCGCCGGCCAGCCAGACCGGCACATCGGCGGCCTCAGCAAACCCCATATTGGCAATATCACCTTCGCGCAGATTGGGTTCGGAGGGAGAGCCCGCTCCTTCAATAATTACCACATCGTATAACGCTTGCAGCTCTGCAAAGGAGTCCAACACCATCTGCATCCAGCCGATGCGATCCTCTCGGAAGCGATTAGCCTGCAATGTTCCAACAACCTTACCGCGTACGACCAGCTGTGCCTTTTCATCAGCTTCAGGTTTGATCAGTACAGGGTTCATGTGAACGGTGGGTTCAACGCCACAGGCCAGTGCCTGCAATGCCTGCGCACGGCCAATTTCACCACCATCAATGGTGACGGCAGCATTGTTACTCATATTCTGCGGTTTAAACGGGGCCACGGATACACCATTGCGGGCCAGGAGCCGACACAGGCCTGCTACCAGCACCGACTTGCCAACCCCTGAGGCTGTGCCTTGAATCATCAGCGCTTTCATTGATTTCGTCGCAAAAGAAATATCATCGGTTTTCATCCTGTAGTGCCTGCTGTAAAAGCTCCAGTCCGTCGAGCAGGCGAGGGCCGGGCCGATGCAACAGATCGGGATTGATGGCCGCAAAACGCACCTTACCCTTGCCCAGCCATTCCTCCCAGAAGGTCCGGCGATCGGCAATGTTGCGCTTCTCCAGCGGTACAACGATCAGCTCAGGTCTGGCCCGGATCACTGATTCAACATTCACATGTGGCGTCTCGACATTGATGTCAGCAAAGATGTTTCTGCCGCCTGCCTCATAAATCAGGTCGGAGATGAAACTGGGGCCACCGGCTGTGAGCAACGGATCGTGCCACACTTCATAAAAGACAGCCGTTTCGGATCGTTTCATGAAACGCACCTTTTGCAGCCTCTCGCGCAGCTGACTGACCAGTCTTTCAGCCTCTGCTGTGTGAGTCGTCAGTTTGCCGAGTTTCAGGATGTCGTTGAACATGGTTTCGAAGCTGACCGGATTGGAGACAAGGATTGTGACACCCATCTTTTCCAACACCTCCACACCGGTCACATTGCGACTTATCACTATGGCAACATCGGGCTTCAGACGCAGGGCTGCCTCCACATTGATGCGTTCATAGCTGCCAATGCGCGGCAGTTTTTTTGCTTCTACCGGGTAGTCGCAGAAGGAAACGCCACCGACCAGTTGGGAGCCCGCATCAATAGCATAAAGCATTTCGCAGGCGTGCGGGGTGAGGGCGAGAATCCGCTGCGCGGCTGCGTTTGCCAGGGTGGGCAGTAGCGTGGCGGCAAGCAGCAGGCTAAGAAGAAGTTTGTTCATTGCAGGCGAAACTCAACCGGCAGGTTATAAAGGCCATTGGCCAGAGGCAGATGAGCTATAGACTGTATGCCCCGGATTGCAGCACGATCGAGCATGCTGTGGCCTGATGAATGATGGATGTCGAGACTGGCCAGTTTTTGTTCACGCACATCAAGATGAAACATTGCCCTGCCTTGCCAGCCTTTGCGGCGCGCTTTTCGCGGGTAGTTAATGCGCGTCAGGATCATGCGTTCCACATCAGCCGGCATGGCTCCAGCTACGGGTTCAGCTTGAGCTGCCAGCTCTAGGGTAGGTGTGGTAGATGCCACTAACTGTACAGGCGCCTGGTCAGTTAGGGGTCCAGGTTTAAATAATCTGGGTTCTTCGATGATATGCGGGCGGGCTGGTTTTACCGCTAAAGCTTTTGTTAGTGTATTTCTTTGCGGCTGTGGGGCAACTGCTTTTAATGGTTTTTGCTGAACGGGCAGAGAGGCTGTTTTGGCAGCCTGCTGCTGTTTCTGTTTGGCTTTTTTTACCAGTTCAAGCTGTAGAGGATTTCCTTCATCGCTATGCAGTTGCAGTCTGTCTGATTGAAGGGAAAACTGGAAAATCAGCACATGCAGGCTGGCGGCAGCCGCAAAAGCGACTGCCAGCTGGCCGGTTTTAGACCAGTTGATCAGAAGGTGGCTCCTGCACCTGCGTACCAGACTCGACCCGGAACGCCAAAACCGGTTGCTTCCGCATATGTTTTGTTTTCTACATTTTCTACTCGGGCTGTTAGTTGCCATGTTGGATTGATCTGGAAACGCAGACGCAGATCCATTTTTCGATAGCTGTCCAGATAGTTTACATTGTTCGGGCTGGAGAAACGGGGGCCAACGATAGCCATATTGCCTTCGAGATTGAGTGGGCCAATATCAACACCGATCAGAACATTGGCACTTTCTTTGGGACGACGTGCCAGCCATGTGCCGTTGGATGAATCCTTTGCCAACAGATAACTCCAGTTGGTATTCAGATAGACGGCGGAAAATGCAACACCTGCAGATAATTCCAGGCCACGATTGCGCGCTTTATTAACATTCGACGGCGTCCAGTTGAAAGAGCCTGGAGTAATCGGAGCCCAGGCAATAAGATCTTCAAAGCGCTGGTCAAACCAGGTGGCACTTATTTCACTCTGGAAGGATTCGCTTTTATATGTGTAACTAAGGCCAACATCCCATGCTCTGCTGGTTTCAGGTTTCAGGTTTGGATTACCCGAACCAAATGCTGTTGCAGGCCAGTAGAGGTCATTGATCGACGGTGCTTTAAAGGCTGTGCCGTAGTTGGCGGTGATTTTCATGCCAGGTAGTGGATGCAGGGCCACGCCAGTATGCCATGTGGTTTGATTGGCAAAGCTGCTATTGTGGTCGGTGCGTATCGAAGCATTCAGGTCCAGCCATTTTCCATGCCAGGATAATGCTGCAAAGCCGGCACTTTGACGAAGGGTTTTATTAATCGATTGCAGTTGATTGACAGCCCGGTCGGAGTGATGATCAAAACCGAAGAGCAGTGAAAAGTCAGCCAGCGTAATATGATTCTGCCAGTTAATCTGCTGGATGGTGGTGTGGATATCTGAGTTATTGAATGCACTGGCGGTATCAGTGCCGGTGGTGTCATCGGCAGAGCGGGAGAGCTGCAGGCTGCTTTCCCAGTTATCCAGTATCGGATAGCTGAACTTGCCGCTATAAACAGACTGAGTGGAGCTCGTGGTCCAGGTGAGGACATCGCCAAACGGGAAACCACCATCAAGGCTGTTTTTTCCATCGCTCTGCCTGCCAGTGAATTCGAGCGTGCCATCTCCGACTTCCATTTCAATCCGTCCGGAAAACTGAGTTTGTCTGAAAGGGTCTTTTTCAGTGCCGTTTGAAGCTACTGAAATGCCTGCAGTGCGTTGGCCAGCTGCAGTCAATGCATAAGAGATACCTTTATCTGTTGCGCCTGAAACCTGCATGCTGGCTTTGGAAGAGGCTAAACTTCCTCCTTCAGCATTGATGCGGACAGTTGATTTCCCCTCGCCTGTTTTGGTAAAAATCTGAATGACGCCGGACATGGCATCGGCACCGTAGAGGGAGGATTGCGGACCTCGCACAATTTCAATGCGCTCAATATCTTCAGGTGACATCAGGCCCCAGTCGAAGGCGCCCGTTGAGGCTGCACCGACCCGAACGCCATCAATCAGCACCAGAACATGGCTGGAATTGCCGCCGCGCATATAGATGGAGGTGGATTTGCCAGCGCCGCCGGTTCTGGAAGCATTGATGCCGGCCTGACGGCGTAGCAATTCGGCAACGCTGTTGGCCTGAGACTTTTTAATGACCGCTTCGCCGATGATCGTGATATCTGCGGATGTTTTGGCTGGGTCTTCTGCAATTCGACCTGCTGTGACAACAACTGTTGGCAATTCCACTTCAGTTGCTTGTGTAACTGAAGTCGTAAGTAAGCCTGCCGCCATAAGCAGCATCGAAATGATTATTGGTTTTCGTCTTCTATTCTTGAGGTTTGTAGCCATGCTGTTCTTCCTTTCGCGCCCGCCGCGCATATTGAGTATTGGCGGTTGAGTCGTTTGGAAGAAAGTGGGAGACGGATCAGAAGGGGCAGTAGCAGCGCCAAAAGTTCCGGCACTACCTCCCTCCGAGGTCTCAAACCGATGGCATGCGGATAAATCCGTCATGTCGCGCTTCGGGCCGGTCTCCTGGCTTGCCATCATCCTCTGCTGTTCTCCTTCCCGGTTTCCCAGTGGTTAGCGAACAGCATCGTCAGGCCTACAGTAGCGGGGGCTGCGCCGGAATTGATTGATAAAGCAATCGCACCGGACTTCCCGTTTCACCCTGGATCGAAAGATCGTCGGGCACCCAAAACAGCGCGAATGCTAGCCACCGGATGCGGGCAAGTCCATGGTGTGAGAGTATTGGATATTGGCATAACTAGAGGCAGTGAAACGTAACCTTAATCGTTTCCTCGATGATTTTATGTTTCAGTTAAGCAAAGAAGAGTTCGCCTACTTGAGGTCACAATCCGTGATCTTAAGTTAGTGGGGTAGTTGATGTTATCCGCCCTTTAGCTTTACTGAACGGGTGTAGCAATACTAAGAGGCGTGTGGGCTATGCAGGGAGTTAATCTGTCCTTGGTGCGAGCAATTTGGTTCGGGATGAGACGCCATGAGATTTCAGAACCACAGTAACATGGGCTTTGACGGTTGCCTCCGAGATATTCAACTGCCTGGCAATCTCCTTGTTGGAAAGTCCGATCCGAATCAATCCCAGAACCTCAAACTGACGTTGTGTTAAAGAGCCATTCGCCATCGTTGCTTCAAATTTCCGGATACCTTCTTTTGAAAGAAATGGTAGCAGATCGGTGGGAATGTATATGCCGCCGGCGAGAACCAGTTGAATTGCGGAGAGCAGCACAGATGGTTCTGTTCTTTTCGGGATAAATCCAACAGCGCCCAGCCTCAGAGATTTTTCCATCAGGGGAGGGTTCTCATGGCCAGATAGTATGGCTACCTTGAGGTGAGGGTGGTTGCACTGAACCTTTTCCAGCAGATCCACCCCGTCACCATCGGGAAGTCCATGATCAAGAAGCACCAGATTAATACCCTGATGATGTTGCTCTATGACAGAGCTGGCAGAAGCTACCGAGCTTGCCTCAGAGACTGTTTTTACCTGTAACTCTTCCTTGAGTAATTGCACTAATCCTTGTCTAAACAGGCCATGATCGTCCACGATCAGAATATGCATAAGCCGATTATCACATTGAATGGCTTGTCAGCGCAACACATCTGAGGTCGTACGACCTATATCTTATATATAAATTCTTGCTTTTTTTTAGTGTTAACGCTTAGGGACATGGAAGTCCTCTCAATAGAGGTTCTCATATGCCGATACATATTATCGATGATGAAATCACAATTACTGAGGTTCTTACCGATGTGCTCAGGCTCCATAGTGACCAGATATTAAGCTTTCACAGTGCGGAAGAGTACCTGACACACATGAATTCAGATTGTTACATTGAGCCAAGGCTTATCATTACTGATATCAGAATGGGTGGAATGGATGGCTTTGAGTTAATCAAAACAGTACATGCAAATGGTTCAAAGGCTAAATCCATCATGATGAGTGGATTTTATCATTATGGCCAATTTAACGAGCAGGCCTTCGACGGCTTTCTTGCGAAACCCTTCGATCTTGAATTACTACAGTCAATGGTGTCGCAGCTGCTTTCAAATTCTATCCATCCTTCCGATTAGCAACATGCAGCGAATAAAATAGATAGGCCCAGAAAATAGCTAAATCCATTCAATTATTTTTTTTCGTACGAGATGATAATGCTGAGACAAAAAGACACATATGGGTTAAATATCCCAGACTGATATTGACAGGCGGCAGTCGGTTCTGATGATTCGCGGCATGTACAGACAGATGGCACATGTGAAGGTGAAAACGTTTGGTTGGCTAATGGCCCGCCGAATTATTCCTGTGCGCCTTGATTTTCTGACTTAAACAACAGTTTTCCGAAATCATCACGGCCATGGGTTATCAAACCTGTGGCCGTTTTCGTTTGTGTCCCCAAAGCAGTGTTCAATGTTACTAGGAGAGAAAAATGTCTGTGCCTATGGCATATATCGGAGTTATCATCATCTGGAGCACAACGCCTCTGGCGCTTACATGGAGCAGCGAGGACGTTGGTTATGTGTTTGGCGTAACCAGCCGCATGCTTATCGGCGCTTTGCTGGCGCTGATTGTGGCTGCGTTGCTTGGTTCCGGGATAAAATGGGAACGCCGTGCAGTGCTGGCTTATGTAGCCAGTGGTCTGGGTATTTATGGCGCCATGCTCAGTGTTTACTGGGCAGCCCAATACATTCCCTCAGGCTGGATTTCCCTGCTGTTTGGTTTGTCGCCGCTGTTCACTGCCATTATGGCTTATTTCTGGCTTGATGGTGAGGCGATGACCCGATCAAAGTTGGCCGGAATGTTGATGGGATTGGCCGGGCTGGCAGTGATTTTCAGCAGCAGCCTGAGCCTGAATACGCATGCTGCTCTTGGTGTGGCTGGTATATTGCTCTCGGGGCTGATTCATTCGGCCAGTGCTGTCTGGGTTAAGCGGATTGACGCACAATTGCCTGCCATAGTGCTGACCAGTGGCGGGCTGGCTATGGCGGCACCACTGTTTCTGATTACATGGCTGCTTACACAGGAGTCACTGCCTGTGGACATATCAGACAGAACAGCGGCGGCTATCGGCTATCTGGCCTCGTTTGGCTCGGTGCTCGGCTTTGCACTGTATTATTATGTACTCAGGCATGTTGACGCCACCAGAGTTTCATTGATTGCCCTGATGACTCCGGTTTTTGCTTTGGCGTTGGGAAATATGCTCAACGGCGAGCCGTTAACATCGGAAATTGTGTGTGGAACGGCACTGATATTGTCAGGATTGGCTCTGTTTGAGTTTGGTCAATATCTGGGTCAAATTCGGGCACGTTTTCGCTGATCGGGCTAACAGGCCCTGTGCCGGAGGCACAGGGCCATTGCTCAAGAGTAAGGGAGAAAATATTGCAAACTATGGTAAGCGCCCCTGGCTGCAATCGAAAAAGGATTGGCCAGTTGCCCACAGGCGGCACTGGGCGAATATCCCACTATAGTCAAAGAAATGCATACGTTTACACAGTTTTTTGATTAGAGTTCGGATATGAGTTCCAAAGCAGTTGCCGTGATGGCGTCAGGACATGGCACCAATCTGAAAGTAATTCTGGAAGCGGTTGCTGCCGGGGATTGCCCTGTGGATGTGCGGTTGGTGATTTCTGACAGGGCTGATGCAGAGGCGCTGGATGTTGCCCGAGCAGCAGGTGTTGCCGAAGTGCTGTATATCAACCCGAAGGAATATTCTGACCGTGCTGCATTTGATGCAGCTTGTGCTGAGGCGATAGACATTGCTGCCTGTCAGTGGCTTGTGCTGGCAGGGTATATGCGCATTCTTTCATCCTCATTTGTGCGGCGTTTTCGTGGCCGCATTATCAATGTCCACCCATCAATCCTGCCGGCATTGCCCGGTGCAAAGGCTGTGGAAGATGCCATTGCATATGGCGTGAAAGTGTCCGGTTGCACGATTCATCTGGTCGATGAAGTGCTTGATGGCGGTCCGATTCTAGCTCAAGCCGTGGTGCCGGTGCTTGATGATGACACACGCGAAAGCTTGCACGCCCGCATTCAGAAAGAAGAGCATAAGCTGTATCCGGCAACGCTTAAGCGTATCGTTGAAACCGGGTTTTCCATAACAGGGCGCAGGGTAACCTGGCAGTAGCATGCAGAGAAAAAGGGCCCAAATAATTCAATTACGCGTCTTCAGACTGATGATGATATGCATGGTTATGTTGGGGTTGAGTGCATGTTCGAATCATAGGAACCCTGTGGCACTGGATCTGAAAAACCAGAAATCACTCAAGGTCATTGGCCTGCCGCAAGTGGATATGAAAAGACGCATTGATATTCGCCAGGACAATCCTCTGGTTGCTTTTATCGGCATGAGTGCTTTATTTTTAGAACAGGTTACACATGAATTTAAGCGCATCGAGTATCAAGATGCTAATCCGGAATTATTGAACAGATGCTTGGAACTAATAAGATCTGGCATTAAAGAACAGCTAAGCAAGCAGGGGTATATTGTTAAAGACCTTCCCATGACCTATTGGCAGGCCCAGATGGCTTACCGAAAAAAAGACATTCGTTTAAAGGATGTCGATGCATTGCTGAATGTGCAGGTCAAGCGCTTCGGATATTTTACCGGTTCGCCTTTTAAGCCTTATCGGCCGGGAGTGGTTCTGGCGGCAGATCTGATCTCTACAAAGGGCAGGGAGCAACTCTCTTCCCATGTATACAATGTCGGCTTTAATGCTGATGATCTCTCGCTGTTTGTCATGGATCTTAATTATGTCACCACTATTCCTATTGCAAACCAAAAGTATTCCTACCGCAATTTTAATATCTTGATGTCCCATGCAAAACAGAGTGCAGCGGGACTGGTATCAGTGATGAGGGTGGCTGCAAAGAGTGTGACTGATGATCTGAAAAAGCATGTAGAACGAACTGATCTGGTATCAAAGTAGAACCCGTTAAGCTTTTTGCGCGAGACTGCCAGTAGAAAGCGTGGTTCGAGCTCTGACAATGAACGCCAGGCACATAACACTGGTATCCCGCTAGAGGGAGATCATTTCAGCTACACTCATCGTCCAGCAGGATGTGGTTCAGTCTGTGCTGATGGCTGGGGTCAGCGCCGGACAGGGGTATTCTAATATAAAATGATGCCCCCTCTCCCAGCTGACTCTTTAGCCATATATCACCACCATGAGCATCAACCATACGCTTGCAAATGGCAAGACCTAGGCCGGCACCCTCCCCCTCTTTGCGGGCGCGGGCATCATCGGCGCGGAAAAATCGATCAAATAGCTGACCCTGCTGCTCTTTAGCGATGCCAGGGCCTTCATCACGGATGCAGATGAGAGCCGCATCGTCTTCTGCATGGGCGGATAGATGGATGCATGAATGCTCTGGCGCATGCTTGAAGGCATTGCTTAGCAGATTCATCATTGTGCGTTCAATTTGACTGGCTTCACCCATAATATTGAGGTTATCTTCTATATCCATATCCAACCGCACATGATGAGCGTCGAAAAGAATCAGATGTTGCTGGCCGACTTCCTGCAATAACAACGACAGATCAATCGGAGCCTGTATCACTTCAAGCTGTCCAGCATCGGCGCGTGCCAGTGTGAGCAGGTCATTGACGATGCGCTGGATGCGGTCAATAGTGCTCAGCTGCTGGCGCAAAATCTGCTGGTATTCTTCTTCCGAGCGCGGATGGCGCAGGGCTACTTCAATTTCACCCTTAAGTATGGTTAGTGGCAAACGCAGCTCGTGCGATGCATCAGCAGTGAATCGTTTTTGTGCCAGAAAGCTGGTTTCAAGGTCTGCAAACATTTTGTTCAATGCCCGTACCAGTACGCCGATTTCCTTATCATGTGATTGCGATGTAAGGCGGCGCGACAAATCGCCCGCAGCCACACCCCGTGCTGTGGAGGTGATTTCATTAATAGGTGCAAGTGCGCGCTTGGCCAAATAATACCCAGCGGCTGAACTGATAAGGATAGAAATGATGCCAAGGATACCGCCCAGCCAATAGAGGAGGTTGAAGACCGAGCGGATATCGCGTGTGCTATGGCCAAGCATCAGGGTGGCCACAATGCGGTCGGCACGGTGAATTGGATAGGCAATAACCCGGATATTGGCCTTGTTGAGCAGAGATTTTGTTGAGGCAAAAGCCGCGATGTTTTTTCTAAAGGCAGTGCCAAGAGCCCGGCTGACATCATTGCCGCCTTTATCAATCAACGAGTGGTCGGAACGAAACAGAACCAGGCCATTGGCACCGACCAGCTGAATGGCACCCTGATAATGATTGGCAAAGCTGCCGAGATGGCCGGACCAAAAATAAAAGGGAGCATTCTCCAGCTCACCGGCCAGATTTTCAGCATGCTCCATAAGCTGCTCATCCACTTCCAGATAAACGCGGTTTGCCAGGGCTACATATAACAGCACGGCGGCAAACATCAGAATGCCCAGCTGCAGCGTAATATACAGCATAGCCAGACGACCGCGGAAGGTGCGGAATATATTTGACCGCGCCCTGTTTAAAATGGCTATCGGGTTAAAGTTTGCGATGGAGCAGGCTCAGGCCGGTGGGGTTTCGTCTGTCAGCAGATAGCCCTGTCCGCGCAGGGTATGCAGCAGTTGCAACTCAAAACCCTTATCGATTTTAGCGCGCAGATGGCTAATATAAACATCAATCACATTGCTCTCTGGATCGAAGTTCATATCCCAGACATGTTCGCCAATCAGTGTGCGCGACAAAACCTTGCCCGGATTGCGCATCAGGTATTCAAGCAGGGCATATTCCTTGGTGGTCAGGCGGATACCGGTTTCGCCACGGGTGACGCGCCGACTGATCGGATCAAGCTCCAGGTCGGCAATTTTTAATGTAGGTGCCTTGCTTTCTGATTGCCTTCGCAATAAGGCGCGGACACGGGCCAGCAGCTCCTCAAAGGCGAAGGGTTTGGGCAGGTAATCATCGGCTCCGGCATCCAGCCCGCGCACCTTATCTTCCACCGAATCACGTGCAGTGAGCATCAGCACTGGCGTTGCAATACCTGCTGCGCGGAGTTCTCTGCACACTACAATACCATTTTTCTTGGGCAACATGAGGTCCAGTATGATCAGGTCATAATCGTTGATTTCAGCCAGAAATTCACCATCTTCGCCATCATAGGAAACATCAACAGCGTG
>Ga0316192_10002993_pt1 | contig 12329 bp, 8 predicted proteins | sample MerIslwburrow_MG_FD_204931 | JGI IMG/M metagenome (GOLD analysis project Ga0316192, IMG submission 204931) | Coastal sediment microbial communities from Maine, United States - Merrow Island worm burrow | ecosystem: Environmental > Aquatic > Marine > Coastal > Sediment | place: USA: Maine...
TTACTTGGTGTGTGTTATGGAGCGCAATATTTGGTTTATAAATTTGGAGGGAAAGTTGAACCCTCTAAAATAAGAGAATATGGCAGAGCTAATTTGTCATATATTGATACACAGGATCATTTATTTGATGGAATTTCTGAGGGCTCTCAAGTTTGGATGAGTCATGGAGATACAATTGTAAAGCTTCCTAACAATTTTAAAAAAATAGCCAGTACTGATGATGTTGATAATGCAGCTTTTAAAGTTGAAGGAGAAGATACTTATGCTATTCAATTTCACCCTGAAGTATATCATACTTCTGATGGAAAACAACTACTTGAAAATTTTTTAGTCAACATTGCTAAGGTTGAACAGGATTGGACTCCTGATTCATTTGTAGAGACAAAGGTAGCCGAATTAAAAACTGAATTAGGAAATGATAAGGTAGTTTTAGGACTTTCAGGAGGAGTTGATTCTACAGTGGCTGCGGTTTTATTGCATAGGGCGATAGGAAAAAATTTATACTGTATATTTGTTAATAATGGGTTACTTCGTAAAAATGAGTTCCAAAATGTGCTAGATCAGTATGAACATATGGGGCTTAATGTAAAAGGAGTTGATGCTTCGGCACGTTTTTTGTCGGAACTAAAAGGCATTGAGGATCCTGAATTGAAACGCAAAGCAATAGGTAAATCGTTCATTGAAGTTTTTGATGATGAAGCACATCACATAAGTGATGTAAAATGGCTTGCTCAAGGAACAATATACCCAGATGTAATTGAGTCGGTTTCTGTCAATGGACCTTCAGTAACCATTAAGTCACATCATAATGTTGGTGGCTTGCCAGATTATATGAAATTAAAAATTGTTGAACCCTTACGAATGTTGTTTAAAGATGAAGTGAGAAGAGTTGGAAGTTCAATGCAGATTGATGATGAATTGTTAGGAAGACATCCTTTCCCGGGTCCTGGATTAGGAATTAGGATTTTAGGAGATATTACAGCTGAAAAAGTACGAATTTTACAAGAAGTGGATTTTATTTTTATAAAAGGATTAAAAAAATGGAAGTTGTATGATGATGTTTGGCAGGCAGGAGCTATGTTGTTACCGGTTCAATCAGTTGGGGTAATGGGCGATGAGCGCACTTATGAGAAAGCGGTTGTTTTAAGAGCAGTATCCTCTACGGATGGTATGACAGCAGATTGGGTTAATTTACCTTATGAGTTTTTACAAGAAACTTCAAACAAAATAATTAATGGCGTAAAGGGTGTTAATAGAGTTGTTTATGATATCAGTTCAAAACCACCTGCCACCATTGAATGGGAATAATATTTAGGGATAAAATATAGTTAAATAATGAATAAATTTAAATTAAGTTTATTGTTACTTTTTTTAGTAACATTTTCAATTTTTTCACAAGAAAAAAAATATACCACCTACCAGGTTCAAAAAGGTGAAACTTTAGAATCTATTACAAGAAAATTGGCAATTACGCCTCATGACTTACTACAATTAAACCCGGATATAAAAGAGGGTGTAGCTGAAAATCAGTTGTTAATAATACCCAACAAAAATTATAACCCTGCCCTTGATAATAAAATAGGAGATTATATAAAAGATGGATTTTTGTTCCATAAAGTGTTACCAAAAGAAAATTATTTTAGATTAAAGCAACAGTTTGGAGTTCCAAAACGGATTTTGAGAAAGTATAATCTCGCATTGAGAACTGATGATCTTAAGGCTGGTCAAATAATAAAAATACCGGTCAAAAAAGGATATCGGATTGAAAAAACGGTAGTTCAGGATGACATAACTAAACCTTATTTAGTGCGCCCTAAAGAAACTAAATATAGTATAGCCAGGCGTTATGGAATTAGTATCGAACGGCTAGAAGAACTTAACCCAGAAATCAAGGAAGGCTTAAAATTGGCTCAAATTATTAAAGTACCAGATACTAAAGAAATTCCTAATTTAGAAGAGGACTTTGTAACCCATCAGGTTGAAAAGGGCGAAACAATTTTTAGTCTGAGTCAGATTTTTAAGATGTCTCAAGAACAGTTAATTGAAATTAATCCAGAGTTGACAGCGGGATTAAAAGAAGGAATGCTTATTAAAATACCAACAGCAATTACTGCAGAGAACAAAAGTACTTTTGCACCAAATATACCTGTTGATAAGCATTTGAACGTAGCAATATTATTACCTTTTTCTACCAATAAAGGCAACTTAGATTTTGAGAAGGACAGAACTTTAAACATCGTTACTGATTTTTATTTGGGTGCCTTAGAAGCTTTAAATTTATTAAAAAAACAAGGTTTGTCAGTGACTGCACAGGTGTTTGATACTGAAAACAAAAAAAGTACAATTTCAAATATACTAAGAACGAATAATTTTGGCGAAGTAGACGCCATTATTGGGCCCATGTTTATGGATAATGTTGAGTTTGTTACTAATTCATTTAAGCATGATTCATTAGCTATTATATCTCCCGTTTCATCAAAGGATCATTCAATGTTTGCTTCCAACTATTTGATAAAAGAAATGCCTTCAGAAGAAAGATTGAGCGATGCTATGATATTGTATTTACAAAAAAATTATACTAATCAGCAATTAGTATTGATCGCCGATTCAATCTCCACTCCCAATTATGAGTTAAGGTTAAAAGGGATAACTAAAAAACTAAATGAGCTCGATTCATTACATGAAGTTATTGTTTTAAGACCGGAAAACGGATATATAAAACCAGATCTTTTTAAAGAATCTATCTTAGAAGATAAAGGAAACTGGATAGTGTTATTTACAGAAGAAGAAGTTTTAATAAGTGATGCTGTTAATAATTTAGGCGTATTGCCCAAAGAATTCGACATCACCTTATTTTGTTTAAATTATGGGAAGAATTTTGAGAGAGTTGATAATAATTTCTTAGCCAGAGTTAATTTTCATTATCCAACGGCTAGTTTTGTTGATTTTGAAGATATTGAAGTTCAAAAATTTATTAATAGATTTAAAGCCAATAATTATGTGGAACCGTCAGAATATGCCTTCAAAGGTTTTGACATGACATATGATGCTCTATTGCGATTGGCAACTTATTCTGACGTTGACAGTGCTTTTGATGGCGGTATTTCTGAAAGAATGTCATGTAAATTTCACTATACCAAAAACCCAAATAAGGGTTTTGAAAATAACGGGGTATTTTTAGTAAAATATGACGGTCTGAATCTGGTCAATGTCGAAAAAGACCCTGAATTGAAAAATGAGTAATCTCAATATCTAGAAGAAATTTTAAGCTTCAATTTTAATCCTCATACATTGTTTTTTAAATGTAGCAGGCTAAACGCTGCCAGTTAAGTAACTTACATTAGCATATTTCATAAAATATTATTAAATTGTAAGAAAAAATTACTATGCCAATCTATATGGATCGCCACGATATTCCAAAAGAAATTAAAGCAGAGCATGTGGCTAAAATGCATCAGGCTGATTTGGAAATAGAGCACCTTTATAAATGTAAAGGTATAACGTATTGGTGTGATGAAAATAGAAACACAGCGTTTTGTTTAATTGAAGCTCCTAATAGAGAAGCAATCCAAAAAATGCACAACCATGCACATGGTGAATATCCTCATGATATTATTGAAGTAAATGAAAAGATAGTTGAATCTTTTTTAGGTAGAATTGAAGATCCAAAAAAAGCAAATAACGAAAGCCTTAATATAATTAACGACCCCGCTTTTAGGGTCATTATGGTTCTCGAAACTAGTAATTATTTAAATAGACTTGAAGCCAATCAGTTTAGTGTATTTACGCAAAAATTTCATAATAGTATTGCAAAAACTTTGAAACGTTTTAACGGTAGGGTTGTAAAAAAGGATAATAACAGTTATTTAGTTTCTTTTAAATCAGTTACCGATGCCATATTATGTACATTAAAAATTCAATTTAATTTTAAATATATAACCCCTAAATTTGAATCTTTTGAACGTAGGCTAAAAATTGGATTAGGTTCGGGTATTCCTGTCACTGACAAAGTCAATATTTTTGAAGAGGCGACTTTAATGGCTACTCGAATGTGTGAGGTTGTTAAAGAGCAAGTAGTTGTTTCGACAGAAGTAAAAGCTTTGTATGAAAGTGAAAATAGAAATGCAACTATTGACAAAGAACTGATAAGAACTTTAAAACCGGCTGAAGAAAAATTTCTTACTCGTTTGATGGATTTTATTGAGATCCACTGGAATAAACCTAATTTTAATGTGGGTAATTTCAGTAAAGAATTAGGATACAGTAAATCACAACTATATAGAAAATTAATAAAGTTGACCGGTAAATCTCCTAACAATTTTATTAGAGAATTTAGATTGCATAGAGCACTGAATTTATTGCATAAGCAAAAAGGAAATATTTCTGAAATTGCTTATGAAACAGGATTTAATAGCCCTGCATACTTTTCAAAATGTTTTATGGATAAGTATGGTATTTTACCTTCAAAATATGTCCAGCAACATATAAATTGATACATCACTCACTTCCTTTTTATCAATGACTCATTATTATCATTTATTGAATTAAAAATGTATATGTGTACGTTTTTGTCTTTATATATTTGAATTATATCTTATTATGATGCAAAAAACTTATTTAGTGTCATAAGAATAAAATTCGAGTAATTAAATATTAACCAATTAAAAATATTACTTATGAAAACAAAACTAGAATTAGCAGTAATGATTACATTTTTATTCGTTTTATATGGGTGTTCGAATAATTAAGACAGTGTTGAAGAATCAGCATTGGCTGAAACCAAGAGTTCTGTAATTGACCAAACTTATCCACAAGCACAAGCAGAGGTCTTAGAAACTTTTGGGGCTATTGCAACAAGTATAACAAACGGAGCCGGACATGGATATAATGGCGAATATATGGACCAACTTATCTCTTTTCATGCCTATGGAGACAAGTTTACTGAATTCAATGGAGGACAATCTTTCGATAATGCGGATAATGAACATAATGAACGTCAGTTATTTGGTGAAGATATAGTAATAGATGGAGTTACAAAATTTGCCGCTCTCCCTGGAACTTTGAAAGTTGCTGTATACTATGGAAATGTAGCTAATTTAACCTTTACCTCAGATTTTGACCTGATACACAAGGAATATGGACCAATTACAGTCAATAATCTAATTACTTTATTATTTGTTAAAACTAAGGGTAAATGGAAAATGGTTCACGAACATCACTCACCTATAACACCACCTGTGTAACACCTTAAAATTAAATGGGAAAGTTGCTATGAGAAAACGATAAAAGGGCTACAATTTCAAATTAAGAAATTGAAGCCCTTTTTTATAAAGTAGTAACTAGTCTATGAAACCAATATAGTTGCAGGGTTTTCTATGTATTCTTTTAACGTCAATAAAAATTCCGATCCAGTTGCACCATCAACAGTTCTATCTTCACAGGCCATTGTTAATTTCATCGTATTACCAACAACGACTTCCCCGTTTTTAACAACAGGTTTTTGGAAAATAGTTCCAACAGATGGAATTGCGAGAAACGGTCTCATTAGTGGAAAATAATACTTTCTAATAACAGCTTTGATAAATAATATAAGCCCTACGGAAATAATTTGAACTGAGCTCGTCCTAGTTCCCTTGATTTTAAATTTAATATTAATTAATAATATTAAACAAAAACCTCATATTATGAAAAAAATTAAAATTTTATTGATTCTATTATTGGCATTTACAATTAGTAATTGCGTCGATAGCAAAAAGGAAAATGCTGCTGTTAATGAAAAAAATACTAATCCGGAAATGTTAAGACCGGAGGCCTTGGCTGCAAATTCAAACATGTATGTTATTGAAAGGAAAATTCCAGGGGCCGGTAAATTGACAGCTGAAGAATTGAAGGCTATTTCACAAACTTCATGTGGAGTTTTAAAAGAAATGGGTTCAGAAATTCAATGGGTGCATAGTTATGTGACGGATGATAAAATTTATTGTGTATATACCGCGCCAAACGTAGAAATGGTCCAAGAACATGCAAAGCAAGGGGGGTTCCCTGCAAATTCTGTAAGTAAAGTAGCAACAATCATTGACCCAACCACAGCAGAATAACATAGCGTTTATAGAATAAAAAATCCATTGCTAAAAGCGATGGATTTTTTATTTTAATATCGGTCGAGTAGTTACATTAACATTGTAACCGGATTTTCTATGTATTCTTTTAACGTCAATAAAAATTCCGATCCAGTTGCACCATCAACCGTTCTGTGATCACAGGCCATTGTTAATTTCATCGTATTACCAACAACGACTTGCCCGTTTTTAACAACAGGTTTTTGGACAATAGCACCCACAGATAGAATGGCTGAATTCGGTTGATTTATAATTGAAGTAAAGTCTGTGATACCAAACATTCCTAAATTAGAAATTGTAAAAGTACTGCCTTCCATTTCTTGTGGTGTTAGTTTTTTATTTCGAGCTCTAACTGCATAGTCTTTCACTTGGCCCCCAATTTGAGGTAAACTTTGTTCGTCAGCAAAGCGTAAAACAGGAACCAATAATCCATCTTCAACGGCAACAGCAACTCCAATATGTACATGGTGGTTTATGCGAATTTTATCATCAAACCATTGTGAATTTACTTTTGGATGCCGTTTTAAAGCTAAAGCAACTGCTTTTACAACAATGTCATTATATGATATTTTAGTATCTGGAACTGAATTAAATTGTTGCCTGAAGGTAATGGCATTGTCCATGTCAAACTCAACATTTAAGTAGTAATGTGGGGCTGTAAATTTAGATTCACCCAAACGACGTGCAATAACCTTTCGCATTTTCGAATTAGATATTTCTTCAAAACTCTCCTGACCACTTGGTACAAATGGCATAGATGAGGCGCTTGATGTGCTTTGGGTAAAGTTTTCTATATCTCTTTTAATGATACGACCGTGTTCGCCTGTACCGGTTACCTGTGATAAGTTTATTCCTTTTTCATTAGCTATTTTCTTAGCTAAAGGTGATGCCAGAATTCTTCCTCCGGAAGTATTATTGGTAACTATAGGCCCAGCATTTGCTTCAGTTGGTTCGAGTTTAGGGGTTTCAGTAACCTTTTCAACGCTAACCGGTTTATCTCCTGTTTTAGAAAAAGCACCACTTTTAATTGCTTCAATAACTCCAGAAATGTCTGTATCTTTTTTACCAATAACGGCCAATACATTATCTACCAATGTTGTCTCTCCTTCGTTAATACCAACATATAACAATGTGCCTTCATGAAAAGATTCAAACTCCATGGTAGCTTTATCAGTTTCTATTTCAGCAATAATATCACCTTCACTTATAAAATCACCTACTTTTTTAAGCCAGTTTGCAACTGTTCCTTCTGTCATTGTATCACTAAGTCGAGGCATAGTAATAATCTCAACTCCTTCAGGGATGTCTAAATTGGTTCCGGCTTTATTTTCAGTTTTTCCCGCCTTATCGTCAGGTAGGTTCTCTGATACGGGCATCTCTTCATTTTCTTTTTGTAGATCAGTTTTATTATCAGCTAATAACTCAGAAAAATCTTCATCTTTTTCGCCAATAATCGCTAATAGAGCGTCTACTTTGGCCGATTCGCCTTCTTTGATACCAATATGTAATAAAGTGCCTTCATGGAATGATTCAAACTCCATGGTAGCTTTATCCGTTTCTATTTCAGCGAGGATATCTCCTTCTTGAACTTCATCTCCAACTTTTTTCAGCCAAGTAGCGACCGTTCCTTCTTCCATAGTATCACTCAAACGTGGCATTGTAATTAATTCGGCCATATCTTATAATTTATGTGGTAAAAATGGATAGTCTTTTTGTTCGTAAACAATGTCATACATTAACTGTTTATCTGGATAAGGTGATTCTTCCGCGAACTTTTCACATTCAGAAACCCTAGATTTAACATCTTTATCAATGGCGTTAATCTCCTCATCACTCGCATATTTTTTATTTTTAATAACATCTAATATCTGAGTGATTGGATCAATTTTTTTATACTCTGCAACCTCTTCTTTGGTTCGGTAATGTTGTGCGTCACTCATAGAATGTCCCCTATACCTGTAGGTTTTCATTTCTAAGAAAGAAGGACCATTTCCTTTTCTGGCATGTTGAATAGCCTCATCTACTGCTTCGGCTACTTTAATGGGGTTCATTCCATCCACAGGTCTACTAGGCATTTCATAACCCAACCCAAGTTTCCAAATATCCTCATGACTTGCAGTACGCTCAACTGATGTACCCATGGCATAGCCATTATTTTCTACAATAAAAACCACAGGTAACTTCCAAAGCATTGCCATATTAAAGGTTTCGTGCAACGAACCTTGTCGTGCCGCCCCATCACCAAAACATGTTAACGTAACCGCATCATTACCTTGATATTTATCGCCAAAAGCGATGCCAGCTCCTAAGGGTATTTGCCCCCCAACGATACCATGGCCCCCATAAAATCTAAATTCTTTGGAAAAAATGTGCATAGAACCGCCGAGACCTTGTGATGTACCAGTGGCTTTACCAAATAATTCTGCCATCACTCTCTTTGGGTCAACTCCCATTCCAATAGGCTGAACATGATTTCGATATGCAGTGATCATTTTATCTTTAGTAAGATCCATAGCATGTAAAGACCCTGCAAGCACTGCTTCTTGTCCGTTATATAAATGTAAGAAACCTCTTACCTTTTGTTGTATGTAAACTGCGGCTAATTTGTCCTCGAACTTTCGCCAAAACAGCATATCTTTATACCATTGTAGGTAGGTTTCTTTAGTTATTTTTTTCATATTCAAAAATTCATTATTAATAATGAGTGCCCGCAAAGGTAATATTTTATGTCTTTTAATAAAAGAGTTATTTTTTTTGAACCTCCATATAATCTTCAATGGGATTACATGAACATATTAAATGTCTATCACCATACGCATCATTAGCCCTTCGCACTGGTGGCCAGAATTTATTTTCGGAAACAAAAGATAGCGGAAATGCTGCTTTTTGTCTTGAATAGCTATAATTCCAATTGTCTGTGGTTATCATTTCTTGTGTATGTGGTGAATTTTTTAAGACAGAATCCTGTCCTTCAACATACTCATCAATTTCCTTTTTAATTTCAATTAAAGCATCACAAAAACGGTCAATTTCTTTTTTACTTTCACTTTCTGTGGGTTCGATCATCAAAGTTCCGGCAACAGGGAAAGAAAGGGTAGGGGCATGAAAACCATAATCCATTAACCGCTTGGCTACATCACTTACTTCAATACCTTTTGCTTTAAATTCTCGAAAATCAACAATCATTTCATGAGCTGAAAATCCCATTTCTCCAGTGTATAAAATTTTATAATGTTTTTCTAATCTAGCCTTGATATAGTTTGCTGTCAAAATAGCATAAATCGTCGATTTTTCCAATCCTTCAGACCCCAGCATCTTAATATATCCATATGAGATCAGGTCAACCAATGCGGAGCCCCAAGGTGCAGCTGAAATAGCTGAAATGGGATTTTCCCCTCCGGTTCTAATAATAGGGTTTGTTGGTAAAAATTCAGCTAAATGTTCCGCAACACATATTGGTCCAACTCCAGGGCCACCACCACCATGAGGGATAGCAAATGTTTTGTGTAAATTTAAGTGACATACATCAGCGCCAATGGTTGCTGGATTTGTCAATCCAACCTGTGCATTCATATTAGCACCATCCATGTAGACCTGACCACCATTAACGTGAATTATTTCTGTAATATCTTTGATAGCACTTTCAAACACACCATGTGTAGAAGGGTATGTTACCATTAAAGCTGCTAGGTTATTTTTGTGTAAATGAGCCTTTTCATGTAAATCGTCAATATCAATATTTCCGTTTTCAGAGGTTTTTGTGACCACTACCTTCATGCCTGCCATTATTGCGGATGCAGGGTTAGTTCCATGAGCAGAGGCCGGGATCAAACAAATATTCCTAAACGTTTCATTTCTTGATCTATGATAAGCTCTAATAACCATTAGACCAGCGTATTCACCTTGAGCACCTGAGTTAGGTTGCAAAGAGGTAGCGGTAAAACCTGTAATAACATTTAATGAATTTTCAAGATCCTTTAACATCTCTTGATACCCTTGCGCTTGCTCCACAGGTACAAATGGATGGATACTGTTCCAACTTGTTGAACTCAAAGGCAACATTTCGGAAGCAGCATTTAATTTCATGGTACAAGACCCTAAGGATATCATAGAATCGGTCAAAGAAATATCCTTACGCTCTAACCTTTTTATATAACGCATCATCTCGGTTTCAGAACGGAAATTTCTGAAAACCTCATTTGTCATAAAAGAAGTATTCCTTGTTAGTTTTTTCGGAATTGAATTACTATCCATATAGTCCTTTAGAATAAAAGATTTTAGATCTTTAGCTAATGTTAAAACCTCTATAATCTCGTTAACATCAGCTAAACTCGTTGTTTCATTCAAAGAAATTCCAATAGTTGAATCATCAAAATATGCGAAATTGACTTCTTTTTGTTCAGCTATTACTTTTACATCAGTAATTGACTTTACTTTTATTTTCAAGGTGTCAAAAAATACTGTATTCATTTGTTGAAAGCCTAGATGTAAGAGGGCTTTATTTAACAAATTCGTTAAGGAGTGAATTCGACCCGCAATAAATTGAAGTCCGTCAGCGCCATGATAAACAGCGTACATCCCGGCCATGACCGCCAATAATACTTGGGCAGTACAAATATTTGAAGTAGCTTTTTCTCTTTTAATATGTTGCTCACGTGTTTGCAATGCCATCCGTAAAGCTCTTTTACCGTCAACATCAATGGTAACTCCAATAATTCTACCGGGAATTAATCTTTTATATGCTTCTTTAGTAGCAAAGTAACCAGCATGGGGGCCACCATATCCTAAAGGGATTCCAAATCGTTGAGAAGTACCAACAGTAACATCAGCACCCATTACTCCAGGTGATTTTAATATTGATAAGGCCAATAAATCAGCTGCGACTACTACCTTTGCATCATGTGTATGTGCCTTTTCAATAAAATTGGTATAATCATAAACTTGACCATATTTTGTTGGATATTGTAATAAGGCTCCATATACTTCTTCTGAAAATTCGAATGTTTCATGATTGCCAAAAACCAGCTCAATATTAAGAGGGTTGGAACGGGTTTTTAAAATAGATACAGTTTGAGGGAGTACTTCATCAGACACAAAAAACTGATTAGCCTCTGCCTTTTTTTGATCTCTTGAACGTGCGTTAAATAACATGATCATCGCCTCAGCGGCAGCAGTACCTTCGTCTAACAATGAAGAATTTGCTAACTCCATACCGGTTAATTCAGACACCATTGTTTGATAATTTAATAATGCCTCTAATCTACCTTGTGATATTTCAGCCTGATATGGGGTATATGATGTGTACCAACTTGGGTTTTCAAAGATATTACGTTGTATAACCGCAGGTAAAATTGTTGGATGATAACCTAATCCAATAAATGACTTAAAGCTTTTATTCTTCTTTGACAAGCCTTCAATATGAGCGCTAAATTCAAACTCGGACATTGGTTCAGGAAGATCTAACGGATTTTCTAACTTTATATGATGAGGTATTGTATTAGATATTAATTTTTCAAGGCTTTCTACACCAATTGTTTTGAGCATTTCTTTTACCTCCTTCGGTCTAGGACCAAGGTGTCTTAATGCAAAGGAATCCGTTTTCATTTTTTTATAAGATAAATTGTTAAATTTCTGACCAAATGTAATTAAAAAAGTGCTATGCTTTGTTTTGAAAATCGATAATTTATCCACTGAAAAGTCAATTCATTACATTTGCATAATGGACACTCTTAAACGATTTTTTGATTTCTACGTTTTCAGCAATATTCATGTTGCCATAGCAGCCTTTTGTTTGATAAAAATAACATTGATTGAAAATGGGATTGAAAGTAATTTGTTGCCATTTTTTGTATTATTTTCAACAATTGTTTCTTATAATTTAATTAGGTTTTATAATGCTTCAGAAAATAAGATTTGGTTCGCCGATTATATAAAAAATAATAAAAATACCTTATTAGGGTTAACTCTTCTTTCTTTAAGTATTCTGATTTATCAAAGTTTCTTTTTAAATATTAAGGCTATTATTACTTTAATTCCTTTTGGATTTTTAACTTTATTTTATGTTATTCCTTTCCCCTGGAATAAGAGTAATTCATTTACTTTGAGGAGTGTAGCCTTTCTAAAGCTATTTTTGATAGCTATTTCATATGCGGGCATTACGGTACTTTTCCCATTAATTAATTATAGTATTGAAGTAGAAAAAAATGAAAT
>Ga0316192_10002998_pt1 | contig 12316 bp, 8 predicted proteins | sample MerIslwburrow_MG_FD_204931 | JGI IMG/M metagenome (GOLD analysis project Ga0316192, IMG submission 204931) | Coastal sediment microbial communities from Maine, United States - Merrow Island worm burrow | ecosystem: Environmental > Aquatic > Marine > Coastal > Sediment | place: USA: Maine...
ATGTATTAATCACGGCGCTTGCGAAAAAATTCTTTCAGGAGCTCGCCGCACTCGTCGGCCAGCACACCTCCGGTTGAGGTAACCCGGTGATTCAGCCCCGGCGCCTCAAAACCCTGCAGACAGGTCATTACCGCGCCGCTTTTCGGATCAAAGGCACCAAACACCAGGCGTGAAACACGGGCATGTACGATGGCACCGACGCACATCAGGCAGGGTTCCAGTGTGACATACAGTGTGGTACCAGCAAATCGGTAGTTACCGAGTGACTGACCGGCAGCACGCAATGCCATCACCTCCGCATGTGCCGTGGGATCATGCGATGCAATCGGCCGGTTGCAGCCTTCAGCGAGCAGATTATCATCCTGAACCAGCACTGCACCGACCGGCACCTCCCCGGATGCTGCTGCACGGCCTGCCAGTGTCAGTGCCATCTGCATCCAGTCTGCATCAGTCATGGGGAGAAGATCCTCACCAGGGTGGGTTATTCCCACTCGATTGTTAACAAGCATGGCAAATAATGTAAATACAATTGCTTATCTTTTAAGGATGAAGTAAATACCATGAAAAACACCATTATCAACAATTTCCTGGCTGAAAGGCTATCACAGACCATCAAAGCAGAAACCTGGTGTGCCGTCGGGATGTCTTTCTCGTCAAGCCCGCTTTCTTGATCAGTACCTGCCCATGATCTCCGGCCGGGCTAACTCTGCCCAGACTCGCGTGCTGGGCTTGTGTGCCAATGCTCATGAGCGTGACAGGCTATGACTGGGGCAACTTCCCGCCATCGGGTGCTTCAGGCGGCACCCTCGAATCACGTTCGATTTGCAAGGGTCCACGAAAATTGACATCGCGCTGCGGAAAGGGAATCTCGATACCCTGTTCGCGAAACGCGGCATCGATGGCAAAATTGAGATCGCTGATCACGCGCATACGCTGGTCAATATTGGGAATGATGACGCGTAACTCGAAGTTGAGCGCGCTGTCACCGAAGCCAAGAAACAATACGCAGGGATTCGGCAGTTGCGGGTTGCCCTTGATAACATCTTCATTGTTTTGCGCGATATCGAGCAAGGTATCCCTGACCACGGCCGTGTTACTGCCGTAGGCAACGCCGACCGGCACCTTGATCCGCCCCCATTGATTGCGCAGCGTCCAGTTGGTCACCTGGCCGGATATCAAGTCCGAGTTGGGCACGATCACCTCGGCCCGGTCAAAGCTCTCAATGATTGTTGTACGGATACTGATGCGTCTGACGAAGCCTTCGGTGCTACCGACGACGATCCAGTCACCGTTTCTCACCGGTCGCTCAACCAACATGATGATTCCGGATACAAAATTATTGACGACATTCTGCAGACCAAAACCGATACCCACCGAAAGCGCACCGGCAATAATGGCCAGGTTGGTAAATTGTATGCCGGCGATCGACAATGCCACGATGATTGCAAGAGCCACGGCGACATAACCGAAGGTCGTGACCAGCGCTTCCTGCGCACTGCGCTCCATACGCGTCTTGGCCAGCCATTTCCTGTCCAGTCGGGCCTTCATCCAGCGAGTCAGCGTGAGCAGCCCGGCGAGAACAAGAATGGCCCAAAGCAGTTGAGTGGGGACGATGGTCAGGCCAGCGACCTGGAAGCCCTCCGTGAAATAACGCTGCACATCGCCGGTAATATCCTCACCGGCGTCCCAGACACGCAGCACCAGCAATGCGGCGCCGATCCACAGCGCAAGGTTGACGACCAGATGCAGCCAGCCCAGGCCAGGCACGTACTCCTTGTCCTTGAGCCCGATGGTCCGACGCACTGCTTTTTGCCAGCGATGGCGTCCCTCATCAAGACCATCGAACAGGTCCGAGAAAAACTGACTCAACACCAGTGCGAGTCCGAACAACACCAGGGTGTAGACGATGCCAGTTATCACCAGCGCGCCGAGGTTGATATAGCCGATCCCGGCAGCGACCACTCCGCCAATCAGCCCCAGGCTGATCAGCAGCAGGAGCGTCCACTTGTCCTGCCAGCCCTCGAGCCGGCGCAGCAGCCAGACGACCCAGATGACATTCAGGACGAAGACCCAGACGATAATTTGTCGGGTCAGAGCGTACATAGTGTCATCCAGCAAGCCGTCCGCGTGGAGTCCCTGCGCAAGCCACCTGAACAGCACGATCAGGATGAGTACGCGGCTGCGCCGGCTGAGCGGAATCGCGACGGCTTCCGGCAACGATAGATAATGACTCGCGGGTGGGCAGGGATTGAGCAGAGCCCTGATACCGGCTGCGATGGCAAAGTATGCCAGCAGGCTGTACAAGATGATGACGACAAACGGCAGATCAGCATCACCACCCGCGCGCGGGATGAGTACCACATAAGCGAGCATACCCCCCAGGGCAAGCAGGATGGGCGCATAGCTGATGCCACAGGCCATGACCGCCTGTACAAGGCCGGCGGAGACTTCCTCTTCCCCGACCTTCATGCGGGCCGCCCGGGCCCGAAGCCGGCGCGGCACAATGCGGCCCAGGATGAAACCCAGCAGACCGACGGCCGCGACACCGGCCAGATGACTCGGGTGGATCGCATCCCAACCCGTGGATATCACAGCCAGCTGGTTGGTAAAGTCCAACCAGCGTTCCCGCTCATCCAGATTTGCCTGCAACACACTGACCAGGGTCGGGCCACGGGCCAGCAGTTGCCGGGTCTGCAGGCTGCGCAAGTAATGGTCTACATTTGACTCCAGATCGTTACTGCTCAGCAGCATCAGTCTGCAGGTGGCGATACGTTCTTCCAGGCTCGCTTTCCTGCTCTGCAGATCCTGCAGCTGCCGGGCGATAGCGGGAGAAACCGGCGCTTCCGGTTGTGCTGCGGGTTGGGACTCTGCTGCCGTTTTCTTCTGCGTGTCTTTGGGTTTTTCGGGCTGGAGGATGGCGAGTTCACTGACCAGCATTTCGATCTTCGGTTCCGCCTGCTGTACGCAGTCCAGCGCACTGGAACGCACCGTGGCGATTTCTTTCCTGAGCGCTTTCAGTTCCTGCGCTGTCGCTGTCTGGGCGGTAGCGATCTGTTGTTCGAGCCGCTTGAGTGTGGCCTGCGCCTGTGGCAGAACGTCAGATATGAGCACCTCCGCGGCCTGCGCCGGGATCAGCAGCCCCAACAACAGCAGCAAGGCCCAGAACCGGCAGCACGCAAGCCGGGAGAGAAAAAGGCTACTCGTTTTGCAGATCATCATATTTCAGTCCCGGAGCTCGGAGCATGAAGTATAAGCATAAAATATCTTAACCTGTCCACCATATAACAGAAGTGGAATGAGCGTTCTCGCTATGTGGATTCAAACTATCGCGCACAGGAATGGCGCGAGGCGTGCAATTCTATTGTTCGACTAAAAATTCAATTAAACTGTCTATCGGATGATGGTGATATTCCAGTCATGACCTAAAACCTCGATACAATTAACCGGTTTTTTTGCTTTCTAAAATGTACTCGGGCAGCCTGACAATGAATGACATGAATCTATTACCACAGCACGAGAACCTGAATAAAAACCAGTGAACAGACAGAGACACCTGTTTTTTATCGGCGCACTTTACAGCGTCATTGCCCTGGCTCTGCTAGCCGGCTGCGACAAAAAGGACGACGCCATTTCCATCGCCGAACAGGCTGACAAGACAGCGGGCATTGCCGCTCCCGGCATTGTTGAAACCAGGAAAATCGCCGAGGACGGATTCATCTATGGTTTACCGATCGTGATGAACTACGCGGTAAAGAACGAATTCAGCATCGACAAGAACTCCGGGCAATACAAGGCGCCGTTCGACGAAATATACAAGGATGCCCGTGTCTTCACTTACAAGGACACAGCCGTTGTCACACCCAACAGCGACACGCACTATTCGATAGTCTGGCTGGACCTGCGCGCGGAACCAATGGTGATCTCGGTGCCGGCAGTGCCAAAAGAGCGCTACTACTCGGTGCAGTTGGTTGACGGCAATGCGTACAACTATGGCTAGATCGGTAGCCGTGCAACGGGCCCCGATGCAGGCAGCTATCTTGTTGTCGGCCCGGGCTGGAAAGGCCAGCCCCCTGCGGGGATCGAAAAGGTATTTCAACCGACGACGCCCTTCGGACTCACTATTTTCCGCACCCGGCTCTTTAACCCCGACGACATGCCGAACGTGGTTAAGGTACAGGCGGGATACAAGGTGCAGCCGCTGTCCGCTTTCCTGAACCAGCCCGCACCGCCCCCTGCAGCGAAGCTCGACTTCGTCCTGGCCACACCGGAGAACAAGGAGATCCGCGCCAGACTCGCCAGTGTAGGCGAACGAAAGATATTTGAGGGAGTAAAATACGGAACAACATGATTTCCTTCAAGCAACTCAGCTATGCGCTGGCAGTAGAGAAAACTCTGCATTTCAAGAAAGCCGCGGAACTGAGCAATATCAGCCAATCGGCGCTGAGTACCGCTCTCAATGAGCTGGAAAAACAACTGGGGCTACAGATTTTCGAAAGGGACAATAAAAAGGTACTGATCACACCTGTCGGAAAACAGGTTTTGGAGCTCGCAGGTAATATTCTTTTGCAGATTGAGGATTTGCAGCACCTGGCTGACAGCCAAAGGTCCCCGTTGAGTTTTCCGCTCACCGTTGGCGTGATTCCCACTATATGCCCCTTTCTCTTACCCAGGGTATTTCCACTGCTTAACCGGAGATACCCAAAATCCCGGTTGAATATTGTCGAGGACAAGTCGCAGGTGCTGGTAGAGATGGTCAGGCGCGGCGACATCGACACGGCAATATTAGCGCTACCCTTCCACTATGAAGGCCTGCTCAGCATGGAATTCTGGCGGGAGGACTTTTACTGGGTGGCATTAAAAGGGGAAAAACATGCGCGGCAAAAAGAGATTACGAGCAAACAATTGAACCACAGCAATTTAATGCTGCTGAAAGAAGGGCACTGCCTGAAAGACCATATCCTGGAAGCGTGTAAATTTCCGAAGCAGGCCGCCAACCAGGGCTTCGGCGCGGCCAGCCTCAACACCTTGATCCAAATGGTTTTGGGGGAACTGGGGACGACGCTGATCCCGGAGATGGCCATGGAGCAATTAATTTCGCAGCACAAGGAACTTGCAGCAGTGCATTTGAACGAACCCGGGCCCCATCGTCGAATTGCCTTTCTGCTGCGACCCAATTATACGCGCATATCGAGTATCGAAGCCTTGATTGATCTCTGTAAAGAGGCTCTGAAGCCTTGAATTTACATCCTAAAAAACTGAACATATCTTTCTGATTAATTCAATTTACTTATGACATCACCAGGTCTAGGATTGCAGCGTTAACCAACAATGCTGTGGAGAGTAATTCCATGATAAAAAGATACATAACCTTGTTTACGGCTGCTGTAGTAACCCTCACGACGCTGGCGCCGGTAAGTTCCCTGGCAGCGGAGGGAATGACCAGGTACAACCAGTTCTGGTGGCCACAAACACTGAACCTGGAGCCGCTTCGTGCCCATGATGCCCGGTCTAACCCCTATGGCGTCGATTTCGATTACGCGGAAGCATTCAGTAATGTTGATCTCGAGGCCCTGAAAAAGGATATTGAGGCGACGCTGAAAAATTCACAGGACTGGTGGCCGGCAGACTGGGGCACCTATGGCGGCCTGATGATCAGGATGGCCTGGCACAGTGCCGGTACCTACCGTGTGCATGACGGGCGCGGTGGTGCCGACGGCGGCCAACAGCGCTTTCAGCCACTCAACAGCTGGCCGGACAACGTCAGCCTGGACAAGGCGCGCCGATTGCTGTGGCCGGTCAAGCAACAATACGGACCCAGTGTCTCCTGGGCTGACCTGATGATTCTGGCCGGTAACGTATCGCTGGAATCCATGGGTTTTGAAACCCTGGGCTTCGCCGGCGGGCGTGTCGACGACTGGGAGGCTGACAACGTTTACTGGGGTGCCGAGACAGAGTGGCTCGCTAACAACAAGCGCTATGGCAAAGACGGCAAGCTGGAAAAGCCTCTGGCGGCTGTGCAGATGGGTTTGATCTACGTGAACCCGGAAGGCCCCAACGGCAATGGCGACCCGCTCTCTGCGGCCGCAGACATACGTGAGTCGTTTGGCCGCATGGCAATGAATGATGAAGAGATTGTTGCGCTTATCGCCGGTGGACACACCCTGGGTAAAGCCCACGGTGCCAGGCCCGCTGACTGTATCGGGCCGGCTCCTGCCGAGGCCCCTATCGAACAGCAGGGACTTGGCTGGAAGAACAAGTGTGGTACCGGCAAAGGGGCCGACGCCATGACCAGTGGTCTGGAAGGTGCCTGGACCGCTACACCTACCGCATGGTCTATTCTTTACCTCGACAACCTGTTCAGGTTCGATTGGAAAAAGACCAAGAGCCCGGCCGGTGCAACACAATGGATTCCAACGGATGAAACTGCGGCAAACATGGTACCGGATGCCTTCGACCCCAATAAACGGCATGCGCCGATCATGTTTACAACGGATCTCGCGCTCAAGGAAGACCCGGCCTTCAGAAAGATTTCCGAACGTTTTCTGAAGAATCCAAAGGAGTTCGACCTCGCTTTTGCCAAGGCCTGGTTCAAACTGACGCATCGCGACATGGGTCCGCGTACTCGCTATGTGGGTAGTGAAATCCCGGAGGAAGTGTTTATCTGGCAGGATCCGGTTCCAGCCGCCGATTACAAGTTGATCGACGCAAAGGACGCGGCCAGGCTAAAGGCAAATATCCTGAAATCCGGTTTGACCGTTCCCGAGCTGGTTAGAACAGCCTGGGCATCGGCCTCCACCTACCGCGGCTCCGACATGCGCGGTGGAGCCAACGGCGCCCGGGTTCGCCTTGAGCCCCAGAAAGACTGGGCAGCCAACAATCCTGAGGAACTGGCCAAGGCATTGAAGGCCCTCAGCAAGGTTCAGGAAGACTTCAATAAATCGCTGTCGGGCGGTAAGAAAGTCTCACTGGCTGATGTGATTGTGCTGGGTGGTGCTGCAGCCGTGGAACAGGCTTCCAAAGAAGCCGGCGTCAATGTTGCAGTTCCCTTTACGCCAGGACGCACCGATACATCGCAGCAGATGACCGATGTGAACTCGTTTGCAGTGCTGGAACCGACCGCAGACGCGTTCCGTAACTATTACAGCGACAACAGTTACGGCTCCCCGGCGAAAATGATGGTTGAAAAGGCTGATCTGTTGACCCTGAGCGTACCGGAGATGACGGCGCTGGTAGGCGGCATGCGCGCCCTCAATGCCAATACCGGACAAACTGCATACGGGGTTTTTACCGATAAACCGGGAACTTTGAGCAATGACTTCTTTGTAAACTTGCTGGACATGTCCACCGTATGGGCAAAATCTGCCAAGAACGAAGGCGTTTATGAAGGAAGGGACCGGGCGACGAACGATCTAAAATGGACCGCCACTCCCGTGGATCTCATTTTTGGATCAAACTCCGAGTTACGTGCCGTGGCCGAAGCCTATGCTACTAACAACGAGCAGTTTGTGAACGACTTTGTTGCTGCATGGACCAAAGTCATGACTCTGGATCGCTTTGGCCCGAACTAGTCCTGTATCAAAGCTTTACCAAAGCGATCAGGGTCAGCAGGGTCTGTACAACACCGATACGGCGACGTTTAACACGTCGCCGTATCTTTTCCTGTTGTCGCAGCACCGATGGCGCGGTTTGTGTGTGACCCCCTGTGCTCCATGGAAGAACGCAACAGCAAACCTGAGCTTTGCAAACCCGTTTAGTACGAGGCGCTTAACAAGCCGGAGCAGGCGAATTCGTTGATAATATTTCTATGAATGCACTACTAAATGATTTGGATAACGAGGCCTGATGTACTGGTTCAGATTCACGCCTGGGACAAGAGATGATTGAAAAATACAGGCCACTACACGGAGCGACACTGGTGTATATCCCAACGTAAAGACTACCCGAAAGATTCAGAAAAACGCTTCGGCTGGCTAGCCGAAAACCCTGCCAGCAGGTGCCAGCCAGTACCATTCACTAGCGGTCATTCCCACTCGATTGCAAATAAGCCATTTTTATCTTTTATATTCAATGGCTTATTTTCCCGTTAATTGTTAATACCATGAAAAATACCATGTGCAGAAATTGCTGCTGATACTCACCGGAAATGTTGAGAAGCGACCCCATGCCGTGCTGCAGGCTTTGGCACATCATGATTCGAGTCGCGCCCAAAAACTTTTTTTTCGCCCATGCGACGAGTGCAATTGCTGCACGAATGCGTGATGTGTTGGCAGTGGTTTGAATACCTTGATCCGTTTCGCCAGCGCTTCCAGCTTTTTGTAATACCGAGCACCATGGCCGTAAGCCTTACTGCGCGCCTGTGCCAGGATATCCAGCAACAGGGCGCGGTAGCAAGCCGTGGCCGCAAGATTGCAATCCGCTTTTTCAAACGCCTTGGCCAGCCTCAGCAGACTGTCATAAAAACACTCCGCCAACCCCTGATGCCTGGCCAAAACCAAGTCCTGGGCTCGCTCCGTCTGGTTCAGGTTCAATAACAGATCTGCGCTAACTACGATATTACCGCCCTGTTCGGCTTGTTTGATTGCTGCACTACACGCTTTCTCTCTCTCATCCTCGTCCAAGGCCTCCAGATATCGCGTGAAACTGGCGTAGCTCTGCTCGCTTTGAAATAACCGGGAACGAATCACTTTAAGCTGCTTCCGGTCGCCCGTTTTAACAAAGACCTTATCCAGCAATTCCAGACGATCATGCTCAAAACGGTCCTCCCATGCCTGGTTCAGATAACGCATTGCCATCTCGGGCTGCTCGTACTGCAAATATTTTTCACAAATCGATTTCATTTGCAGATTGTTTGACTGTGGCGAATGTATCAATACCGATCGCTCGTATAAGGCAGGATCGCGCAAGGCATCGGCGATCTGTCCTAATGCCACGCCGCTATGCAAGGCCACGAGATTGAGTTTGTCTTGTTGTTCGGGAGATTTTAACGCCTTGCGCAACGCGTTTTCGTACCGCCAGGCAAGTTGCTTCAGCTGATCCGGCGTCAACAGCAGATGGGCATTTGGCAATAGCGGATCAAGCACACCATAATCATTCTGCTGATACAGCTGATATATCCGCTCGAGCCAGTCGACGCCGGCATCCCGCCAGCCTTTAGCCGCCATCAACCACAACAGTGCGGCTTGGCGATATACCTCGCCCACTGCTCCGCCAGAATCATCGACACGGTTGAGCACCGATTCTGCCGTCGCCAGGAACCGGTCGACCAAATCAAACGCATGTTCCGGTGAGCGCTCCAGCAGTCCGCTTTCAACGTCGGCGAGGGCCGCTTCCAGTTCGCGTGCAAAATCAAAACTCGCCCGATAATCGATAAACCTCCGCCCTCGTTTCAGCGATGCAATACGCTTGCGCAGCACCTTGGACAGGGCGACCGGATCATTTGCCAATGTCAATGCTTCGATCTTGTCGCTCAACTCCGGATAGCGGAGGTAAAGGTCGAATATAAAATTCCGCAATATATCTGCATCGATATCAGCCAGTTTTTCTTTGAGTGTATCGACGTTCATAGGACAAAATGGGAATTCATTAAATCGTTCAGGCTTGTGCAGATAAAATCGCTCGCTCCAGAGCGAAGAGAATCATTTCCTCATCAGACCAGACTGAGCCGGTTCCACAATCGTCAACTCATATCGGGTTGTTCTGCCACCACCCGGTAGCGGGATGATGATACCCTTGGCGACCAGGTCAGAAAGATCACGACTGGCCGTTCGATTCGGACACTTGGTAATCGCTTCATATTTTCTAGTCGTTATTCCGCCTTCAAAGCCCTTTCGACCTTCAGCGAATACCCGCGACACCATCCTGGCCTGCCGGTCATTCAGCTGGTCACCATAGGCTTCGTAGAATCGTGTCTTGGCCAGTACAAAGTCCACTTCCCCCCTGGCAATTTCCTGTGCCTTGATTATTGTGTCTGCGAAATAATTAAGCCAAACGTTAACATCCAGGCTTCCACGACTCGCTTTCTCCAGTTGCAGGTAATAGGTTTTTTTATCCCCTTCTATCGCCGTGGCAAGACAGGCCATGGTTGGATAACCAAGAAACTGGGAAAGCGCATGGCCAGCGATTGCCCTGCCGACTCGACCATTACCATCATCGAAGGGATGAATTACCTCGAACCAGAGATGAGCAATACCTGCTCTTGCGATTCCGTGTATTGGTTTGTCCCCGCTCAATGGACTGGCTTGGTTGTACCAGTCGATAAGCTTTGCCATTTCATCAGGGACTTGAGTCGCTGGCGGGGCCTCATAGTGAACTTTTTCCCGCCCGTAAGGCCCGCTCACTATTTGCATCGGTGAAGGATCGTTGCGGTATGCGCCTCGCAGAATAGACGTGTAGCGCTGCTCCGGGACAGCCATGGACTGCCACTTGCCCAGCAGTTCATTTGTCAGCGATGCGTGCCAGTTCTTGCGAACGTCCACCAGCAGCGAAGCTGCCCCCGCTGCTTTCTGGTCTGAGTTGTCCGGTAGCGAATCCGATGTCATCAAAGATAGTAGCGACGACCTGACCGATTTCCTATCCAGATACTCTCCCTCAATGGCGCTGGTTTTGATGGCTTCGGAAAGCATCAAGTCGATCATGGCATCCTCTTGAGATGCCATTGGTAGCGCATCAAAGCTGCCCGCCAGGCGCTCCGAGTTCAGGCGAAACTCAAGTTCCCGGTGTTCGAGCGCAAGCTTGTCGTAGCGGAAATCGGGCCAATCGGATTGTTGCCATATCCATCTCATAGCGTGATTCTAGCACTTATTCACGCCACATTATATATTTTATTGGCGTGTTTATAGCTCTAAATCACGCCACATTCGTTCGAAAAGAGACATCTGAGCGTCGAACTTGAATACCACACTCCGCCAATTTACCACTTATGGTATCACTACCTTTCGCGTTACAGCGCGCGGCAGATACCATGAAAAATACCATTGATGATGCAGATTATATTATCAATTAAATGTTTTTTATCATTATAATTCAATAGGTTATAAATTCCCGTCACTCCCACTCAATCGTGGCAGGCGGCTTGCCGGAAATATCGTAGGCTACCCGGGAGATATCCGGGACTTCGTTGATGATACGACGGGAAACCAGGTCGAGAAATTCGTAGGGCAAGTGTGCCCAGCGGGCTGTCATGAAATCAATCGTTTCGACAGCGCGCAATGCGACCACGTGCGAATAGCGGCGACCGTCACCGGTGACGCCTACCGATTTCACCGGCAGAAATACCGTGAAGGCCTGACTTACCTTGTCATACAGTTCGTGGTTGCGCAGCTCTTCAATAAAAATATGGTCCGCCAGTCGCAGCGTATCAGCGTATTCCTTTTTCACTTCACCAAGTATGCGCACGCCCAGCCCGGGACCGGGAAACGGGTGGCGGTAAACCATGTCATAAGGCAGACCCAGCTCGACGCCCAGCTTGCGCACTTCATCCTTGAACAATTCGCGCAAGGGTTCGCACAGTTGCATGCGCATATGCTCCGGCAAACCACCGACATTATGGTGCGATTTGATCAGGTGCGCCTTGCCGGTCCTGGCGCCGGCCGATTCGATCACGTCAGGATAAATCGTTCCCTGTGCCAGCCACCCGGTCTCGCCAGTGAGTTTACCGGCCTCCTCCTCGAACACCTCGATAAACATATTGCCGATGATCTTGCGCTTCTGCTCCGGTTCATCAACACCATGCAGCGCAGTCAGAAAACGCTCTTCTGCGTCAACGCGGATAACACGTACACCCATGTGCTCGGCAAACGTGGCCATCACCTGGTTACCTTCCCGATAACGCAACAGGCCATTATCGACAAACACACACACCAGCTGATCACCGATCGCCTTGTGCAACAGCGCCGCAACCACCGAAGAATCAACGCCACCCGACAGGCCCAGCAGGACATTGCCCTCCCCAACCTGCGCCTGGATGTCGCGAATACTGCTGCTGACAATATGATCAGGGGTCCACAGCGTATCGCAGCCACACAGGTCAATCACAAAGCGGTTGAGAATACGTTCACCCTGGCGGGTATGCGTGACTTCCGGGTGAAACTGAATACCGTAGTAGCCGCGCTCATCGTCGGCCATGGCTGCAATCGGCGCACTGTCTGTGCTGGCTGCGACCTTGAAACCGGCCGGCAGTTCAACGACACGATCTCCATGGCTCATCCACACATCCAGCAAACCATAGCCATCTTCTGTCGTATGGTCTTCGATATCTGTCAGCAGACGTGAATGACCACGGGCTCGCACTTGTGCATAACCGTATTCATGCTGATCC
>Ga0316192_10003002_pt1 | contig 12310 bp, 12 predicted proteins | sample MerIslwburrow_MG_FD_204931 | JGI IMG/M metagenome (GOLD analysis project Ga0316192, IMG submission 204931) | Coastal sediment microbial communities from Maine, United States - Merrow Island worm burrow | ecosystem: Environmental > Aquatic > Marine > Coastal > Sediment | place: USA: Maine...
ATCCTCTGCGTCTCGTTGGAACCAGGCGCGTGTCGAACCGAGACGGAAACTGTATCCCCAGGCGTCCATATCCTTCATCATGCGCTCACGCCCGATCCCGGGCAGGTGTCCAGCCAACAGAATCTGCAGATAGCACACCCCGTTTTCTTCATCGTAGTCACCACCGGCGTCGGTATGCAGGCCGTCGCGCCGGTCTGGCGTCATACACACGTAGTGGCAGGCTTCATGCAACATGGAATGGACTGGCGTATCAGCACGTGCCAGCAGTCTGTTGGCGACCAGGCCGGCTTCCGAGTCACCCCAGAAGCTGCCGGGTATTGTCGCATCATCCCCGACTTGCTCGCAGATCAGTCCGTAATCTGTCAGCAAGCTGGCGATCACCTCCAGGCCGACCTGCCGCAAGCGCAAAACCTCTGCTGATTGTGTTACCGGTTCGGGCGCGGCAGCTTTCATGGTGTTAACAGGCACTGGATACAGATTTTCCATGCAGGGGATTCTGGTATGCTTTGCCCGCGACTGCAAACCGGTTGGCACATCGATGATGTTTGTTGGAGGCTTGAAGGCACATTCCATTGCCCGTACCCTGACGCCATGGAAATGTCTTTCAGCAAAATGCACGGCCTGGGCAATGACTTTGTTGTGATCGATGCGATCAATCAGCAGGTTAAGCTGTCCACTCCGCAAATTCGCCACATTGCCGATCGGCGGCATGGTGTCGGATGTGACCAGCTGCTGCTGGTCGAGGCACCGGAGCAGCCCGACGCCGAATTCCGCTACCGCATTTTCAACGCCGATGGTCGCGAGGTGGAGCAATGCGGCAACGGAGCCCGCTGCTTTGCCCGCTTCGTTCGCCAAAAAGGCCTGACGGAAGCAAGCCGGATTCCGGTACAAACCAAAGCAGGGCGTATAGAGCTGGTCATTCAGGACGATGGCCAGGTGTGCGTCGATATGGGCACGCCTCACCTGGAGCCGGATGACATTCCGTTTCAGGCGATGGTTCGTGCACAGCGTTATGCCTTGTCGGTTAACAGCGAAACGGTGGAAATCGGTGCCGTTTCCATGGGCAACCCGCATGCTGTGCTGGAAGTGCCGCACCTTGATTCAGCACCGCTCGCGAAACTGGGCCCCCAGATTGAAGCGCACCCGCGTTTTCCGAACCACGTGAACGTTGGTTTCATGGAAATTGTGGACCGCTCACGCATCAGGTTGCGGGTTTTCGAACGGGGCGTTGGCGAAACCCTGGCCTGTGGCTCGGGTGCCTGTGCTGCCGTCGTGATCGGTAGGATTCAGGGCACACTGGACGAAACCGTGACCGTTGAGCTGCGGGGAGGTGATCTTGTGGTAAGCTGGGCGGGCGAGCATCAACCGGTGCTGATGACGGGACCCGCCACATTTGTTTTTGAGGGCAAAATAGACCTATGACAACTCAAGCCAACGCCGAAAGCGGGATAGAGGAACCCGATTCCGAGCAGGTTGCCAGTTTTCTCGGCAACCACCCGGATTTCTTTGATAAGCATCCCGGTCTGCTGGCAGAGCTCCACCTCTCACATTCGACGGGAAAAGCCTTATCGTTGATCGAAAAACAGGTTCAGGTGCTGCGTGATCAAAACCTGGATCTCAAAAACAAGCTGCGGGAACTGGTCGAGGTGGCACAGGGCAACGACCGCCTGAACGAGCGCATGCACCGGATGACGCTCGATCTGCTCAAAGCCGGTTCTCTGCTCGAATTGCTGGATGCGCTGAGAGACCATTTACGCAACGAATTCAAAGCCGATGCTGTCGCACTGCACCTGCCAGGACTTGATGAAACCCAGCAGCGTGAAACCGGTGCAAAGAACCTGATTATCGACGCAACACTGAAAGAACGGTTTCCGACCCTGTGCTCCGAGGGAAAACCGCAATGTGGGCGCCTTAAACAGGAGCAACTGGATATTATCTTCAAAGACCAGGCCGCTGCTATCCAATCAACAGCCGTTGTCCCTCTGGGTGAATGCGCAGACAGCGGCTTGCTCGCCATTGGCAGCCGGGAAGTTAACCGCTTTAATCCCTGTATGGGAACCCTCTTTCTCAGCCACCTCGGTGAACTGTTGTCATCTCTGCTGGAAAATCACACCAGTGATAATCCATGACCACATCAGGGTAGTCGGCATCGCTGTTCGAGACCGTGCCTGGTAGACCTCGTGCTTCAGCGCGAGGTATCCCAACTAGACGAATTCGAATCGCACTTACGTGACGAACGCCGATTGTCCCCACACACCCTCAGCAATTACCGCCGTGACCTGGAATCTGTAGTACGGTTCTGCAATGAACAAGGTATCGCGCGCTGGTCGGAGCTGCATCCTCAACAGGTGCGCAGTTTCGCGGCGCAGATCCACCGGCAGGGACTCGGCGGGCGTAGTATCCAGCGCAAATTATCCGCCCTGCGCAGCTTCTGCCGCCACCTCATCAGACAGGGTATCTTGAGCAGTAATCCCGCACAGGACATACGCGCACCGAAAACGCCGCACAAACTTCCCCACAGCCTGGACATCGACCGCATTCAGGGACTGCTGAATACCGCTGCTGATGACTGGCTGGCACAACGCGACCTGGCGATGATGGAACTGTTGTATTCCTCCGGCCTGCGCCTGGCGGAGCTGGTCGGTCTCGACCTGCAAGACATCAATCTGCCACAGGGTGAGGCCAGGGTACTAGGTAAAGGCCGCAAAACCCGTGTCGTCCCGGTTGGCCGCAAAGCCAGCGAAGTGTTGCAGAACTGGTTGAAAATCCGCGCCGTTCACTGTGCAGAGGGAGAGTCAGCCTTGTTCATTAACCGAACCGGCACACGCTTGAGCCCCCGCAGTGTTCAACAGCGCTTCAGGCGCTGGGCCCTCAAACAAGGATTTGACATACGCCTGCACCCGCATGCCCTTCGCCATTCCTGTGCCACCCACCTGCTGGAATCCAGCGGTGATCTGCGCGCTGTCCAGGAACTGCTCGGCCATGCCAATCTGAGCACGACCCAGGTCTACACCCATCTCGATTTTCAGCGACTCGCCCAGGTTTACGATAAAGCGCATCCGCGCGCGCGCAAACCCAAAAAAAGCGAATAGCGGGGGCAGATTTTAAAATCTGCCCCATCCAGCCAGGGCCTGATCCAGAGGCAGTCTTGGTGTACAATTCCGGCCCCGTTTACAAGAATGCAGGAATCCGGAGTGGAACAGTATCGCGGCACAACCATTCTTTCCGTACGCCGAAAAGGCCGCGTGGTGGTCGGCGGTGATGGTCAGGTGTCCATGGGCAACACCGTGATGAAAGGCAACGCACGCAAGGTACGCACGCTTTACCACGGTAAAGTGCTGGCGGGGTTTGCCGGTGGTACTGCTGATGCATTCACGCTGTTCGAACGCTTCGAAGCCAAACTGGAAAAACACCAGGGACACCTGGTTCGCTCTGCCGTCGAGCTGGCCAAGGACTGGCGCACCGACCGTATGCTGCGCCGCCTGGAGGCCCTGCTGGTGGTAGCCGACAAGGAAAGTTCCCTGATCATCACCGGCAACGGCGATGTAATAGAACCCGAAGACTGCCTGATGGCCATCGGTTCCGGTGGTCCGTTTGCCCAGGCTGCAGCGCGCGCCATGCTCGATAACACCGATCTGGATGCGCGCAGCATCGTTGAGAAAGGCCTGAAAATCGCTTCCAGTATTTGTGTCTACACCAACCAGAATCTGACTTTCGAAGAACTCGAGTTTTAATTTAACCCATGTCTGAAATGACCCCCCGTGAAATCGTCCAGGAGCTGGACAAACATATCATCGGCCAGGATGACGCCAAACGCGCTGTCGCCATAGCCCTGCGTAATCGCTGGCGTCGGCAGCAGGTGGACGATCCCCTGCGCAGTGAAATTACGCCAAAGAACATACTGATGATTGGCCCCACCGGCGTGGGTAAAACCGAAATTGCCCGGCGACTGGCCAAACTGGCCAGAGCACCCTTCATAAAAATAGAAGCCACCAAGTTCACGGAAGTCGGTTATGTCGGCCGCGATGTGGAATCCATCATCCGTGACCTGGTCGACATCGCCATCAAGATGACGCGTGAAGAGGCCATGTCCAAGGTACACCATCGTGCCCAGGACGCGGCGGAAGACCGTATTCTTGATGCGCTCCTGCCAAAACCGCGCGGCGCGGGTTTCAGTACCGAATCCGAGGAAACCGGTAACAGCGAAACGCGGCAGAAATTCCGCAAAATGCTGCGTGAAGGCCGGCTTGATGACAAGGAAATTGAGATTGAAGTGTCGGCCACGCCGCCGGGCATTGAAATCATGGCTCCACCGGGCATGGAAGAAATGACCAGCCAGTTGCAGGGCATGTTTCAGAACTTTGGCAGCGGCCGCACCAAAGCCCGCAAGCTGCGAGTGGCCGACGCCTTCAAAGTGCTGACCGACGAAGAAGCCGGCAAGATGATCAACGAGGAAGACCTCAAGTTATGCGCTTTAACAGCGGCCGAACAAAATGGCATTGTCTTCCTGGATGAAATCGACAAAGTCACTCAGCGCAGTGACCAGGGTGGCAGCCCGGGTGTATCCCGGGAGGGTGTGCAGCGCGATCTGCTACCGCTGGTGGAGGGCAGTACTGTCACGACCAAACACGGTATGGTGAAAACCGACCATATCCTGTTTATTGCCTCCGGCGCCTTCCACATGTCTAAACCCTCGGACCTGATTCCCGAACTGCAGGGCCGCATGCCCATCCGTGTCGAACTGCAGGCGCTGGGTGTAGCGGAATTCGTTCGTATTCTGACAGAACCGGATGCATCGCTCACCGAACAGTACATTGCACTGATGATGACAGAAGGGCTGCAACTCAGCTTTGCGGACGATGGCATTGAGCGTATTGCCAGGGTAGCCTGGGAGATAAACGAACGCACGGAAAACATCGGTGCACGCCGTTTGCACACGGTCATGGAGCGTTTGCTGGAAAGAGTGTCTTTTGAAGCAGCAGACCACTCCGGCAACTCGTTGACCGTCGATGCCGATTATGTCAACGAGCAATTGGCAGACCTGGCCCAGGATGAAGACCTGAGCAGGTACATTTTGTAACGTCTCTATTTCGAGGTTCTATATGGCCCAGCAACATCCGCATCCAACCGAGATCAATCTGCACCAGAAATCAAGAAAACTCGAAATCACCTTCGACGATGGTGAACATTTTGAAATGAGTTGCGAATATCTGCGTGTAAATTCACCATCCGCCGAAGTACAGGGGCATAGTCCGGCTGAAAGCGTCCTGCAAGTCGACAAAGAGGACGTCAATATCGAACGCATAGAACCGGTTGGAAACTATGCCATACAGATTTATTTCGATGACGAACACAACACCGGCATCTACTCCTGGGATACCCTGTACCGCCTGGGTGTCAACAAGCAACAGAACTGGCGGGACTATCTCAACCGCCTGAAGGAAGCAGGTGCACCACATTCCGAATTAGGCGATGGGTAAACCATGAGCGACAAAACCACTCACTTCGGCTACCAGCAGGTTGACTGGGAGGATAAGCAACGCAGGGTTGCAGGTGTGTTCGATTCCGTTGCCAGCAACTATGACATCATGAACGACGCCATGTCGTTCGGTATCCACCGTCTGTGGAAACGCTTCGCCGTCGAACAAGCCGGCGCACGACCCGGGCAGAGGATACTCGACCTTGCTGGTGGAACGGCTGATCTGGCTGCTCGCTTGTCACGCCTGGTCGGCGCGGAAGGCGAAGTGATAATCGGTGATATCAATGCATCGATGTTAGGCGTCGGGCGCGAACGCCTTCTGGATAAAGGGATTACCGGAAACGTACGTTTTGTTCAGGCCAATGCCGAGACTCTGCCATTTCCTGACGGCAGTTTCGACTGCATCACCATTGCCTTCGGTTTGCGTAATGTGACCGATAAGGCAAAGGCGCTGGAATCCATGTACCGGGTTCTGAAACCGGGCGGCCGTGTGCTGGTACTGGAATTTTCCAAACCGGTGATCCCCGGCCTCAGACAATTCTACGATTTCTATTCCTTCAGTGTATTGCCTGTGATGGGCCGCCTGATCGCCAAAGATGAAAAAAGCTACCGCTATCTGGCAGAGTCCATCCGCATGCACCCTGACCAGGAAAGCCTCCGAGTCATGATGGAACAGGCGGGCTTTGAAGACTGCGACTACTTCAATTTGTCTGGCGGAATCGTCGCCCTGCACCGGGGCTTCCGCTTTTGAGATTGACAACACATTGACAGTACCGGCTCAGGAAATGAAATGACCCCCGCTACAACACTGGCCGCGGCACTGGAAACGGCTCTTAATCTATACCTCAAGCAGGATCCGCAAGCACTGCGGCAGTGTACTGCACTGGAAGGCAAAATTATCGGCCTCGACATAACAGGCCTGGAGCTTTGTTTGTATTTTTTACCGGGCAGTGATGGCATCCAGGTATCCAGCCGTTACGAGGCTGATGTTGACACGCTGCTGACCGGCTCGCCGTTCGGTTTTGCGCGGCTGGCACTGGAGTCCAGGGAAGACGCCCTCTTTAAAGGATCTGTCGAAATAAAGGGTGACACGGAAACCGGTCAACAGTTCCAGGATCTTCTCGCCAACACAGACTGGGACTGGGAAGAACAGCTGTCACACATCACCGGCGACATCATTGCACGGCAAATCGGCAATGTGGCCCGCCTGTCAGGAAAATTTATCAGTGACGCCCGCAACACGCTGGAGCAGGATGTCTCGGAGTATCTCCAGGAAGAAGCACGCTTGTTGCCCACCCATACCGAAGTCAATGACTTCCTGGAAGACGTGGATCAGCTCCGCTCGGACGTCGACCGCCTGAATGCGCGGATTGAGCGCCTGCTGCAGACTATGGATAGCGAGCCATGATTCGGCCCGCACAACTGTTGCGGCTACTGCATATCAACTGGGTACTGGTCCGAAATGGGCTGGACGAAGTGATTCTGGCGACCCACCTGTTTCGTCCAGTCAGGTTCCTGGGCTATCTCGCGCCCTGGCACTGGTTTGTCCGCAAAACACCGCGCGCGGTGCGTGTCCGCAAAACACTGGAGGACCTAGGCCCCATATTCGTCAAGTTCGGCCAGATCTTATCCACCCGTCAGGACCTGTTAGCCGAGGACATCGCTGAAGAACTCGCCAGGCTTCAGGATCGTGTTGCGCCGTTCCCGGGGGAACGAGCACGCAACATTGTTGAACGTGCCTTTCACCAATCGATCGAACAAATCTTCCATAGTTTTGATGAACATCCACTGGCCTCGGCTTCCATTGCCCAGGTCCATGCCGCCACCCTGAAAAGTGGCGAAGACGTGGTAGTGAAAGTGCTTCGACCGGGCGTTGAAAAGCGTATCGGTCGCGATGTAAACCTGTTGCGTTATATCGCAGGGCTGGCCGAGAGATACTGGAGCGAAGGGCGGCGACTGCGACCGCTGGAAATTGTCGCCGAATTTCAGAAAACGCTGTACGACGAGCTGGATCTGTTGCGCGAAGCGGCCAACGCCTCACAGCTGCGCAGGAATTTCAGTAACACCAATCTGTTGTATGTACCGGAAGTGTACTGGCCGTACTGCCGCCCTAATGTAATGACCATGGAGCGTATCTACGGCATGCAGGTCAATGACCTGACCGCTCTGCAGCAGGCCGGTGTGGATTTGAAATCCCTGTCGGAACGCGGTGTGGAAATCTTTTTCACCCAGGTTTTTCGGCATAATTTTTTTCATGCGGATATGCACCCGGGTAATATTTTTGTCTCACCCGAAGGCCAGTACATGGCGGTGGACTTTGGCATCATGGGCACCCTGAGTCCGCAGGACCAACGCTATCTGGCAGAAAATTTTCTGGCCTTTTTCCGCCGCGATTATCGCCGTGTTGCTGAACTTCATGTCGAATCCGAGTGGGTACCCAAGGGAACGCGCATCGATGAATTCGAAGCGGCCATACGCTGCGTCTGTGAGCCCATATTTGAGCGTCCGTTAAAGGAAATCTCGTTTGGGCAATTACTACTGCGACTGTTCCAGACCGCGCGCCGCTTCAACATGGAAGTGCAGCCACAGCTGGTTTTATTACAGAAAACCCTGCTCAACATCGAAGGCCTGGGCCGGCAGCTGTATCCGGACCTCGACCTCTGGCAGACCGCCAAACCCTTCCTGGAAAGCTGGATGAGCGAACAGATTGGCCCGCGCGCTTTCGTTGGACGCATGCGTCGCAGCCTGCCGGAGTGGAGCGAGCGTCTGCCCGAAATACCGGCACTCTTACACCAGACACTGAAACAGGTCTCGGATGGAAAGGTACGTGTGCAGTGGGAATCCAGAGAACTGGAAAAACTGCGCAAACAGATGCATAAATCCAGTCAACGCACCCTGTCAGCCATTCTCGGCGGCGCTTTTCTGATCAGCGCCTCACTCATTTACGGCCTGGACGGCTTTACGCCTTTGATGGTGGGTGGCGCCCCTTTGATCAGCTGGATACTAGGCACACTGGCGGTGTTTTTCCTTGTTTATGCCTGGACTGATGAGGATTAGGGCCGCGGATTAAATCATGAACGCATAAAAAACCCGCCAAAAAGGCGGGCGAATCCGGGCTCTTGTTTATCTGTCTGGCATTGTTAGAGCCCATTTTTTTTACTGTTATATGTCGTGGGACCTTTTCGTCTTCCAGCCTCTTTTTGTAATCAACTCCTCCAACACCGTATTCGTATAAGCTTCCATCCCAGCTGATATAACGACTGGATTTTTATCGGTACTGATGATTCCGCTAAAGCAACAACTGTGCCTCATATCATTAGCCATGAAAAACAATAAGTTAAATACAGCGGCATATAGCCGTAATTTATCCTGTTAAATATACCGACAAAGCCTCTCAGATAAATTTTTCATAATCATTCATTATTTCATGCGCTTATAAATATTTACTCACGCTGCGAAGGAAAACTGAATGTAAATCACACCGACAGCCAAGCGTCCTGATGGGACAGTCGCGGAGCAAGGCTCAGGCGTCGGCCAGGCGCAAATTAACAGCGAACAACAATACGGCCAGGACAATCGCCCAGAACAATCCAATCCAGACAACGGACTGGCTGGCCTGGCGTTTCTCAAGCCAGGTTCTGGGTCTCACGCCTTTAAACAGGAACACCAGATTGGCTGACACATTTACACAGACAATATTGACAGCCAGCAATAGCGCAGCACCGGACGCCAGTTGGTGCTGCCCGGACGCCAGCAGCATACCCAGTATCGCTGTGGGTGGCAGCAGCGCAACAGCAACCATAACACCGACCAGGGCGCTGGCTACGCCGCTGGTTAACGACAGGACAGCGGCCGCACCGGATGCCAGCGCCAGCACCACGTCGTCGAATCCTACAGAGGTACGCGCCAGAATCTCCGGGTTCAGCGTGATTGGCGGCCAAAGCCAGCCGATCGCAATAGACAGTGAGAGCGCAAGCGCCACACCGACCATGTTGGTCCAGAAAGATTTCAGCAACAGGTCGCGATCACCCAGCGTAGCTGCAAACGCCAGTGCAATATTGGGACCCAGCAGAGGTGCAATCACCATGGCACCGATGACAACGGCGACATTGTTTTCCAGTAAACCGATTGCCGCAACCACAGTGGAGAGAAAAACCAGAATCAGGAAATTGCCATCCAGTCGCGTATTTTTTTCGATCTGGCTGTACAATTCCTCGCGCGTCGAACCGGTTGATTTCTTGTTAGCGGTATTCGGGGTTTCTTCCGCAACCGGCCTCGGTAACACGGCTTCAACGGGAAGCACCAGGATACGCACATTTTCCGTGTTGCTGAGCAGGTTTTGCAGGGTGTCCAGAACAGATTGGCGATGCTCATCATCGACCAGCATACGAACACTCTGACGCTGGTCTTCAGCGATCTCGCTGTACCAGTAATCCAGCGCACCATACTGTTCGGCGACGAAACTCGCCAGTATATCAAGTTGGCCTGGATCAGCGACGACTTCTATGAGCTTCATATTTTATAAATCAACGCAAGTTCATTCGGTGTCCTGCTGGCTATTGACTTAGGACCTTTGCAGGCCCGCCTCCACTTCATCACGCCTGTCCTTTCCAAGCAGGTTCTCGATGAGCGTCAAAGCGAAATCCATGGCTGTTCCGGGGCCACGTGAGGTAATAAGCTTGCCATCCTGGACAACGGAATCGGTACGGTAATCGAGGCCATCGAAAGCATCCAGTGCACCGGGGAAACTGGTAACCTTTTTACCTTCAAGCAATCCGCTGCTTGCAAGCACCTTGGGTGCGGCGCAAATTGCAGCGATATAGCGGTCCCGGTCGACCATTTCCTTTAACAGGCCGCTAATGCGTGGATCACCGTCAAGGTGGTCAGCACCGGGCAAACCTCCAGGTAACACGAGCATGTCATATTCCTGGTTTAACGCTTCATCAAGCGTCGTGTCGGGTACCAGCACCGTGCCCCTGGAAGCCCGTACCGGTTTATCATCCAACCCCGCAGTCACCACATTGACGCCAGCGCGACGCAATAGATCCACTACAGTGATGGCTTCGAGTTCTTCGCATCCTTGTGCGAGTGGGACCAGGACGCTTGCCATGTGTGTTCACCCTCCTGTTGCAATTCAATCAACTCGGTCACCGGCACCAGGCGTATACCCTGTTGCTTCAGTTTTGGTATCTGCTGCTCCAGCAGTGCCAGCGTCTGCGCATTAGGATGACCGATCGCCAGAGCAGTGCCTTGTTTGCGGGCCAGCTGTAACAGCCGATTAAACTGATATGTGATCTCATCCGCTTCCAGCTGATTATCCAGAAATACATTTCGTTCGCTGGCAGGCACCCCGTTTTCCGCCGCCACCAAACGCGCCACCGTTTCCACCGTGGTTCGACTGTCGACAAAAAACAGCGGGGACTGGCGCTGCATTAGCCGCATCAGCCAGAGCATATGCCCAGGATGACGGGTCAGCAAGCTGCCCATGTGATTGTTGATACCAATAGCGTGTGGAACCGAGGCCAGATCAGCCTGTACTGTTGCAACAAACTGCTGCTCGGTCATATCCAGGGTCACCGCACCCGCGTCCAGCGGCCGTTGATCGACGCTATCCATAGGCAGGTGCAGCATCACTTCCTTGCCGGCAGCATGGGCCGTATCCGCTAATAAAGCGGTGTAGCGGGCCTGGGGAAGAAACGCGCAGGCCACCGGTCCGGGAAGCGCCAACACCCGCTGGCCGGCTTCCAGACGCTTACCCATATCGTCAATGATAATGCTGATTGCCGGTGCAGAAACCGCCCACTGCTGGGCGTTTAGCGGCGAAAAAAAAGACGTGCACAAAAAAAGAACCGGCCAAAGGCCGGTTCTGATCCGCATCACAGCATCTGCTCGCGCTGTATCGCGAGACCCTTTAACAAATTCAGCGCTTCGTAGAGTTGATAGTCTGTCTCGGCCAGAGATTCTTCCACGTCATCTTCCGCTTCGCCTTCCTCTTCAGCCGATTTCTTTGACTTTCTACCAGTGCCATTTGACAGGTGGCCCGAGAGGTCAGCCTCTTTAACGGGGTCAATGGAACGCTCAACAGCAGAAACACGCACCTGGTCCAGTTCAATATCAGGCTTGATGCCTTCTGCCTGAATGGAGCGCCCGGATGGCGTGTAGTAACGTGCTGTGGTTAACTTCACAGCCGTGCCATTACTCAGTGGCAATATCGTCTGCACAGAGCCTTTACCAAAGGTCTGGGTGCCGACAACAATGGCACGATGATGATCCTGCAGGGCGCCGGATACGATTTCCGAGGCAGACGCAGAGCCCTGGTTGACCAGTACAACCAGTGGTGCACTATTCAGGATGTCATCCGGTGTGGCATTGAACCTCAGTTTGGAGTCGCTGACCCTGCCCTCGGTATAAACAATCAACCCCTTTTTCAGAAAGGCGTCAGAAACTGCGACAGCACCATTAAGCACACCGCCGGGATTATTGCGCAGATCCAGCACCATGCCTTTCAGAGGACCGCCGGCTTCCTTGTTAAGCGCTTCGATGGCATCAACCATATTCTCTGCAGTCTTGGACTGGAACTGCGAAATACGCACATAAGCGAAGCCGTCTTCCAGCATGCGGCTCTTGACACTCTTGACCTTGATAACGGCGCGCTTGATATCGATTTTCAGCGGTTGATCGACACCTTCGCGTACCACAGTCAGTCTAAGCACAGTACCCGGCTTACCCCGCATGATTTTCACGGCATCATTCAGTGTCAGGCCTTTTACCGGCGTATCATCGAGACGAATGATCAGGTCACCGGCCTCGATGCCAGCACGCTGGGCGGGT
>Ga0316192_10003004_pt1 | contig 12305 bp, 7 predicted proteins | sample MerIslwburrow_MG_FD_204931 | JGI IMG/M metagenome (GOLD analysis project Ga0316192, IMG submission 204931) | Coastal sediment microbial communities from Maine, United States - Merrow Island worm burrow | ecosystem: Environmental > Aquatic > Marine > Coastal > Sediment | place: USA: Maine...
GGGATGTGGCGCAGGACGACATGGAGGTGCTACTCCCCGGCTTTCACCTTGCGACGGTTACGAGTCAAGAGGAGCAGGACTTCATTTCCGATCTTCTCTCCGGTGACGGCATCTCAGGGCAATTCTGGCTTGGAGGCTTTCAAGATCCCATCGATGAGCCGATCCCGGACGAAGGCTGGACGTGGGTGACGCAGGAGTCGTGGGTCTACACCAACTGGCTAGACGGCGAGCCGAACGATGGGGGTTCGGGCTTAGAGCAACACCTGGCGCTCCTCGGTTCTGGATGGAACGACGAGGGCTCGCTAATCGCTCGCATTACCGGCTATATAGCGGAGGGCGGCGTCACAGGCTTGAACCTGGTGGTAGACAGCCCGCTCGACATGGGGGACGTCAATCCAGGCGACGGCCTCTGCGCCACGGCCATGGCAATCTGCACCTTGCGAGCCGCGATCGAAGAGTCCAACGCCTACGAAGGTCCCGACTCAATCACTCTGCCCGCAGACACCTACGTGCTCTCATCGACCTTGACCGTGTTCGACGGATTGAGTCTGGTCGGTGAGGACAAAGACACCACCATTATCGATGCCAATGGGGCGAAATTTGCCTTGACCACCCTCGGAGGAGGGGCGCTCGATTCGGTCACGGTCCGAGGAAGCACTCAGGCCGGCATCTGGGCCGAAGGCGGCTTGTCTCTGATCTCCTCCAGAGTCCGAGACAACTCGGGATATGGCGTCGTGTGTTGGGGATTCGTCGACCATTTATACATCAGTATCCTAGACAGCGAAATATCGGGGAACAGTCTTGATGGAGTTTCTGTAGCGAACTGTACCGCCGAGATCGTCGGCAGCTCGATCACTCACAACGGGGGCCGCGGTGTTTCTGCCGATGAAGGGGGCGGTGCTGCAGTAGTCACCCTCGAGTACAGCTATGTCGCGGACAATCTCGAGGGCGGCCTTGAAGGGTCAGGCACTTCGTCGTTCACGCTCCGATCGACTACGGTGGCAAACAACATTGCCGCTTACGGTGCTGGGTATGCCTCCGATGGGTGCTCGACTCTGACCTCTGTCAACAGCACGTTCAGTGGGAATCGAGCGACCGGTCATGGCGGGGCGATCTACCAACCGTCTAACTATTGTGCTATCAAGGGGACCTCGCTCATCAATACCACAATCACCGAGAACGTCGCCGATAGCGACGACGATGGCATCGGAGATGGAGGCGGGATCTTCTCGGCAGATGACTGCTGTGGGGGAGACGAGTTGACAACCATCAAGGGGACCATCCTGGCCGAGAACGAGGACCTGTCCGGCGAAGCTCCGGATTGTGGTGGCCCTGAGGACCTGATCTCGGCGGGCTTCAATCTCATCGGTGACACCGCCGGGTGTTCCATGGTTGGAGATACTTCAAGCGACATCACTGGCGTGGACCCCGTGCTGGGACCCCTCGCCGACAACGGTGGCCTGACACCGACACATCGCCCCTTGGACTCTCTTAGTTTAGCTATCGATGCAATCCCTCCAGGAGATTGCGCGGTGAGTATCGACCAACGCGGAATCGCTCGTCCGCAAGGTCTAGGATGTGACATCGGTTCGGTCGAGGTGGAGCTGGCCGTCAGCTTCGTTTCCGAGCTGCATTTAGTGGACGAGTACGCAGGTGTTGCAGAGGTCGGAGTCCTACTAGTGGGCACCGCTGGGGCTGAAGGCGTCCTGGTGTCCTACCGAACGGTGGATGCCAACAGCACTGCCACCGAAGGTGAGGACTACATGGCCGTCGACGACACACTCGTTTGGGGCGAAGGAGAATCTGGTATCCAAACGATCTCCGTTCCCATCATTGACGACGACGTAGATGAGAGCGACAAACCAGGAAATGCGCCACATGAATGGGAAGTCTTCAGCGTCGAACTCTACGACCCTGTCAACACGAGCTTTCGGGATGGAGTGACTCCAGAGGCCACGGTCGTGATCTTGGATGATGACGGCCCTCCTAAGCTCGCGTTCTCGGCCAGTATCTACACGGCAGGCGAATCCTCAGGGTTCGCGACAATCGGGGTTGTACCTGACAAAGCCGTTGACGACCCCAACCGGACGTTCGAGGTTTCCTATTCTGCTACCGCGGGGACGGCCACGGCGGGCGCGGACTTCACGGCGGTCTCCGGTACCTTCACCTGGGGCGTGGGCGACATGAGCGCCAAGGAGTTTCAAGTTCCGATCGTCCCTGATGGCATACACGAGGACACGGAAAGTGTCATCTTGCAGCTTGGTAGTCCCGTCTACGGACAATTGGGGACGCCATCCGAGGCAACACTCGAGATCGTGGATGACGATCCTTTAGGTGAAGTCTATCTAGTCTCCGAGTTGTACTTAGTGGACGAGACCGCGGGTACCGCCGAGATCGACGTTCAGCTCGTAGGAAGCACCGGGGCCAATGGTGCTGAAATCTCTTATGAAGCGAGTGCTGGCACCGCCATCGATGGCCAGGACTTCACGCGGACCACCGGCAGCCTGTCATGGCCCCCGGGGCCGGATGGTGGAGTACGAACATTCTCGGTGCCGATTCTCGACGACGACGTAGCCGATGGAGACAAGACTGTGGTGTTGACCTTAAGCGGCGAGACCGGAATCCTCTTGGGCGAGCCCAGCACTGGAGAGCTACTCATAAAGGACAACGAAAGTCGGATCTTTGCTGACGGCTTCGAGTCCGGCGACACCTCCGCCTGGTCCAGCATCATGCAGTAGCCCCCCGGGGGTAGTCCCCTCTCCTGCTGGGACCCTACCGGGCCGGAGCAAGTCCCGGAACATAAGCGCCTCTCCCTCGCCCCTGACATCCACTCCGGGAATGGCGGCTTAGACGCCCTAATCCACACCATGAAGGGCCTAGAACCTAGCCCGAAAGATCTCTCTCTGAGGGGACGGTCAGCCCACTTTTCCGGGGTCAGAAATGCCTGTTTCAGGGACCCGCCACACATAGCCAATCAGCTATCAACCTACCCGTTAGGGTGTGTCGTACCCGGCATTAAGTCTGTTAAGCAAGTACTGCACCGATAAAGGCAAACCTGTCGAAAGGCAGGGACGCAACGCTACGGGTCCTCGCTTCCTCCGCGACGGAGTCCCGCCACGAAGGACCCAAGACCGCCGGGCTGCCGAAGGGTTTCTGAGGGAGTCCATCAGGTGCATTGCCAGGAGGGGATCTATGAGACAGAGGCTCGAAGTTGCTTTTGTGGTTCTCCTGTTCTGTATGGCGATCGGATCAGAGGGGGGAGCACGCACAAATGCCTGGCAGACTAGCTCGGAATGTCTGTCCTACCATCCGACACTGGCGTCGTCACTGCCTGCCTTGCAGGAAGGGGCAGTACCGATCTATGTTATGAAGCCCTACAATCTCCACCTCTCCTTGGCTGGCACGAGCACCGGGCAGCTTCGTGTGTACGACAAGAACGGTGTGCAGATCACCAGCGGCCTGTCTTTCCTTGGCTACGATTCCTCCTTGATCTCCGTGTCGTCCACGGGCCTGGTCACGGCATTGCGGGCGGAGACTTCGACGGAGGCCGGAACCTGGATCAGCGCTGCGGTGACAGGCCAGGAGGTCCAGAACACCACTGTCGTCCGGGTATTGTCTGCCGATTACGGCATCGATTTCGTCGAGCGGGTTGGTAAGGATTCGGTGATCTATAGCCCACTGGAAATTGATGGCGAGGACATCGATCAGTACGTTGAGCAATACGAGATGCTCGCGGTGGTGGACTATGCCCATGAGATCCAGCAGGATTTGATCCACACCATCCCATTCGACGGGGCGAGACAGATTTACCAAGTCGACTTCGGCGAACCCGACGGACCGCAAAGGGTATGTGGCATCAACGGCAACCCTGTGCGCCTCGGTTGGGAACTGATCAGTGGCCCTTGGGCTAACTGCTTCCTCGTCCCTTTCATCCCGCCGCGTTCACCCCAGTGGTTCGTTATCACGCACGAGCTTGGCCACAACTTCTCGTGGATGTCGTGGACCTTTGGCAACTCGATCGGTGGGGAGTTCGTCTATAGCGAGGGGGTCGGGAGTTACCTTGCCATGGTGGCAATGCGGCGGATCTGCGACATCACTCATGACTACCCGGTCGGTCAACCGGCAATTGACTCTCTCCGGGGTCAGCGTGACAACTACACCGCAAAGTTCATGCAAAGCTACACGACTTGGATGATCAACGGCGCACCCTTTGGGGATCTCGACCCCAACATCGTCGATGCCATTCTGTTGAATCTACAGGGAGCGGACCCGGACGCGTTCGCGGACCGCTTCTTCAACATCTTCAAGCCGGAGTTACGGCCGATCCTGCAACCCATCCTGGATCAAGTGACTAACTCGGACAGGAGACACACTGTCTTCGTGGCCGCTTGCAGTTCAGCAGCCCAACAGGATCTCTACGATCTATTCCTCAATACCTATCACTATCCCCTGGATACCGCCCTCTACTACGACGCCCTGGACACTATGAACGGTTTGCCATTCTCCCTGTTCGTCGACGGTTTCGAGTCCGGCGAGACCTCGGCCTGGTCCAGCACCGTGCCCTAGCCTGTCGACAGCCGAACTGACTTGAGCCGGGCCTCGCGCCCGGCCTTTGCTTTGTCTTGCCAGCTAGCCCCGGTCCCACCCCTTCCCTGTGGGTTCCCTTGGGCATGAGTCTCGAGCAGATTCATAGGCCCTCTCCCCTCGCCCTGACACCCACTCCGGGGATGCCGTTTTAGGCGCCCCAATCCACACTTGCAAGGGCCTTTAGACCTAGCCAAAGAAACTCTCTCTGAGGGACTCGCCAGGGGGGTTTCCGGGTCTAGAAGGCCCGTCCCAGGACCTTACTTCTCCCAGCAAGTAGGCCATCTCCCCTGCTTTCCTTAATCCGGTTTCTGGACTTCTGCTCCTGACAGGAGTAGCGTTTCAAGTACCTCGACAAGGGTAAGCCAGGGGAAAGCCAGAGGCGTGAAGCCACGGATTTTCGCCCGAGACAAGAGGAGGATGCACCCATGATGAGACGAACCCTTTTCGTTAACACCGTCATCTCACCCATTCTGCTTGCACTGGGACTTCTCGCGGTCGCCGTCCCCGCGACTTGGGCCAGCGACGAGGGGTACGTTGTCGTTGCCAACCGCGCGTCGGGAAGTATCTCAATCATCGACGTGGGTACGGATACAGCCTTCGAGATTCCGTTGACAGGAGTCAATCCGCCGGAGCCCATGTACGTGGTCAATTCGCCGGCTGGCGGTCGTGTCTTCGTTGGCGACCGGGCCAATAACCGGGTCGTCGTCTTTCGAGCTCGGGACTTCTCCGTCGAAGGCTCGGTTTCCGCGGGCAACGGCGTGTTCCACATGTGGGCTTCCTCCGCAGTGCAGCAGCTATGGGTGAGTAACGACGTCGACAACACCATTACCCTCATCGACACCATCAGCCTCGGGGTGGTGGCCACGATCCCGCTCCCGGCCGATCTGGTCGCTTTGGGAGGGAAGCCCCACGATGTCGTCCTGGCACCGAACGCGCCGTTTGCCTATGTGTCAATGCTGGGCTTTTCAGGTGACGACGACTACGTGATCCAGTACAGCACGAAGTCGTTCATGGAGCTGAATCGCGCCGCTGTCGGTAAGGATCCACACGTGTCGCTGGCCCGGCAGAACAGGCTGTTATATGTCCCCTGCCAGAACAGCGACAGTATCTATGTTCTCGATCGCAGAACGCTCGAAGAACTCGACGTGTTGATGGTGCCGGGCGCTCATGGAGCAGGGATGTCTGTGAACGGCAAGCTCTTCTACACCACGAATCTTCCAGGCGGCGGAATCGATGGCCTGTTCACCCTGGGCACGAAGCTGAATCTGCTGATCGGCGATCCGGCCGACACCCCGTTCACCGTGCCTCACAACATCGCCCTGACTCCCGACGGGAAGAAGATTTACGTCACTCACTCGGGAGGCTCGAACAACGTGGTGTCGGTCTATACCGCCACCCGTCTCGATCCCGTCCCGAAATACCTGACGAGCGTCACGGTCGGGAACAATCCGTTCGGATTGGCCTACGTGCCGTGATCGTGTAGTTGAAAGCGGCTGGTCGCCCTGGGACCGGGCCGAGCTCGGTGCAACTCGGGTTCCGCTGCTGAACAGGTTCACGAAGGCGATCGCTGTGGCAGCCTCACACGAAATCACGGCCGGGGTTCCCGACCGGTATAGTCTCTGCCCAGCTAGGCCCAACTCTCCGATCTGCTTCACCCGGTTTCTGGACATCTGCTCCCAGCAGGAGTAGCGTCTTAGCTACCTCGACAAGGGTAAGCCAGCCAAAAGGCTGAGCACACAAAGCTACGGGTCCTACTCCACCAAGAAGACCGCCGGGCTGCCGAAGGGTTGAGGGGCGAGAACGTCCTTTCCCCTCGAGTCAGGATGGAGGCTGTCCATGAAAGAAAGAAGGTGCCTGATTGTCGGACTCGTCTGTGCCGTGGTGCTGTGCCTCACGACCAGCATGGCCCTTGCAAAAGACGCCTGCCAGAAGCAGAACGCCAAGATCAGGAACATCTCCGTGAGCGTGATTGATCCGGAACTCTGCGCCCCCTACGAGCTGTGCCAGTTCTTCGAGGTGATCGGGACCCTCAACGGATCAGGCGGCTGGTTTCGCGATCTGGACTGGACCACCGTGGTGGCTGGCGACACGGTTGTGCTCTGGGCGGAGGCGAAGATCGAAACCAACAAAGGGGACGTCTGGATGAAAGAGCGATGCGTCCTTCACTTGGTTACTCTTCACGCGTCGTGTACTTCGATGGTGTGGGGTGGCACTGGAGAGTTCGACGGTGCGACCGGATGGCTCGCACATGCCCCGTCATCCCAGTCGGGGGCCTTCCCAGACACTACACAGTTGCTGAGGGGTGAGATCTGTCTAGCTAGCGACTAGCGGATTGCAGGCGATTCGTGGCTCGAGCCGGGCCTCGCGCCCGGCCTCTTTCTAGCTAGGCCAAGGGGGCAGCCCCCCTCTCCTGTGGGACCCGAAGGGGAATGGAACAAGTCCCAGGACATAAGCCCATCTCCCTCGCCCGCACCTACCCTGGGAAAGCCGGTTCTAGGGCCTGCAACCCCACTAGAAGGGGCTAGACCTCGGATGCCCAGAGATCTCGCCCTGATGAACAGGTGTATCCTCTGTCAGGGACTAGAATCCCGCCTCAGGAGGCCAGATCATTGGCACTTGTCTACCCCCGCGAAAAAATCCGTCGCAGTCTAGCCAGATTCGGGTTGCCCGTGGTGACGGTAGTCGCTTCCATCGCTATCGTCCTGATCGGATTCGAGATCGCCCTTCACCTGAAGTATCGCAACATACAGATCGGAGGAATCGACTCCCCGTCAGGCGTCACGTTCTACCGAAAGTACTACACGCTCAACAGTTGGGGTTTCCGTGATGTAGAACGCCAACAATCCAAGCCAGCCGGGACTTTTCGGGTCCTCGTTCTCGGAGACTCCTTCACCTTTGGCGCCGGCATTAAGTTCAAGGAGGATCTCTACCCCGCGCTCTTGGAGGCCAAGCTCAACAGCGCTGGCGAAGGATCTATTCATTTCGAGGTCATCAATACTGGCATCAAGGGGCTGAACACCTCACAGCAGCACGAATATCTGCGCGAGAAAGGATTGGCCCTGGACCCTGACATTGTGGTCATTGGCCATGTCTTGAATGATGCAGAGACCCCTGAACTGAAGAGCGAGCTCGTGAGGAGCCTTCGAACGGGTACACTGCTACCCTCCCGCTTCCATCGGATTCTCAACCGTTACTCCTTCACCTACTACATCGCTCGGAGAAATCTGATTGGGCTACTCAGAGACTCGGCAGATTCCGGCACCGACATGAGTGGTTATGATGCCTACCTGGACAGTCTGTACCGCGGACAAAACCTGGAGGTCTACACTGCCGTTGTTGCAGCTCTCGCCGAGACCTGCAAGGAGAATGGCCTGCCCATGCTGCTGGTCAGCTTTCCACGAATCTCTCGGGCGAGGGAGTCCCCCTACCCCTTCCCGCACATCACTCGCATTCTCCAAGAATTTGCCACAGAGGAGGACATCTATTTCGTCGATCTCCTACCCGCTGTTCTCCGATCCGAAGCGAATACCCTGACGGTGAGCGCTTGGGATGGGCATCCGAACGAAGGCGTCCACTCTATTGCCGCGGAGGAGATCTACCGTCGGCTCGCCGCTGAACATCTCATTCCGAACTTCAAGCCTGAAGGTTCGTGATTTGTAGTTTGTTCTGTCGTGACGACCGAGCTCCAAACACCGACCACACCGACAGTGACTCTCCTGGCCGGGCCTCGCGCCCCGCCTCTTCTGTGTGCCGAGCATGTTTCATTACTTGGGGGTGCAAGTCCCCTACACAGCCTGATGGGGGCGAAGTGTTAGCGAAGCGCAAGGGCGTCATCTTGAGGTGGGGTCTGAAGGAAGCGTGGAGCAAAGCCGCGACCCGACGAACAGGAATCGGATAGGAGGCAGCTTGGACCGGACGAGGGAAAGCCCGCGAGGACCTACCTATGTCGATTTCCAGCCCACCTCGGTCCCACCCCTGCAACTGTGGGTTCCCTTGGCCTTGAGGCTCAGGAGGGACTCATAAGCGCCTCGCCGTCGCTCGCCAGCGGCCAAAGCCTTATACAGAACTGCATAAGCGACCGTTTCCCCTCCTATCCTGACTGGGTTGCCTACTGGCTCCAGGCGGCGCAACGTGCCCGAACCCGTCCATGGGTGTAGAATCGTTTCAGACACTCAGGGAGACGAGATGTCTCGGCAACCTCAGAAAGGGATCGAGGATCGCCGGCTCGTTCACGACCGGCGCTGGTGCTCGGATCGACGCATCGCCGATGCCCGCAAAGAGGGTCGCCACCACGCCTGCCGCAGACGTGGAGATCGCCGCAGCCAGGGCGTGCGCCGCAAGTCAGAGATTTGACCGGCCCTCGACCCCTCCGCATATCTCGCCCGCCGTCGTACTGTTCCTACCCGGTCCAAGGAAGTACCAGCGCACCACCAAGATCAGGCAAGGGATCTAGACCGACCAGGCTGAGTTAGGCCCTCGGTACAGCCCCTGGCAGGCTGAGACAGGATCTGAGTAGCCGCGCTTGCAACTGCTCTTTGCTCATAGCCACCTGGCAATAACCACCCGTTCGGGCGGTGCGATCTTGCAGCCTGCGTGATCCAATAAAAAAGTACTTCTAGCAAGGTTCGCCAGCCGAAAGGCTGAGCGCGAGAGCGTCAGGACTGAGTCTGATGTCAGCTCTCAAGAGATCGTCTGATAGATATCACCAGCTCGACGGCGCACCCGACGAGCGGCACCACCAGCGTGATCCAGCAATCGGGTTCACCTTGAGGAATCCGGTCGCCGGACAGGTCATCGACATCAGTGCCGGTGGATTCGGAGTGGAGGGTCCGTGCCCCTTGAGCTTGAGCGATCAGCACTCATTTACACTTTCCATCGGAACATCGAGAGTACGGGTGCGAGGGGAGGTTCGGTGGTGCAAGCTAGTGGGAACCAGCCTGCTGGAAAAAGGAGAGTCCGCTCCGATCTACCGTGTGGGCGTATCGTTTCTCGATTCCTAGAGCCGAGACCTCCCCGCCCGTCCAGTACCTGCTCCTGTCCCAGCGAGTTCCAGGGCCACATCCCTTCCAGCCAGGGGTCGTCTTGATCCTCAGGAGCGAGTTAGGCCTTCAGTACAGCCCCAGACAGGCTGGGACAGGGCGTAACTGCTCCTCCCCACCTGGCTTCCTTATCCCGGTTTCTGGACATCTGCTCCGCACAGGAGTAGCGTTTTAGGTTGACCTCGACAAAGGCTCACCTGGGAAAACCCAGGGCCGCAAAGCTACGGGTCCTCGCCTCCTTCTTGCAGAGTCGGGCCTCAGAACACGAAGGACCCAAGACCGCCGGGCTGCCGAAAGGTGGGACGGGCTGAGAATCTCCCCGGTCCGGTCCTTGTCAAAGGAGACGCTATGGACTATCAAGGCATGGCCTTTCGATCTCTTCTTGGCGTCGCCGCGATGCTGATCTTCGGGTGGTCGGTGGCGGCAGCTGACCCGTTCGTTCTCGAAATCGAGGCACTGATCGACGGCAGGGATCAACTGATCCTTCGAGCGGATACCCTGCTTTGGCACCATTTCGACGCAGCCGCTCCGGGCCGTCATCACGGTGCCAACGCACCGACCATCGTATTTCCCTATCCTGGTCCGTCGGAGTGGTTTCCCGTGTGGTCGGAGCCACCTCCGTCAGAGATCCGGTGGGAAGAGCTCTCATCGGTCCTCAGCGGGTTGAGCCCGGCTCTGCCAAGCGATGGCGTCTCGTTCGCTATCGAGAAGATATTTGGCCGCGGTGAAACCAGCATCGTGCAGCAGCCGGCAGCCGACAACGAATACACGCTGATCATTGAGTTTGATGACAATATCTATCCTGGTCCGAGGTACTACGGAATCCTGATCTCACCGGACTCGGATGGCGACGGAATTCCCGATACCACAGACGAGTGCCAGGATTCTGATCTGGCCGACTCGGTTGTCATCGACGGCTGCGAGACCGGCGTCGCGAACGACCTCTTCTGCACTGGCTGCACCTTCTCCGATCTGATCGGTGAATGTGCCGACGTGGCGAGCACTCACGGGGGCTACGTGCACTGCGTTGCGCTGCTCACCAGGAAGCTATGGCAAGACGGGCTTCTCCTCAGAAGGGAGAGGAGAGCAATCTTGCGATGCGCCGCGAGGACTGACCTCCCATAGCCACGGCAATCGGCGGACTGCGACGCTGTCAATCCGCGGGAGCGGGCCGATCCAATTGACCTCTTTCTCTGGACTTGAATGGTGGGCCGTGTAGGAATCGAACCTACGACCTTCGGATTAAGAGTCTCTTACAACCGTCCCAGTCAGGACACTCCAGGACCGACAAGGGCCCTGTTTTCAGGAACTTGCGAGAACCGCGATTGTCCTAGCTTGTTCTGGGTTGTCCCCACTTGGCCGCCAGTGGAGTGTCAAGAGTGTGACACGGATTCGGGCACCGGACCGGGGCGTTGACGCTTCATCGAGCCCAAAGCGATCGCCTTGAGTTTGAGGCCAACACCATCGGCTTCATGCCCCGCATCCTCGTTCTGGCGACGAGTTCTGAGGACCCACAACGCACCGACGAGCGCCCCTGTCTCAGATAGACGGCAGAACGTCCCTCACGGGTCCCGGATGGCCGGTGTGGTAGCCCTGCGCGTAGTCGACACCGATCTTTTCAAGCAAGAGGGCAGTTTCGCTATCCGAAACGAACTCGGCGATCGTCTTCTTGCCCATTCCCTGGGCGATGCCGACGACGGCCTCGACCACGAGCTGGTCCATGGGACTCCCGACGATGCCGCGGATAAAGCTGCCGTCGATCTTGATGTAATCGAAAGGCAGGGTTTTGAGGTAGTAGAAAGAGCCGAAACCCGCGCCGAAGTCATCGAGCGCGAGCTGGCAGCCGCGGGCGCGCAAACGATGAGCGAACGCTCTTGCCTCCTCGATGTTGGCAATCGCCGTCGTCTCCGTCAGCTCGAAGACGAGACACGCGGGATCGATGGCGGCGTCCGCGATCGTCTTCTCGGTGAGCGCGGCAACCCTGGAGTCGCCGATCGACTTGCCCGAGAGGTTGACATGGAGCACGAGCCTGCGGCCCGCCCGCGCATGTTCGGCGATGAGCGCGATCGCCTGGGATGCGACCCAGCAATCGATCTCCTGAATCAGACCGAATCGCTCGGCGACGTAGAGAAAGGAACTCGGCTCGAGCAGCTCACCTCCCTCTTTGGCGCGGAGCCGCAGCAGCAGCTCATACTGAGACACCTCATTCCGTTCCAGGTCGAGGATCGGCAGACAGTGAAGAACAAATCGCTCTTCTTCCAGGGCGCTGCGGATCAACTCCGCCTCGGCTAACCGCGTCGACACCTGGTCGCGGTGCCCTCCGCTCGGGCTGTACACCGCCACTCGATTCCGACCCGCCTGCTTTGCTTCGAACATCAACTGGTCGGCGAGGGCCAGCACCTCCTCGGCACTGAGGCCATCGAATAGGGCGACCCCGACACTGGCCGTGACATGGATCGACTGGTCGCCGAGCACTGCGACCTGCTGGCGCAGCGTCTTGACGATTCCATCAGCCACAATCTGCGCCTGGTCGGCATCCGCCTCCGGCAGTACCGCGGCGAACTCGTCTCCCCCCACGCGTGCCAGGATGTCCGTCTGGCGCATGGAATGCTTGAGCGCCCCGGCGACTCCCTTGAGGAGATCATCGCCCGCCTTGTGGCCATAGGCATCGTTGACGTC
>Ga0316192_10003005_pt1 | contig 12304 bp, 10 predicted proteins | sample MerIslwburrow_MG_FD_204931 | JGI IMG/M metagenome (GOLD analysis project Ga0316192, IMG submission 204931) | Coastal sediment microbial communities from Maine, United States - Merrow Island worm burrow | ecosystem: Environmental > Aquatic > Marine > Coastal > Sediment | place: USA: Maine...
TTCATTTTCATGTGATTTTCTTTTGCCAATTGAGCATCATGTATCATTTTTGAAACTGGTGAGGATTCAGTATTCACCGTATTGTCCCGAACAGTGTCCCCGGCGGATTGTGGCTCCCGGCTTATCTCCTTGGTGTTGCTAGTGGTTTCAACGCCAAGCGGTCGTGCCGCCGCTGCCAATTTTATCGAGTCGGCCTCAGCCCCATTCTCCAATCGAGATGCACCTTCGAAATTTTCAGCAGGTTTATTCAAATCAACAGGCTCTGTCGATCCACTCTCGCTAAGTTGACCCAGAGAGTTCACCGGATTGTGCGATGCGGAGTTTCCCGTTTGAACGCTTGCAACATTATCGAAATCTTCTTCGGACTGTTTCGTTGCTTCGGATATTCCGATCTCCAGACCGGGTGCGGGATGGAAAATTGCATCGAATTTATCACCTGAATTGTATGCAGGAAATGTGGATGATGTTTCATCTCCGGCCCCCTCTATTTTTTTATTTGGCTTATGTTCTTTTGATATATGCTCAAAGGTATTCAGGAAGCTTTCAAGACTATCCCCAGATGAATCGTCATTGCTTTTAGACACTGCTGAGCCATTCTGCACAGAAACCTCCAGCATGCCACGCGCTATTTCGGGTTGCTTGGTCTGATAGAGAGCCTGGGAAAAAAGCAAATTTGCAGTCACTATATATTTTCCTTGAATTGTGCCTTCATAAAAGAAGTCTTCCCGCCAAATATGTTTGTCATAAAAGCATGGAGCGTGCCAAAAAGTTTCGATAGAATAATTAATAGGCCCAAAAAAATTGCAATCTTTTTAACCCCCTAAAATATCATCGCTATATGGATAGCTATATTTGCTGTTCACGAACAAAACTCAATTCACAAGCGATCCGGATCATCGCTCATTTACTCTTTTAGGAATCAGACCGGCAATTATTTCCCATCGATGGAAAACATTACCCAAATTATGGACACAAAACAAAAAACAGGTGATAGAAAAAGGACAAAAACCAGAAACGATTGAAGGGAGGGTTTGGAATTCAGAAATCTGAAAGTGGATGGTTAAACAAAAATAGCTGAAGATCGAAGTTCGCTGTTTATTTTTCAAAACAATGCTTTACGGCAAAATGGAATCTGTGAATATTTGCTACCCAACTCGGCGCTTATAGAACCTGCCCTTCTATGTGACCTGCCTTACCCTATGCCATACCCCCGGCTAGATCTTACGAGCATGGCGTAACGAAGCAAGTTCATCCATCGATTTACGTTCGTCTTGCATCAATTTTCGTTGATATGCCAGTCTTTCCTTGTATTTAATCTTTTCCAGGGTTTTGCGCTTTTGCATGATGGAGATCAACGCTTTGCGCTTCTGATCAACTAACTTTGCGGTATTATGCATATGCATGGCTTGGGCTTCTATATCCTTGGACAACTGGTGTATATAATTTATGGATAAAATAATATTGGAAACGGTCGTGCTTTCTTTTTTTTTGGTTTGCAGTTTTTCAAGGCTTTCTCGTTTTTCTCTTTTTTTTCGCTCAAATTTTTCACGCTCATCGGAAAGTCTTCTCCGGAACTGTGCCAGTTCCTTCTGACAGGCCTCTTCCTGATGACGGCGATGGCTGAGAAGTGCTTCCAGTTTGAATCGGTACATCGATAATTGCCTATTGTCGATCCAAAATAAGCAAAAGACTGATGAGAGTTTATTAACCTGACAGAAATCAGCACATCATCAATTGCCGGTGTTTAGTGCCTTATTTGTGGCAAAATGATCTTTTCACGGAATCGAAAAAACACGAAATTGGCTATTTTGCGTTTCCATGATTTCGTTATCAAGTTATCATGTTGTTTTCGGCGGACTCGGGTGGGGTTTTCCATTACTATTTTGGAACAGGACCTCCAGTTGAGCGCAGCTGTCCTTAAAATTTACTGTTTCTTCAATCGTCTGTCTCAAATAATTAGTAATCTTCTCAAACATTTCAATGGCATAATCAATTTTCGGATTACTGCCGGCGACATACGCACCAATATTGATTAAATCTTCGGCCTTGCGATAGGTGGCCAGTATTTGCTTTAGCCGGTGGGCATTTTTTTTATGTTTATCGTCGACTATATCATCCATAACACGGCTTATACTGCTTAAAACATCGATTGCAGGGTAGTGACTTTCCATTGCAAGGTCTCTGGTAAGATTGATGTGGCCGTCCAATAGCGACCGCAGCGCATCTGCAATGGGTTCGTTGGCATCATCACCCTCCACCAGCACGGTATACATTCCGGTAATGGTACCACGATTGGCGGAGGTCCCGGCGCGTTCAAGTAATTTGGGCAATAGGTTAAAAACAGACGGTGTGTAGCCTTTGGTTGTTGGCGGTTCCCCCAGGGCCAAACCGATCTCCCGTTGCGCCATGGCAAAGCGGGTCACCGAATCCATCATTAAATTGACATGATTGCCCCGGTCTCGAAAGTACTCGGCAATAGCGGTCGCAATAAAGGCTCCTCGCATCCTGATCAGCGGCAAACGATCCGAGGTAGCAACGACAATTACGGATCTTTCCAATCCTTCTTTTCCTAGCTCTTTGGCGATAAAGTCATTGACCTCTCGGCCGCGTTCGCCGATGAGAGCAATCACATTCACATCAGCTCTAGTTTTGCGGGCTATCATCCCCAGCAGTACGCTTTTGCCGACACCCGAACCTGCAAAAATCCCAACTCTCTGTCCACACCCTATAGTTAATAGGCCGTTGATAACCCGAATACCTATATCCAGCGGTTGAAAAATTCTATTACGCATCATCGGATTGATCGAAGTTGCATAAATCGGGTATTCACCTTCACTCAGGATCGGTCCCTTGCCGTCAATTGGATTTCCAAGGCCATCAAGGACACGGCCCAGCATACCCGGGCCCACCGGCACAACTGCCTTCTGCTGCCGCGCGACAACCCGGCATCCCGGTCCGATACCGAGAATTTCTTCCAAAGGCATCAGCAAAACATTATTATTCTTGAAGCCGGAAACTTCAGCGGTAATCTTGTGTTTACTTTGCTTGGAATAGATATCACATACTGTTCCCAGGCAGGACACGGGACCATGAGCTTCGACAACTAGACCGATAACATCGGTTACGCGACCGGTGGCGCGAATGGGACAGGTTGCCTCCAAGCAGGTATGATATTTTGTTAAATCTACTTCGTCAGCCATTAGCGTTATAAAAAGTTATACCTGTCAATCGCCAATCAATATTCAAGTTTACTCCATCGCGGTTCGAAATGACTCTTCGACCGCCTGCAGCTGCTTTTCAATCCGGGCGTCAATCTCACCTAAATCCGTTTCGATGATACACCCGCCACTTTGAATATTTTCGGCGGCTTCAAGGGTGACATTTTCAATATTTTCGATCAGATTAGACAGGTGAGACCGAGTCTCTTTGACAAATTGGAGGTCGGATGGGTTCATCTTGATTTTAACTTTGCCTGGATCTTCAACTTTAGCGAGCGCTTCTCTGGCCACACACACCACAATATCTCTATCGATGGTTATCTCCTGACAGATCACTTGTTTTGCGATGGCCAAAGCCAGTTCTACCACCTCTTTTTCGATTTTCTGGTAAGTCTCTTTGCGAATATTATTTAGCTGCAGCAACATTTCTTGAAGACTGATTAAAAGTGGCTCTATTTTTTTTTCTGCCAGCGTATGCCAGGTGTTTTCAGCGTCAATCATACCCTTTTCCCTACCGTCAGCCAATCCCCGCTGGTAGGCCTGCTCGTTCAACTGGGCGGTAGATATTGAACCTTTCCTAATATTACAGGTTCCGACCTCATCAAATCGTAAAGCCACATTGCTGCGGTTTGATCCGCTATTTTCATACTTAATCCGTTCAAAATTATCCTTCACCGGCAAACAACGCCGAACATTTTCCGGCTCATCAACTTGAATATCCGGGAAACAGTGCAACCCCGATCCGGCCGGCTCGCCTTGCAACGAGGGCTGTTTAGTTCTAGGCAATGATCTCTTCTCCTCGTCGTCCGCTAATAATGAGTTCTCCTTTGGCTTCCATCTCCTGGATAATACCGGTGATGGCCTGTTGCGCATCGGCGACTTCCGTCATTCGAACAGGACCGAGATCTTCAATCTCTTCCTGCAACATTGCCCCGGCCCGCTCAGACATATTTCTAAACACCTTGTCTTTGACTTCGTCGGACGCCGCCTTAAGCGCAGTTGCAAGTTCCACTGTTTCGATCTTGCGAAGCAGTTTCTGAAAGCCTCTGTCATCAACCAGCACCAGGTTTTCAAACACAAACATCTTCTGCTTGATTTTCTCTGCCATCTCTGCGTCTGTTTCTTCGATTTCGTTTAAAATCAGTTCACTCGAAATTTCATCCGTCTGATTCAAAATTTCAGCCAATCGCCCCACCCCGCCGCTGATATTGGCTACCGAACTTTTTTTATTTTTAAGGATTTCTTTGAAAACCTCATTAACCTCATCAACTATATCAGCATTCACTTTTTCCAGAGTCACCAATCTGACCGAAACATCCGTTTTTATATCATCCGGCAGGTTTGCTATAACATCACTGGCTACCGGTGTTTTCAGATGAAGTAATATTATGGCAATCGTCTGAGGATGCTCGTCTTTGATCAGATCAGATATTTCATCGGCGCTCAAAGATGCAATCGCTTCCAATCCTTCGGCCCCAGCGGAGGGGCTCCCGTTATTCCCCCCGGTTTCAAGTGAGCGACCGGATCTGCCCGGAAGGGCCAATTGCCCTTTTAGGGTGCGCCCGGCGGTAATGTCCGTAAACTCCTTGACCACATGTTCGGTGATCTCTGCCGTTACCATTCCCATCTGATCGAGTTGTTGATAGACCACCTGTCGCTCATCCTCAGTCAGACTGTTGAGCATTCGTTCTGATGCTTCTTTACCCAAGGAGCGTATTAAAATGGCTGCTTTTACCGGGCCTGTTAAATGGCTATAATCCATAGTAGCTGATGACGGCAACTGTGCTTAAATCGAAAATGATGAATTTGCCGGTAGCGGAACGTAATAAGAATTGACTGCCCCGACAGCGCTTCTCAAATGGCTGCAGGTTCAGGTTATCGGTAACCCGCAACCTGCTGGTTGATGTGTCAAGGAACTAACTATTCTTGATCCAGTCGCGCATGACTCCCAGAGATGCTTCCTTGTCGCTGGCAATCAATTGTGTTGCCTGATCTTTATACATAAGATTTTTAGCAGCCGGATCAAACTCGCTTTCAAGCTCACCCACAGTTTTGGGAAGTTGCTTGAACATCTGCATATCTCCAAACGAATATTCAGTTAGCCAGCGCACTAATGGTTTGACAAAAAACATGAAAGATAAAATTAAAAAAAGACTTAAAAAACCGTACTTCATATAAGGCTGGTACTTTTTCAGAACCTCTAGCAATCCAGGCTCAGGAAGGGGCGCTTCTTCCTCCTCCAGCTTGGTAGTCTCAAAGGGAATGTTAACAATGTCAACCTCATCTCCTCGGGATGTATCGAAATTCACAGCGCGTTTAACGATGTTTTCAAATTTTTCCATTTCTTCGGCTGTTCTGGGGACATATTCCCATTCAGGCTTTCCTCTCTTCTTTTCGATACGCTTGTAAGTGCCATCCACCAGAACCGCAATTGAAATCCGGGTCATCTCCCCCGCCGGATCATTTATACGGCTGATAACCTTACCGATTTCATAATTGACAGTATGATCTTTTTTTTCAAAACTTGAGTTACTTTCCAATGAACGGTCCTGTTGAGCAGCAGTACTGTCACCCGGCACATTTGAGCGGATGCCTGGTATGCCCTGGGGGGTTCTCCCCGGTTCGCTGTTTTTTTCATTTAGCACCTGTTCACTGCGGACCACTTTGTTATCCGGCAGATAGAGTTCTTCTGTTCTTTCCTGTTTTTTAAAGTCAAAAGAACATGACAATCTGACGATAGCCTTGTTTTCTCCCAGAGCCGATTCCAGCATGGTCCGGACCCTGTTTTCCAGATTTTTTTCAACTCTGCTCTGATAATCTAGCTGATCGGAACTGAGGCTCCCGAAAGACGATGTATCATTGGCACCGGCCAGCATTTTCCCGTTGCTGTCGACCACCGTCACATTTTCCGCATTTAACCGCGCTACACTGGACGACACCAGATGGACGATTCCCTTGACTTGACTCTGGTTTAACCATTTGCCCGGTCGAAGTTTCAAAACCACGGAAGCGGTCGCCGGTTCGTCTTCTTCAACAAAGAGAGATTTTTCGGTCATTACAATATGGACTCTGGCGCTTTCGATTTCCGCAATCCTGTTGATGGTGCGGGCCAATTCCCCTTGCAGTGCTCTCTGAAAGTTGACGTTTTGAGCAAAAGCGGTCATCCCCAGTTTTGTATTGTCAAAAATCTCAAACCCGATTTCGCCGCCTTGGGGAAGCCCTGCGGAGGCCAAACCCATCCGGGTTTCATAAATATGCTGCTCCGGAATCAGGATCGTCGTGCCATTGGAAGCAATTCGATACTCAATTTTCTGTTCCTTGAGTTTGCTCAATATGGCACTGGCATCTTCCGAATCTAGATTGGCATAAAGCGGCTGGAATTCACTTTTCCCCGACCAGTTCAGCAGAAAAATGAATCCGACAACAGACCCTAAAATCAATGTCGCCAGGGTTAATTTTTTACCCATGCTGAGATTGGAAAACGCTGAATTTAGTTGTGACAGTATTTGAGTATTGGCTCCCATAAAACTCCTGAATCAATGACGCCCGATACCTGCTTAGATCGGTATACGCATAATTTTATCATATGCTGAAATGACTTTGTTGCGGATCTGCATCAGCATCTCAAAAGAAATACTCGCTTTTTCCATGGCAATCATGGTTCGGTGAATATCGGGTTGCTTTCCGGTGGTCAGGTCGTTGATACTCGAATCTGCTTCCACTTGGAGCCGATTGACCTGTTTAATAGAATCCGTCAACATTTTACCGAAGGGACTCGAATTTGACGTCAGTTCCGGCCTCCTGCTGACGGCATTCCCGGCCGGGGGTTGGACAGAATTTTGTATCGTGATATCGTTCATCGTTATTTACCTATTTCCAGTGCAGTTGATGCCATATCCTTGGCCGCTTTAAGGGCGGTTACATTAGCCTCATAACCCCGGGTCGCCGAGATCATGTTCACCATTTCTTCCATTACATTAATGTTCGGCATGGCAACGTATCCTTTTTCATCGGCATCCGGATGTTGGGGATCATATTTCATCACCGGCAAATTCGAATCTTCAATGACCCGGTCGACTGCCACCATCGACAATTGTTCCCTTTGCCGGTCCGCCAATATTTTTCTAAAAGATTCTTCCAGCGGCCGAGCTGAAAAAATTGCCTCTTTCCTTCGGTAGGGCCCGCCCTCTCTGGTGCGGGTCGTGTTGACATTGGCAAGATTGCCCGAAATCAGATTCATCCGAAGCCGCTGAGCACTCAGCCCCGACGAACTGGCATGAATGGCATCAAAAAAGTCCATTAATTGCTACCTCCCTTGATTGCATTTTTTAATCCACTAAATTTCTGAGATATGATTTGTGCGGCGGTTTTAAATAACAAGGTGTTTTCAGCCAACCGGCCCATTGTTCGATCAAGATCAACGGTATTGCCGTCACCCCGCAGGCTGAATTCCGGCGGCTTGGCAACCTTAAGTTTCACATGTTCCGACGGATTATGCTTAAGCGGAAGATGGCCGCGCTGGGTCTGCACAAGTTGAATGCCGGAAGCAGAGTCCTGGTTTCCTGACATTTCTTCTGCAACAGCAAGTTCCACGGCTTTATAGTTCGGCGTGTCCATGTTGGCGATGTTCGACGCCAGCACTCGGTGTTGCAGTGATCTTAAATTCAGCGATCTTTCCAGCAAAGAAATCGTGTCGCGAAAAAGTCCGTTGGTCGGCACTGTTAAATCCCTCCTTTAAATTTGGAAAAGTTTCAAAGATTATTGGCAGCAATATCCGTACCAACTCTTTTCTCAGTACTCTTTGCGATAGGCGCACGGTCTGCCTCTCTATATTCCCTCAATTTGTTTCGCAGAGTCCGAATACTGATTCCTAAAAGCTCAGCCGCATTGGTGCGGTTGTCATTGACATCTTTTAAGGTTCTAAAAATAAGCTTTTTTTCCATCTCCCGGACAGTATAACCGGGATTAACGGAAAAGTTAGCTGGGGGCTCGGGATCATGTTCCGATAAATCCAGTAGCAGGTGCTCGGGTAAAATAATCCTGCCTACGCTTATTAGGACTGCACGCTCGATGGTATTTTCCAGCTCGCGGATATTGCCCTTCCAGCTGTAATTTATCAGCATTTTCAAGGCAATATCATCAATTTTGGTGATTGTTTTATGATTGGCCAGGCAATGCTTTTTCAGAAAGTGCCCGGCCAATAGCTCAATATCCTCTTTTCTTTCACGCAGAGGCGGCAGGGTTAAGGGAATCACATTGATTCGATAGTATAAATCCTCTCTAAACCTACCCTCGGTTACAGCATTTCTTAGAACCACATTGCTGATGGCGATCACCCGGGCATAGATGGGGACTGGATGGCAACCACCGATGCGGTCAATTTCTTTTTCCTGTAGGACACGCAGCAGCTTCGCCTGGAGCGGCAAAGGCATTTCACTGATCTCATCTAGGACAACGGTCCCCTGTTTTGCCAACTCAAATTTTCCAATCTTACGGCCTATTGCTCCGGTAAAAGAGCCCTTTTCATGCCCGAACAGTTCGCTTTCTGCCAGTGTGTCCGGCAGCGCCGCGCAGTTTACAGCAACATAGGGAGCTTGGGGATCACGGCTATGGTGATGAATATAAGCGGCCAATAACTCTTTGCCGGTGCCACTTTCACCTTGAATGAGAACCGTGGCCGTACTGGGGGCGACTGACCTTGCTCGGCTCAGCATGTCCTGAAACTTTCGGTTCCGGGTAATGATTTCCCTGCCGATCGGTTGATAACCCGGTGATTTTCGGCTATATCGGGACAGCTCGTTCCCATTTGAAAGGCGGATGGCCTTTTTAACTGTTTTTTCCAGGGTCTCAGTTGAAAACGGTTTCAGGAGATAATCGCTGGCACCTGCATGCATGGCTGCAACGGCATTGTGTACGGTTCCATTGGCAGTGATGACAATCACCGGAATCTGTGGTGATATTTTTTTTACCGATTGTAGAACATCCCCTCCCTCCATTTTCGGTGTCTGCTCATTGGCAATCACCAGGCTGTATTTGGTCGACCGAACCTTGTCCAGTGCTTGTAATCCATCGCAGGCGCTTTCAACTGGAAAGCCGAAACGGTTTAAACTCTGAGTGAGTTCTTTTCGGTTGCCCAATTGATCATCAACAATTAAAATGGGTGACAGGTCCGTCAAAATTAACTCCGCTTTCCAATACTTCCGATTTAGCATAAACCGTCCTAATATCAGCAAGTATCATGCCACCGAAATATAACGCCGAATCAGTCTATTAATATTTAAATTTCATTTAAAATCAAATATATATATCATTAATCAAGCCGTAACCGCTCCATATGCATATCACAAAATTTGTCAAATATCAGCTAAAGAGAGTCACTGCGTTGACGCTGGGAGAATACCCTACACAATACGTCTGGAGTCGATGAAGAGGTGTGTCGCACGGGTGCTTTTGGGAGACGGTTGGGAAAGGTCGAGTTGGTGTTGGTGCAACCGTACCGGGTTCAGGATTGCTGTCACCTCTGGCGCGTTGATCAAGTTAACCCTGAACGGTGTACTGGCAAACTGTGAACGTTTGCGATTTTTGTTTGTCTGCTGGTAACAACTGGTGTCCGGTGCTTGAGTCTTCACCTGTAGGATATATGTGGGCTTGATATTTCTTAATAACTCCGACCAAGCAAGCAAGGCTAGAATCCAGAAAAGACCGCCCCTTCAAATATTGCAGGGTTGCAACTGATGTCTTTTAATTTTCTCCACCAGCGTGGTTCGATTGAGATGAAGGAGTTTAGCAGCCTTGTTTTTGACCCATTTGGTTTTCTCGAGAGATTGCAAAATCAACGATTTTTCAAATTCGGTTACGGCGCTATTGAGACAGATACCATCGTCCGAAATTTCAAGTGCTGCCGAAGGTTCGTATATTTGGGTGTTTCTCAGCTCAAGGGGTAAATCTCTATCCGTAATTTTCCCGTTACCTTTTAATACAACCAGTCGTTCGACCATGTTTTTCAGTTCCCGGACATTTCCAGGCCAAGAGTAACTCATCATCATAGCCATGGCCTCTTTAGTAACTTCTTCTACCTCGCGGTTGTTTTTGCGATTGGACTGTTCCATAAAATAGGAAGTCAGGTGAGGTATATCAGATATCCGTTCTCGTAAGGAAGGGAGCATCATTGGTATAACATAAAGTCGATAATACAGATCCTCACGAAAATTTCCTTTTTGAACCTCTTCGGACAAATCACGATGGGTAGCTGCGATGATTCTGACATCGACCTTAATCGTTTTAGATCCCCCAACCTGCTCAAACTCACCTTCTTCAAGTACCTTCAATACTTTAACCTGAAGGTCTGAGCTCATGTCACCGATTTCATCGAGTAAGATAGTACCACTGTCGGCCAGTTCGAACTTGCCCAGTTTTGAAGATGTGGCCCCGGTAAAGGCACCTCGAACATGTCCGAATAATTCACTTTCCAGCAAATTTTCAGGTATAGCGCCACAATTGATTGAAATGAAAGACTTGTTTGCTCGTTTTGATTTCTGATGGATGGCTTTGGCCACTAACCCTTTGCCGGTACCGGTTTCACCATTGAGGAGAATGGTGCTGTCACAATCCGCCACCTTGTCTACGAGAGCAAACATCTCCATCATTTTATTGCTTTGCCCAATGATATTCTGAAAGCCGTAATCCTGATTCAGTTGTGGTGCCTGAATATTGCGCGCATCACTGGAGGGCGGTGTGTCTTGTAAGGGTTTTTGTGGTGCTGCGTTCTGCACTCCTGCCTCCTCATATAACTAGATTAGAATTAGTTTGTAATCATAAAGTGCGATTCTTTTTTAGCCTAAAATATATAATTTTTAAATTGAAATCCAATCAGATTTTCGATGACGCTAACCGGGCCGTAAATCGAAGGAGCAATATCCATGCCGTAATAAAATCGAACAGACGATTGGAAAATTGAATTTAACAAGTCTCTTTGAGGAGCAAGAAAAATTTTACCATATGAGGTGTATTGGAGGTATGAGTCGATACAATATTTTGTGGGGATGCATTTTTATTCTCAAAAAAATAAAATCATAAAAAATTGTGTTCGGTAAAAAATGGGAAATAAAGCCGCATATGTGCCCTGCAGGGGAATCTTGACTTTTTGCAAATTGCAAAAAATAAAGCGGCCTTTACCACAAGGATCTGCCGCATGTTGAAATCCATCCGCAAAATCCGGCCACCGCTGCTGGTCGGCCGGAAATCCGCCTGACGTTTCAGGATTGGCATAATTTACAAAATCTATAATTTAATTCCGGTAGTTAGCCGATTTATTAATTATAGCTGATCATATAATCTCGCACTTCAAATATCCACAAGGAGGACCATATAAATTTATATGAAATTTTATGCAATTTGCAATTTTCCGGATTTAATTTTGCAAAAAGAGACAATTTCAAATTGCCTCCTGCTATCCACAGAAAGTACCGAGATGTTTCGGAACTTCTATTTTAGATAAATCGGCCTGCTTAAATTCGATGTACTTGCGAATAGCGCTCATATCATTCGATATTGATGACAGGTGTTTGTCCAGATTGCCCAGCAGCCGGTGAAGATCAACGGTAGCGGGATCTTGGTGATGATTTCCACCGTTCTCCCGGGATGGCGGCGCAGTCGTTGCTTCTTCGGCTCGCCGGATTACCGATTTTTTTTTCAGCGGTTGTGTTTGTATTTCTTTTGGTTTTACCCCGTTTAAAATCAAAGGGCCGTCCATCAGTTCCAGCCATCTTTCCCAAAATGTCTCGGCAGGTTCATTTACTCGGTCCCACAGTTGCTGCTGAGTCAGGTAGCGTGCGATGTTCTTTATACATTTTGACGCTTTGGCGTCAGGCCAGGTGGATATGAACGGTTTCTGCTCATTGACTGCATCCCGCACATGTGGGTCTTTTAAAACCGTACCGGCGGGTAAAATTTTTATGGGAAGATATTTTTGAACTACATCTCTAAACCTATTGAATAGCAGTTGCGATTTTTCCAAATTGTTGATCTGATTCACGATAACGCTAACAGACCCTTTAAAGCCATTAAGTGACAGTATTTTTAGCAGG
>Ga0316192_10003006_pt1 | contig 12301 bp, 13 predicted proteins | sample MerIslwburrow_MG_FD_204931 | JGI IMG/M metagenome (GOLD analysis project Ga0316192, IMG submission 204931) | Coastal sediment microbial communities from Maine, United States - Merrow Island worm burrow | ecosystem: Environmental > Aquatic > Marine > Coastal > Sediment | place: USA: Maine...
GCAGACCGCCCTGGTGGTAGGGACCCAGATCCACACTTCACCCGAGGCTTTCGGCAAGGTGATGAGCTTGACGCAGCCAAGAATGGCGGTGGCGTATCATTTCTTCAACGACTTCGATACCAGTTCAGCGATCAGGGAAAGTATTCGTTCGACCTACGACGGCCCTCTAAGCATGGCCGAGGACTTCATGGTCTGGAACGTCACGAAGGACAGTATCCGGGTGCGGATGGCGGTGGTAAGCGAGGAGGCCTGGCCGCCCCCCGCCTCAGAGGCGCCTAAGCCGCCCATTCCGAGCCGACGCATTGGGTATTCCAAGGAGATTATCAGCGGCAAGCTCGACGTGGCGGATGTGGTTCAACCGGTATACGACGAAATCAACAAGGAATTTGATCTAAAGGAGAAGCCGGGTAAATAATTGCTATCCACTGATCCTGGCTGGAAAAACCGCATCGGCGAGTTCACTTTGTCTGTGCGGTTTTTCCGGTGAGGAAACATGAAGTGTCTGTCTATCAGCTCTCTTATTTATTGGCAGATTCAGCTTGCTCCGGTGATGTGAGCAGTTCACCCCAGTCCGTCCTCCGTTCTATCATGGCGTCGATTATATCCGGTCTGACATAGTTGTTTCCGTCTCTTAATTGCCAACCCCCACCCAGCGCTTTGTAGGTGGCTATCAGCTTAGAGATAACCTGGCCCCGTGCAGCAGTGAGCGTATCCTGCTGTTGAAGCAGGGCAGTCTGCGTATTCAGGACACGTGTGTAGTCTGAAGCGCCCTGGCTGTATTGCGCCAATGCGAGTTCCGCCGCACGTAAGACAGTGCGCACGCATACACCTGTGTATAGCGGTATTGATATGGGTATTAAAAGTAGTATTGAGCCCGAAACTGAACAACCCATGGGTTCTGTTCGCCATAGGGTCCGTCATCAGCCTTCACTTTTATCAGGTTACCCATAAAGCGCCAGTGGGTTTGGGAGTACCAGTTGACACCAAAAGCCAAGTTCTTTTCGGTGCCACCCTGCACACCCTCATCATCCAGGTTAATTGAGCTGAAACGGAACGCGATTTCCCAGGCCCCATTCTTACTCGTTATATTTGGACGGATGAACTTGCCATCGCGATAGTTTGCCTTTTCTCCGGTGAGGAACCATGAAGCTTCTGCGTACCAGCCCTTGAAACGTGGATTGTTACCGTCAGCACGGGACCATTCTGTTCGATAAAACTCGCTTCTGAAAATTACCGGGCCCCTTGATCCGGCCATCTCCAGGCCGAGTGCCGTACTCGTGTCTACAGTTGCCCAGGTACCGGTATCAACGAGACGGGTATCGGTAACATGTGATTCAGGTCGGGCGCGTATCCTTGCATCTTCACTTGCTGACAGTTGCATGACTGAACCACCAATATGAATGACATGAAATTTGCCTTTTGTGGGATTGAAATAACCCCGGGCTGCCCAGCCGTAGGTGCCAACATTCTTATTTGCATCACCGGCGAATACAGTAATATTGGCGCCCAGTTTTCTAAGGTGGGTATCCCAACCCACACCCATTCGCCTCTGCAGGGTAAATGCCAATATTGGCAAGGGTCTTTCCATGAAAGGATCAGACAATGAAGAGGTTTGACCAGACAGTGTTTGTGCGACTTTTTGATTGCCGATGCGAATGGTTCCCCATTTTTTAAAACGCCATGAGAGGTAGGCATCAGAAAGCGTGTTATCACCGTCAGTCAAATCGAATTCCAACTTGTAATTCCAGCCGGGCCAAAAACGGACATGGCCGGCGAGACCCAGCCGAAAGCGCCGCATGGTGAACCCGTTGTCATCTTCGAGGACCCCGCTGCTATAGGCCGCACCGTCAAGTTCCAGACGGCCAAAAAAAATGATGTCCCGTTTGGTAAGAAATGGAATATTTTCCTGGATGTACGTAAGAGGACGGTGGGAGAGCTCCATTAATTTGTCAGTCTTGTCCAGTATTGGTTTGCCCCTGTCGGCGCTCTCCATTTGTAACTCACTCTCGAATTCTTCCAACTCCTTGCTGGTTTTTTGGTTCAGGGGAATATCTGAGGGTTCGTCAGCCTGGTCGGTATCGGACTCCCTGTTATCGGCAGGTACCGTTTTAACATCAGGCATTTCCTGCAGGTTTTCGGGGATAACAATGCGAGAGTTGTTCAACTCCTGTTGTTCTTTCAAATCGTCTTGAGGTATGGAGCCTTCGAAGTTGTCTTGCATGCCGCGTTCTTGCGCGGTATTGGGCGGGTCTGGCTCCGGGGCTTTATTTTTAACAGGTGCAGCGATGGCCTGTGTGAACATCAATGAAAATGTCAACAAAAGCGTAAGCTCGAGTTTACTCCCCGTCATCTCACTTATTTGTTGGTAGATTCCGGTTTCTCTGGCGTTGTCAATAACTCGCCCCAGTCCGTCCGTATCTGCATGGTATTGATCAATTGAGGACTGACATAGTTGTTTCCTTCTCTTAGCTGCCAGTCACCGCTGACCACGTGCAGCAGTAAGCGTATCCTGATTACAACTGCAATCAGTAATGCGATGACAACAAGTGCGAAGATATCTAGAAACATAGTAATGCTCTCTTGTCTGGACGCGACTCAAATAGAACGTGCTACCAGTGTATTGTCAGCCCCGCCAGTGGGCCGGATTGATACGCATCGAAGGCGTAGGTGTCGGTGGTTTTGTCATTATCGTAATCGTAGTTGAGGTAACGGTAACCAAAAAAGGCTGAGCCCCAGTTGTTGAAACGATAGTCAAACATGGCAACTGCGTTAAAGGCCTTGTTGTCTGAGCCGCCATATCCCACGTCTGTACGTGCGATGAAAGTCCACTCATCACTCATTGTGCCGAAGAATCGTGTTCCGACAATCGCTTGAGTCCAGTTATCCCCACCTTTGATGTCGATGGGCCGGTCATTGATGGGTGGGGGGAACGTCAGTGTCACATTAACATCGACATCCTGATCGGTGTAACGGACACCGCCGAGCAATTCCCAACGTGTGTTTTGAGTTTCCCTGAAAGCATAGGTACCACCCAGTTCGATCATGGTATTCTTGAAATCTATGTCAGCAACGGCGGAAACTGGCCCCATTGATACGGTCACCTCGGGCGTTAGCTTCACGTATTGAACTTCACTGAAAATTGTCCACTTATCTTTACGTGCTTCGAAATGCACAGTAAAAACAGCATCCAGATTCTCCCATATATCGCTAAATCCAAGATCCAGGGGTGCAGTGGCATCACCGATCGTGGCATCACCACTGATACCCATGCCCCATAGAAATAGTGGGGACAGGGTAAACTCCCAATCTCCGTTACTGCTTACATCCTGATCAGTATCATCTTGTGCCAGGGCGATATTTGACGAGGCTGCTAGTAATGCGATACCGGCTATCCGGCCAAGTTTTTCGAACAGTTTGAATTTATTCACTCTATAGTCTCCCTCTAAAGTCCCAGCTTATCTGATGGTCACGAGTGTAACCAAATACAGCGTCTTGCAAAATAGCCAAGTCACGGTAGTTCGTGACGTGGTAAGGGAGTCTCTGAACAAATCCTGGCTGAATGTTTTGAATCTCAATCTATTTCACCCAGACTTATTCAGAGGCTCCCCAGTTCTGTATTACTTCAAATTGTTTTCTTTCTTGAATTTATCGACCATTGGAGCCTGGGCTTTCTCAGCTGGTCCCCAGCGACCGGTCTTGATAAAGTCGCTGATCGGATCGGGTACGCTGCCAGGTGCCGGTGGTGCTGGTGGTTTGTTCGGGCCATTAACGCCCCAGGCCTGGTCAGGTGATACGATCATACGTTCGACGATCTTGTCCTTGGTAATATTCCAGACCATATTATCGACCGCCAAAGACAATGGCCCGGAGTAGGTTGATCTGACACCCGCCAAAATATTGTCGTGTGTGCCTTGTTCGTTAAAGAAGTGATAACCGATTGCGTGGCGTGGTGTGATGGTACTCATGACCTTGCCGAAGGCCGGAGGTGAGGTATGAATCTGTGTGCCAACGCCGATGGCCTGACCGGGTGATTGACCATAAAACTTGACCAGGTCCGGGGGGTCAGGAACGTTTCATGAATGGCGATATCCGCATTGGTAGCATATTGGATGTACCACTTGTTCGGAAAAGTATCACCACCGATCACAATTTTCAGACCGGCGTATTCCATAATAAAGCTCACCGACCCGTCACCCGCGTGAATGGCTGGTATCGAGCGGATGGTCACGCCGTTTTCCTGGTAGACCACGGCATTGATGGCCTTGTAATCAAATTCCTTTACTGAAATTTTGCCGGGTTCTGCGCTGAGTACGAAATTCCTGGTCTTGGCATCCCAGTTATAGGCTTTAAGAAAGTGATCAACCGCATATGCGGTTCCCATATCTGGTGTTTGACCGGCGGGACCCCAAACACGAAGTGGTTTGGTTCTTCCAGCTGTCCAGCCACCCGCCCATAAGGTTGCCAGGTCACCCCAGTGATCGGTATGCAAATGGGTCAGGAATACCTTGTCGAGAAAATCGTAGGGGATCATCAGCGCCGCTACGTTTGTCATTGATCCGGTGCCAACATCAAAAAGGAATTTATCGCCGTTGCCGACTTCGGCCAGCCAGCAGGTTGCGGCCTGGTCACGTCTTGCGGCCGGCAACCCGGTTCCGCAGGAGATTAACCGGACTTCATCCATTTTGAGTGCTTCGGTTCCCGGGTAGTAGACATAACGGTCAGGTGCCACACCGGTTGGTGATTGAACGACGCCGCCAGCGGCCCAGGTGAATGTCGTGAAAAGCATTGCAATCGTGAGTGTTAATATCCTGACTAACATCTTAGTTCTCCCGAGTTTTCGTACTCTACACCAATACCCTTAACATACAGGGCTGTATGTAATCCATATAATATTGTAGTTACGGGGGGTAATCAAGCGTCATCAGGGTTACCTTTTTCTATGAGTCAACGCGGTAATTCAATAATTTGACTGGACTGAGGCAGGGTCGGCTTAAAAAGCTGCGAGTTGAAAAAAGAGCCTCCCGACCTATGATGGTGTGGTGAGGAAATCGAATCTTACCTGATCCAACAATAATGCAGTTTCCTCATCTGGAGCATCGAAAAAGGCAGGTTCAGTCATGGCGTAGTAAAGGAACAAGCGGCTACGATTCTCCAGTTCCAATCCCTCGAAGCCAATTTTTTCGAACTGGTTGCGTATAAAGTCCAGGCGAATTTTGTCAGCTACCCTGACGACTTCCTTTGCATGCTCATCATGCACGGCCCAGGCCCTTACGGCGATATCGTAACCCGCCGCCTGGCGATGCTTAATCAGGTTTCCCAGGGCGATAAGAGACTGAGAGCCATCGAGACCGAGTGCGGCAACGGTGTCCCGGATTTCAACAGTCCATTTGCGCTTCCAGTATTCCAGCATTTCATTTGACAGGTCTTTCCTGTCCTTGAAATGATGGTAAAAACTTCCACGCGTGATACCCAGTTGCTTTGCCAGTGCTTCGACAGTTACCGAGTTGATCCCATCGTTGTGGAGTAACTCGAGTGCGGTATCCAGCCAGTTTCTGCGTGAGAGTCGTAATTTCGGTTTGTTTTGTCTACTCATATGGGACAAGTTTAAACCCATGTATGAAATACATACAAGCCTGTATGTATTTTTGTCAAAAACTTCTACTTTGCCATCACGTTGTTCACAAAATACTTACCGGGCGATATAATCAGCTATTGTACAAACAGGCTTTCATAACCTAACCTTTGCGCATTCAAAATGACAGGGCATACATCCACTCGTGCGTAGATCTTCAATTCGTCAATTAGTGCTGCTGTTGATCAGTTTTCTGTTGCCCGCCGGTATCTATGCGGATGCCATCATGGTTTCACGGGCCATGTTTGCCTCAACAATCGCTGAGTATTTTGTTGAAGACGAGCAGATCAGGGTGGAGCTTGAAATTGGCATGGCTGACCTGCAGCCACTTCGAAATATTCTGCCGGAAAGCATCTACACCCAGTTGGGGCATCCACCTGTTTCAACGAAAGAACGTCTTGAGCTGTTCCTGGGGCGTGATCTCGCTATTTACAATGACGGCTCTCCGATGAAAGGTGCCGTGGTAAAAATGGGTCCGGGTACCCGTATTAAACGTGATGCAGTAACAGGTTTACCATTAACCGAGGATAGTGAAGAACCGGAAGTCGTGGTGCTGGCAACGCTGGTCTTTCCGTTTGAGCAGCAGCCCGAGGCATTAACCCTGGCGGCACCTGCTGTGACGGGTTTGGCAAATATTGGTTTCGTGCTCTATCACAAGGGTATTGCAGTCAATGACTTCCGCTTCCTCAGTAATGGATATACCGTCAATCTCGACTGGGACGATCCCTGGTATTCACGTTTTAGTAATCGTCAGCTACGACGTCAGTATTTTTCACCCATGGCCGGCTTTATTTATGTTGAGCCCTATGAGGTGCGTAAAGAAATCATAGTGAGACCGGCAGACATTCAGCGTAGGTACGACCTGGGCCTGGAAGGTGTGGAGACCATTACACCCGAAATGCAGGCAGCGGTAAAGCAAGGTATTGTCGACTATATTGGCCAGTTTTTTCCGATGACCATTGATGGGGAGTTGGTCGAGGCCGAGGTTGACCGGGTTAACTTTCTGGAGCGAACCCTGCGCAGCAGTATTGTCGTGGATGGACAGGATATTGCCTTGCTACCAGCTACCGTTGGTGTGATTTATGTAGCACCAACTCAAGGATTGCCACAGAAAGTAACCATGGAGTGGGATTTATTCACCGAGCGCATGCAGATGGTTCCAGCATCAGCGGTTGATCAGGCCGGGCCGCTTCCCGTTTTTCTTGAGCCGGATTTTAATAAGCTGGAGTGGGTAAATTTCCTCAAATTTCCGGAGTTACCAACTCTGACTGAAATCCGCCAGCCTCCCGATACCCTGCAAAAAATTGCGCAATGGGGGCAATGGATTTTTGCTGTCATTGCCCTCATGGCACTCATGTTAGTCATCCGTGCATTGCTACAGTCCCGAAAACTGAACAAGGCTGCAGTGTTAATGTTGGTATTGGCGACTGCGATGACCGCCTGGTCAATACAAACATGGCGTGAGGTGAGAATGGATGACGCCAGGTTGAACAGCCTGGTCGGAAATCTATTACATAACATATACCGCGCCTTCGATTATCGGGGTGAAGAAAAAATCTATGATGTGTTGGCGCAAAGTGTGTCCGGTGATCTTCTCAACGATGTTTATCTTGAAACCAGGAATGGGCTGGAATTGGCCAACCAGGGTGGTGCGCAAGTCAAGGTCAAGAATATTGAAATGCTCGAAGCACAGCACGTTGGTAATGAAAATGGTGGCTTGCAGATTGAAGCGCGATGGAATGTGGCAGGTTCGGTAGGTCACTGGGGGCATGTCCACCAGCGTACCAATGTTTATCATGCCAACCTGAGCCTGCTACCGGTCGATGGTGCCTGGAAGTTGACCCGCCTGGATATTCTTGAAGAGGAACGACTCTGAGTCGCTGACCGATGCAAGGTATACAGATATCAAATTTGGAATTCAGTTACGCAACAGGTAACGGCTTCCACATGTTTATTCCGGAGCTGGAAATTGCAGCTGCGGAGTGTGTTGCTATTGTCGGCCCATCCGGCTCTGGAAAAACCACCTTGTTGAACTTATTGGCGGGGACGCTGGCTCCTCAATCGGGTGAGATCAAGGTCGCCGGGCAGCAACTCGATGGTATGACCGAAGGCGCACGACGCAGGTTCCGTATTGACCGGGTGGGTCAGGTTTTCCAGGCATTTGAACTGCTGGAATACCTTACGGTCAAGGAAAACATCCTGCTACCACGTCTGATTGATCCCGCCAGGAAAGATGATGCTGAGTCGCAGAAACGAATTGAAACCTTGCTGGCTTCGGTCGGTTTACCGGATATGGCCAATAAACATCCGTCTGAGCTTTCCCACGGTGAACGTCAAAGGGTGGCTGTTTGCCGGGCCATGCTCAATCAACCGCAACTTTTGTTGGCAGATGAGCCAACCGGTAATCTCGATCAGGCAAACAAACAGAAAGTGGTTGATCTGCTAATAAAGCAGGCCAAAGCGCATGACAGTATGTTGCTGATGGTCACCCACGACCGCAGCATGCTTGATGCCTTCGAGCGGGTTATCGATTTTGCCCGGCTTGTGGAAATCCAGTCGAACACGGGAGTGCCAACCGGATGAGCGGTGCATTCTTTCTGGGTTGGCGATACTTGCGGTTCCATCGTTTCAAGTCCCTGGTGTTGCTGACATCAGTAAGCTTGATGATGTTTCTTCCTGTTGCCACTCGTCTCCTGGTTGCCGATAGCGCCACGGCCCTTACAGCACGCGCACAATCCACACCACTCTTGCTCGGAGAGAGGGGCGGTGACCTGGAACTGGTGCTTAATGCCCTGTACTTTCACGCCGGACAGCCGCCTGTGCTGCCTCATTCAGCGTTAGATGAGATCCAGAGCACCGGTCTGGCCAGTGGGATTCCGTTGTATACGCGGTTTCAATCAAGGGGGGCGCCGATCGTTGGCACCAGCCTGGATTATTTTGACTTCCGTGACCTTCAACTGGCAAGTGGGCGTTTGATGGGTCTATTGGGTGAGGCCGTGATCGGAGCCAATGTTGCACGTGAACAAAATATAGTAGTTCCGGGTAGCCTGGTATCGTCACCCGAAACCGTCTTTGATCTGGCCGGGGTCTATCCCCTCAAAATGAACGTTGTGGGTATATTGGAACACAGTGGCTCGCCGGATGATGACGCGGTTTTTGTGGATATCCGCACCACCTGGGTTATCCAGGGCCTGGGGCATGGTCACGAAGACCTCAATGGCGGCGGGTCCGGTAGTGCGGTGCTTAGCCGCAGAGATGGCACCATCACCGCCAATGCTGCATTGAAGCAATTCAATGAAATTACCGAGGCCAATATTCGTGATTTTCACTTTCATGGGGATACCAGCGGATTTCCTCTTAGCGCGGTTATTGTCGTACCGCCGGATGATAAAAACTCAACGCTGTTGCGCGGTCGATACCAGGACAATAAATCGGGTTACCAGGTACTGGTTCCCGGCAAAGTTCTGGATGACCTGCTTGAGACGGTTTTTACCGTTCAAAACTACGTCATACTGGGTTTGATGCTGTTGAGCCTGGCGACGGTGGCTGTTGTGACGCTTGTATTCCTGCTGTCTCAACAATTACGTCGGGGTGAATTTATGACGTTAAAGCGTATGGGTGCTTCACGTGGTTTTGTCGCGAGCCTGATCATTTCTGAAATTGGCTTTGTTATGCTCGGCAGTCTTGTTTTGTCGGCTGCATTGACCTGGGTGACGAGATACTATGCGACTGAATTCTTACTTTCTTTGGTTACCTTGTAGGTCGATGTCTCTAAGAACCCTTTTATGTGTGAGCCTGCTTCTGCTGAGTGCGTGTAAAGAGCAGGTAAATGTCACGTCAGGAGCAGCCAAAGATTTTGGAAAACCGCTTGTGCTTGCAAGCAATTATCCCCTGTATTTCTTCGCCAGCCAGATCGCCGGTGATGCAGTGGAGATCAGGATGCCCGAAATGGATGGTGATCCCGCGATGTGGTGGCCTTCATCGCCGGACCTTTCATTAATGCAGAACGCTGATCTGATCATCCTCAACGGTGCAGCTTATGAATCATGGTTGGCGTTTACGAGCATACCTGCCGGTCTGACGGTAGATACGACTACTGATATTCAAGACCGGCTTCTACCTATAGAAAACGTAACATTGCACCAACACGGTCCCGAAGGAGAGCATTCTCATGAAGCAACTGCTTTCACAACCTGGCTCGACCCGAATATGGCGATCGAGCAGGCGAGGGTGATAGCCCGCGAACTTTCACTGCTTGTTCCGGCACAGGCGGAGGGTTTTGCAGAACGTCTTGCCCGACTTGAAGAAAAGTTAACGGCTTTGGATCAATCATTGGAAAGTGCATTTTTAAAGCTGGATGGGCAGCCTATTGTCTTCTCACATCCGGTTTTCCAATACCTGCAACACCGGTATGGGTTAAACGGGCAGAGCGTACATTGGGAGCCGGACACTGAACCCGGTGTAAAACAGTGGGTGGATTTCCAAAACCTGCTTCGTGAGCATCAAGCCAAATTGATGATCTGGGAAGGTCAACCATCACAGGTCATGATTGAACGTCTGCAGCAACAGGGTATACGGTCGGTTATTTTTGACCCGGTCGCTAACCGGCCTGCAAGCAGCGATTACTTTGGAGTAATGAAGGCCAACCTGGTGCAATTAGAAAACGAGTAGGTTCGGACCGAGTAGATACGGATAGTACAAACCACAATAATCTCCACTTTTCTTCAATGCCATTGATTGAGAGTAAACGTCCATTGGCATCAAATGCCAGAGCGGCTCGGTTCGCAATTTTGACGGTTAGACCCTGAACTGACGTTTTTCAACCCCCGATCGTGGTGCATTTTGGCAAGCTCCCGGCACCGTGGTCGGGGTCATTTATAAAGCATCCTTCACGGGATGCTTTTTTTGGTTTGAGGATTGTTAAATTGTGCCGGCACCAAAATTCGAACTCGGGAGCTACTGATTACAAATTCGTAAGAAGTATTTCTAATTCAAGAAATGGGGCCGACCATTCCCGATGCGACTGATAAATCCTTCGTATCGTACCAGGCGTGCTACTCAAAACGACCAGCCCACTGACGAAATGATGCCATAGTCAATTTCTTCCACACCCTCGGTCAGGGGCTTATTATCATAGGTCGCATAAACTTCCATCCCCCAAAAAAGATCCTTGAAAAATTCCAGCTTGAAGGTCGACCTCAGGGTGGCCCGGACACGCCCAAAATCCGTCAAGCTTGGAAACACGGAAAAAGCCGTATCGAAATCCCGCTCGGGCGTGGCATACTTAAAATACCGGTAACGCACAGAACCAATAGCTTCGAGGTTGGTCTCGGCATCTCCATCCGTCGGCTTTTCTTCAGTTGCAAGAAGTCCACCGGAAATAAAAAACACCTCGTTGTTTGTCTTGGTGAAATACTTACCCAAAGCACCACCGCCGTATAGCCTGAAATCGACCCCGAGAGCTTCATTTGATTCCATGCCGACAATCCAGGTACGGAATCTCTGATTTTCACGTAAATACTGTTGCGTAAAGTTCAGGTCCTGGCGGTTCTGATCATCCCCGGCGGTCTGCAGGGTAATATTACTACGCAGGGTAGCCTCGGTGATCCTCTCATCGCTCCGGTGCATAAAGTCAACAGCAAGGTTGAAATTGGTGATATCGGTTGCTTTTGAATAGTCAAATCCGAGGCTGAAATCCAAATCCATCTTGTCTAAAAAGGTGGCCGCCACCGGCCAGACTGCAACAACCTCGGAAGGCTGCAGGTCAATAGCTCCCATCGCATTGTTTACTACAATGTGATCACCTGCCTCCGGTTTTTGCAAACTTCCCAGCCAGCGATTTCCTTTGGTATCTTCGACGGAGAGCGTTTTGTCACTGATCAATTCGGAGATGAACCGCCATTCAATGTGAACCGTGCCCATCGTATCCGTTTTCAATTCCAGCAGACCGGCTTCCAGATTCTTAATCTCGCCGGTGATCCGGTCGCCGTTCTCAAGAATGACAACATCGGTTTTGCTACCTGCATAAGTTGTTATTGAACAAAGTAGAAGAACCGAAAAAAGGACTGTTTTTGATATATTCATAGCGAAAACTTTCTCAGAAATAATTGCTGGAAAAACGTTGAGTGCTAAGTCTTACTTAATCCAATGTCATATTTGAGCCACTTGGCGTTTTCCAGTGACTGGATCGAGATCAGCATCAAATCCAGCAACATCAGGATGAGGATGTTTTTCATTACAGTTTTTCTCGTTTGCGTTCAATGTACTCAAGAGTACATTAGATTGATCATGAAGTGATAATCAAAGCTGCATGTTACTATCCAAAAATAAGGCCGGGAAAGCACACGCGTTTGTTTTTTCAGCGATCTTCATGAATTTTACAGGAGTAAACCAAAGCTTGAAATCCAAGCCAACAAGAAACCGTGCAACCCGTGCGGACTGGCTCGAGGCCGCGCTCGCTGCCCTTTATGAGCAAGGCCCGAAAGGCCTCAACATTCAGGCTTTGGCTCGTCGTCTTAACATCTCTAAAACCAGCTTTTACTGGCACTTCAAAGATAAGGCGGAACTGATCAAATATGCCAGGGGCGGATCTTCCATTGATCAGGAAGCTGCGCGGGAGTTCGGGTCTTGGGAAATGGACTACCAGGGCGAAACTGGAGTCAATCAATT
>Ga0316192_10003011_pt1 | contig 12293 bp, 6 predicted proteins | sample MerIslwburrow_MG_FD_204931 | JGI IMG/M metagenome (GOLD analysis project Ga0316192, IMG submission 204931) | Coastal sediment microbial communities from Maine, United States - Merrow Island worm burrow | ecosystem: Environmental > Aquatic > Marine > Coastal > Sediment | place: USA: Maine...
GAGCGTGGCCAAGACGCTGCTGAACTGGCGGGATGAATGGTACATGGCTGGGTGGGACGGTACTTTTTCTAAAGGTGTTAGCCAACGCTTAAAGGACATGGCCGATGTGGAGATTCTTGCCAAAAAAGAAGTGTCTCTTTCATTTGGGCAGCGCCTCCGGACCGTGCTGGGAGTGCTTCAAAATCGCAAAACACAAATTGAAAAAATCGAGCTGGTTGACACGCTCGCTGACTTTCCACACCTCTGGCAACAAATCCTTTCACGTTTTGAGCTCACAGAATTACAAATTGATGAACGTCCTCCTGTTTCGAAGAAAAATACCGATCTTGGAAAATTACAGCATGCGCTGAAGAATCTCAACCAAAAAAGCAGCTCAAAGCCAGAAAAGGTTAAATTATCGGGGGACGGAAGTGTAGCAGTACTGACAGCACGCTCAAAGGAAGTCTCTGCCAGAATCCTGGCTGAACATATAAAAAATAGTAGCCGGAAATCCAATATGGCTTTGATAACCGGGCAAGAGGGCGTAACTGTTGATGAGGCGCTCGAGGGTGTGGATGAAGCCAGGTGTGGATTTGAGAAATCTTCAAACTGGCGTCCGGTTTTGCAGGTCCTGCCCCTGGCAATGAACCTGCTGTGGGAGCCGCTGGATCCGCACCTGCTACTGCAGTTTTTGAACCACCCGGTGGGTCCCCTGTCAAAAAGGTATCGCACGAAACTCGCTTCGGCGGTTCTCAAGTCCCCAGGAATCGGCGGCAAGGCCTGGCAGGAGGCCCTGAAGGACATCAAACATTACGAGAGCAAGGAAAGAAAAGCCAATAAGAAACAGTTGAAAGAGTTACGGCAAAAAATTGACTTTTGGGTCGCCGGGTCCCGATTTGACCCTGATAAAGGAGTCCCAATAGCTGAGATCGTTGCGCGATGTGAGGAAGTTTCCGGGTGGTTGGGGAAGATGCGGTGGGTCGGTTCAGCATCGCCCGACCAAATGTTATACACCAATGCGTTGAGTCAAACCCAGGATCTTTGTCAGGCCTTGGAGCGTCTCGCAGACGGTGGATTGAAATTCGTTGGTCAAAATCAACTGAACCGGCTTCTGGACGAGGTCACCGGATCCGGTGCACCAATGGCGGACCGATTTTCCGAATGCGGCCACGTTCCGGCCACCGACAACCCTGCTGCGTTTACCGATAACTTTGACGAGGTAATCTGGTGGAATTTTGCCATGCCGATGCTGCCGAAACCTTACCCGTGGACGCGATCCGAAAGATCAGACCTGTCGGCAAACGGCGTCTTGCTGCAAACACTCGACGACAGGCTAGAGTACGAAGCTAAAACCTGGCTGCGGCCCGTGTTGTCTGCTAAAAGCAGGATCATATTCGTAATGCACCATTCAAATGAAGAACATCACCCTTTGTGGGACCAGATAAAGACCAGCGCAGAGGGTTGGCTTGAAATGGACGCGGAGGAGCTGGTGCAGGCCGGCGGTAAAATCCGCGATCTGGGCGTAAAAACCGCGGCAATTAACCACCGACCGCTGCCGGCCTTAAAGCGGTGGTGGAAAGTGAACGACGCCAAACTTCTCGACAAACGCGATCAGGAATCATACTCCAGCCTGGATACCTTTGTAAAGTACCCCTACCAGTGGGTCCTTAGATACAAAGCTAAGTTGGAAGAAGGAAGCCTGGCTGCCCTTCCCGCCGGCAACACGCTGAAAGGTTCTCTGGTTCACCGACTCATCGAGGATTTTTTTGATGAAAACAAAGATTGGAATAAACTCCAAAAAAAACAGATCAAGCAGTGGCTGAATGTGAAAATTCCGACCCTGCTCGAGCAGGAAGGAGCTGTGCTGCTGGGTATTGGTCAAACCAGGGAGCGGGAAGCATTCAGCCAGACGGCTGATCGAGCTTTGCTTGCACTCGTGGGTGCCTTAAAAGAGGCAAAAATTAAAAAAGTGTTGGTTGAAAGCCGCGAATCGGAAAAATTTGTCGGGGGAAAATTGACCGGATACATCGACATGCTGCTGTCAAATGCAGGTGATTGCGAAATTGTGCTCGACGTCAAGTGGGGAGGTTATAAATATCGAATGGCGGACTTAAAAAACAACATGCACCTTCAACTGGCTGTCTACGCGCACCTGCGAAAACAAATTACGAAGTCGCTCCAATGGCCGCACCAGGCATACTTTATCATCACAGATGCTCAGATCCTGGCCCAGGACAATTATGCCTTTCCAAAGGCAGTGGCATATCCGGCCGACAACGGCGAAACCACACAAGACCTCTGGAAGCGGTTTGAAGTCACCTGGGAATGGCGGCGGGCACAGCTGGACAAGGGATTCATTGAAGCTGCCGTGGAGGGGACCGAGCCTGACGGGAACTCAGATCCGCCTGAAAACGGGCTCGAGTTTGGAGATGATTACAACCGATTCAACGACTATCCTGTTTTGACGGGCTGGGGAGAAGACGCATGAGCACGAACATTCGTTTCATCAGCGCCGGCGCTGGCAGTGGCAAAACCTATTGCCTGACCGAAGAATTGGCCGAAGCCCTAACCGGGGGTCACGCGCGGCCGGACGGCGTAATCGGCACCACTTTCACCAACAAAGCCGCCAACGAACTGCGCGAACGGGTAAGGCAGGGCCTGATTGAAGCCGGGAAAATTCGGCTGGCCAATAAAATGGGCCAGGCTCTGCTGGGTACGGTGAACAGCGTGTGCGGCAGGCTTTTAGAGCGGTTTGCTTTCGAGGCCGGCCTTTCACCCAATCTGGAAGTGCTTCCCGAAGATGATCAACTTTTGTTTAATCAGGCGGTCGAGGAATCTATCTCATTAAGTGAAGTGCACCAGATGAACGATTTGAGCTCCCGGCTGGGAATCGATGACTGGATCAAAAATGTCAAGGACATCGTCAACAAAGCCCGCGCGAACAACATGCAGCCCGGTGATTTAATAAAATTCGGCCAAAAAAACGCTGATGTGCTTTTGACCTTTTTCCCTAAGCCGACGACTGATAATTTGTGGGCCATCCTCTCCAATGCTGTTGAAAATGCCATCGCACAGATCACAGCCAATGATGACACAACCAAAGGAACCCAAGATTACATCAGTCAGCTAAACCAATACAAACCACTTATCGAGGACAGAAGATTACCCTGGGACAAGTGGGTCTGGCTAAGCAAACACACGCCCAGAAAAAAAAGTGAAGAAATTGCAGAACCTGTCGCCAAAATAGCACTTCAATATGATAGGCACCCGATATTGCACCAGGACATCCGTCAGTTCTGTGAAAATATTTTCAAACTGGCAGCTGCCTCCCTGGAGCAGTATCAAACCCTGAAAAGAAAGCGCGGGCTGATTGACTTTGTGGACCAGGAGCAGCTCATGCTCGACGCGCTGAACCAGCCCGAGATTTTTCAAGTCATGAGAGAGGAACTCGACTTATTGCTGGTGGACGAATTTCAGGACACCAGCCCCATCCAGCTTGCCCTGTTCCTGAAGCTTGCGCAAGCGGCAAAAGAGGCCGTTTTCGTGGGCGATGTCAAGCAGTCCATTTACGGCTTCAGGGGCAGTGACCCGGAGCTCATGCAGGCGGTTCTGCGGGAGGTGCAGAACCAGGGGGGAATAACGGAAGTGCTTAAAAAATCCTGGCGTTCACGGCCGTCGCTGATCTCTTACACCAACAGTCTTTTTGTACCTGCATTTAGGGGGAAAATTTCTCCAGACCAGGTCAGGCTGACACCTGAGCGCAAAGAGGCAACCAAAGAACCGGCAGTTATTAATTGGGTCTTAAAAGGCAAAAACAAAAGCCTGATAGGGGCAAGCCTGGCTTTAGGAATTCATCAGCTCGTTGAAGACAAATATAAATTGGTCGACCCTTCAACAAAAAAACTGCGCTCGATCAGGTTTGACGACATTGCCGTTCTGGCAAGATTCAATGATACCGTTAACGAACTTGCAGGCGAGCTGGCCACCGCCGGTATTCCGGTTCAAATGGAACGTAGCGGACTGCTTGCCACGCCGGAAGCGTGCCTGGCGATTGCGTGTCTGCGCCGCATGGCAGATCCGGGGGACACGCTGGCCAGCGCCGAAATTATCGCATTGAGCGACTGTGACGCGCCGGAAAAATGGCTTGAAAGCCGCTTGAAATATCTGGAATCCGGCCGCCCGGGACACCTATGGGGAGAAGATGAAGATTCTCAAAACCCCCTGATGATGTCTCTCGCACAGCAGCGCGGCCGCCTCAAACACCTGACGCCTTCGGAAGCGATGGCCACTACCATCGATGTGGCTGATCTGAGGCGCATCGTGACCTCCTGGGGACCCAGCCCGTGGCGCGTCCGACAGCGGCTGCAAAATCTGGATGCCCTGGCAAATTACGCGGTGGAATACGAGGAGCACTGTCGGACGCAGAGACAGGCGTCCACCGTTGCCGGCCTGATCGTGTGGCTGAACCAGCTGAGCACCGACAAGCAGGATTTACAGCCCCGTGACCCGAAATCAAATGCCGTCCACATGCTGACCCACCACAAAGCCAAGGGGCTCGAGTGGCCGGTGGTGATCGCCATGGATTTGAACTCCGAATTGAAAACGAGACTGTGGGGGTCGAATGTAATTTCTGAAACTCAAAAGGTGGACTTGAAAAACCCACTGAAAAATCGTTTTATTCGTTTCTGGCCCTTTCCTTTCGGTCGCAACAAAAACGACATGCCAATCGTTGACCGCATTGAAAACTCGAAAATCGGCCATTCGTGCAAGGAATCGGCAATAGAGGAAGACAAAAGGCTGCTTTATGTCAGTCTGACGCGGGCACGCGATTTGCTGGTCATCGCCCTTCCCGCTAAAAAACCCACCGGCCCATGGATGGATACCTTGGATGCGGAATGGATGCTGCCAGGAGGCGACACAATGCTGTTGCCCGATAAAACCGAAATCCCCACCGCATATCGGGAATTTGATGCATCGGAGTCCGAGGAGGCTTCAGTGGTTGAAAGCTACAAGCCATTCTGGCTCGGCGCCCGGGTAGAAGCTTCGGATAAAATTCCGGCAATCCTACACCCATCTTCAATGGATTCGGCTACCGGATCCAAAATTGCAGGATCACAGGATGTGGGAAAACGTCTTGAGATTAAAGGTTCTCCCTCGATGGACCAACTCGGTCTTGCACTGCATACATTGATTGCCGCTGAAATCATCAACCCGGTGCACCAAGATATCTTAATAACCGCGGAACGGCTATTAAAAAGCAATGGCATCGAAGAAAATATAGCTCCAAAAGATGCTGTAACCTATGTTCAGCACTTTTTATCTCACGTCATGACCGCCTTCAAACCGAATCGCATCCTGGCGGAATATCCTGTTCAACATATGACGGGAAAAGGACAGTTGATAAAAGGCTGGATAGATACTCTAATTGAGAAAAATGAAAGCTGGGTGATAATCGATCATAAATTTACAGACAGAACCGGCAACCAGCTGGAGGTAGAAGCCCTAAAATATTCAGGCCAAATTAGAGCCTACAGAGAAGGTGTCGAAGCCGCCACGGCAAAAAAAGTAGAGTCTAATTGGATACATTTCCCATTGGCAGGAATTCTCTGTGAATTGAAAATCTAATACAACCAAATCAGGGCCATGGAGAGTTTAAGGTAAAATGAAGTCAGGGCTTGTTTAGTGATTATAATTTGACCTTGACTTCTGTCTTTTGATACAAAGATCGCATGGCACGTCCTTGGCGCATTGAATATGAAGGTGCACTTTATCATTTTTTTCTCGAGGAAATCTCAGCAGGTAAGAATCAGAAAACTCCCGTTCCAACCAACCCTATTACATTACGACCAACAGCGTTACCATGTCGACCATCCACAGCGTGAAGGGGTCGTTTTTTCGTGTGTATTCCTGATCGGATTTGATATCCTCGAACCCAAAGGTTAGACCGAATAACAGATTGACAACTTGGTGTATGTCGGTATAACGAGGACAAGGTTGATTTTATAACCGCAAATTGGTTGTATTCACTTTTTGAGAAACTGGAACAAAAATAATACATAACTAAAAGTCAACAATTCAGCATTGATGAAGTAATAGAAAAATTAGAAACGGTCTATCTAGTACAATTTCATATTTTTCGTCAATATGAGTCTGATACTTGTGTGACAGGGAATACATATTACGAGATCGTCCGGGCAGAATTCAAAAGACGTTTTGGGACCACGAAACACACGAATGATATGAAAGTGAAAAACGATAAATAAAAAATGAAAGCGACTTTGCAGCAGTTAAAAAAATGGATCCAGCTGGCGGAAAGCGAACATCTCGAATTCAAACAGGCCGGCCGGCAGTTCGATTCTGAAAAACTAACCCGTTATTGTGTCGCACTGGCCAACGAAGGAGGGGGGAAGCTCATTTTGGGGGTGACGGACAAACCGCCTCGTCAGGTTGCGGGGACCGAAGCTTTCCCGGATGTCGGCAAGACTCAGGCTCAGCTTTTGGACAGGCTTCACTTGAGAATCGATGTGGAGGAGATGGTTCATCCGGGCGGCCGGATTGTCGTTGTGCATGTTCCCTCCAGGCCCATCGGAAGACCCGTTGAATACAGGGGGGCATACTGGATGCGCAGCCATGACGCCCTTGTCCCCATGACACCGGAAAAACTGCAGCAAATATTTGCAGAGGCGGAACCGGATTTCTCGGCTCAGATTTGTAAAAAGGCGACTATTGGAGAACTCGACCATCAAGCCATCGAAACATTCAGAAAAAGATGGCATCGTCGATCGGGCAATGACGAATTGCTTAACATTTCTTCAGGGCAATTGCTTGAAGACGCCGAGCTTCTGGTTGATGGCGGCATTACCTATGCGGCATTAATCCTTTTGGGCACCCGTAAAGCCCTGGGTATTCATCTTGCACAGGCCGAAGCTATTTTTGAATACCGATCAAAAGAAACCTCACTGCCGTTTCAGCAGCGCAAGGAATATCGGAAAGGCTTTTTCCTGTACTACGACGATCTCTGGAATACCATCAACCTTCGTAACGATGAATATCAATACCAAGACGGCCTTTTTATGCTGCCGGTACCATCCTTCAACGAGCTGGTGATACGTGAAGCCATTCTAAATGCCGTCAGCCACAGGGATTATCGGCACGCAGGTTCTGTATTCATTAAACAGTATCCCACCAAAATCGAACTTGTCAGCCCGGGTGGTTTCCCACCCGGTATAACTCCGGAAAACATTCTCTGGAAGCAACATCCTCGAAACCGGCGCATCGCGGAGGTTTTTGCCAGATGCGGAATGGTTGAACGTTCCGGTCAGGGAGCCAACCGGATGTTCGAATTATGCGCCCGCGAGAGCAAACAACCCCCTGACTACAGTGGGACCGATGACTATGAAGTATTTCTCACGCTATACGGGAAAGTACAGGACCCCCGCTTTTTAACATTTTTGGAGAAGATAGGCCGTGAGCGACAAGTGTCTTTTGAAGCCACCGATTTTATCACCCTTGATTTAATCAACAGGGAGCAGAAACTGCCCCACTGGGCGAAAGAACGTGTTCCATCATTGCTCAAATCCGGTGCCATTGAACGCATTGGACGGAAACTCATTCTTTCTGGCAAATTTTACGAATTCGTTGATAAAAAGGGCGTTTATACCCGCAAGCGCGGATTGGACCGTGAAACCAATAAGCAATTATTGTTGAAGCACATTAAAGACAATAAAAATCAGGGAAGCCAATTCCGTGATTTAAGGGAAGTACTACCCTCACTCTCAAGAGATCAGGTAAAAAAGATACTTGCTGAAATGAAAAGGGAAAAAATGATATATGTTGTCGGCAAAACCAGTGCAGCCAGATGGTATCCAGGTGCCGATAATTAATTCAGAAAGATACTGATTTTGGCACAAGTTTGGCCCAAGTTTGGCCCAAGTCAATCCTTTAACCATTTGTATATATTATTATTTTATAATTTTTGGTAATTTGTGCTAAATGTAATTTTGGCGTAATTAAGACACAATCCGGGCGTAATTGAACGACAGTTTAGGCAAGGCGTCGAAGATTTTCTGAAAACCAGCTTTCCTGTCTCCAAATCGTTTTTCCATGGAATCGTTGATTGTCTGCTTTCCGAAGATTGGAAAGAGGTTCAAACCTTGAATAGTGAATTAGACTTTGAACCCTATTTTTTATTCACTATTCATGCTTTGACCCTGTATATATTGTAACCTACATCCTTTGCTATCAAGCGTTCGCCGCGGTCAGATCCAGTTCACCCACTAACGCAAGCCGTACCCTATGACCACACCAAAGCCAGCGCGGCAATTTCCGTCCAAAGTTTTGGTGATTTTCAAAATTTTAATCCGCATTTACATGTGATAGTCGCCGATGGCTGCTTTTACGGGGCGAGATTTAATCGTCGTCATTGAGGTTATTCGCAAGGAGATCGATTCTTTCATTTGTGGCCTTGACATCCACCACAAGTCTTGAAATGGTCCATTGGCCGGCGGCGGCAGATTTTGAAGCGACAACATAAATTGTCCCACTTCCTTCCGGTCCGGAAACCGGGATAGCCAGATCTGCATGTCCTGACGACCCATTGACCTTGAGGTTGCCCATTACCAGTAATCCATCTTTAATCGGGGAACCCAGTGCCTCCTTTACATACAGATCGGCTCGCGCCATTGCAAGCGCTTCTTTGTAGGCGTGCGATGATTTCATCATGCCAAATACAATTGTCACAATTAACACGATGAGTCCGGCAAACAGAGCAATACCCCCTAAACATGCCGGAATGAGCCATTTCCAGTTACGTTGCCACCAGGTAGTGGATCCATCTATCGGTAGCGGCGGAGGTATTTGTGTGCCCATAATTTCTCCCGGTGGTAAATTCTAATCGAAGCGGCTTTCCAACTCAACTCCCCACCGCCATGAAAGTGATATTGACTGTCCCTTCTTCGGTAAACTCCTGAATGGCTACAGTGATAATGCCCTTCTTCTGAGGGATTGAAATAGCCGTTTGACGCCCCAGTTCAGATTCATGTTCCATTAACTCTGTATCGTACTGATATAGGGCATCGGTATAAAACTCGAGAACATTATCGAATGGGTCGGTAGTCGTAAACTGGGTAAAAGATCCCCCCAAAAAGCCACCAGGCAGGGATTGCTCCATGGACTCACCTTCGATTGCATTTGGGTAATGAGGGATTTCCTGCAAAGCTGATTGGATGTCCGAAGAACTTCCGCAGCCGGTGGCAAAGCCGATTAGCAGGGCAATTAAGGCCATTAAGGCTAGCATTGTGGGTACTCTTGTTTCCATAGTTTATCTCCTTCGTAGGAGGCGCGGTTGCACCGAATAATTCGGTTACGTTCGTTTTCGAGAAGCTCCTCATCATGCTCACCGTGTCCATCTGTTTTTATATCGGTGTTCTCACAGAAAACTTGATAAGACAGCGAAACCTTAGGGTTAGAGCTTGAGTAGTGAATTAAATTTTCACAAATAAATTCATAATCTGTTATAATACCTATAAAAAACTACAAGGATGAGGTTTCTTTCATGGCGACCATGATCCCTGAAAATGTTGAGACCTTCACAACTGAAGGAGAAGGGCAGTTTTACAAATTCCTGGAAGTGGCTGCAAAACCTGATTCACGGCACATCACCTGGTACACACCGAATATTGAAGGCAAAGAGCCGGATTTTATTTTATTTGGTCAGAACGTGGGTCTCATTATTTTTGAGGTCAAAGACTGGATGCTGGATCAGATCCGGGAGGCCAATCCCCAATATTTCAGGCTTCAGGTCGGCCATGGCATCGAATCCCGCAAAAGCCCATTTCAGCAGGCCCGCGATTATCTCTACAACCTTGTCGATAAAATCAAAGCAGACGGCCAACTCATCTCACGCGACGCCGCTCACCACGGGAATATTAAAATCCCGTTCCACCACGGAGTTGTCTTCCCAAACATCAACAAGCACGAGTGGATAAACAACGGTTTTGAAAGGGTCAGCGACAGCAACAAGATATTTTTCTGGGACGATCTACACCCATCATCAGACATTTGCTCGGATACCAGCGGGAAATGTTTTCAAGATGCCCTTGAAAAAAGGTTTGCCCCACAATTCAAATTTTCGGTCACGAGCAGAGAGCTAAACCACCTCAAACAGCTGCTTTTCCCAACGGTCAAAATCGAGCTTCCTGAAAGGAACAACGGGCAAACATATGAAAAGCGGATTGAAAGAATTAAGATCCTGGATCATCACCAGGAAGTCATTGCCCGTAAATTTGACGGCGGACACCGGTTGATTGTCGGATCCCCGGGTAGTGGCAAAACATTGGTGCTTGTCCACAAAGCAGCATTTTTGTAGCAATACAATCCTGATATCCAAAACATCCTGTTTGTCTGTTACAACATCACCCTTGTAAAATATATCAAAAGACTGTTGGGCGAAAAGAATATTCCATTGGGTGAAAACGGTGTGACAGTTAAACATTTTTATGAGCTTTGTGGGGATATTATTGACGAGAAGGTCACATATGAAAATGAAGATGCAGATTATTACCAATTAGTATGCCAGGAGGCGATATCCAAAACTGATAATTATAATCAACGATTTGATGCTATCCTTGTGGATGAGGGGCAGGATTTTACCCGAGATATGTTTGGGGTCGTAACAGCATTGCTAAATCCAAAAACCAACAATCTGACGATTGCTTTGGATGATAACCAGAACATTTATCGAAACAAAGCACATTGGAAAGATATGGGCATTCAGGCACAGGGCCGCGTCCAAAAGATTTCCAGTGTCTATCGCAATACAATCGAAATTAAGAATTTTGCAAACAGGTTTATTCAGGCAGGCAAAGGAAAGAAAAACCAGGAAAAAGATCAGCTGGAACTTTTTTCAGATTTTTCGGACTTTCACGGTCCGAAACCGAGAATCGACCAATTTAAGAATTTCAATGAAATTACAAGAAGCGTTGTGGAAAACATCCGGAAAATAGCAGATTCCGATAATTGCCCCTACTCCGAAATTGCCATTATATATGCAATGAGAAATCCCGTGAAAGATCTAAACTCCTCATTGCCGGAAATGATTGAATCTGAGCTGGAGTCAAAAGGTATTTTAAACAATTGGGTTTCCGAGAATTATCAGTCAAAGAGAAACTATGACATAACGACAAACAGTGTTGTAATATCGACCATTCACAGCGTGAAAGGATTGGACTACTCTGTTGTTTTTTTATTGGGATTGGATTTTTTGGAACCGAAACGCTGGTCTGAAGAGCAGATTGAAAAGCTAATATATGTTGCAATTACCAGGGCAAGATATCAGCTTTTTATCCCCTACATAGTTGAAAATCAATTCATCTCTAAATTAAAGGCATGTTTATAACTCATTAATATTTTTTCACCGCAGAGGCACAGAGCGCGCAGAGATAACTTTTCTTTTCATTTGCCTTTGAGAGCCTCCACTGAAGCAGGATGCAAGCAAAGGCAAATAAGAATTAATATTCCTCTCTCCGCGCTCTCTGTGCCTCTGCGGTGAAATTTAAAATCTTTCTTATTTGATAGATTTAGTTTGTTTTTAAATAAATCAATAGGAAATTCAAGGTCGTATTATAACGATTCCCTTCATCCAATAGTGTACAAAACATCAAGCAACTTTACTTCTGCAAACGTATCTTGATAACAATAGTCTATTAAGTCCTGAAAAATTTGGATTCTTTCTTTGTCAGAAACATTACCGGTGATACAGCTCAAATACAATAAAGATGCTGTCCCACCGTCACCAATTGCCAAGTTATCATAACTCAACTCCGGTACGAATGCCGGTAGAACACTCTTAAGTGATGCGGATCCCTTCATGTCAGGGTGATAAAGCCATCTCGACCGAAATGGTACGAGTAAATCTATCATTCTTTGTGTAATCCTATTTATCCTGGCACTGTATTCCGGAAAATCTACCGCAAGCTGATCATTGATACCGGATTCAAATGATTGATTGTAAACGACTACCGACCCTATATTTCCACAATTTTCAATAAGTGACTTAATAAAATCCGGTCTTGGATCAGAGACATCCGTATTAAGAAATTCAACATGCTTTAGATCACCACCTTTTTTCTCTTGAATATGAAGGGAAAACTGAAACGGGACTTGCTGGTAAGGTCGCGTATTTTCAAACAACGGCACCGCAGGAAAAATTGTTTCATAATCTAAAAAATATAACGGATATACCAGGGTATTGAGAAATCCTCTTATTGCCTCTTTGTCCATATGGATCTGGTTGTGTTTGAATGATTGGATATCGA
>Ga0316192_10003013_pt1 | contig 12285 bp, 7 predicted proteins | sample MerIslwburrow_MG_FD_204931 | JGI IMG/M metagenome (GOLD analysis project Ga0316192, IMG submission 204931) | Coastal sediment microbial communities from Maine, United States - Merrow Island worm burrow | ecosystem: Environmental > Aquatic > Marine > Coastal > Sediment | place: USA: Maine...
CCATTTTTATCTAAATATTCGGGAATTGGTAACTTAGTAGCAGTTAACGGAATGAGCTCGTAAGGTCTTTTAAGATAATGATATTGCAGTGGAGGTTCATAGATTTGACTGGTAACTTGGGCCTCATTTTCACTATAGGATCGGGCAGGGTCCATGTGTTTGGGCCGTTCGGCAAATGAAGTATATAGTATATTTTTTTGCTCGTCTGCGGCGGTATAGGGATTATTCCATGTGTCATTGGAGCAGGAGATTCCAGAAATTGATAATGTCGCCACCAGAAAGAGAAAATAACCGTTTCTGAACAAAAACTTGGTCTCCTACTATTTAAAATGATTTAAGAAACAATGACTTTTAGTTTAGCTTATAGATACGATTTTTCATCAATATCGGTCCCGAGTTTGACCATAAGCTGGGTTTAAATCAACACTTTTCTTACTATTCAAAGTCAATTTCACGTATAATGGCATTAAGTTCCTCCGTTACAAGCTGTACAATAATTGTACTTATTTTGGACTGTATTGTAGCTGTTCAGGTTGCCCCTGTAAGGCTTCAGATCAAGGCTTAAAATGTGAGTTTACATGAGTAAATGATCATTTTTTAACGCAGAAATGAAGTCTTACAGGGGCGAGCTGAATAATTACCAATAATTAATCACAACTCAAAGGATACAACATGGGTTTTTTACAAGGTAAACGTGCGCTAATTGTAGGACTGGCGAGTAATCGCTCTATTGCCTGGGGCATTGCTCAGGCCATGCATAGAGAGGGCGCTGAACTGGCATTCACCTACCAAAACGATCGATTAAAACCTCGTGTTGAAAAGATGGCTGCCGAATGCGACTCTAACTTAACTTTTCCTTTGGATGTCACTAATGACGATGAAATTAGTGCCGTTTTTGATAACCTGAAGCAACAATGGGGTTATCTCGATATTATTATTCACTCGGTGGCCTTTGCTCCTAAAGAAGAGCTTGAGGGCGATTATCTGGATAACGTAACCCGCGATGGGTTTAAAATGGCGCACGACATCAGTTCCTATAGTTTTGCAGCCTTGGCTAAAGCCGGTTATCCCCTTATGGAGGGTCGTGATGGTGCTCTATTAACCCTCAGTTATTTGGGCGCTGAGCGGGTATTGCAAAATTATAATGTCATGGGATTAGCCAAGGCTAGCCTTGAAGCTAACGTTCGCTATATGGCAACCAGTCTTGGCCCGAAAGGTATTCGTGTAAACGCCATATCTGCGGGCCCTATCCGTACCCTAGCAGCAGCAGGCATCAAGAGCTTCCGCGCAATGTTGGACTACAACCAACGCAATACTCCCATGAGACGCAATGTCACTATTGACGAAGTCGGTAATGTCGCCGCTTTTATGTGCTCCGATTTGGCTTCTGGCATAACAGGTGAAATCACCTACGTAGATGCCGGCTACAATATTACGGGTATGGCGAATCTTACTTGAGACTGTTAGTACAGGTCACTTTTTGTTTTTTACTTGGCTGCCTTGTGTAGTTTCTATATCTGTAACAAGCAATACTGCCTTTGATTTTATTTTCTCGCTCCCACGCTCCTGCGTGGGAGCGTATACCTACCTTTATTAAGACCTGGGACTATGCTTCATGTATTCGAGCCTGGTATGCATTCCCACGCGGAGCATGGGAACGAGGAGCTGTAGCAATGTGCCAAATTGTTTGTACGGTCGCCGCTTTTAAGAAACAAACAGCAAGGCTTGAGTGGGTAGCTATGGAGGACCCTTTATCTAGATTTCCCTGACCACTAATTCAACTGAGAACTTTCAAGCGACGCTTAAAGGTGTCTAGATAAAGGGTCCTCCATAGCTACCCACTCAAGCCGCTCCAACCCCTATACAGCCTTGGGTTTGCCCGTGAGGATATTTTCTTCGCCTTCTGTTCTGGCAATGATGACCGCGCCACAAGAATCACTAAACACATTAACAGCGGTTCGGCACATATCTAAAATTCTATCGACTGCTAAAATCAAACCAATCGCCTCAACCGGAAGTCCGACGGTAGCCAAAATAATCGATATGGCAACTAAACTTGCCGAAGGAATCCCTGCCACACCAATAGAAGTCAGCAATGCCACGATAACAATGGTAAGCTGCGTGGTAAATCCTAATTCTATTCCATAGGCCTGTGCAATAAACATGGCGGCAACACATTCATAAAGGGCGGTACCATCCATATTGATAGTTGCCCCCAAGGGTAATACAAAACTAGAGGTGCGATTGGATACCCCTGCATTTTTTTCCACGCAATCTAAGGTAATAGGCAAGGTAGCCGATGAAGAACTGGTGGAAAATGCGGTCAGGATGGCTGGCGCCATAGCCTGGTATTGACGCCAAGGATTGACCCTACCAACAACACTTAAGAGTATGGGCATAGCTCCGGCGAAATGTAAAAACAATGCGAATAACGCCGTGAAGAAAAACCATAAAAGAGGTTGGATAGCATCAAAGCCAGTGCTAGCAACAACCTTGGCCACCAAGGCAAACACACCGATGGGTGCGAACATCATCACCCAGTCGGTTATTCGCATCATTACGTGGTAAATACTGTCCCAAAAATCAAACATAAGATCGGCATTTTTTTGTTTTATTTTTGTCATAAAAAAACCAAACAAAAGACTAAAAAATATTAAGCCCAGCATTTGACCATTGGCCGCGGCAAAAACAATATTAGTTGGAACTAAACGCAAAAAGACTTCAGCAATGTCCCCTGCACCGCGACCCTCTACCTTCGACTTTATTTCTTCAGTATCGCCGTGCAGATCTAAGGCCTCTTTTGCTGGTTGCCCATCGATAATACCGGGCTGCATAATATTGACCATAGTTAATCCAATTAAAATGGCGATTAAACTGGTGGTCATATAATACAGTATGGTTTTACCTCCTAACCTGCCCAGGGAATCACTGGCACCCAGTCCTGCAATACCGACAATGATTGACGATGCTATTAAGGGTACAATAAGCATTTTTAAGGCATTAAGAAATATAGTGCCTAGGAAATCAAACATATTATAAAAGCTAACACCGAATAGTCCCGCTTCTTTTCCAGCCAGAGAGCCCGCAATCACTGCAAGGACAAGCGCGATTATAATTTGCCAATGGAGTTTTAGTTTGAGCATTATCGTGTGCGCGCCTTTGTTATTGATTTTGGTATAACTATCGATATTAAATGGTCACTGGATTTATTGCAACTGGGGGATTGGGACTGTTAGCACAGGTCGGGGGGGAGAGGTTTTCAAGACACCTTTAAGCGACGCTTGGTAGGTCTCAGTTGAATTAGTGGCCAGGGAAATCTTGAAAACCTCTCCCCCCCGACCTGTGCTAACGGTCATTTTTTTTTGGGCTTGGTTGCGTTGTGTCGTTCATATAACGATTCAACCAAATCTGCCTTTGATTTTATTCTTAAATACGACTAAGAACTAAAAGTTGCTTCGATTTGAATGGATTATATTTGGCGTAGTTTGGTATGCATTCCCACGCGGAGCATGGGAACGAGGTGCCTGAGCCAGCTCGTAGCGTGCGCCGTGCGCACGATGTCTCTCGATGTATATGGATGTACAAGTGTCGCGGAGGCCAGGGATGGCCTAGAGCGACCGATGTATATGGATGTACAAGTGTCGCGGAGGCCAGGGATGGCCTAGAGCGACCATTTGGCACTGCAAGTTCGATGGAAATGGCGGTTAAACGTGCGCACGGAGACTGTGAAAGTATTCAAAAACCAAGAAAATGTGTACTATCCGTAGGGTGGATAAGCGGAGCGCATCCACCAATACCAGCTAGAATGGTGGATGCGCTGCACTTATCCACCCTACATTAAGAATACTTTCACAGTCTCACGGCGCACGCTACGGTTATTCTACGCCGAATGAATATGGGATCATTAAATTTTTACCGGACACTACTGACGCGGAGCGTGGGAATGTGGTGTTAATTTGCAAGAATGGAGAATATTGCACTGATTGTTTTTCAGCAACAAAAAGTAAGGCTTGAGTGGGTACCTATGGGGTGCCCTTTGGCTAGATTTCCCTGACCACTAATTCAACTGAGAACTTCCAAACATCGCTTAAAGGTGTCGATGCACAGGGATGTGCGAATGCCACGAGAGGGCACGACTGCATGGATGCAGGAGGTAGAGCAACGCATGGAGCAGTTGCCGAGAACGCCCGTAGTGGCCAGACAAAGCGCACCCGACTACTGCACGCTCAAACCGCTCCAACCCCTATAGGTCGTCTTCTTGGATGACGATTTGGGAGGCATCCTTGAGGTTGGATAACATATTGGCAAATTCTGCTTCGCCAACTGCACCGGATAATTCTTTAGTCAAACTTTGTTTTTTCTCAGGCTCTATGGCCGCAACATCAGGTGTAGTCACTGAATTCAAACGGATGATAGCGTAGTCGCCAGAGAGTAAGACCATGCCTCCATAAACTGGTTTATCGCCGGTGGGATTTTCTAACTTAAATACTTTACCAATAATTGCTTTATCAATTTTGGTTTCTTGACGGGTTACATCACCCGACTTAATCCATTCTTTTTTCCACTCTTGCACTACTTTGTCTGCATCTACTGTACTACTGAGTTGGCTGAGTAATTTCTCACCTGCCTCTGTTACCCGTTCGCGGGCTTTGGTATCAAGAATACTTTGCACAATTTGCGGCTTTACTTCTTCCAGTGACCGTTGTGATGGCTCCTTGTATTCCTTAATACGAAGAACCACCACGTGGTTTTCGCCAATTTCTATGGGTTCACTATTATATCGATTCTTTAGAACATCATCACCGAATGCAGCCGCCCTAACCTTTGGATTTGCTGCAATACCTGTACCCCGGTTTCGCTCAAAAAGATCCGTTGTCTTAATATCAGCACCAACAGCGCCTGCGGCATCATCGAGGGAATCGGGCACTTCGTAGGCCAAATTCGTCAGCTTTTCAGAAACTTCGAAATATTTTTTCTCACTTGCAGATTTTTTAAATTCTTGGATCAATTCTTCGCGAACATCGGCAAACGGTTTAATCGAGCCACCCTTGATGGCTTCAAGTTTTATAATATGATAGCCAAAGGCGCTTAGAATAGGTTCACTAACCTCACCCTCTTGCATACTAAACATGGCCTTGTCATAATTAGGATCCATAAAACCCGCACCAAAATAACCTAAATCTCCACCTTTATCGGCAGAACCAGGATCCTGTGAATGCTTTTTGGCCAGTTCCTCAAAACTCTCGCCTTTATCAATCTGAGCCTTAATCTCTTTGGCCTTTTGTAAGGCAGCTTGAATAATGTCTTCTTTGGCATCCTTTTCAATTTCAATAAGGATATGACGTGTACGTCTTTGTTCGTTTCCTTTGTATTGCTCTTTGCGATCTTCGTAATACTGATTTAATTCATCTTCACTAGGCATTGTGTCAACGCTTAAGCTATCTGCTGACAATTCGACATATTCGATGCTGACTTTTTCCGCTGTCATGTATTGATCTAGGTGGCTATTATAATAAGCCGAAATAGCTTCATCGGCAGCGTCTTCATCTTTTTTGTAGTCTAATTTGGCTAGCAGAAAATGATCGACATTTCTTTTTTGCTCCTGCAATTGCAAGATAGACTCAAGCTGTTGATTGGTTGTTATAGCAGTGGTTGTGATTCCGGAATATAATTGTTGCGTCAGAATGGCTCGATGAATACGTTGTTCAAATCCCGCGGGTGACTCACCCTGAGCCGTTAATTGTCGTTTATACACTTCATTTGAAAATTTTCCATTTTCCTGGAAGGCTTCAAAACTTTGAATCGTATTAACCACTTCTTGCGCACCAACCCGAAACCCCATAGATTGGGCATTTTGTAGCAATACTTCTTTTTGTACTAAATCGTCTAGCGCCTGGCGTTTGATTCGCTTGTCAAACATACTAGGATCATATTGAGCTCCTAGCATTTGTTGCAGGCGATTTCGTTGCAGGTAATATTCCTGGGTATAGGCTTGGCGGCTGATTTCTTCACCATTGACACTGGCAATAACCAGCTTACCACCACCTTCGAAATAAGAATTAATTCCCCACAATGCAAATGGAATAATTAACATTATAATTATTGCCCACGCTATCCATCCTTGAATACTTTCGCGAATAAAATGAAGCATAGAAGTAGATTACCCTAGGTTAAATCGAAACTAAAAAGAAAAAGGCGTTCAATATATCAGAACGCCCTTCTCAATGACATATAGTCAAATTGTAGTTATAACCATAACTACAGTACCAATTGGCGGAGTGGACGGGACTCGAACCCGCGACCCCCGGCGTGACAGGCCGGTATTCTAACCAGCTGAACTACCACTCCTAAAAACGCTGGTTTGGTGGGTGCTGAGGGACTTGAACCCCCGACATTCGCCTTGTAAGGGCGACGCTCTCCCAACTGAGCTAAGCACCCAGGAAAGCGCGCTAGTTTACGGCATCCTTCAATGCTTTTCCAGCTTTAAATGCAGGATTTTTTGCTGCAGCTATCTCAATTGCCTCCCCCGTACGTGGATTTCGTCCTGTCCGGGCAGCTCTTTCTCGAATTAAAAAGGTGCCAAAACCCACCAAAGTGACTTGTTCCCCCTGTTTTAGACTATCAGTAATTGCACCTACCATGCTGTCTACCGCCCTTCCTGCTGCGGCTTTAGAGAGATCAGCACTTTCAGCTACCGCATCCACTAACTCTGATTTATTCACTAATTATTACCTCTCTTTCTTATTGTATAAAAATAAAAAGAACTACTACGAACGTAAACTACCTTAGAAAAAAAGCTTATCTTACCAAATCCTGGCTACACCCTAAACCAGGTAGGTCATTGTGGAGTGCGCTTGTAGCAAGGCTTTATACCAATGCTGTACAAGGGATGTCAAGACTACATACCCCAAATAACCGTCGACCTCCACTGCTCCATGCAATGATAATGGCGCAGTATTAGCTTACACAACAGAAAATTATTATGAATAAGCGCAAGTTAGGGGAATAATCTAATATCCTGGATTAGTCTAAATAAAATTGGCCAGATAACGCTTTTAATACGTCATCTGGCTCAATATAAACCAACTGAAATCGTGTGATTTCAGTTGGTTTATTTGCTGATGCTAAGCCTTTAGTGGGTTCTTAAGGGCTTTTCCTTGCTAGTATCATTATTTGTGTTTTTTTTCTGTTCAAGCGCGGCCATATCTTTCAGCTCTTGATCCGTTAGTGGCTGAGGTTTTTCTGCCAAGGCAAGGTCCAGTACTTCGTCTATCCATTGCACCGGTATTATTTCCAGATTTTCTTTTATATTATCAGGGATTTCTGCCAAATCGCGCGTATTTTCCTTGGGTATTAATACGGTCTTAATGCCACCTCGGTGTGCCGCAAGAAGTTTCTCTTTCAGGCCGCCAATTGGTAATACTTCTCCGCGCAGCGTGATCTCTCCGGTCATTGCGACATCAGAACGCACAGGTATATTGGTCAGTACAGAAACAAGGGCTGTACACATTCCTACACCAGCACTCGGTCCATCCTTTGGAACGGCACCTTCCGGCACGTGAATATGAATATCGTTGTTTTCGTAAAAGTCTGCCGATTTTATACCCAAGCGCGCAGCTCTGCTACGTACTACACTCATGGCCGCCTGGATAGATTCTTTCATTACTTCTCCCAGTTGACCGGTAATAACGTGTTTACCTTTGCCGCGAACCAATACAGCTTCGATTGTTAGCAAATCTCCACCAACTTCTGTCCAGGCAAGGCCCGTTACTTGGCCAAGTTGATCCTTTTCTTCCGCCAATCCAAATCGAAAACGTTTAACACCCAGAAGCTCTCCTACGTTTTTTGAGGTGACGTCTACATTGGTGATTTCTTTATCTAGCAATATTTGTTTCACGACCTTGCGACAAATTTTTGAAATTTCTCGCTCTAGGTTTCTAACGCCCGCTTCCCTGGTATAGTAACGGATAATATCTCTTATGGAATCTTCATCGATACTTATTTCAGACTCTTTTAAACCGTTACTCTTCAATTGTTTTTTAATCAAATAGCGTTCGGCAATATTGACCTTCTCGTCTTCTGTGTAGCCTGACAAGCGTATGACTTCCATGCGGTCTAGCAATGGTCCCGGAATATTCATGGTATTCGCCGTGGCCACAAACATGACATCGGATAAATCATAATCCACTTCAAGGTAGTGATCGTTAAAGGTATGGTTTTGTTCAGGATCCAATACTTCTAACAGAGCGGACGCAGGATCTCCTCGGAAGTCCATTGCCATCTTGTCTATCTCATCCAATAAAAACAATGGATTACGCGTTTCTGTTTTAGATAGGTTTTGAATTATCTTACCTGGCATCGATCCGATATAGGTTCTGCGGTGTCCGCGAATCTCAGCTTCATCGCGTACACCACCCAGTGCCATGCGAATGAATTTACGATTTGTTGCGCGCGCAATCGACTTACCGAGTGATGTTTTACCAACACCAGGAGGGCCAACCAAACATAAAATAGGACCTTTCGCCTTTTTTGCCCGTTGCTGAACGGCGAGATACTCTAGAATACGTTCCTTAACCTTTTCCAAACCATAATGATCGGCTTCAAGTATTTCTGATGCATCAGCCAGATTATTACGAACCTTAGAACGTTTTTTCCAAGGCACATTAACCAGCCAGTCAATATAATTTCTAACCACTGTTGCTTCCGCAGACATTGGTGACATCATTTTAAGCTTATTTAATTCAGAATCAGCTTTATCCTTTGCCTCTTTGGACATTCCGGATTGTTCTATTTTTTTGGCCAGTTCATCTAATTCACTGTGGCCTTCATCCATGTCTCCAAGTTCTTTTTGGATGGCCTTCATTTGTTCGTTGAGGTAATACTCCCTCTGGCTTTTTTCCATTTGCCTTTTTACACGACCACGTATACGTTTTTCTACCTGTAACAAATCGATTTCAGCTTCCATTAAACCAATCAAATGTTCCAGTCGCTTACGTAAATCAGTCATTTCAAGAATTTTTTGTTTCTCTTCAATCTTGAGTGACATGTGGGCTGCAATCGTATCAGCCAGACGTCCAGGCTCATCAATGCTTGAAAGTGAGGATAGAATTTCCGGAGGTACTTTCTTACTCAACTTAACGTATTGATCAAACTGCCCAAGGACAGAGCGCATTAATACTTCACTTTCTCGATCATCCAAATCTAAATTTTCATCAGCCTCAGCTATTTCGACCTGAGCCTTAAAGTACTCGTCGGTGGCCATGATATTAATGATTCGAGCACGTTCACTACCTTCAACAAGCACTTTTATTGTGCCGTCAGGAAGTTTTAATAATTGTAGAATATTGGCAACGGTACCCACTCTGTAGAGATCATCTGCTTCGGGTTCGTCTTGAGTGGCATTTCGCTGTGCAGCCAGTAAAATCTGCTTGTTTTCTTCCATTGCAGCTTCTAATGCTTCGATAGATTTTTCTCTCCCTACAAACAATGGAATAACCATGTACGGGTATACAACCACATCTCTTAAGGGAAGAATAGGCATAATTTGTGACTGCCCATTTACTACATCAGAAACTTTATCTAGCTCAGACATGATAATGTCCCTCTTTGTGTTAAACCTGAGTAAACGGTAAAACTACTTGTCTTACTATTTAATGCTTGGAGTAAAACCGGGTGTTTTGTTACCGTTAGCTGTTTTTTGTGAGTGGTTGTCTGTCTAATCAATAATACCTTAACTTACCTATGACTATTCGAAACAACTACGTTGATGAATAAGAATATGTGGACGTTCTTATCGTTTTACAAGGTGCGTTTAAGGAAGAACCCTTTATGCCTTTAACTTTCTAAACTAACACACTAAATTTGAAGTGATCTGATAAAATAAAGGCACAGGGCATTGAATGGAAAATTAGTCTGATGCTACTTTACTTTGCTCACTACCTTCAAACATAAGAAGAGGTTTAGAATCATTCTCTATTACATCCTCATCAAGGATGACCTTACTGAGCCCTTCCTGTGAAGGTAAATCATACATAGTATCGAGTAATGTTTGTTCTAGAATCGACCGAAGACCACGCGCACCAGTCTTTCGCTCCATAGCTTTACGTGCAACAGCAAATAATGCCTCAGTACGAAATTCGAGCTCACAATTTTCCATCTCAAATAACTTTGAATATTGTTTGGTAATGGCATTTTTCGGTTCGGTTAGAATTCGAACCAATGCATCTTCGTCCAGCTCTTTTAACGTAGCAATGACAGGTAAACGCCCAACAAACTCGGGGATTAATCCGTATTTGGTAAGATCCTCGGGAGCAACGTTTTCCAGAACTTCACCAATATTCTTTTGGTCTTGTTTACTTTGAACTTGTGCAGAAAAACCTATACCGCTTTTTTCAGAGCGAGCACGAATCACTTTATCCAAACCGTCAAAGGCACCACCACAAAGAAACAATATATTGGCAGTGTTAACCTGTAAAAATTCTTGTTGTGGATGTTTTCTGCCGCCTTGAGGTGGCACAGATGCTATGGTTCCCTCAATTAATTTAAGCAAGGCCTGCTGCACACCTTCACCGGAAACATCCCGAGTAATTGAAGGATTGTCAGATTTACGAGAAATCTTGTCTATTTCATCGATATAGACAATGCCTGTTTGGGCTTTTTCGACATCATAATCACACTTTTGAAGCAGCTTTTGAATGATATTCTCAACATCTTCACCAACATAACCCGCTTCGGTAAGTGTCGTTGCGTCGGCAATAGTAAATGGGACATTTAGAAGTCGCGCTAGAGTCTCGGCCAATAAGGTCTTACCACTTCCGGTAGGACCGATTAATAATATGTTACTTTTAGCCAGTTCTACGTCATCTTTTTTCTGACCTGCTTCCAGACGCTTGTAATGGTTGTAGACAGCTACCGCTAATATCTTCTTGGCACGCGGCTGTCCGATCACATATTCATCAAGTATTTGGTTTATTTCGTGTGGCGTTGGCAGTTTGCTACCACTGATACTGGAGGACTTTTCCTCCACTTCTTCGCGAATAATGTCATTACATAACTCAACACATTCGTCACACACAAACACGGAGGGTCCGGCAATCAGTTTCCTAACTTCATGTTGACTTTTACCGCAAAAAGAGCAATACAGCAGTTTTCCGCCATCATCGCCTTTATTTTGCTTATCATCACTCATACCCTACCTCATTAATTCTATATATGCAGGCCTCATAACTATTTATAAGCCCCTTGCACTGTTATTAATCATATCGTCATAGTTAAGTCTTTACTTTAACGTTAAACCTTGCAAATTTGCAACTATCATTTTTGATTTTTTTTATTATCAATAAGTTACAATTGTCTATTCGTTGACAATCTCTTTTCTGCTATCTAAAACCTTGTCAATAAGCCCATATTCCACACAGTCATTCCCGCTCATGAAGTTGTCTCGATCGGTGTCGATCTCTATCTTTTCAATACTTTGACCAGTGTGAACAGCCATAATTTTATTGAGTTTGGCGCGAATGGATAATATTTCTTTGGCATGGATTTCAATATCTGTAGCTTGGCCCTGAACACCACCCAAAGGCTGATGAATCATCATGCGAGAATGCGGTAGGCAATATCTTTTGCCAGCAGCTCCCCCCGTCAACAATAACGCTCCCATACTGGCTGCTTGGCCAATACACATTGTACTGACATCGCTTTTAATAAATTGCATTGTGTCATAGATGGCTAATCCAGCCGTTACAGAACCACCGGGTGAGTTGATGTAAAAGCTTATGTCTTTGTCAGGATTCTCTGATTCCAAGAATAATAGCTGGGCGACTATTACGTTTGCGACATAATCATCGACCTGCCCAACCAAAAATATGACACGTTCCTTTAAAAGCCGGGAATAGATATCGTAAGATCGCTCCCCTCTGGCAGATTGTTCAACAACGATAGGTACCAGGTTTAAATTTTCGATCGTATTGGCATTGCCATTATTCATAATTCAATTTTCCCGTTACGTGGCTTGAGGTCTGACTTACATTAAACAGTATAAACCTAATCTAATAAACTATATAGGTATACCGAGCTTAGGCAGTATCCATTAACTCTTTGAAGCCTGTGGACTTTTCAACCACTTTCGCGTTTCCGAGAACCCAATCCATTACTTCTTCCTCCAATGCCAGATTCTCAATCTCAGCGAGTCGCTGCTTATCACTATAGTAATATTTCACTACTTCTTCCGGTGTATCATAACCTGCAGCGATACTATCCACCATTTTGCGCAGTTTGACTGGTTCA
>Ga0316192_10003014_pt1 | contig 12279 bp, 10 predicted proteins | sample MerIslwburrow_MG_FD_204931 | JGI IMG/M metagenome (GOLD analysis project Ga0316192, IMG submission 204931) | Coastal sediment microbial communities from Maine, United States - Merrow Island worm burrow | ecosystem: Environmental > Aquatic > Marine > Coastal > Sediment | place: USA: Maine...
TTTCATTTTTTGGACTCCCAGTAATGGTTTGCTTTAAGAACAACCAGTTTCTAGTTTAAGGTGAGGGGAGTCCAATTATCTCTCCATGTAGCACGGCGAAAGAGGGGGCATATCGGCAAGGATTTCGAGTGGGTTTTGGTGTTTGTGGCTTGACTTGCGGCGTTATGCCTTACAGTTTTTGCACCCTACGGGCTGCGCGGCTTGATCCGATTGAAGCATTGCGGCACGAATAGAAAAGCGTAGGGCGGGTCACACCCGCCATGAAGGCAATCGAAGTTGTTGCGGCGGGTGGAGCCCGCCCTACATTATTGGTAAAAGAGGGGGATTATCTGCAAGGATTGCGAGTGGGCTTTAGTGTTTGTGGCTTGACTTGCGGTGTTATGCTTTGCAGTTTTTGCACCCTACGGGCTGCGCGGCTTGATCCGATTGAAGCCTTGCGGCACGAATAGAAAAGCGTAGGGCGGGTCACACCCGCCATGAAGGCAAACGAAGTTATTACGGCGGGTGGACCCCGCCCTACATGACTATTACATTCCTTTATTTTATAGCGTCCATTTTTTAACCTATTCTGGGTTGGTGTTTTATCCTGGTGGCTAGGGATAGAGCGGCACCAACACCTCTTCTTGTTTTCTCTGTTTCTTTACAGTCGTTTTTACCGCAACAGAAAGCTGTAGCCATAGCTTATTTCCTTGCCAGTTGTCGCTGGCTGAACCATAGAGTGCCTGGTTGAGTTTTTCGATCTCTATTTGTGTTTCTTGATTTAGACGGTTGCCAATCTCGCCGATGTTGGTCGGTGGGTTTTCTGGCCAGTGAGCTCTGGCCCAGTTGAGCAGTTCGGTTTTGCTTTGTTGTGGCTTGTTGTCCAGGCAGGCTTTTTTGACGGCCTTGAGTGATGCTGTTGGCAGGGAGGTATTCTCAGGCTTGTTTGTTGTGTTGTTGCGTCGGCTGATTAGCCAGACGATGACGGTGATTAACCAGCCGAGGCCAAACAGAATGCTTAACTTTTGGTAGAGGCCGTTTTCTTCTTTAACAATAGTGATGGTTTCGGTTGTTGGTGTATTTGTTTCTGTGACAACAGTGTTTTGCTCTGGTACGGCTATTGATTGATGTGTTTGTGTTGTATTGGCGCCAGGTTTTACCAACACGATGCGGGCGGGCAGGCTGGCGGTTTCCATTTTGTTGCTATTAACATTCCACCAGTTGATTTTGATTTCCGGCAGGTTGATTTTTCCCGCCTGTGTCGGGATCAGGGCGATCTTCTCCTGCCGCGTTCCGCTAATGCCACGGCTGCCACGTTTGTCGTTAAGACGTGGCTGATCAGGATAGCTCTTGAATTCTTGCGTGTCAGCCATGGCCAGTGACGGTAGTTGGGCTGCGGTCAGGCCGCTGGCCTTGAGTGTCAGAGTGCGGGTAATGGGTTCGCCGACGACAAATTGATCGGCTTGTTGTGACCAGTCCTCAGTCAGTTTCAGATCGCTGGCGGGCAACCATGCCTGGTTGCGCATGTTGGCGGGAATGGCTTTAACCTTGAGTGTGATGCTGTCTGACTTGAGTCGCTTGGTGGTGCTGTTTTGGCCGAAGGGGTCAAAGCCACCGTAGGCAGGATTGGCCACTTGTGCGTCCAGTGTGATGGGTTCAATAATGATGTCGCCGCTCTGCTGCGGAAAGAGGGCAAATTTGCGTTCGATGACAACATAGCGACGACCATTGCGTTGGGTTTCATAACTAGAGTCATCACCGAGTTTTTCTATCACCACTTCGTTATCACTGAAGCTTGGCTCTGACATGCTGGCACCGTTGATTTTGACGGCGCGATAAAAACGAATGGTGTAGATGATCTGTTGCTGCACATAGGCGCTCTCTCGATCCGCTTCGGCCTCAATGAATATCTCCATGTTTTCAGGCGCAGGCTTGCTGCTGTTGCTTTGTTTGTTGACGCTGATGCTGATAGCCGGGCTGCTATCGTTGCCGAAACGTATTGAGGGGATAGAGAGCTCGCCGCTGCGTTTGGCTATGGCATGCAAGTTCCAACGTGTCTTTTTAGTATATTCTCCTTTGGCAAATTTCATGCTTTCGCTTTGCTTGCGGGTAAGGATGGCAAAGTCTTGTTCTAGCGGGCTGAAATCCGGGCTGTCACTGATGTGGTCATCGGCTTCAAAGGTAATCACAAATGATTCATCGACGGATACTGGATTACGGTCAACCCCAACCGTGATATTGGCCGCCAGGCTGCTGAATGACAGCAGGCCGAAACAAAACAGAATTACGATTTTTTTTACCATGGTTCTATCTCACTGTTACGTTGTTGAGATTGTTGTTGGTATTGATATTGAAACTTGCGTCGCATCAGACCGCCTGGGTCATCGGGAATTCGGCGCAGCCACTGTTCGGTGGCAATGTCGTCTTCTGAGGTCTCGCTGTATTCCTGACTAGGCATGGCCTGCTGCTGTTCTTCAGCATCATTGTTTTCACCCTCTTGTTGCTGGCCCTGTTGCATTTGTTCAGACTCGGCCTGCTCAGCCTCTTTTTCGGCTTGCTGTTGTGCCTGTTGTTGTTCGTCACCACTCTGTTCTTGTTGCTGTTGATCGCCTTGCTGATTTTGTTGTTCAGATGATGGCTGATCGCTTTGTTGGCCTTGGCCTTGTTGTTGCGGCTCATCACCTTGCGAGTCCTGTTTGGATTCGTCGCCTTTCTCTTGGCCTTGATCGGGTTGCTGTTGTTTTAACAGGTCGCGATTGTATTCGGCGTCTTCATGCGTGGGTTGTAGTTTCAGTGCCTCGTCATAGGCCTTGATGGCCTCTTCAGTCTTGCCTAAACGTGCCAGCGCATTGCCCTTGTTGTAAAGCGCCTCGGCACTGTTGATGCCTTGCAGGGTGTCGATGCTCTGTTGATACTGGCCGGCGCGATAGTGGGCTGCGGCCTTCCATTCAGGATTGTTGAATAACTCGGCGGCCTGCTGTGCATTGCCCTGTTGCAGTTGTTGTTGCGCCTGTTGATCTGTATTGAGCCACAGTTGTTGCAGATCCATGGCGTAGGCGTCATCAGGCATGGGCATGATAAGCAATACCACAATCACCAGATAACCGCGTCGAAATGCCAGTGCCGCCAGGGGCAGCAATAGCAACAATAACCATGGCCCTTCTTCATGCCACTGATCGGTGTTGAGGCCGTTGACGGCTGCCTTGGTTTCATCCTCGGCAGTGACTATGTCGAGCAGATAGTTGATGTCGTTGTCATTGGCGCTGATGCGGTGATAGTGACCATTGCCTTGTTGCGCCAGTTGTTGCAGCGGCGCCTCAATCAGTTTGGGGATGACAATGGCGCCGCTGTTGTCTTTGAGAAAACCACCATCACGCAGGTCAATCGGTGCGCCCTCAACGGTGCCGATACTCAGCACCGAGACACGGTGTTGATATGCCTTAATCTCATTCAGTGTTGCTTGCAGGTTGTTGTCACTGACGCCATCGGTGATCAAGAGGATGTCGCCTTTGGGCACGCCGGCCTGTTGCAGCAGTTGCGCCGCCCTGGCAATGGCGATTGAGCTGTCGCTACCCTGTTGCGGCATCATATTGCTATCGAGGCTGCCGACCAGTGAAATAATGGTGTTGGTATCATCGGTCAGCGGTGAGACGGTAAAGGCCTGGGCGGCGTAGACGATTAATGCTGTCTGGCCTTCCTGGCGTTGTTTGAGTATGTCGATCAGTTTTAGCCGGGCGCGAACCAGGCGGCTGGGTTTGATGTCGGTGGCATCCATCGAGCGTGACAGGTCGAGGGCAATCACCAGTGCAGATTGATCACGAAATACCGGTTGTTCGCGTTGCTCGCAGACCGGGCCGCTGAGGGCAATGATGGCCAGCAGTCCCGCCAGAGCTGTTACAAACAATGGCCAGCGACTGAGTCTGGCTTCACGTCCTTGCAGGATATAGGGCAGTAGTTGTGAATCGCACACCGCGCGCCAACTGCCTGCCTGCCTGCGACGCTGGGTTAACAGCCACAGCAGCAAAACCAGGGGTAACAACAACCATAACCAGTCTGGTCGCAATAACTGACAACTATCCATGTTGCCTCCTTAATCCAGCAAGACTCAGTGCCATTATCAACAGGCTTGCCAGTGCCATGGCCGTAGCAAGCGGATAGACATACAGCGCACGCATGGGACGAAACAGTTGTGCCTCTTGTTCGGTGGGTTCCAGTTCATCGATTAGGTCGTAGATCTTTAACAACTCTTCGCTGTCACGGGCACGAAAATATTTGCCGCCGGTTTTTTCAGCAATGGCGGTGAGTGTCTTTTCATCCAGGTCGGCGGATGGGTTGACGCGTTGATTGCCAAACAGTGAACGGACAATCATTTCGTCAGCACCGATGCCAATGGTGTATATCTTCAAGCCTTTTTCAGCCGCCAGTTCGGCGGCCTTGATCGGTGTGACTTCACCGGCGGTGTTGGCACCATCGGTAAGCAGGATCATTACCTGTTGGATGTCTTCCTCATCGCCTAGCCGTTTCACCATCAGACCGATGGCATCACCAATGGCGGTGGACTTGCCTGCCAGACCGATGGCGGCTTCGTAAAGCAGAATGCGTACCGTGTCGCGATCAAAGGTCAGTGGTGTTTGCAGATAGGCCTGTTCACCAAACAGGATTAGACCAACCCGATCACCGACGCGCCGTTTGATGAACTCACCGGCGATTACCTGGGTGGCCTGGAGGCGATTGACCGTTTTACCCTGGATCTGAAAATCACTGGTGTCCATACTGCCGGACAGATCCACCGCCAGCATCAGGTCGCGGCCGCTGGTGGGCAGTTCAATCGGCTCGCCGACCCATTGTGGCCGTGCTGTAGCAATCACCAGACAGAGCCAGGCCAGGCTTGCCAATAGCAGCGGCCAGCGTCTTTGTTTAGCGGCAACCATGCCGGTGCTGATGCCTTGAAAGTCTTCAATAAAGGGTACGCGCAGGGCGGCATCTTGCTGGCTCTTGGCTGCCGGCAAGATAAATCGCAATAACAATGGTAGCGGTAAGGCGGCAAAGGCCCACAACCATTCAAATTGGATCATGGTTGTATCCCTTGGGCTGGTTGTAGTTGTTCAATCCAGTGGCGACTGGCATTGATCAAAACCTGAGCGTCAATGGCGCACTGTTTTTGAAATGGACCACTGATCAGCGCCTGACTGGTTTCCGTATCAAAACAGTTGGCCTGTGCATTTAAAAACCTGGTCCATGCCTCGCCATTCAATCCGGCGACCTCAAGACGCGGAAAACGACTAATGCAGATGCGGTGCAGCAAGATGGAGATTTCACTGACCAGCTGTTGGCTGTTTTGATGTTGGCCAAAGCTAGCTTCGATGCGAATCAGTTCGGCCAGGGCCTGTTTGCGCAGTTGTCGACGCGCCATAAATTTGCGTATTGCCCAGACCATGATTGGAGTCAGGATTAACAAAGCCAGTACCAGCCACCAGCCAATGGCTAAAGGCCACCAGCTGACCGGGTCGGGCAGATGGATGTCGCGTAGAGATAGTTCTGGGTTCATTGTCTTAAACCCTGTTGCAGGCATTGAACGACATCATCCGTGGTTGAGCAGCTGAGATAGTGAACGCCGGGAAAACGGCTCAGTTGTTGCAACTGCTGACAGTGTTGTTCGAACTGCTGTTGATATCTGTTTTGTGCCGCCTTGTTGCCACCGCTGAAGATGCTGCTGCGCTGGCCCCAGGCGACTCGATACTGGCCGTGTTCAGGCAGGGCCTGTTCCAGTGGGTCATGAATATGCAGCAACACTACATCGTTGTGGCGTGATAGCTGTGCCAGATGTGATTCGGCCTGTGGCCCGAGGTTGCGAAAGTCGCTGATCAGAAAGATTAGACTGCCGGGCTTGGCAACGCGACGCAGGCGGGCCAGGGCGTTGTTGGCGTCAGGCTCTTGTTCATTGTGTTGGCTGTGCCAGTGAGAGGCTGTGCTCAATTGTTGCAGCAGTTGCAATACCGCTGATTTGCCACGTTTGGGCCGCAGTTCATGGTGGTTGTGTGCGTTAAATACCAGTCCGCCGAGACGATCACCTTGTTGATTGGCGCTCCAGGCCAGCAGGGCGGCAGCACGAGCGGCGATCACTGATTTGAAGGCACCGCGAGTGGCGAAGAACATGGTTGGGCGCATGTCGACCCAGGTGATGACTGCCCTTTCGCGCTCTTCACGAAACAGTTTGGTGTGCGGTTTGCCGGTGCGGGCGGTGACGCGCCAATCGAGTGTGCGGACATCGTCGCCGGGTTGATACATGCGTGCTTCGTCAAACTCCATGCCGCGACCCTTGAAGCGTGACAGGTAGTTGCCACTCTGACGGGCGGCGATGCGGCTGGCCTTGAGTGACAGGCCTTCACCGGCACCGCGCAGGGCGATCAGCGTGGTTGGTGAGACATGCACCAGGTTGTCGCCATCGCCACCGTTATCGACAGGCTTGGCGTCAACGGGGATTGTGTTGCGGTGAAACAGGCTCATGGTACGGCGACGGTATGGATCAGCTCATCAATGAATTTGTCGGTGGTGATGCCATTGGCTTCGGCCTCATAACTGAGAATCAGGCGATGCCGCAGTACATCGTGGGCCATGGCCTGGATGTCTTCCGGGGCGACATAGTCGCGGCCCTGTAACCAGGCATGGGCGCGGGCGGTGCGGTCGAGGGCGATGGTGGCGCGCGGGCTGGCACCGTATTCGATCCACTGCGCCAGCGCGGCGCTATGACCGGTGGGTTTGCGTGTCGTCAGGATGAGTTGCAGCAGATATTCCTCCAGGTTGTCGGCCATGTGGATTTGCAACACCTCTTTGCGGGCGCCGAACAGGGCCTCCTGGGTGATCATGCTGCTGGGGTTGGTGGTGCTGGTCTGGGCTTCGTTGCGCACCAGGTGCAGGATCTGGCGTTCGGCCTCGGCATCGGGGTAATCAATAAAGACATGCAGCAGAAAACGGTCCAGCTGTGCCTCGGGCAGGGGGTAGGTGCCTTCCTGCTCGATTGGGTTTTGGGTCGCCATCACCAGAAACAGCTCGGGCAGTTTGTGGGTGATGGCGCCGACGGTGATCTGTCGTTCGGCCATTGCCTCTAATAGAGCAGACTGCACCTTGGCCGGGGCGCGATTGATCTCGTCGGCCAGAATCAGATTGTGGAACAGCGGTCCGGCCTGGAACTCAAAGCTGCCGTCCTGGGGGCGGAATATCTCGGTGCCGGTCAGGTCGGCAGGCAGCAGGTCCGGGGTGAACTGGACGCGGTGAAAATCACCCTCGATTAATTCGCTCAGGCACTTAATGGCGCGGGTCTTGGCCAGGCCAGGCGCGCCTTCCACCAGCAGGTGGCCATCGCAGAGCAGGGCGATGAGCATGCGGTCGACCAGGGTCTCCTGACCGATGATTTGTTGGCTGATGTGTTGTTTGAGTAACTGTATTTCTTTCTGGTATGACATGGATAACCTTTAACTACTGTTGTCTTAGTTTTGTAAATTTTACCAATCGTAATCAAAGCGGCAAGCCTTGCTGACAAATATGACTGTGAGCTGGAATGATGGTTCACAGAAAAGCCGCGCTAGCCTGGCTGAATGAGGGTATAATCGCGACCTGCAAATTTTTAACTCATTTCATAGCTGCTTGTTTGTCTGTTATCACAAGGACGAATGGCTGTTTTGAATTGATCAACGGTGAGTCAATAGCATGATTTTTAAACCCCTGAAACACAGTCAGCCCCATCCTGACCTGACCGAAGTGCCAGCGCTGGGCATGAAGACTGTCGATCTGGCCGCAGATTTCCGTCGCCACTTTAGCACTACTTTAGGGCGCGACAGGTTTTGTATGTCGACTCATTATCCCTATACCGCTCTGGCTCTGGTGTTACGTGACCGATTGATGGAGCGCTGGAAGAACACCCGTTTTGCTTATCAGGAAACTGACAGCAGACGCGCTCATTACATGTCACTGGAATTTTTGATGGGCCGTGCCCTGGGTAATGCCATGCTTAATCTGGGTGTTGATGACGAAGCAACCGCTGCCCTGGAACAATATGGTATTCACCTGGAAGAGGTGGCCGAGGCCGAGCACGATGCCGGTTTGGGTAATGGTGGCCTGGGTCGCCTGGCGGCATGTTTTCTCGATAGTTGCGCCACCCTGCAGCTGCCAGTGATTGGTTATGGCATTCGCTATGAATATGGCATGTTCAGGCAGCATATCGAAAATGGTCATCAGGTAGAAGAGCCGGATCACTGGCTGCGTAACGGCAATCCATGGGAGCTGGAACGACCTGAATTTACCCAGCGCATACATTTTGGTGGTCGCACCGAGGTGTATCGTGATGCTAGTGGTAAGTCACTCTCACGCTGGGTCGATACCCAGGATGTGCTGGCTGTTCCTTATGATGTACCCGTGCCGGGTTACCGCAATGGCACCGTTAATACGCTGCGGCTGTGGAGTGCGGCAGCCACTGATGAATTTAATCTCGATGAGTTTAATGCCGGTGATTACACCGAGTCGGTTGCCAGCAAAAATGGCGCCGAGCATATCTCCATGGTGCTCTATCCCAATGATGCCAGTGAGAATGGTAAAGAGCTGCGCCTGAAGCAGCAGTATTTTCTCGCTGCAGCTACTACGCGTGATGTCTTTCGTCGTTGGATTCGTGATCATGGTTCGGATTTTAGTAACTTTGCCGAAAAGAATTGTTTCCAGCTTAATGACACACATCCGACCATTGCCATTGCTGAGTTGATGCGTCAATTGATGGATAATCAGGCTCTGAGTTGGGATGACGCCTGGGCGATTACTTCCACTACCATGGCCTATACCAACCACACCTTATTGCCCGAGGCGCTGGAGCGCTGGCCGGTGCGGATGTTTGAGCAGTTGTTGCCGCGTCTATTGGAAATTATTTATGAAATCAATGCTCGCTTCCTGGGTGTTGTGGCGCAGCATTGGCCCGGTGATACAGATCGTCTGGCGCGGATGTCGATTATCGAAGAGGGTGGTGAACCGCAGGTACGTATGGCCTATCTGGCTATTGTCGGCAGTTACTCTATCAATGGTGTGGCCGAACTGCATTCACAGTTGCTGCAAGAAGGTCTGTTTCGTGATTTTTATGAGTTATGGCCGCACAAATTTAACAATAAGACTAATGGTGTTACCCAACGTCGTTGGTTGGCCTGGTGTAATCCAGAGCAAAGTCAGTTGATCAGTGACACCATTGGTGATGACTGGGTTGTAGAGCTGGAGCACTTACAAAAACTTAAACCTCATGCTGAAAAAGCAGGGTTTCGTAAAAAGTGGAATAAAGTTAAACAAGCCAACAAACAACGTCTGGCCAATCTGGTTGAAGATGAGTGTGGTGTTGTCTTTAAGACTGAGGCGATGTTTGATGTGCAGGTCAAACGTATTCATGAATACAAACGTCAGTTACTGAATGTCCTGCACGTGATTCATCTCTACGATCGGATCAAACGCGGCGATACAGCTAACTGGACACCGCGTTGTGTCTTGATCGGTGGTAAGGCTGCGCCTGGTTATGCCATTGCAAAAGACATTATCAAGTTAGTCAATAATGTTGCCTTCATGGTTAATAATGATCCTGATGTTGGTGACCGGCTTAAGGTTGCCTTTTTGCCTAACTACCGTGTGACGGCCATGGAACTTATCAGCCCGGGAACGGATTTGTCTGAACAGATTTCTACTGCGGGTAAAGAGGCCTCCGGCACCGGCAACATGAAGTTCATGATGAATGGTGCGGTGACTATCGGTACGCTTGATGGCGCCAATATCGAGATTCGCGAAGAGGTTGGTGATGAAAACTTCTTCCTGTTTGGCTTGACGGCTGAGGAAGTGGAGCAGACACGCGGACACTACGACCCAAGTGCCATTATTGCTGCAGATGAAGATCTAAACCGGGTGATGAAGCTGCTTGGCTGTGGTCATTTCAATCAGTTCGAGCCAGGCCTGTTTGATAACATCATGAATTCAATTCGTAATCCGCATGACCCATGGTTGGTGGCGGCTGATTTTCGCGGATTTATTGATGCGCAGAAATCTGCAGCAGAAGCCTATCTGGATCAGGATAAGTGGGTGCGGATGAGTATCATGAATGCGGCTTGTAGTGGCAAGTTTTCAACCGATAGAACTATGAAAGAATACAATAGTGAAATCTGGAAATTAACGCCGCTTGTTATTGAGAAGTAAGTTTTGAAATGCCCCCTGCTGCAATAGCGGGGGGCATTGTTTTATGTCAGTTGGCTGAACTCCAGAGCAGTCTCTCTGAGGTCGAGCAAATTGTCTTCATCAAGTCCCAGCTCAGACAAAACATCGGCTTCGATGTTGTTGCAAACAGAATCCTGGAAATCTGTGTCTTCATTTTCCTCTGCGGCCTCGCGTGAGAGGTCAGCAAGCATCAGAATTCCTCCCTGTTGTGCAGAGGCAGTATCTGGAAAAGACTTAGGTCGGTAGTGTGGTGATACTGAATAGCCTCTGCCACATCATCAGGCAGGCCCCAGCAGCTAGCCAATTACAGCATGTTGAGTTCCGTAAGCCTGTTCTTCAAAGGCGTTTATATCACCACCCTGAATGGCATCCTTTTCCAGGGTTTCGTATGTAGCCTTGTATTTTTTTGCATTGATAGGGATGGCGGCATCATGAAACAGACCGACCATATAGGCCTTTTCCGGTACGACATTACTGACCTTTTGGGCCGTGGCCTCGCATAATTTGGCTACCAGGGTCGAAGTTTTGTCCTTGTTTTACTACCGGAATTTTCTTTCTAGCCCCTAGATCGATTTGCGCATACGCATTGTCAGGAAATCTATCGGAATCAGGTGTATTGCTGAGGTCTAATATTTTATGCTTGCCTAAACGGGGCGGTGATTTTGGTGCCTTTGCTGACGCTGAGGGGAAAAACAATGCCTTGGCCTAAGTTTTGTCTTGAATTTAAGCTTTGTTCAGAGGATAACAGTCCCAGCCTCACAAGGCTGCTTTAGGGGAAATAGCTTAAATTTTTTGCTTCCCCTTGAAACATGGTCAGAGAACCCCAATATACCAGCCCGAACCCTTTCTTAGAGAAGGGCCGGATTATTAATTTAGTGTTTCAATCAATAATTTATGTTTCTCAGGAGGAACGTACTTTGAATATTCGCCCTTTGCATGATCGCGTGGTGGTAAAACGCCTGGATAGCGATGATAAGAGTGCCGGTGGCATTGTGCTGCCTGGTTCTGCGCAGGAAAAACCCGTAATGGGTGAGATTGTCGCCGCAGGTGCGGGTCGTGTGCTGGATAACGGCGACAAGGCAGCTCTGGATGTTAAAACTGGCGATAAGGTTTTGTTCGGTAAATTTGCTGGCACTGAAGTTACAATCGACGGTGAAGATTACCTGGTCATGCGCGAAGACGATCTCTTCGCCGTAGTTGAATAAGAATTCTGAAATTTTTAGAGGATATAAATAATGGCTGCTAAGGAAATTCTATTTTCTTCTTCCGCGCGTCTCAAAATGCTGAATGGTGTAAACATTCTGGCTAACGCGGTTAAAGTTACTCTCGGCCCTAAAGGTCGTAACGTGGTTCTGGAACGCAGCTTTGGTGCACCAGCTGTAACCAAAGATGGTGTCTCTGTTGCCAAAGAGATCGAGCTGGAAGACAAGTTCGAAAACATGGGTGTGCAGATGGTTAAAGAAGTTGCATCCAAGACTGCTGATGTTGCTGGTGATGGTACAACTACTGCTACTGTATTGGCCCAGTCTATTCTTAATGAAGGTATGAAATCCGTTGCTGCGGGCATGAATCCGATGGATCTGAAACGCGGTATCGATAAGGCTGTTATCGCTGCGGTTGAAGAGCTGAAGAAGATGTCCAAGCCTTGTACTGATAGCAAGTCTATCAATCAGGTCGGCACCATCTCCGCCAACACCGATACTGTGATTGGTCAGATCATTGCCGATGCCATGGAAAAGGTTGGTAAAGAAGGTGTAATTACGGTTGAAGAAGGTTCAGGCCTGGAAGATGCGCTGGAAGTGGTTGAAGGCATGCAGTTTGACCGTGGTTATCTGTCACCTTATTTCGTCACCAATGCTGAAAAGATGGAAGCTGAACTAGAAGCTCCCTTCATCCTGATTTACGACAAAAAGATCTCTAATCTGCGTGATTTGCTGCCTATCCTTGAAGGCGTTGCCAAGTCTGGTAAACCACTACTGATTATTGCTGAAGATGTTGAGGGCGAAGCCCTGGCAACGCTGGTGGTCAACAACATGCGCGGCATACTGAAAGTGTCTGCAGTTAAGGCACCTG
>Ga0316192_10003016_pt1 | contig 12269 bp, 7 predicted proteins | sample MerIslwburrow_MG_FD_204931 | JGI IMG/M metagenome (GOLD analysis project Ga0316192, IMG submission 204931) | Coastal sediment microbial communities from Maine, United States - Merrow Island worm burrow | ecosystem: Environmental > Aquatic > Marine > Coastal > Sediment | place: USA: Maine...
CGCTGAGGCGCGATCTGCGCTATTCGGGTATCCTTGATGCGGAGCTCTTCGCGCAGCAGGGCACACGCTTCGTGGAGCCGATCGTTTTCCGCCGCGAGTCGCACCCGTGCATTGATACTATCGGCGGCCCGGGCACGCGCGTACACGATGGCGTAGTGGGCCAGCGCGATCGCATGGAGTACCGCCGACTTAACGCAGTCCTGCCAGCCCTTGGGAAGATGGATCCGCGGTGGCTGCGGATTGCTGAGCATCGTGGCCTCCGAAAATGAGTTCTGTAAGAATCCGACGTCTAAGGATACAATAAATACAATATATTCCGGGGTCTACGACTTGATTGGCGGGCACAAACATTCGCTGGACCAGGACACCGCAGCCCGCTGAATGTTGTGTGGGTTGAGAAATAGCGACCAGAAGCCGAGCAGCGTCCGGTCGATAGGAGTCAAATTGGGCGCACGTCGCCGAGACCGGTTAATGATCAGCAGTTGTTGTTTCATAAGAAGGCTGTCGGCGACGATCGCCCTGGCCCCGCCAGGTCCAAGGAGTTTGGCGAGTGTTGTCAAAAGATGGGCGAGTAACACCAGCAGGTCTTTCATGGCAGGGTAGGGTAGGGTAGAGAAGGTTGCCTTCAGGAACAAGATTGTCTAAGTGTCTGTATTCAGGAGATAATTAGCAATTCGCTAGGGACACGGTTTTCTTTTAAACGAAGCGTTTCTCATCATGATGGTACAGACTCGTAATTCGCCATACACAACCCATGAGCAACCTATGACACTCTCTTACCTGCAAACATGATGACAGCCAGGGAACTCGTTGCCGGTGTCACCGACCTTCTGTCCTTCTCGGCTGTGTATTTCCGTGTTAACGAACTGCTGCAGGATCCGCGATCGAGTGCGCAAGAGCTCGGTGAGGTCATCTCCCACGAGCCTGGCTTGGCAACCCGCTTACTGAAGATCGTCAACAGCGCCTATTACATATTTCCCGGCAAGATTGACACCCTGTCACGTGCCGTGACGATCGTCGGCGTCAGGGAACTCGAGGCTTTAGTGCTTGCCACGGTGGCAGTCGACGCCTTCAACAGGATTTCCACCGACCTGGTAGACATGTCTACCTTCTGGCATCACAGCGTGTACTGCGGGCTTGTTGCGCGGCTGCTCGCACGTCACTGCGGGGTGCTGCACACCGAGCGCCTGTTTGTCGCCGGACTATTGCACGATGTCGGCCAACTTGTCATCTATCACGAGATTCCTGAACTGGCATGCCAAGCATTAGCTGCTGCCGAACCGAGCGACGACGGCCTGTACCGGGCCGAGCAAAACCTGCTCGGCTTCACCCACGGGGACGTCGCGGCAGAGCTGTTTGAAATATGGGGATTGCCGGCCACAATCAAAGAGGCAGCGGCCTTCCACCATGAGCCCGGCCGGTCACAAGAGTTCCCCCTGGAAACGGCCCTGGTGCATCTCGCCAATTCCGTGGCCAATTCCGTGGAGTCGGGCCGCAACATTGTGGAATGCCACCCGACGCGCGATGCGCAGGCGTGGCAATTAACGGGCTTGTCGGAATACGATCTCGAGTGCGCCATGGCGGACGCCAATGAGCAGTTCCTAGATGTGGTTCGTATCGTTTCTCCCGACGAATTCCTGTTATGAACGTGGGCGGGGTGTGTGCCCGCGCGTATGAACCCAGCAATCATCAGGTTTTGATGCGCACCGGCCGTGACCGCTCTATGGCTGTACGCGGCGCGCCATAAGCCGTATTTAATGGCAACATCGGTCCTGCAAAATGTAGTGCCTTCGCATTGTTGTAGTGGGCGACATTCTGACGGCTAGCTGCGCTTCTTCCCCTGCGTAGCCTCAGGTGCGACGTCCGACGGAGGCAATTGACGTAACAGCCGCTGACATTGTCGAACACTCAACTCTACGTCAAAGCGCCTCTCAATATGGGCCGCGAGCAGTTCGCCATTCCACAGGGAGTCATCATAGCCAAACGCGCCGGGTGCCCGGCACAGGTCGCGTTCTAAGGCTCTGATCTGCTGCATGTTAAGCTTGGCCGGGCGTCCCCTCCGCTGGTCATTTTGCAGTCCTTGGATACCAGATTCCTGGTAGTACCGCACCCACCGCGCAATCGAGCTCGAATCATCACCGAACCAGCTGGAGACATCAACACAACTGTGTCCCCGGCTAACAAGCAGAACACAATGCAAGCGGTGCAGAAATCGCATTTCAGACGACTGTTTCAGTTGCTCCTTCAGCACATCCAGAAGTACCATGCTACTTTTTTTATCTCCCTCAGGCATGTGGCGTCGTCCTCTGATAAAAATCCTTGTTTCTCAATCCGCCCGTTCATCGATGGGTATGGTGAAATCCACGTTAATCTGCAATATTCTGAACGCGCCGGGTTGTGCTGTACCGCGTGGCGCGGTGATTGTAAATTAGGTATCGGTGGGCGATTGGTCGACGTACGGTCCAAGGGGCCGCAGCCGATCAGGGTCGAGCTTCTACGGACGCCCGGTTTTGCAGTCCTCTCGTAACCCTTCCATACCAAAGTCGTTGAAGTGTCGTGCCCAGCGCGCGACCGTGCTCGAGTCATCTCCGACCAAATGGGCGATCTCAATGGAACTGTAGCCCTCGCCCATCAGCAGCAGACAGTGGAGGCGATGCACAAAACAGGCTTCCGCTGACCGAGGGATTTCAGCCTTGAGGCTGCGGCACAGTGAATCCGTATCCAAGATCTGTAACTTTCGCATCTCTTCACCTCCCTTTGAATTACGGGTCCGGCGACGCCCATGCTTTGTGTACATCCGACTATAGGGTACTGTCAACTTAAAGGAAAGCGGCCCGGTTTTCTGCTTCTGAGAGTTCTTTCAGCGACCAACAATCAAGGGCTTACGGTCTAGCTAACTGGTCGAAATTTGTGCAGTTCGGCTTTAGCCCAACTTAGCGGATTCGGCGATGCGATGTCGCCAAGTCATTGATTGATATGAGTGCACCCCAAGAGGTCTGCACTACAACACGGTGGTGGTTTCGGCCTGGGCGGCTGTGATCTTCGGCGGTATCTGCGCCGGTAATTCGAGTCGTAGCCGCTGCAGCAGCAGCTTGAGTTCGGGCTCCGGCTCGGTATGGCGCGTTAACGTAATGGTTCGACCGTCTGTGGTCGGGATTTCGACGTCGATCATCTGCATGGCGGCGAGCTTTTCGAGCACGCTACGCGGCGTCAGCCAGGGCGCATGCGGTCGCAGTTGCTGGGCGAGCGTCACGTGCAGGCAGTAGGACAGGAAGGCGATGAAGATGTGCGCTTCAATCCGCGATTCTTCCTGGTGGTAGATCGGCCGGATCGAAAGATCGCCTTTGAGATTCTTGAACGTTTCTTCGACCTGCGTGAGCTGGATGTAGTAACGCCACAGCTCGGTGGGGTCGCTGCCGGTGAGATTGGTGTGCAGCAGATATCGGCCTTCGCGACGCCGAACCTGCTTGAGCTTGTCGCGGTTGAGACGGTAGGTGAAGTGCGGGTTTTGATCGTGCACATGGAGCTCAACCAGCCGCAAACCGGAGGGATACTGGCTGCGCGCGGCACCAAGCTTCACAGCTCTTTGTGCGTGAGCGTCATGCCGGAGAGCTGTTTCAGGCACCCCCACAAACGCTTGAGCTGGCGCTTGCGCATCGCACGTTCCTTGGCGACGCGATCCGCGCTCTGGGCGAAAACGTACAGCTCGCCGTCCTGCGGCAAGAGCTTGACCTGCACGCCGGGCCGAGCCACCTGCCAGGGTTTGCGCAGCAAGTCTTCGGGCGTCACCACCAACGCAATGACCACTTGCACGCAATCGCTTCTGCGATCACGCGAGTAACCGTACTTGCGTTTATCTTCGTCGGCAAACGGCGGATTGGCTTCGAAGTGCGTGCTCGTCAGGTCGTAAAGCAGCACGTCGAATTCGACGTTGAACAGATCGCGCCAGCGTTGCACCAGGTGATCGAAGACCGCGGTCTTGTGTTCCACAAGGCGATCGTGACAAGCGTACAGCTTGTGGATGTCGGCCAAGCCGTCGGCGGCGCCGAGCAGATCACGCAACGCACTGTGCTCGAACCAGTGCTGGTGCAAGCGCCATTCGCTGCCTGTCGACAGCAGCCGATACGCCACTAGCACGAACAGCACCTGATCCCAGCGTGTGCCCTTGCGGCTCTTGGGCAGACGCCTGCACCAGAAGCGATCCAGCTCCAAGGTCTCCGACAGCTTAAGCGCGAGCCAGCACGAGCCGCATACCCGCGGGCGACACAGGCGCAGCTGTGACAGACACAATCGCACGACCGACTCGTCCACCACGCCTGCGTCGATCCGATCTTCGGGAAACAGCGACAGCGAACGCGATTGCTCGGTGCGCTGATCAAACACCTCGATCGACTTACGCCACGCCCGTTCCTGCGAGGAATTGTTCTCGCCCAAATACAGCAGGTGCCGCTGCAACACGCGACCACCGGGCAGGCGCCGATTCTCGACGATGCTCCAGTACCGATGCACCTTGCCATCTTTCCGCCGTGTGGTCGCGCGCAGAAACATGGTCACCCATTATCCGCACGTGCGCACCAAAGAAAACAAGCAAAGTCTTCACTACAGCGGCTTTTCGCCGCTTACCCACAGACCACCCTCTGATTTCCAAGCAGATATTTTTGCAACATCCTCCAAATCAAGGGCGAATCCGCTAAGTTGGGTTAGTTGACAGTACCATCAATATGCCTGGTAATTAATTCGTCCCAGCCAAGGCCATTCGCTGGATAATCAATAAATCGCCTGCTGTTATCTGGCCATCCGGGTCCGGGACACCAGCCGCCAGCGGGGCTACGTCGATGATTTGCATTTCAGCAGGTGATACCGGGGTGCCCTCCAGTAAAATTCGCGTGACGATGAGCACATCCGCCACGTTAACCTTTCCATCAAAGTTGATATCACCATAAATCCCCGAGGACGCCGGACCGACCCCGGTACTCGCCACCGCTGTCCCCGGAGATTCCCCCGTCTGTGCCACCGGCGTCACTTCAAAGCTGATCTCCGCACCCAGATCGTCAATCGTCAGCACATAGCTGGTAGTCGTCGCCCCGGCGATCTCCGCCCCGTTGCGCAACCAGCGGTAGGTCGAGGCGCCTTCCAGGTCACCCTCTGCATCACTGTAGCTGTAGCTGCCCGTCAGCGTCTGTCCCAGTTCCGCGACACCGTCAATACTCAGCGCAGTTGCCATCGGCGTGGGGACGGGATCAAAGACGACATCGACCCAGTAGTTTGAGGATAGATAATCATCGGTTGGAAAACTGCTTGTCGCACCATAGGCATACACACCGTTGGGGCCCGACGCACCATTCTGCAGCGCACGCAACGGCGGACTGTCTACCCCGGCAGTGGCAAAGTAGTTTACATCGCTGCTGTAGTGCCCCACGGGGGTGTAGTACGAGACCACATAGACGGTATTTGCGCTGATAGCTACCGGGGTAGCGAAATCTGCCTGCTGCCAGCCGGATGCGGTTTCGTTGACAAAGGCAGTCGAGGCCAGTAACTCGCCACTCTCGGACCATAGATTGCCGACATGCGCCCCGGTATTGGCAGTTGCCTTATAGAACCTGACCCCGCTAACAGTCCCGTCAAAATCAGCCGTGAACTTGACTCCCAGTTCCCCGGGGCTTGCATCTCCATCATCTATTGTTCCCGGCAGCGTTGTAGCAGGCCAGATGCTGCAACTGCTGGTGCACACGACGGCGACGCCGAGGCTGACCGTGACACCAACGCCCGGTGTTTCCAGATTGCCACTGTCATCCACGGCCCGACTCGTGATTGTTACCGAACCTGAGCCATTGGCAGTCCACTGATAGCTCCAGGTGTCGCGTCCGGTTGCCGGATGCCAGGTTGTTCCGCCGTCAATTGAGACTTCCACGCCACCGACAACACCCCCGCCCGTGTCACTGGCTGTGCCACTGATCGTCACCAGGCTGCCCACCGGCAGCACTGTGCCAGGTGGGGGCGTATCGATGACCGATACAGGCGTGGAAACATCACTGGTTATCGCGCCCAGAACCAGACCGGGTTGCAGACTCATGGGTTGCACACCCATATCGGCTAACAGATTGACGGTGGCCTGCTGCAGCCGTCCATCGGGTGTCTGACTGCCGCGGTCATGGTTACCGTCCAGCCCCCACGAATACTGGACCGTCCCTGCGCCGAACACGAGGGCACCGCTGACATGCCGGTACAGGGTCATATGATGGGTTGCAGGGCCGAACCCATAAGTGCTCCCGTAATCCAGAAGGATCTGCGCATTGTCAATCGTGGTATTAGACAAACGGATCAGTCCCGGCGGCCGGCGGCCATTGTCCAGATCTTCATCTGATTCATAACCCAGGGTACCGTTCGTGACGGCGGAAGTTGTACCCGGAGCAAGGGTCGCGATATCCGTATTGCGCCAGAAGCGCAGCTTGCCTTCAGCCTCGGGCACCACGATTGCCGTATCCAAAGCTGCGGAGTTAACGTGGAAGATGGTACCGGTCAGTGCATTTTCGGGGCGGTTACCATCAGCGGGCGGGCTGAAACGCGGATCACGCCAGGTACCTGTCCAGACGGGTGGGTCCTCGGGATCGATGACGGCATTCGCATGCGTCTCCTTGTAACACACCAGGGTCCGGTAGGGTGCCCCCGAGCCGTCAATGCTGTTTTGCCAGCGGGTCTTCCAAAAGATTTCATTGCCGCTGAAGAAGGCCAGATGCACACCCGCATCACGGGCAGCTGCAACGTTACTTCGCTGCACAGCGGACCAGTATTCATCGTGGCCGACAGACAGGAATGCCTTGTGGTTGAGTATCAGCGCACCACGCCGGTCGCTGTCAACGCCGGTAAAGTAGCTGATGTCATAGCCGTTGGCCTCCAGCCAGCGGACCATCGGGTACTCGGCGTTGAAGACCCAGTCCTGACCGCCAGCGACCACACGGGTCCTGAATGGCCGATTGTAGCTTACCTTGTAGGCACGCCCCGCCGGGGCCCCGACATAAAGACTGTTTCCCCCGTAGTCATTGTAGGCTTGCCAGGTTGTATCCGACGCCTGGAACAACAACTCAGACGAGCTGCTGTCATCCCTCACAATGAAGAATATGTGGGAAGCCCCGTTGGTATCGGCACGCACCGCCCTGGCGAAATAGATACCGGAAGTGGCATCGGCAGGGACAGCCCAGGAGGCCGATACAACCCAGTTACCGCAATCAATCAACCCTGTAGCCGGGTCATTAAGGCAAGCAGGCTGGTTTTGCGGTAGCGTCACGGAAGGAAGCACGGTTGCAACCTTACGGGCCCCCAGTCCCTGATAATATCCCATGCGATAGATATCGAGAGAGTACCCACCGGCATCCGTATCGATCTTGAAATCAACGGCCTCTCCCCTGTTTATGCTGATCTCTGTCGCAAAGCCCTGGATGCTTGTATCACCCTCGCCCGAAATATCCCATTCAGATGCTGGGCTTCCGGACAGGCAGTTCTCTGCCACGATCGGGTTCGCTGGCGAACTGCAGCCCCCGCTACTTGCCGCCGTGGTGAACGACCAGGTGTAATCGCTGACAAGCGTTGTGCCATTGGTATCGGCGACAGTCGTCGTCAGGGTTGCAGTATAGGTTGTGGACAGCGACAAGGGACCAGCCGGTATCAGGGTCGCTGTCTTGCCACTCGTGCTGAGTGTCGCCGGGACCAGGGCATCACCCGCATCTGTCAGAAAGAAACTTGATGCGCTTATCGTTGCCGCATCCAGATCATTGCTGAAAGTGGCAGATACCGTCGGCGGGGAACCCTCCGTGCCTGGTAGCACGCCTGTCGCCAGGTCAGCGGGCGTGGTCGAGACCACATTCAGCGGGGGGGGGGCGGCACTGGTTGTGAACACCACATCCACCCAGTAATTGCTTGCCTGATAACTGGCAGTCGGGAAGGCGGAACTGGCACTGTAGGTGTAGACCCCGTTGTTACCACTCTCGCCATCCTGCAACAGATAAACCGGCCAGTTGTCTACACCGGAATTGGCGAAGTAGCCGTTATCAAACGCATAACGGCCATTGGGGGCAAAGTACGATGCAATGTAGACGGTACCGGCAGTCACCGCGACCGGGGTCGGAAAATCCACCTGCTGCCAGCCGCTGGCGGTTTCATTGCTAAAGACCGCGCTGCCAAGCAACTGGCCTGTGGAACTCCACAGGTTGCCAATATGGGTGCCGGTATTCAGACTGCCCTTGTAGAAACGCACACCGGTAACGTAGCCATCCATGGCGGTGCGGAATTTGACTCCCAGTTCCACGGCGCTGGAGTCCGTTGAGGACGCTACCGAAGGCGTCGTGGCATCGTCCCACGCGGTACACGGACACGTCGGCCCGATGCCGGTTGTGAAGGACCAGGTGGCGTCACCGGCCAACGGATTACCATTCAGGTCCTCCACGCGGGGGAGGATCTCCCCACCTTCAAGGGTTACAGTGTAGGTGGTCGCGGGCGCCAGTGAAGCCAGCGGATTGAGTGTGGCGGTATTGGTGCCGGCATCATAGCTGACCGTCGCCGGCACCAGTGCATTGCTGGCATCCCGCAACGAGAAGGTTGCGGTGTTGATGGTTGCCGGGTCCATGGCTTCACTGAAGCTTGCTGTGATATTCCCTGTGATGTTGACGTCAATTGCACTGTCTGTGGGAGACGTTGCCGTGACGCTTGGCGCTACCGTGTCCACCTCATAGGTGGACACGTATGTCCCGGGGAGCGCGGAAAAACGGGCATAGGCAATGCCCTTGACGGCATCGACCGTAAACGGGATGGCAGCGCCATTATGCGTGATATTGGCGATCGTGCCCGCCGTTGAAACCAGCGGCAATAGCCCCTGCAGGCCATTTGCGCCGGCGCCTGATGCCACAGTAAAACCGAGGCTGCTGCCATCCCAGGAGAGTGCTGCAAAGGACGCGCTGTTGCGCCCGTCAAGCCACTCCAGCATCTGTCGGCTCGACACGATCGGCACACTCCGGGCGAGAGCCGAGCTGACAACGGCGTCCGATTCCGGTATCTGGGCCGCATCCGTGTGGGCATTTATGGTAAAGGCACCGTAATAGCCTTCCGGCCCCAGCGCCCGGTCCAGCAAGGTGTCGATGGTAAACGGATATGACTGTCCCGACTCATCGGTCATCTGGGTCACGGCCTGATAGACGTCGATCAGGGTACCGTCGAGATCCGTAAACCGCATCGGCATACCAGACCCCGTAAACAGGCCCGGCACATTCGCGACCCAGGCTGGCGGCCAGTAATAATAATTGGTATCGAGGCGCATGCCATGATTCAGTTCTACCTTGGCACCCGTTGCCCAGTCACTCCAGGCAATGCAATGGTGGCGTTGGGTATATAACAGGGGAATGCTTGGGTATCTGGCACTAAATTGGCTGATCTGGTCGGTGTAGAAGGTTTCAAGCTGAGCCGGTGTGTAATCTGCGCAATTGGTGTTGACGTGCAGTCCGACCTCGAAGCCCTGTGCGGCATAGGCTGCGGCCTGCGCGTCGCTCAAGGGGGTATCCCAGTACATATACGAGGTGCCGCGCACGCACTCCCAGTCGGTCACCGAACAGCCGGGCGGACTGGCAGCAATGAACTGGTCAAAGCGGCCGGCAGTGCCGTTGTTCCTGTGGTCATCGCCGGTCATGATGACGACCGCTTTCTCGCCGCGCGGGAAGTACCAGAACCGCGGCAGCGGTTTTTTATCAAGATTCATTTGAATGACAAGATTTGCCAGCAGCCGCTGTTGCTCGTCTGCCTGGGGAATGGCCACCTTGTCGAGATCCACCCAGTCCGGCTGTGGATCAGCCGCCGCCGCGCCGTAAAACATATCGTCCGGGCGCATCGGAGAGACCCCGTCCCGTTCCTGCCCGGCCCAGGCGGGATTGCCCTGCCGCGTGTAAACGACAGATGTCGCGAGGTCATAGACAAAGGCCGCCGCCTGACCACCGTTTGACCCAACAGCATGTAGTGTGATGGCCGGGTTGGAGGCTGGTGTGGTCGCGGTGCTGTAAAGTCCCGCCAGTTCAGTGGCACCATTCAGCGTATAGCGGTCAGCCGTGCCGTGAAACTGTATGGTTTGGCCAACAATGCCTGTGCCGGGAGGCTGCGAGGTATCAACCAGCAGATACCCTTCCGAGAGTGTCGTGCCGGTAGCGGCAAGCCCGAGCAGGCTTGCCAGTTGCGCATCAGGCCGCATTGCAATCAGGTTGCCACCGGCTGTCACCCAGTCAGTAAAGATTGTGACCTGGCTTGCCAAGAGTGGCGTCTCGTCGAGGATAACCACATCATAAGCAGCCAGGACCGCTGGTGTCACTGTCGTTATGTCAACTACCGCGAAGGCATTGAAACCCTCGTTGCGCAGAATTTCCGCATAGAAATTGCCAAAGGGGGATGTTGAAGACTTGATGACGAGAATGGGCCCGCCAGGACCGACATCGGGAACAGGCAGGGGTTCTGCAATGGCGTTTAAGCTGCTAAATAAGACCGAGAACAGCAGCAGCATAGATGCAAATTTAAGCATTCTGCCGTATTTGTTATTCATAGTTATTCGGTACGCCTCTGACTATGGATGCCAATCCCTGTGGACTTGGTGACTATCCATGCACCTGCGTTTTATTGCTTCTTCACCGACACTGGCAATGAAAGTTCCGTCTGGACTCGCAGCGACTGTCCGGACACGGTGTTCATGGCCGCGCAGCCGCCGGAGAGCTCCTCGCCGACTGTGACATGCCACAAACGCAGCTCAGAATCTCTACCGGTACTGATTAAAAATTACAATGCTTGAAACTTCCAACCAGTCGATTAGATGAATATCCATGCATGCAGGGCAAGGCAAGCAGGGAATCACTCAGGATGAACCGCTTGAATGCGATGCATGGGTAAAACTTCTCTGTTATTGTGCCTGTAAATATAACTACTTCAGGGCATCTTCTTTGCCCGCGACAGGGCTCGCTCCCGTCACTCTTATTCTTCAATCAGTCTCGAGCACATGATCCATACATGAACCTGCCCGAGCATATCTGTGTCGTTACATCAAATACTATAGCTCAGGGTCGCCACCTGATTCAGTGACGATCCTTACACCAGATTAGACTGTAACGCAGTGATCAGGCTGTCTTCTTGCGTTTCGCGATTCCCGCAAGGCCCGCAAGGCCCGTGGCAAACAGATACAAGGCTGCAGGGATGGGGACGCTTTGGATCTGCAACCCGGCGATGGCGGAATTCGGTGGATCGAAATCTGTGGTTCCGTCCCACGGAGTAACCACAATCACCAATTGCCCGCTGTTGTCCGACATGGCTGAATCAAGCGCGGCGTATTCGACACCTTGCGTCCAGTTCGGAAAGTTGTTGTTACCGGAGCTGGCCGCAATCGGATCAGTGCTTGCTGAGAGAGACTGCCCGTTGATGGAATACGTCTGCGCGTAAAACGCGTTGTACAAGACAATATTGTAAGATGCATTTGCAGTGAGGCCGCTGAGCGTGACCGTCCGTGATAATAGTGGATCATTCCCAAACAGGCGATCTGCAAGTAACGTATTGGTGCGGGGGTTAGTAGCTGCTCCCAGGTTGCTGAAACTTGCATCAAACGTCGTCGCGACATTAACGCCACTCCCGGTTGTACCATCGGAGAGGGTCAGGTTTGACGCGCCGCCAAAATCCACGGCATTCCAGGATGTATCCGCACTGCTGCCGAGGATTCCCTGGCCGTTATACCCTGTGGATCCAGAGGGTTGGAAATCAATGTTGACGAGTATCGCATTCGCGGTGCTTGAGGCCATAAGCAGTAGGCAGGCAAAAAAGCAATTCTTCATAAGTTTGGGTCTCCGTAAGTTCAATTGTTGTTTATTGAGTCTTGCCTTCTTATCCCCTTCTTATGGGTTGTTCAACAACTCATCCGGGTGCGTCGCTCTTACTAATCTCTGGAATAATTTTCAGTCTAGAGACTCCAGAAATAGTCATGCAATTTTCGTGCATAAAATTTAAATAATAGTAAAAACAGCAGGAAGACGATTTGTTGGCGACATAATTGGTCGTATTTACGTAAGAAATCCCGACAATATTCTTGATTACCTTACAATCAGCTTACAGATTGTGCATGGGCTCCGATAGGCGTGCTGGGGAGATGGTGGGATTTCTGTGCCTGTGCATGGCGAATTGGTAATCAAGCCGCTGCGGGGAGCTAATAGAGTCCTCGTAGGCTTTGGTTCATCGATTAACAGCGGCAGTAGAAGAAATCGACT
>Ga0316192_10003021_pt1 | contig 12257 bp, 9 predicted proteins | sample MerIslwburrow_MG_FD_204931 | JGI IMG/M metagenome (GOLD analysis project Ga0316192, IMG submission 204931) | Coastal sediment microbial communities from Maine, United States - Merrow Island worm burrow | ecosystem: Environmental > Aquatic > Marine > Coastal > Sediment | place: USA: Maine...
TTCCCGAACCTGGCCCGGCTCGAACGGCTCGATCATGCCGTGGTCCTGCGCCATGCGGCGTATCCAGTGATCCGCCCGAATACTCATGCGCTTCCCTCAACGACGATCGTCCCGAACTTCGAACTGTGGTCCCTGCGCTCCGCCGCCTGGGCGGCGCCGATTTTCCAGGCGGTCTCGCGATAGGCACGCGCTGCGGCCGAATCGGGCTCGGCAATCATCGTGGGCGTGCCGGAATCCGTCTGTTCGCGCACTCGGGAACTAAGCGGCAGTTGCCCGAGAATCCGGACATCGAAATCGTGGCTTATTTTCTCGGCGCCGCCTTCGCCAAAAATGGCTTCCTCGTGCCCGCATTTCGAACAAACGTGGGTACTCATGTTCTCAACCACGCCGAGCACGGAAATCGACACCTTGCGAAACATCGCGAGGCCTTTGCGCGCGTCAATGGTCGCGATATTCTGCGGTGTTGTTACGATAACGACACCCGAAACCGGAACCTGCTGAGCCAGCGTCAGCTGTATGTCGCCGGTACCTGGCGGCATGTCGACGATCAGGTAGTCGAGGTCCTCCCACTGCGTCTGGTGAGTTAGCTGGCTCAACGCCGATGTCACCATCGGCCCGCGCCACACCATCGGCTGGTCGGGGTCAACTAATGCGCCGATCGACATGACCTGCAAACCGTGCGCGCGCAGCGGCAGCATGGTCTTGCCGTCCTCGCTGACAGGCTGCTCGCCAACGATTCCCATCATATGTGGCTGACTGGGTCCGTAGATATCGGCGTCCAGGATACCCACCGCTGCACCTTCTGCTGACAATGCGAGCGCAATATTCGCAGATACCGTGGACTTGCCAACACCACCTTTGCCCGATGCCACGGCAATGATGTTCTTCACCGCCTTGATGGGCTTCACGTTACCCTGCACCGCATGCCGGATTATCCGCGTTTCAAGCTCGATTTCGATGCTTGCCGCACCCGTTTCCGCGCCCAGGGCCTCGGCAAGCTGCTCCCGGATCGACGCATGCACGCTCTTACAGGGGAAACCGAGCTCTATGCTCGCTTTTACGACCCCGCCGGAAAGGCTGGCGGCGCGGACTCGCCCTACGTCGCCCAATTTCTGTCCGACCACCGATAACTCGATGGAATTTAGGAACTTGCTCACATCTGAATCTGTTGACACCGTCACACTTCGCACGCCTGCATTAGGTAAAATTCGGGGATCGATATTCCGGTCAGCGCCGGGATTTCGGTGGGACATTGTAACGGGGTTGAGCCAAGAACCAAGCGTTTTTGGTCAACGCCCGAGAATTCGTCACTATTTGCTGAAGGCCAGCACTGACGGGCAATGTACGTAGTTCGATGTGGCATAATGCCGCGTCGGTCGGACGGCGACCTGGAAGCCGCGGATACTTTTTGAGGCAGCGGTCGCCCCATAACTGCTTGGGTAAGAGCACAAACGAATTGGCGTTACATAAGAAATCAGCGAAGATTTTGTTGATCGCAGGGATAGCGCAGGCGAGACCCGTCTGCTCCCGGCCGGTTCGCGTTGGCGATCAAGGCGACACCGCGCTATGAGCTTCCTTGCCTCATTTCGGTCCGACCAACTTCTCGCGCAGCTCGTGGCACAGGAAGAGACCTCGTCACCCGCGGCGAAAAAGATCATTGCGAAGTTAAAGACGGCCGGTAACCGTGCCGTGCCAAAGATCATTGACGCGCTTGCGATGACCGACAAGACGCACACCATGGTGCTGGTCGATATCCTCGGTGAACTCGTCAACGACAAGAACCTCGACATGTACCGGGAGGGACTCGCCGACGGCAACGAACGCGTCGTCTCCGGCACGGCATGGGCGCTCTCAAGCAGTACCGTCTATAACCCGAACGCCCTGCTCGACTTTTTCGACGACGATGAAGTCTCCAAGGCAGCCCTCATCGATGTCCTGCGTGTGCACAAGCAGGACCTGAGCGTGCACGACTTGCTGCGCAGGGCCTACGAGTGTGACTCGAAGGAAAAGGCAGCGATATTCAAGATCATCGAGGAAATCATCAAGCCGGAGATGGTGCCCGACCTGATCGCACGTATGGGTGGCAAGGATCCGGTCATCAAGATGCACCTGATGAACCTCCTGGCCAAATTCGATAAACCCGAAATCACCAATGCGCTCGAAATGCAGCTTAAGGATCCGAACAAGATGGTCCGCAGCACCGCACTTTCCGCGTTGGGTACACGTGGTGGCAAGATCAACATCGATAAAATCGCGGCGGTCCTGACCGACCCGGATCTGGACGTGCAAAACAAGGCGGTCGATGTACTGATAAAAGCCAATCATCCGGACACGGTCAAATACCTGGTTAACGCTCTCAAGGACGAGTCTGAATACGCGAGGCGCGCCGCGGTCGAAGTCCTCAATGAGATAGGCGATGTCAATTCGGTAAAGGACCTGCTGGCCGCCATCAAAGACGACGACTGGTGGGTACGTTCTCGAGCCGGCGACGCCCTGGCCGAAATCGGTGGTCCCAAGGTTGTCGATTCGGTCGTCGCGTTGATCAATGACAAAGACGAAGACATTCGCCGCACCGCTGTTGAAATATTGAACGCGACGAAAGATTCGCGCGCGGTCGACCACCTGATCAAGGCAACCGACGACTCGGATTGGTGGGTGCGCGAGCGCGCCGTCGACGCGCTTTCAAAAATCGGCGACAGCAAAGCGCTGCCAAAGCTTGAGCAGATGCTCGGCAAAGACAGTAAAACCGATACCGTTGTAATTCGCGCGCTGGGCAAACTCGGCAATCACACGCACCTCAGCAAGATCATGCCGTTGTTGCAGCGTCCCGAACGTGAAATTCAGGTGGAAGCAATTAAGGCATTAACACAACTGACCAACGTCACACACGCAGATTCAATTCGCAACTTGTTGAAAAAAATCCAGCAGTCGCCCGACGCAACCATAATCAATGTCGCGACCAAAGCATTGAAAGACCTGGACGCACGCTACTCGGAAACGGTCCTCGAAGAAAATGTCCGGGCCGAAAAGATTGCTGCCCACACAAAAACGCTGTTGCTCGAAAATGATGAACTCGACAAGCTACTCAGCGCCCAGGCGGCACAAATCGCGGAGGCTGCGAAACCGGATGACGCAGCAGAAGCGCCCGTCGCTATGGGAGAACAAATCCTCGATATTTCAAAGCTCACCCCTGGCGATGTCGTCGATGGCCGTTACAAGTACATCGAGAAAATCGGTAAGGGCGCTTTCGGTACGGTGCTGCTCATGGAAGACGAAGTGGTCGATGAGCAGTTGATTCTGAAGTTCTTGAATCCTAACGTTTCCTCTGATGAGGAAATGATGAAGCGTTTCGTGCATGAGCTGCGCTATTCTCGCAAGATCACGCACCGCAACATCATTCGTATTTATGACTTCCTCAAACTGCAGGGCTGTTACGCGATATCGATGGAGTACTTTCCCTCGCACACCTTGTCTGGCGAGATACCCGACAACAAACCGATGGATATCGAGAAACTACTGCGCTTTTCGCGGGACATCGCAGCAGGCATGGCGGTGGCGCATCTGGCGGGCGTCATTCATCGCGATCTCAAGCCGGCCAACATACTCGTCAACGAGGACGGCTTGCTCAAGATCGTGGATTTCGGTGTGGCCGCGGCTGCCAGCAGTGGCGACACGCAATTGACCAAAACCGGCTATGTTATCGGTTCACCGAAATACATGGCGCCCGAACAGATTCTCGGCAAGAAGGTGGACGTGACAGCCGACGTCTATAGTGTTGGCGTCATCATGTACGAGATGGCGACCGGCATACCGCCATACAGTCGCGGCGACCATATGTCAGTGATGTACCAGCATGTACAGGGTAAAGCGAAACACTGCCAGGAAGTTAACCCGGAAATCAGCGACGAACTCGCGGATTTGATCGTCAAAGCAATGTCCGTCGACAAGTCGAAGCGCTTCCAGTCGATGGAAGAGCTAACTGATGCGCTAGACGCAATTACCCTCTGAGGCCGGCTATGGCACGTATCGACGCATTCCTGAAACTCGGATTGGCACAAGGCTGCTCTGATGTGCATCTCGCGGTCGGCGTACCGCCGATGTTGCGAATGAATGGCGACCTTATGCCGATCAAGTTCCGGCAGCTGTCGGATACAGAGCTTGAGACCTACATTACCGAAGTCTTGACAACCAAACAGAAAGAACGCCTTGCAGAGGGACACGATCTCGATTTCTCTTACGTTGGTGAAGAAAGTGGGCGATTCCGTGTCAACGTTTTTCGTAAGGAAACCGGTATTGGCGCGGTCTTCCGACATATCCCCGGCGCCGTCCCAAAACTCGACGATCTGAATGTCCCTCAAATTCTAAAGAAATTCTGCGACTATCATCAGGGCATGGTGCTCGTGACGGGATCGACCGGTACCGGCAAGTCAACCACGCTGGCCGCGATGATCGATCACCTCAATGAAACACGGAACCTGAATATCATCAGCCTCGAGGACCCGATCGAGTTCGTACATCCCAGCAAGAATTGCCAGGTAATCCAACGTGAGGTTGGCACGCATGTCAGGAGCTTTGCCGATGGCGTGCGGTCCGCGATGCGCGAAGATCCTGACGTAATCCTGGTTGGCGAGTTGCGCGATGCCGAGACGATCTCCATGGCAATGACGGCCGCCGAGACCGGCCACCTTGTTCTCGGCACGCTGCACACGACAGGCGCGGTAAAAACCATTGACCGAATTATCGACGCGCTTCCCGGCGAACTGCGCGAGCAGACCAAAGGCTTCCTGTCGATGAGCCTCAAGGCTGTGGTCACACAGGTATTGGTCAAGACGCCGGACGGCCGTGGCCGACGTGCCGTTCTCGAGATCCTGGTCAACAACCGGGCGATTTCGAAGTTGATCTCGACCGACCAGACGCACCAGATACCCTCGCAGTTGCAGACCGGAAAAAATGCCGGCATGCAGATTTTGGATCAGGCATTGCTCGAAGCGATTCAGGCGAAGAAAATCGATCCTGATGATGCAATTCGCTACGCGAACGACAAAAAGAAGTTCCAGCGCTTCGTTACCGATACCGACATGGTGCAAGCGCTGAACATCAGCGAAAGTTAGGATAAGTCATGGCGCAAATCGACAATTACCTCGAACAGGCTTTGAAGCAAAATGCGTCGGATTTGCATTTCGTTTCCGGCGACCCTGTCCGCGCCCGCATACACGGCAACCTCGGTGTGCTCGTGGAAGAGTCGCTAACGACTGATATGACCGAGCAGTTCATCTTCGAGATCATGGACGGCATAACGAAGCGAACGTTTGATGCCGAGGACGCGGCCGACTTCGCCTACGAAATACCGGATGTCTCACGCTTTCGCGTGAACGCCTTTCGCCACCTGAACGGAATTGGTGCGATATTCAGAGCGATCCCGTCGACCGCACTGACACTGGTCGACCTGAACATGCCCAAAGCCATTCACGACCTCTGCAAACACACGCAGGGCATGATATTGGTGACCGGCAAAACCGGCTCCGGCAAGTCCACGACGCTTGCGGCCATGATCGATGCAATGAACAGGCGCCTGAAGGGCCACATCCTGACGATCGAAGATCCGATCGAGTTTGTTCACAAGGCGCAGGGTTGCCTGATCAGCCAGCGCGAGGTCGGCGTGCACAGCCCAAGCTTCGCGGAAGCCCTGCATTCCGCGATGCGTGAAGACCCGGATGTAATCCTGGTTGGTGAAATGCGCGACCTCGAGACGATCAGCATTGCCGTGACGGCGGCAGAAATGGGTATCCTCGTAATGGGTACACTGCACACAAACGGTGCCGCGCAGACCGTCGACCGCATCATCAACTCATTTCCCGCAGACAAGCAAAGTCACATACGCACGATGATTTCCACGTCGTTACGGGGTGTCGTGTCCCAACAGCTGCTCCCAACGTGCCACCAACCCGGTCGCGCAGCAGCGCTGGAAATCATGATCAACACACCGGCAGTATCGAACCTGATACGGCAGGGCAAACTCGATCAACTCGAGACGGCTATTCAGAGTGGCGGCAATATCGGTATGAAATCCATGGACGGCGCTCTTATGGATCTCGTCAACAAAGGCTGGGTCTCGGGTCTGGAGGCCTACCAGCAGGCCAATAACAAGGCAAAGTTCGAGAGCTTGAAAGACATCGAGTAGGGTTGGCCAAAGCCGTTATTGCCACTACAGTTCCTACTGACACGTGGCATAATCGCGCCCATTGCCAACCCGAAGCCACCAGCGATGTCCCAGAAGAGAAAAATTCTCGTAACGAGCGCCCTGCCCTACGTCAATGGTTCACCCCATATGGGCCATCTCGTCGAGTATCTGCAGACCGACATCTGGGTGCGTTTTCAGAAACTTCGCGGGCACGACTGCATCTACGTCTGCGCCTCCGATGCCCACGGCACGCCGATTATGCTGAAGGCGCGCGAAATGGGTATCACTCCGGAGGCGCTCACAGAGGGATATACAGCGGAATTCGTCAACGACTTTCGCGATTTCGGCATTGAATTCGACAACTATTACACGACGCATTCGCCGGAAAACGAAGCACTCGTCAGCGAGATATTCACGGTCCTGTATGACAAGGGTGATATCTATACGCGCACGATAGAACAGGCCTACGATGAGAAGGAAGGCATGTTCCTGCCGGACCGGTTTGTCCGCGGCACCTGCCCGTTCTGCAAGACGGAAGATCAGTATGGCGACGCCTGCGAGAATTGCAGCAAGACCTATACGCCGGCCGATCTGATTGATCCGGTTTCAGTCATCTCGGGCACGGCCCCGGTCAGGCGCGAATCCGAACATTACTTTTTCAAGCTGAGCGAATATGGCGATCGCCTGCGCCGTTGGATGAGCGATGCGACGCTGGACAAGAACGTCATTGCAAAACTCGACGAGTGGTTTGAGGCAGGCCTGCAGGACTGGGATATTTCCCGTGATGCACCCTACTTCGGTTTTCGCATACCGGGCACCGACGACAAGTACTTTTACGTTTGGCTGGACGCGCCCGTCGGTTACATGGCGAGTTTCATGAACCTGTGCGAACGCCGCGACGATCTTGATTTCGATTCCTACTGGCGACCGGACAGCGACGCGGAGGTCTATCATTTCATAGGCAAGGACATCATGTATTTCCATACTTTGTTCTGGCCAGCCGTACTCGACGGGTCCGGTTTTCGCACCCCTACCAGCGTCTTTGCGCATGGTTTCCTGACCGTCAACGGGCAAAAAATGTCGAAGTCCCGGGGCACCTTCATCAAGGCCAGGACCTACCTCGACAACCTGGATCCGAGCTTCTTGCGCTACTACTACGCCGCGAAGCTCGGCCCGACGATTGAGGACATTGATCTCAACCTCGAGGACTTTATCGCTCGCGTCAACTCCGACCTGGTGGGCAAACTTGTCAATATCGCGAGCCGTTGCGCCGGGTTCATCAGCAAACGTTTTGACGGTCAACTCGCGAGCAGCCTGCCGGATGAAGCACTTTTCGCGGAGTTCCAGGCGGCATCCACTTCCATCGCGTCACACTACGAGCGACGCGAATACTCGAAGGCCATGCGCTCGATCATGGCGCTCGCCGATAAAGCAAACCGGTATATTGACGAGCATAAACCGTGGGTCATGATAAAGGATGCGGACCGCCTTGCTGACGTGCAACTCGTGTGCACGCAGGGCCTGAATATGTTTCGCACGCTAATGATCTACCTTGCGCCTGTCATTCCAGCCGTTGCTGAGAATGCGCGCCGTTTCTTGAGCGAAGGCGAGTGGCAGTGGCAAGACGCAACGCTACCTTTGCTAAATACGACATTGCCCAGATACGAACCGCTATTAACCCGCGTGGAGCCTGATCAGGTACAGCGCATGGTCGAGCAATCCCAGGAGAGCACCACTGTGCCTGAAACAACTTCAGACGAGAAAACAATCAGCATTGACGACTTCATGAAGGTCGACTTGCGAATCGCACGCATCGAAAAAGCCGATGCCGTCGAGGGAGCCGACAAATTGCTTGCTTTGACGCTCGATATCGGCGATTCCACCCGTCAGGTTTTTGCCGGCATTAAATCAGCGTACGAGCCGGAGAACCTCGTCGGTCGGCATGTGATCGTGGTCGCTAACCTCGCGCCCAGAAAAATGCGTTTCGGAGTTTCGGAAGGCATGGTGCTTGCCGCCGGTCCCGGCGGCGAGGATATTTTCCTGTTATCCCCCGACGACGGCGCAAAAGCGGGCATGCGCGTCAAGTAATCTTTACAATACGCGAATGACCGATTTGATCGTCATTCTTATCAGCACTGTGCTCGTCAACAACTTCGTACTCGTGCGGTTTCTTGGGCTGTGCCCGTTTCTGGGAGTGTCGCGAAATCTGGAAGCCGCCGCCGGGATGTCGCTCGCTACTGCGTTCGTATTGACACTGTCGTCAGCGACCGCGTATCTGCTGCATCAATTCGTTCTTGTACCGCTCGAGCTCGAATACCTGCGCACCATAAGTTTCATTCTGGTCATCGCGGCAAGTGTGCAATTTACGGAAATCATGGTGCGTCGAATGAGCCCACTTTTGGAGCAGGTACTGGGCATCTATATCCCCTTGATCGCGACGAACTGCGCGGTGCTGGGTGTCGCTTTGCTCAATGTTCAGCAGTCCAAGGGCTTTGTGCAATCCGTATTCTACGGTTTCGGTGCATCGATCGGTTTCGCATTGGTACTCGTCATGTTTGCCGCAATTCGTGAACGCCTCGAAGCCGCGGACGTTCCGGCACCCTTTCGCGGTACCGCTATCGCCTTGATGACTGCTGGAATGATGTCGTTGGCCTTCATGGGTTTTTCGGGCATGGCTCGTCCTTGACGACCGATTATGTGGGTAGCCATTGCAACAATCGCACTCATCGCCCTTGCCGCGGGCCTTTCCCTGAGCTTCGCGTCGCGACGTCTGCCACCCAGCCCCGGCGACCTCGTGGAGCAGGTCAATGACCTCCTGCCCCAGACACAATGCGCGCAATGCGGGTATCCGGGTTGTCGCCCATATGCAGCAGCCGTCGTCGAGGGAACGGCCGCGATTAACCTCTGCCCACCCGGTGGCGAGGCCACCGTTCAGCGTCTCGCCGGACTGCTGGGCCGGGAATCCATCCCATTGGCCAAACAACTGGACACCGCGGTTGCCATTATCGACGAATCCTTGTGTATCGGATGCGTGCACTGTCGCAACGTCTGCCCGGTCGATGCAATCGTCGGCGCCCCGAATTTCATGCACACGATTATCCAAAGTGAATGTACGGGCTGCGAGCTTTGCGTCGCGCCATGTCCCGTGGATTGCATTAGCATGAGCGCGCTCGCTTGACTGCGCCGACCTATGATCTGGGCAAGCTGCATGGCGGCTTACGCTTGCCCGGGCACAAGGCAGCTTCAACCACCAAGCCGATACAGGATGTGCCAGTACCCTCTCAGCTGATTCTGCCGATTACTCAGCATGTCGGCGATCCGGCACAACCGGTTGTTTCCATGGGTGACCATGTCCTCAAGGGTCAAGTGCTTGCGGAACCCGATGGCACGTTGGGCGCTCCTGTGCATGCGTCTTCGTCCGGCACGGTCGTCGCGATTGAACCTCGGCCGGTGTCCGGACGCTACGGCAACAAGGCGCCTTGCATCATCATCGATTGTGACGGAGAGGACCGAGCGATCGAACCCGCCGGCAATGTCGAACACTACACAAGACTTCAGCCCGAGGCCCTGCTTCAGCAAATCTTGCGGGGTGGCATCGTTGGACTGGGTGGTGCCGTTTTTCCGACTGCACAGAAACTCATGCAGGCACGGACCTGCAGCATAGACAACCTGATATTGAACGGCGTCGAGTGCGAGCCATATATCACTTGCGACGACATGCTCATGCGCGAGCGCGCCGCAGAGACTCTAAGCGGTGCGAGAATACTGATGCACGCCCTGCAAATCGAATCCTGCTTCGTCGTCGTTGAAAGCGACAAGCCGGAAGCTTTGCACAGTCTGGGAGACGCGATGGCCGAGCTCGGCGACGACCGACTCATTCTCAAGCAGGTGCCAACCATCTATCCGTCTGGCGGTGAAGACCAACTTGTCCAGCTAGTGACGAGTCGTGAGGTGCCGAGCGGTGGGTTGCCCACTGATGTCGGCTGTCTCGTGCAGAACGTCGGCACGGCAGCAGCAATCCACGACTGGATCGAGAATCGCGAACCCCTGCTCTCACGCATTACGACAGTGGCGGGCGACGGAATCGTGAATCCGATGAACGTACGTGCTCGCATTGGTACGACCATCGCCGACGTCGTCGAGTTTAGCGGCGGCTATTCGGAGCACCCGGATCACCTCATCATCGGTGGCCCTATGACCGGTAAGTCCGTCTCAACCGACCGTGTACCCCTGGTGAAGGCTACAAATTCGATCCTGGTGGTGTTGAAGACATCATTTGAGGGTCGGCAGTTGTCGTGCATCCGCTGCGGCGACTGCGCGTCGGTTTGCCCTGTGCAACTGTTACCGCAGCAGCTGTACTGGCACGCTTGCGCTGATGACGAAAACAAGTTGCGGGAATTCGGACTGACGGACTGCATCGAGTGTGGCTGCTGCGACCTGGTCTGTCCGAGCCACATACCACTAACGGCAAATTTTCGAATCGCCAAGGGTCGTATCCAGGAACTGGCGGATGAGAAGGCTCGCGCTGTACGGGCACGCGAACGCTTCGAAGCTCGAAACGCACGTCTGGAGCGCGAAAAAGAGGATCGCGATGCCGAACTGGCCCGACAAAAAGAATCGGCGAAGCAGGCGGGACCGGCGGCCATTGCGGAAATATTGAAACGCAAACAGAAAAAGAGCGAGGAAGACTGAGCGTGGAGTTTGCACGACGCGAATCACCGTACTGGTCGGCGAGGGTCGCAGTTCCTTCGTTGATGTTGCAGGTATTGGTAGCGCTGGTACCGGCCGCCATCGCGCACGTCTGGTTTTTCGGACCTGGATTTATTTTCAATTTGTTGGTTGCGTCCGTATTCGCTGTCGGCGGCGAGTATCTGATGATGCTCTGGCGCGAGCGACCGCCCGAAGTGGCGCTGACCGACTACAGCGCACTCGTGGCGGCTGCGCTGCTTGCTTTCGCCCTGCCCTCGCTCACGCCATGGTGGGTTACCGCGACCGGCGCGCTATTCGCCATCGTCGTTGCAAAGCACCTCTACGGCGGCCTCGGATTCAATATATTCAATCCTGCCATGGCCGGCTACGTTGTCATTCTTGTCGCCTTCCCGATGCACCTGAATCTTTGGATGGCGCCACGAATTGGCGATATCGACTATCAATACCTGACGGTGATCCAGACGCTCGTATATACCTTGACAGGCTCATTGCCTGACGCGTTGGGATTCGATGTCGTAAGCCGTGCGACGCCGCTCGACGTCATGAAATCCGGGCTAAACGGCATGCGTACCGTGAACGAGATTCGCGCGAACCCGATCATGGGTGACTTCGGTGGCCGAGGCTGGGAGTGGATCGGAAATTTCCTTGCAATTGGCGGTTTCTGGCTGCTTATCAAGAAGATCATCCGCTGGCAGATTCCCGTCGGCGTCGGCGTCGGGCTGCTCGTTCCTGCGACCATCATGTACATGGTGGATCCCGGCTCCAGTCCGAGCCCGGGCTTCCATCTTTTCAGCGGCGCCACGATCCTGTGCGCGTTCTTTATCGCGACAGATCCCGTCTCGGGGGCGACGAGCCCGAAAGGCCGATTACTATTCGGACTGGGAATCGGCTTCCTTATTTACAGCATTCGTACCTGGGGCAGTTACGCGGATGGCGTTGCCTTCGCCGTCTTGATTATGAACATGGCCGTCCCGGCGATTGATCTGGTAACGCGACCGAAAATTGTCGGTCACGACAAAAAGAGCGACAGCCGGTGAAAGATAGCGCGATACTGAAAAGCGGGATCACGCTCGCAGCGATCGCAGCGATCTGCACTGCGCTGGTTGCGTTTACCTACCAGGTAACGGAGAAACGTATAGAGGCCAACGAACAGGACTGGCTGGAGCGCAGCCTGCAGCCCGCGCTATCGGGACTTCTCTATGACGGTAGCGTTACAGAATCGAAGATCATCGTTCCTCCACCACACGATTTACCCGGTTCCGACGCGGCGATAATTTATCGCGTCTACGCGCAGGGAGAACCGGTCGCGGCACTGTTCGTCGTCAGTGCCCGCGATGGCTATTCGGGACCGATTCGCTTCCTCGTC
>Ga0316192_10003022_pt1 | contig 12253 bp, 13 predicted proteins | sample MerIslwburrow_MG_FD_204931 | JGI IMG/M metagenome (GOLD analysis project Ga0316192, IMG submission 204931) | Coastal sediment microbial communities from Maine, United States - Merrow Island worm burrow | ecosystem: Environmental > Aquatic > Marine > Coastal > Sediment | place: USA: Maine...
CGATCCGAACTCGGAATATATCCCCGTCGCCGTGCTCGATGACTACAAGGCCCGCCGGGCCATCCTCGGAGTACCCGCCCTCGGTACCCGTGAGCAGATCCCGCAGGTCGCTGCTCGGGAAGCTGCCGATCTGCTGTTGATCGCCATCCCCACCGCCGATTCCAAGCTCATCGCCAAACTCGACGAGATCGGTCGCTCGGCCGGGCTCGAGGTGAGGGTCCTGCCCTCGACCTCGGAACTACTGGGCATGCTCAAGATCGGCGATATCCGTGAACTGACCGACGCCGACCTGTTGGGCCGGGCCGAGGTCGACGTTGACCTCGACATGATCGCCGAGTTCGTGACCGGACGACGGGTGTTGGTGACCGGAGCGGGTGGTTCCATCGGCTCCGAACTGGCCCGCCAGTTGCACGTGCTTGAACCGGCCGAGTTGTTCATGCTGGATCGTGACGAGAGTGCACTGCACTCCCTGCAGTTGTCGATCGAGGGCCGCGCCATGCTCGACACCCCGAACCTGATCGTCGCCGACATCCGCGACGAGGGCCGGGTCGACGAACTCTTCGCCACCTACCAGTTCGACGTGGTGTTCCACACCGCGGCGCTGAAGCATCTGACCCTGTTGGAGCGTCATCCCACCGAGGGGATCAAGACCAACGTGTGGGGGAGTGCCAACCTGCTCGATTCTGCGGTTCGCCACGGGGTGACCGAGTTCGTCAACATCTCGACCGACAAGGCCGCCGACCCCACCAGCGTGCTTGGAGCAACCAAGCTGCTGGCCGAACGCCTGACCTCCCTGGCCGCCCAACAGACGAACCTGCGTTACCTGTCGGTGCGGTTCGGCAACGTCCTCGGGAGCCGGGGTTCGGTGCTGCCGACGTTCCGGGAGCAGATTGCCAAGGGGGCGCCAATCACGGTGACCCACCCTGACGTGACCCGCTTCTTCATGACCATTCCCGAAGCGGTCCGCCTCGTTTTGCAGGCCGGAGCCATCGGCCGGGCAGGCGAGATCATGATCCTCGACATGGGTGAGCCGGTGCGCATCATCGATGTGGCCCAACGCCTGATCGATCAGAGCGGAAAAAACGTCGAGATCATCTTCACCGGCCTGCGTAGTGGTGAGAAGATGCATGAGGTGCTCGTAGGCACGGCGGAGATCGGGGTCACCCGTGAACACCCGCGGATCACCCACACCCCCGGCTCGACGACGCTTGGTCTGGCCGGCGAGATGGACCTGGCCGAGCCGGGGCATTCTTTGGTCGCCCAGTGCGCCAACCGGCTGAACGCCCAGGTCGATCTGGGTCTGCAGCACAACGCCAGTTAGCGCTTCACCAGTAGGCTTGGCGGCGATGGATCCGATTCTTTTAGTCGTTATTGTCCTGGCGGTTCTCCTGCTGGCAGGCACGTCCTATGTCGCCGTACAGCGGCGGGGGCGGGACCTGGAACTGGAGGCGGGCGACGTCGAGATCGCGCCGCACCCCACTGACCAGGCACCCGTCGTCGAGGAACCAACGGTCGAGGCGCCAGTCGTCGACGTGGCCAAGGCCCCAGTTGTCGACGAGGCCCCGCTGGTCCGGCCCAGCTTCTTCGACCGTCTGGGCAAGGCCCGCACCGCGTTCACCGGCTACCTGGGTGGACTGGTCGGGATGGCCAAGGTCGGCGACGACGAGTGGGAGGAACTCGAGGATGCCCTGATCCAGGCCGACGTCGGGGTGGCAACCACCATGAGCCTGATCAGCGACGTTCGGGCCGAGGCCAAGGCGACCGGTGCCGAGGACGGCGCCCAGGTCCTGTCGCTGTTGAAGGCCCGGATGGGGCGGGAACTGGCAGGCAAGGATCGCGCCTTGACCCTGGACGAGGGGGAGACCAACGTCTGGCTGTTCGTCGGGGTCAACGGGGTTGGCAAGACCACCACGATCGGCAAGGTCGGCAAGCGGTTGGTTGTCGAAGGTCGCAAACCGCTCATGGCCGCAGGAGATACCTTCCGCGCCGCCGCTGCTGAGCAGCTTACGACGTGGGCCGAGCGGGCCGGAACCGAGATCGTGCGGGGGAACGAGGGTGGTGATCCGTCGTCGGTCATCTTCGACGGGGTCCAGGCTGCCGCGGCCCGAGGTTGTGACGTTGTCCTGGCCGACACCGCCGGTCGTCTGCAGAACAAGTCGAATCTCATGGACGAGTTGTCCAAGGTGCGCCGGGTGGCGGCCAAGGAGCCGGGCCACGTCTCGGAGGTTCTGCTGGTGCTCGACGCCACCACGGGCCAGAACGGGATGACCCAGGCCAAGGTGTTCACCGAGGCGGTTGAGGTCACCGGAGTGGTCTTGACCAAGCTCGATGGCTCGGCCAAGGGAGGAATCGTCTTCGCCATCGAGTCCGAGTTGGGTATCCCGGTGAAGCTGGTCGGTCTCGGCGAGCAGGTGGGCGACCTGGTCGACTTCGACCCCGACGAATTCGTCAACGCCCTATTCGAATGAAACCCCCACTCCCCGCCAACACCCGCCATTTCAGCGCGGGATGTTTCGGCCCTGCCGAAACTCCAGGTCCCGGCCGCAGGCCGGGACTCCCTGCCAACACCCGCCATTTCAGCGCGGGATGTTTCGGCCCGGCCGAAACTCCAGGTCCCGGCCGCAGGCCGGGACACGTAGACTTGAGGGCTCATGTTTGAAACGCTCACCGACAAGTTCGAAGGCATTTTTAGTCAGCTGTCGCGCAAAGGTCGCCTGACCGAAGCCGACGTCGATGAGGCACTGCGGGAGATCCGGGTCGCCCTGCTGGAGGCCGACGTCAACCTGACCGTGGTCAAGAGTCTGCGGGGTCGGATCAAGGCCCGGGCCGTTGGCGAAGAGGTGCACAAGGCCCTCAACCCCGCTCAGCAGGTCATCAAGATTGTCAACGAGGAGCTGACCGCCAGCCTCGGGGGCGAGACGATCACCATCAGCTACGCCTCGAAGCCACCAACCGTGGTGATGATGGCGGGCCTCCAGGGCTCGGGTAAGACCACCTCGGCGGCCAAGCTGGCCCGCTGGTTCAAGAGCCAGGGACGCAACCCGCTGATGGTCGGAGCAGACCTTCAGCGCCCAGCCGCGGTTGAGCAGCTGCGCACCCTTGGCCGCCAGATCGACGTGCCCGTGTTCAGCGAGGCGTCGAACCCGGTTGCCGTGGCCGGCGCCGCCCTCGAAGAGGCCCGCCGCACCGGCCGTGATGTGCTGATCGTCGACACCGCAGGCCGTCTGGCCATCGACGAGGCGCTCATGGAGGAGGTGCGGCTCATCTCCGAAGCGGTTGAGCCCGATTACACCTTCCTCGTCGTCGACGCCATGACCGGCCAGGACGCCGTCAACACCGCCGAGGCGTTCAACCACAAGCTCACCCTCGACGGTGTCATTCTGACCAAGCTCGATGGCGATGCCCGTGGTGGTGCCGCCCTCTCGGTGAAGGAGGTCGTTGGCAAACCGATCGCCTTCGCCGCCAACGGGGAGAAGCTCGAGGACTTCGACCTGTTCCATCCCGAGCGGATGGCCAGCCGGATCCTGGGTATGGGCGACATGCTCACCCTGATCGAGAAGGCCGAACAGACCTTCGAGAAGGACGAGGCCGAAGAAGCAGCGGCCCGGATGCTCGAAGGGCAATTCACCTTCGACGACTTCCTTGATCAAATGCAGCAGATCAAGAAGATGGGGCCATTGCAGAACCTGGTCGGGATGCTGCCGGGATTGCCCAAGGAGATGCGCGACGTCGACATCGACGATCGGGAGTTGGGCCGAATCGAGGCCATCATCCGCTCCATGACGGTTAAGGAGCGAGCCGAACCCAAGATGATCGACGCTTCCCGTCGATCACGCATCGCCAAGGGTTCGGGTACCAACCCCAACCAGGTCTCGCAGCTGATCACCCAGTTCAGTGAGATGCAGAAGATGATGAAGCGCTTCGGTGGTATGGGCACCAAGAAGGTGAAGAAGGCCAAACGCAAGGGCAAGGGTCAAGGCGGCAGTCGGGTCACGGCCAAGGGTGGCAAGCCCATCCCCAAGAGCAAGCGGACCGGTGGTGGCCGGGTCACCCCCAAGGGGACCAAGTCGACGAAGGCCCCCTTGATGCTTCCCGGGCTCGATTCCGATCGCATGGATGCCTTCATGGATCAGCTCGACAGCAAACCGTAGCGCTGAAGGGGCAAGGAACGGGAACGGATCCCCGGTAGCCTCAATAGTCGTCCTGAATCGAACGCGCTGCGCTGAGTTTTTCGGCTCAGCCCCCCCTTTCGAAACCGTAGAGAAGAGAAACTCGTGGCCGTACGACTCCGCCTGATGCGGATGGGTAAAAAGAAGCAGCCGACCTACCGTGTGGTGGCCGCTGATCAGCGTTCCCCTCGCGATGGGCGCTTCATCGAGATCGTTGGTACCTACAACCCTCGTAGTGAGCCCTCCGAGATCAAGATCAACAACGCCAAGGCCGTTGGCTGGCTCCGCAATGGGGCTCAGCCATCGGAGCGGGTGCGAAAGTTGCTGGAGATCTCCGGCGCTTGGGAAGCCTTCACCGGCGGAACCACCGTTGAGGAGCTCGAAGTCAAGGCGGAGGCCGAGAAGGCCGCTGCTGTCGCTGCCGCTGAGGCTGCCGAGTCGCTCACCATCGGGACCCCCGCATGAGCGACTCTCTCGCCCCCACCGCTGAAGCCGTTCTGCTCCACCTCTGCAAGTCGGTGGTCAGCCACCCCGATGAGGTCTCGATCGAGACCGAGGCCAAGGCCAACGACGTTGTCCGTCTTGATGTCACCGTGAACGACGACGACATGGGTCGGGTCATCGGCCGTCGGGGTCGGGTGGCTTCAGCCATCCGAACCGTCGTCAGCGCCGCCGCCTCCAAGGATGGCGTCAGCACCGAGGTCGAGTTCGTCGAGTGAGTCCGGCGCCCGATCCTCAGTTCCTGGAGGTCGGTCGGATCGGAAAAGCCCACGGTCTCAAGGGTGAGGTCGTCGTCAATCTCAGTACTGACCGTGTTGAGGCTCGAACAACCCCTGGGACCGAGCTGTGGCTTGACGAACAGCGTCTCGTCGTACTGGCCGCCCGCCCCCATCAGGGACGTTGGCTGATGCAATTCGACGGTATCTCCGGTCGCAATGCGGCCGAGGCCCTTCGGGGTCAGGTGTTGTCGGCTCCGGCCCTGGATGACCCCACCGCTCTTTTTGTGCATGAACTCATTGGCAAGTCGGTTCACGATCAACACGGCACCGATCACGGCCCCATCGTGGCCGTGATCGACAATCCGGCCTCCGATCTACTTGAGCTGGCCAATGGCCGTCTTGTGCCCTTGGCCTTCTTCGTCGCCGACGACGAGGTAACGGTGACGGTCGAGGTCCCTCCCGGGCTGCTCGACGACGACACCGAATGATGCCGGCCGCACCGGACCAGTCGTGCGTATAGACGTCATCACCATCTTTCCCGAGTTGGTCGAGGGGTTCGCCTCGGCCAGCCTGCTGGGCAAGGCCCGCCGCGATGGCAGGATCGACGTGCGGGTGCACGACCTGCGGTCGGCCGCCAACGACCCCCACCGCTCGGTCGATGACAGCCCCTACGGCGGGGGAGCGGGCATGGTGCTCAAGCCGGAGCCGATCTTTGCCACCGTCGAACAGGTCGACCCTCCCCGGCCGCTGCTCTACCTGTCGCCGGCCGGACGCCGTTTCGACCAGGCCTACGCCGTCGAACTGGCAGCGCTCGATGGTTTCACCCTGCTGTGTGGTCGCTACGAGGGCGTCGACGAGCGGGTACGCGAGCATCTGGTCGACGGCGAACTCTCCATCGGCGACTACGTGTTGGCCGGGGGCGAGGTCGCTGCGGCGGTGGTTTTGGAGGCGGTTGGCCGTCTACTGCCGGGTGTGGTCGGGAACCAGGAGTCGATCGACGACGACTCCTTCTCCCACGGCCTGCTCGAATACCCCCACTACACCCGGCCCGCCGACTTTCGGGAGTGGATGGTACCGGAGGTGCTGACATCGGGTGATCACGCCCGGGTGGCCGACTGGCGTCGGGCCCAGGCCCTGCTCCGCACCGCAGCCCACCGCCCCGACCTACTGGAGCAGCGAGGCGGATTGAGCCCGGATGAGACGGCGTTGCTGACCCGATTCGGACTCGAAATCTGAGCTGTCGTGTTGATCGCTTGGCGAGATTGGTGGGAGTGGAGCCGCGCCGGCGTAATATTGACAGGCCGAATAGGCACCCAGACCGGTCTTGCGAGGAATGATCATGAACCCCACTGAACTCATCGAGCAGGATCAACTCCGTAGTGACATCCCCGACTTCAATGCGGGGGACACGGTGAAGGTGCACGTGAAGGTCACCGAAGGAAGCCGGGAGCGAGTCCAGGTTTTTGAAGGTGTGGTTATCAGTCGCCGGGGTTCGTCGATTCGTGAATCGTTCACCGTACGCAAACTCAGCTTCGGCGTTGGTGTCGAACGGAGCTTCCCCCTGCATTCGCCGATCATCGAGAAGATTGAGTTGGTGACCCGTGGAGATGTGCGCCGGGCCAAGCTGTACTACCTGCGTGACCGGGTGGGCAAGTCGGCCAAGATCAAGGAAAAGCGCGACAGGTAACAGCTGCGGGATCCGGTCCCATCGATGAGTAGCGAAGAAGTAGAACGCTATGAGGCCGAGATCGAACTGGCCTTGTTCAAGGAGTATCGGGATGTCATCCCGATGTTTCGCTATGTGGTTGAGACCGACCGTCGCTTCTACCTGGCCAACAAGATCGAACGCGTCAGCGAACCTGGCTCCGACTTCATCGAGTACAAGCTGAGCGACGCCTGGGTTTGGGACATGTATCGGCAGTCACGGTTCCTGGCCCGAGTGACGGTTTCGACCTCACAGGTCATCACCGTCGAAGAACTGCCCGAGAAGGATCTCTGAGCCAACTGAGGTTGGGGAGGGAGCCATCGCATGGGTGGCAACCAGGAATTGGGTCGGGCAGGCGAGGACGCCGCCGCGGCCTGGTACGAGCACCACGGCTACGTCGTGCTCGATCGTAACTGGCGGACTCGTAGCGGTGAGATGGACCTCATCTGCCACCGCGACGACACCGTGGTGTTCTGCGAGGTGAAAACCCGCTCGACCAAGCGCTTCGGGAGCGGTATGGAAGCGGTTGATCGACGCAAGCAGCAACGGCTGCGATTACTCGGGGCGCAATGGCTTCAGCAACAGCCCGAGCACTACGCCGAGATCCGCTTCGATGTGGCCGACGTCAATGCCAGCGGCCACCTCGAGATCCTCGAAGGCTGTTTCTAGGGTCTACGGGCCCAGACCCGACGCCCGGTTGTGGGCGCCCCGCCACCCCGCCACCCCGGCGCCGCGGTGGCGCCGGGTCGGTTGGCTGGTCAGTCGTTGATGAGGGCCGGTACACGATCGCGGGGTCGGCCGATCACCGCGGTGTCGCCCTTGACCACGACGGGGCGTTGCAGCAGCCGGGGGTGCTCCACCAGCAGGTTGATGACGATCTGCGGGTCGTCGAGGGTTGCCTCGTCGAACCCGTTCTTGGCCACCACGGTGTCCTTGAAGAACTTGTCACGACGGACGAGGTCGCCCGGAGGGTCTTCCAGCCTGGTCAGCAGATCCTCAAGCGTGGCCCGATCGGGCTTCTGCTTCAGGTAGAGGACGATGTCGTGATCGACTCCGGCGTTCTGCAGCACATCCAGTGCCGCCACGGAACTACTTCAATTCGGGTTGTGGTAGATGGTGACGTTGGCCATACATCGAGCGTAACGTCAGTAACGGTTGTGCCGGTTGACCCAGCACCCTCGATGCCAGTGGCGGCGGAGATCCGGAGCCTCGGGAGGGACTGCCACCATGTGGCCCTCAGCGGGGGCGATGGTCCCGTTGCAGCCGGGGCACTGGTAGGACTTCGTGGCCTGGTAGGGCTGAACGAAACGAACCTCGGCATCGTCGGTGTCGGAGGGATCGGGCTTGCGGGGTGGTGTCGTGCGTCGCCCCGGCTTGGAGTTGGACCCCCGTTTGGGCCTTCCCGACCGCGATCGGTGGCGGCCGGCCACTACAACACAGCCCACACCAGCAGGGCCACAACGACAAAAAAGCCAAACGCGACATACCAGTAGTCGAACGCCGACCTCTTATGCTTGCGAGTCGGATCGAATCCCACAGGAGCAGTATGGCCAAAGCGAGGCGCCCTGCGGCACCTTCTCGACCAATACCACGGCGAAGACGGCGGTCGGAGCGTTCGCCGTTGTCAATCAAGTTCCCGGCGTTGGCGTTGGCCGTGCTGTTGATGGGCATTGGGGCCGGCTGTTCGGTAGCGGCCTCCCCGGCGGCACCGGCCGATGATCCGGTGCTGACACTCGGCTGGCAGACCTACCTCGATGCCGGCTGTGCCAACTGCCACGGCTCGTCCGGTGGCGGAAGAAGAGGGCCGAAGCTCAACGAGGGCCAGGTCATCGTGCGATTCCCCGACATCGCCGATCAGGTGGAGGTGGTGACCAAGGGGAAGGGGGGCATGCCCGGCTTTGCATCAAAGCTGAGCCAGGAGGAGATCGAGGCGGTGGTGGCCTACACCCGCGAGGTACTCGCGGGCGAGACTGTCACAGCGGCCGGGTAGGGTACTGATCAGCAACTCGGTGGCGGACGCCCCCTACGAAACACACCTCGTTTGGGAGTCTGTCCATGTTTGCAACTATGTCCTCGGCCGTGGTCGAAGGGGTCGACGGTCACGCGGTCACCGTTGAGGTCCATGTCAGCCAGGGTCTGCCTGGCTACACCCTGGTTGGGATGCCCGATGCCTCCTGTCGGGAATCACGTGATCGGGTCCGATCCGCCATCTTGTCGAGCGGGCTCCGTTGGCCTCAGCGGCGGGTCACGATCAACCTGGCCCCGTCGTCGCTGCGCAAGAACGGGGCGGCCCTCGATCTTCCCATAGCCCTCGGTATCCTCGCCGCCTCCGATCAGATCGAGCCGGCCACCCTGAACGGCCTCGGCGCCATCGGTGAGCTGGGTCTCGACGGTTCGCTACGGGCCGTGGGGGGAGTGGTCTGCCTGGCCGGGGCCATCGTGGCCAAGAAGATCATTACCCCCGTCGATGGCGCGGCCGAGGCGGCAGTCACCCGGCCCGGAGCGGTGCTGGCGGCCCACTCGTTGGGGCAGGTGGTGGAGGCTCTACGTCAAGGCGACCTGCCCCTGGTTCGGGTCACTCCAAGCCGTGTCGACCGCAGTGCCACCCCTGGGGCCGACCTGAGCGACGTACGCGGTCAACCGCTGGCCCGGTGGGCCCTGGAGGTCGCCGCCGCCGGGGGCCATCATCTGCTGATGGTCGGCCCGCCCGGTTCAGGTAAGACGATGCTGGCCAGTCGCCTCGTCGGGCTCCTGCCCGATCTCGATGGTGAGCAGGCCCTCCTGACCACCAGGGTGCACTCCGCCGCCGGCGTCGCACTGCCCGTTGGCGGGCTGGTGAGGCGACCACCATTGCGGGCACCCCACCATGGCGCGTCCATGGTCTCCCTCGTTGGTGGGGGCACCGCTGCCCTGCGGCCCGGCGAGATCAGCTGCGCCGCCGGGGGCGTTCTGTTTCTCGATGAGCTGGGGGAGTTCGCCCCGACCGCCCTCGATGCCCTACGTCAACCGCTGGAGGAGGGGGTGGTCAGGGTGGCGAGGGCTGCCCGCACCGCCACCCTGCCCGCCCGGTTCCTGTTGGTGGCGGCCATGAACCCGTGTCCGTGCGGTGAGGGTGGAGTCACCGGTCGCTGTCGTTGCAGCGAGGCGGCCCGGGCCCGTTACACCCGCCGCCTGTCGGGCCCCCTTCTCGACCGCTTCGACATCAGGGTCGAGGTGCGACCACCGGCCGCCGATGTCCTGCTCAACGGCGCCAACGAGGAGTCAACGGCCGAGGTGGCAACAAGGGTGGAGAAGGTGAGGTTGGCGGCCGCCGAGCGGGGGGTCACCTGCAACGCCCAATTGCCGCCGGACCGCCTCGACGAGGTTGCGCCGCTGACGGCGGAGGCCAAGGCGGCGCTACGCGCCGCGCTGGAGTCCAACGATCTGACCGGCCGCGGCCTGACCAGGATCCGTACCGTGGCCCGCACCATCGCCGACCTGGTGGGGGCGGATGTCATCGATGATCAGATTGTCGGCTCAGCCCTTTCCATGCGGGCTCGTCCAGTCTCGGTTCTCGGGGCAAGTCGATGAGAGCGGCGCCCACACCCGACCTGGTGGCTCGAGCCGCGCTGGTGTCGTTGAAGGGGGTTGGGCCGACGAGGTCCCGCTGGCTGCTTGGCAGTGGAGTTCCTGCCACCGAGGTGGTTGCCCACCTGCGTGACGAACGGCTGCCACCCGGAATCGGCGCTGCGCCGCCGGGAGTGACCGCGAAGTTGGTTCAGGACTGGTCGCGTCTGCTGCGATGCTCTGAGGCCGCCGACATGTTGGCCGGGGCCTACCGGCAGGGTTTCGACGTCATCGGCCCCGAGGACGACCACTGGCCCTACGCCGAGGATCCCGATCCGCCTTCGGTGTTGTTCTCCCTCGGCGATCTGGACCTGATGGGTGACTCACCCCTGGTGGCCGTGGTCGGCACCCGTCGTTGCTCAACGATCGGGCGTCGGGTGGCCTTTGGGTTGGGGGCCGAACTGGCCGAGGCCGGTGTGGTGGTGGTCAGCGGTTTGGCCGCAGGAGTCGATGCGGCCGCCCATCAGGGGGCGCTGTCGGTTGGTGGTCGTCCACTGGGTGTGGTCGGCACCGGCCTTGACGTGGTCTATCCGACCGCCAATCGGCGTCTGTGGCACCAGGTGGCGACGAATGGCCTGCTGATTTCGGAGGCCTTTCCCGGCACCAAGCCGGAACGCTGGCGCTTTCCTGCCCGCAATCGGCTGATGGCAGGGCTGGCCGATATCGTGGTGATCGTCGAGTCGCATGACCAGGGAGGCTCGCTCCATACCGTCAACGAGGCCTTGGAGCGAGGTTGCCCGGTCCTGGCGGTTCCCGGCTCGGTTACCAGCCCGGCGGCGGCGGGAACCAACCAGCTGCTGGTTGACGGCTGCCCACCTGCTCGCAACGCAAGCGACGTCCTCGACGTGCTCGGGCTGTTTGGCCCGCCAGAGCACGGTCTTAGCAGTGGCAGTGGCAGTGGCAGTGGCAGTGGCGGGTCGGCCGATGGCGTTTCGGTTGATGGCCTTTCGGCCTTTGAACGGTCCATCGTCAATCAGGCGGCGGCGGCACCAGTCCATCTCGATGATCTGCTGTCGACGGTGCGGGCCACCATCCCCGAGATCCTGGCCACGGTCAACGCCCTGGTTGAACGGGGAACCGTTGAGCTCGACGGTTCCACCGTTTCCCTGCCGGCGCCGACATGAGGCGAGGTGAGGTGAGGTTGCAGCTGCATCGCTTCTGGGCAACGTTACCGACAGGGCGGAGATCCACGGTTGAGCGCCGGGGCCATCGGTGGCGGGTAGCGTCGCCGACCGTGACCGCCGCCGTCCGTTCCCGCTACCTTCGCGTTCTTGGCTTCGAGCCGAGTTCGGATCCCGCCCCTGATGAGGCGGTATCGGACCGCCCCGACGACGCAAAACCAGCCGAATCACCTCACGTTGAGTGGCATAGCGCCGACGGAGAGTGGGCACGGGTCGTTGTGGCTTCCTCCGGTAGCTTCCCCGCCCGTGTCCCTACTGTTTCAGACACGCTGGCGGGAAACGTGACAATCCAGAACGACGTAGAACTGATCGAAGTGTGGTCCGGCTTCAAAGGGTCGGGCAACCAGGTCCATCGGGACCGGCTGATCGTCCACTACGCACCCTTGGTGAAATACGTCGCTGGTCGGGTGGCGGCCGGTCTTCCTCAGAGTGTTGATCAGGCCGACCTGGTCAGCTACGGCATGTTTGGCCTGATCGATGCCATTACCAAGTTCGATCCCGGGCGGGGCTTCAAGTTTGAGACCTACGCCATTTCCAGGGTCAAGGGCGCCATCCTCGACGAGCTTCGCTCGATTGATTGGGTGCCCCGTTCAGTGAGGTCGAAGGCCAAATCGGTCGAGCGGGCCATGGCCAAACTGGAAGCTGAATTCCACCGAGCCCCCACCGACGGTGAGATTGCCGAGGAACTTGATCTCAGCACCGATCAACTGAACGGCCTCTACGGCCAGATCTCCTCACTCGGCATTGTTGCCCTCGATGAGATGCTGTCGATGAGTGGGGGAGAGAGCCTCACCTTCGGAGACACCTTGGCCGACCGGGGTGAAGGTCCTAGCGGCGTCTACGAGCGGGTGGAGCTCCGTCAGTTGCTGGCGG
>Ga0316192_10003023_pt1 | contig 12253 bp, 11 predicted proteins | sample MerIslwburrow_MG_FD_204931 | JGI IMG/M metagenome (GOLD analysis project Ga0316192, IMG submission 204931) | Coastal sediment microbial communities from Maine, United States - Merrow Island worm burrow | ecosystem: Environmental > Aquatic > Marine > Coastal > Sediment | place: USA: Maine...
CCACCACTTCACGTGCCGATTCCTGCCGGTCAATATTCGAGCCTGCGACTCCTGCCATATCAACTCCTTGGCTTTACACCTTCCCTAATAAGTAATAGCTCATAAAACACCTGTTCGCAACTCCAGCTTGGTCGTTGCAAAAAGCAAAAACTATCAGATATTAACAGATTAAAACGGGAAAAACAGCCTGTGATAAATAGCTTGGCTATAAACTTTTAAGTGTTGTCATGCGCAAGACCTGAGCCCATGCGATGTGATAAGAATCGATTCATATTACCATCCTCCTCACGGAGCAGGTAATTAATTCAACCCAAGAACATCCTGCATATTATAAGAACCAGCGGGCTGATCCATCAGCCAGCTTGCTGCACGCACCGCGCCTCTGGCGAATACCATGCGGTCTGATGCAATATGGTTGATTTCTATGCGCTCTTCATCAGCAATGAACATGGCCTGATGCTCACCGACAATATTGCCACCGCGTACAACTGAAAAACCTATCGAACCCGATTTTCTGGCACCGGTAATACCTTCACGGGAGTAAACGGCTGTTTCTTCCAATGATACGCAACGCCCTGCCGCCAGTGCGCGACCCATCGCCAGTGCAGTACCACTGGGTGCATCCACCTTGTGTTTGTGATGCGCTTCGAAAATCTCAGCATCGTAATCCTTACCCAATACCTCGGCGGCACGCTCGATCAGGCTAAGAGCCAGGTTCACACCAACCGAATAATTGGCCGCCATCACCACAGGTGACCCTGAGAGAATGGCCTTCAGCTCATCTATCTGTTCCGGCTCAAAACCGGTGGTGCCAATCACCATGCCCATGCCGCAGCTTGCCGCAAAGTTTGCATGATTAAGCGTTGCCACAGGCGCTGTGAAATCGATGATCACATCTGCATCCGCACAACTGTTAATATCATCAACGATATTCACACCCAGCATTTCGACACCAGCCAGTTCACCCGCATCGCGGCCGATAAATGGCGAGCCAGCCCGCTCTGTCGCCCCAGCGAGAACCGTGCCCTTAGCATCACTGACGGCACGCACCAGCATCCGCCCCATACGCCCGGAAGCGCCCACTACAATGATTCGCATATCAGCCATTACTTGCCCTCTTGAGAAAGATCATCCCAGAAATCTTTCACTTTGCCTAGAAATGTCGAGCGCTCGGGATAAATATCATCGCCCGCTTCGTTGGCAAATTCACGCAGCAACTCCTGCTGTCTTGAACTCATTTTCTTAGGAACGGCAATCTGCACGCGCACATACAGATCCCCCTTCTGGCTACCTACCCGAACATCGGGAACACCATGGCCGCGCAAACGAAAGGTGCGGCCAGCCTCCGTTCCGGCAGGGATTTTTATCGTCACCCTACCATCCAGGGTCGGCGCATCCACCTGGGCACCCAGTGCCGCCTGCGGGAAAGTAACCGGCATGGCACAATGCAAATCAGCGCCATCACGTTCAAATATTGAGTGTTCCTTGAGTACAATGATGATATACAGATCGCCCGCTACACTACCCTTCTGCCCAATTTCACCTTCACCAGCGACACGCACCTGTGCGCCATCATAGACACCCGCCGGCACCCTCACTTTCAGCTTCTTGGTAACCTTGGTGCGGCCATTTCCGCCACAATCCACACATGGCGACTCAATGCGTGTACCGGCTCCATGGCAGGTCGGACATGTCCGGCGCACAGCAAAAAATCCCTGCTGCATTTGTACCTGACCATGTCCTCCACATGTTGAACATGGCACTGGATTTGAACCCGGACGGGCACCTGAACCACTACAGGTTCCACATGATTCATGCCTGGGGATTTTCAACTCAACTTCACGACCATTTGCTGCTTCTTCAAGTGTGAGATTAAGATTATAACGCAAATCAGCACCGCGCGCAGTGCGCCCCCCGGCGCCGCCAAAGCCGAACATGTCACCGAATACATCGCCGAACATGTCCCCGAAATCACGAAACGCATGTGAATCCTGAGCGCCGCCACGGCCCCAGAAATCCTGCATCTGCTCATCGACACCAGCATGCCCGTACTGATTATAACGGGAACGTTTATTGTCATCGGACAAAACTTCATAGGCTTCAGTGACTTCACGGAAATTTTCCGAGGCCGCTTTATCATCCGGGTTACGGTCCGGATGATATTTCATGGCCAGTTTTCGGTAAGCCCTCTTGATGGCATTCTCATCCGCATCTTTGGCTACGCCCAGTACTTCATAATAATCGCGCTTGGACACTTTTTCTCCCTGTCTTTTAAAACGCCAAAAGGAGCGGGATTACTCCCGGCTCCTTTCTCAAAACGTTTTCTTCATTTGATGGCCGGACCAGCACCACCCTGACACCCATGAACGGGCACTCAAATCAGCGCTCACGCTGACTTGAGCATCATTACTTCTTCTTGTCGCCTTCATCCACAACTTCATCCACAACTTCAGCGTCGACGATATCTGCATCTTTTGCAGCGTCACTACCACCGGCAGAGCCTGAGTCGGAAGGCTCACCAGCAGCACCTTCAGCCTGTGCCTGTTCCTGTTGCATCTGCTGGTAAATGATTTCGCCCAGCTTCTGTGACTTTTCAGCCAGTGCCGTTTCAGCCGTAGCAATCGCTTCGGCATCGCCACTTTCAATAGCTTTCTTCAGCTCTTCAAGTGCATCTTCGATGCTTTTACGTGTTTCTTCATCTACCTTGTCACCATGCTCTTTAAGTGACTTCTCGGTGGAATAAACCAGCGCATCGGCACGATTTTTCGTTTCGATTTGCTCTTTCTGCGCCTTATCTTCTTCAGCATGTGCTTCGGCATCATTCTTCATGCGCTCGATCTCTTCTTCAGACAAACCGGAACCGGATTCGATACGGATTGAGGTTTCTTTGCCCGTTCCCTTATCCTTGGCGTGCACATGAATAATACCATTTGAATCAATATCGAAAGTCACTTCAACCTGCGGCATGCCGCGGGGTGCCGGAGCAATACCTTCCAGATTGAACAAGCCCATCTGCTTGTTAGTGGAGAATATATCACGCTCACCCTGAGCAACCTTGATAGTCACCGCTGTCTGATTATCCGCAGCCGTCGTGTAGGTCTGGCTCTTCTTGGTTGGGATAGTGGTATTCTTATCAATAATCTTATTAAACAAGCCACCTTCAACTTCAATGCCAAGCGACAGTGGAGTCACATCCAGCAGCAATACATCAGTCACATCACCGGTCAGAACAGCACCCTGAATGGCCGCGCCAATGGCAACAACTTCATCCGGATTCACACCCTTATGCGGTTCGGAACCAAAGAATGCCTGCACCTTTTCCTGTACCAGCGGCATACGGGTCTGGCCGCCCACCAGTACAACCTCATGAATATCTGAGGCTTTAACACTGGCATCTTTCAATGCCTGCTTGCAGGGAGCCAGAGTCCTTTCCACCAGATCGCCGACCAGACTTTCAAACTTGGCACGGGTCAACTTGATTAACAGATGTTTCGGACCGGATGCATCTGCCGTAATGAATGGCAGATTTACTTCCGTCTGTTGGCTGGAAGAGAGTTCAATCTTAGCCTTCTCAGCAGCTTCTTTCAGGCGTTGCAAGGCCAGCTTGTCGGCCAGCAGATCAACGCCATGCTCTTTCTTGAATTCCTCAGCCAGATATTTGATCAGCACCTGATCAAAATCCTCACCGCCAAGGAAGGTGTCACCGTTGGTCGCTTTCACTTCGAATACGCCATCACCAATTTCAAGGATGGAGACGTCAAATGTACCACCACCCAGGTCATATACGGCGATCAGGTGATTCTCTTCGGTCTTATCTAACCCATAAGCCAGAGCTGCCGCAGTCGGCTCATTAACAATACGCAGCACATTCAAGCCTGCAATTGCACCGGCATCCTTGGTGGCCTGACGCTGGGAGTCATTGAAATAAGCAGGTACTGTAATCACCGCATCTTTCACTTCCTCACCGAGATAATCTTCAGCCGTTTTCTTCATCTTCTGTAAGGTGATAGCACTGATTTCCTGCGGGCTCGTCTTCTTGCCCTCAGCTTCAACCCATGCATCACCATTATCAGCAGCCACAATCGGGTAAGACACCAGTTCATGATGATGCTTGGCCTCTTTCGAACCGAATTTGCGGCCGATCAAACGCTTTACCGCATAAAATGTGTTATCTGGATTGGTCACCATCTGACGTTTGGCTGACGCACCGGTCAGTCGCTCGCCATTGGCAAATGCCACCACGCTCGGTGTGGTATTATCGCCTTCACTATTGGCAATCACTTTCGCCTTATCGCCTTCCATCACGGACACACATGAGTTTGTTGTGCCCAGATCAATTCCTATTACTTTAGCCATTTCTCTATTCTCCTGAACTTTTTCAAATCGAGCCGCCCGGCTTGCCGGGACAGCTACTTATAATCTGTTATTGCCTGTATGGGGATTCGAATTTCACAATTCAAGCCCTGCAGGCCTGATGGGTAACAACAGTCCGGATTAAGAAGGGCCGCTGGAAACCAGCACTTTTGCCGCACGAATCAAACGTCCATGCAGCGTATATCCAGCCACATGCTGTGCAATGACCGTACCTTCGGGCTCATCACTGGGCATTTTCGACAGTGCTTCGTGCAGATGCGGATCAAAGGCTTCACCGACCGCATCAATGCGTTTCATTTCAAAACGTTTCATCATTTCATGCCAGCTTGTAAGGGTGAGTTCAATGCCTTCACGCACTGCTTTTTCATTACCTTGCTCGGCTTCCAGTGCGCGCTCCATATTGTCCAGCATATCAAGCAGGGCCGTAGCAAATTTTTCCACACCAAACTTGTGCGCATCGGCAATTTCGCGCTGCGTGCGTTTGCGCAGATTGTCCATTTCAGCATGGTTTCGCAGCAGCTTGTCTTTCAAATCGGCAACTTCCGCCTGTGCAACCTGCAGCGGATCAAGTTCCACTTCCGGTTCTGTTACCACTTCTTCGCCATGCTCATCCAGCTGAATGACTTCTTCCTTCTCACTCTTCAAGTCGGTTTTCTTTTTCTTCTTTGCTGCCACTACTGTATTCCTCCTGACGCACATGGGATGGAAAAGTCCATGCGCATTGTTTGTTTCATTTTAGCATCCTGCTCACCCAGCGGGCGGTACAATCCACAATCGGCATGATACGTTCATAATGCATGTGACGCGGGCCAATCACACCGAGGGTGCCGACAGTGTTCGATGTGCCTTCATAACGGGACAGCACCACCGATACCTGCTCCATATTAACCAGCGCATGCTCGGAACCAATGAACACCTTCACGCCACGTTCTTCACGTTCAACCTGTTCAACCAGATGTAGCAGCTGCTCTTTTTCCTCAATCGCCATCATCAGTGAGCGAACCGTATCAATGACGCCAAATTCCGGCATTTCGAGCAATTGGCGCTGGCCACTGACAAATATATCAGCCTGTGCTTCTGTAGGGGCGTCAGCCCATCGTTTCAAGTCTTCAAGCAGACGCCTGACATGCAGGCGGTCCGATTCCATCTCATGCAACAGACGGCGGCGTGCTTCTTCCAACTTGCAATCACATAACAGTTCATTCAGTCGCACAGAAAGCTGGTACAGACCGGCCTCGCTCAATTTGGCTGGTCGGGATATCAGGCGGTTCTGAACTTCGCCGGAATCAGTGACAATCACTGCCAACACCTGCTCGGAAGATATGGGAACCAGTTCCAGCTTGCGTATACTGTTAAAACCGCGTTCATGCACCCAGACCATGCCGGCAAAACGGGTCAGGCTGGCCAGTTCATCGGTTGCCCGTTTCAACAGCAGCTTCTGCCCTGAGACATCACCCAGATGACCGGACACTTCATGCTCCAGCCGCTTCTGCATATCCGGATCAACCGCCATCAGTGCATCGACAAAATAACGCAAGCCCTCATCAGTTGGCACCCGGCCTGCAGAGGTATGTGGTGAACATAGCATGCCCTGCTTTTCAAGATCAGACATCACACTACGAATAGATGCCGGGCTCAGGTCCACCTCGCTGTGCTCAGCAACCGAGCGTGAACCAACCGGCCTGCCCGTATCAAGGTAGGATCGCACCACTTCGCCAAGTATGCGTTCGTGCCTATCTTTCATAGATAATTACTGTCTGATTTCATAAAGAAGTGGCACTCTAGCAATGATGGTTTCGATGACAATTAGTAATCAGAGCAGTCAGAAGATGGAATGTCATGGTATCTAAGTATATGTTAGCATTATCCTTTTATCATTTGCCCAGAGAAGTGTCATCGAAAGTAATCTCAACTATGAATCTACCCCTGTTTTATGAAATCACGGGGTTTATAACTTATTGGACAGTGTGAGCTTGCAATGGAAAGGCCGGCAAATCTCCGTGCGAAGTTACCTTGCTAGAATTCTGCTTAACCATCGGATACTTTTTCATCAATTCTATTAACAGCAGCAACTGATCAAATTTTTCTGTTTGCTGAACAGTGCCATCTGCAGAATCGGCGGTGATCTGCGTTGCTGCTGCCAACTCAGCCAACCATTCAGCGCTATGGATTTCAAGGTCCGCCATTCGCTCAAGATGGGGATACGTCCCCTCAACCATCGCCATGACCTGGGGAATACGCACTGCATCTCCCTCTTTCCATAGCCGCGCCAAATGAGAGACCGTGCACAGAACCTTATCCTGTTGCTCGGGTGTTTTTGCGCACGCCACTATTTGACTAAAGATTTGTACGCCGAATCTATCAGCATCGTTGCGGTTAAAGAGTTTTCGGATGCGATCGACTGTGCCCATGGATTATCAGCCCAGCCAAGATAATATGCATATTAGATATTCCATATTACCTCCTGTAAACGAATCTGTACTCCATCATATTTTATATGAAATCGCAAACATGGATTCTGACAATGTCAGCAGCACAAAAGTCATCCGATTTGGGGGGATTATCTAATCGCCTGTGGTTGCCAGTTTGAGCAATTCGGCAGACTTCTCTGGTGACCGTGAAGCAATCAGCCCGAGTAGCACATCTCCACTGATCAATGTCATGCCGCTCGATCTGGAGGCCCTGATAGCGTTCTCGGTAAAAAATGATGATATTACAAAATATGCCTTGTTGATTCCGCTGCTAACCATGACATCGTGAAACGCCCTGACATGTGTTTCGCCGACAGCATCCGGGCCGGGCCTGCATTGAGCAATAGCAGCCAGAGAATCAGGTGACTGCTTAGCATAAAGTTCCATCTCTACTGTGCCATCAGCACTGAATTTCGTGTTTTGCGCAACCAGATTCAGATCATTGAACAGTGCTTCGCATAATTCTTTGAAATGCTTCATCTCCATCGCCTGCAGCAAATCGATACTCCAGACTAGTGGCTTCGCAGTTGCTGCTTTGCTCTCCCTGTTTTTCAACCCGGCATCTGAAACAGTGTTATGATCCTTAGCTGTTAATTGTGCTATCCAATCGCCCACGGCCTCGGCTGGCTTATTATTTGTCCTGCCATTGATCCAGATGAACAGTGATAACAATAGAAGTCCGCCAGAAATAAAGGGAACCAGCATCTCAACAGCGCCATGAACGCCCTTTGCAACAGAGGATATGAGCACGCTTTTAGACGTTGCAACCAATAACAGATTCACTTGCGGAATGAAAAAAACAGCAGCGGCCAATCCACCGCTTATCCACCAGGGAGAAGCCATTAAGCGCTCGAATCCGGATTTATGTTTTTTTATAACCATTTATCTATCAACAGCAGGGCTTTAAGCAGGCCCTAGAAGTCACGCAACAATTCTGTGATGCCTGTGCTGGAGCGGGTTTTTTCGTCCACCTGCTTGACGATCACTGCGCAATAGAGGTTCGGACCACCGGAGTTGCCAGGCACAGAACCGGGCACAACAACTGAATACGGCGGCACTTCACCATAGTAAACATCTCCTGTTTCACGATTAATGATGCGTGTGGATTTACCAATATAAACACCCATTGAGAGTACGGAGCCCTGGCGTATAACCACGCCTTCAACCACTTCAGAACGGGCACCGATAAAACAGTTGTCTTCAATAATAGTTGGTGTGGCTTGCAAGGGTTCCAGCACACCGCCAATACCAACGCCGCCGGAGAGATGTACATGTTTACCGATCTGGGCACAGGAGCCCACAGTAGCCCATGTGTCCACCATGGTGCCTTCATCCACATAGGCTCCAATATTTACATAGGACGGCATCAGCACAACTTTGGGGGCAATATAAGCGCCTTTGCGCACTGTGGCGGGCGGCACAACCCGTATACCTGCCTTGCGAAACATCTGCTCGCCCCAGCCGGCAAATTTCTGTGGCACTTTGTCAAAATAATTGGTGCCGCCGCCACTGATCACCTGATTATCGTGCAGCTTGAAAAACAGCAATACTGCCTTTTTCAGCCATTCCTGTGTTACCCATGTGTCGTCATGGTTTTTTTCGGCTACACGCACGCCGCCATCATCAAGCAACTGAATAGTATGCTCAACGGCATCCCTTGTTTCGGCTGATGCTGAACGCATATCCCATTCAGCTCTTGTTTCCCATGCGTTCTCGATAACTTTCTGTAAGTGATTCATAGACATACTCCTTGGTAACGACTCATCTCATCCTGATGTATTCAGGAGAGAACAACTTCTTCGGGGCGTTCGTGGCTGAGAAACTCAATATTGGACATGCTCAGTCCATAAGCTCCGGCCAGACCAAACACGGCAATATCGCCGATATCGGCAGTTATCACATATATATTATTGGCCAGTTTATCCGCACCTGTACACAGCGGGCCGCCGAAATAAACCGACTCGTTTGCGATGCGCTCCTGATCGTCAAACAGCGGCGGCATCTGCATTGATACGATGGCCAGCGGATGATTGATTGCAAGGGCTGCAGGACGGCGGAAGTGATTGATGCCGCCGGCACAGATCACCTGTTTTTTGCCGCGTGAATCTTTAATGTCGAGGATTTGAGTGCAGAACCAGCCGGAATCAGCGGCCAGATAACGCCCCAGTTCCAGAAAGAAAGTACGCCCGCCAAAGCCATAGTTTGCGATCAGTGCATTCAGGCCATCGGCATAGGCCTGAGGATCGAAATCATGGCCTGTTTCCAGATAATCGACGCCAAAACCGCCGCCAAAGTCAATGATATCGCAAACGACACCGGCATATTCTGCCTCGATATTTTTTGCCATGCCGAAAACCAGTTCGCAGTTTTTCAGCAGGTCATCGACATTGAGCACGCCGGAGGCGGCATACACATGCAGGCCGCGAAAATTAAGGTGCTCCAGAGCCAGAATCTGCGGCAACACATCGCAGAGCTTTTCTTCATCGACACCGAATTTTTTCGAACCACCGGAAAAAGTGGTCTGTGCCTCATGAATATCGAAATCAGCATTAATGCGCAGCAGAATGTCCTGAGTTTTGCCCAGTTCAGTGGCGATAGCATTCAGGCGATGGGCCTCAGTCAGCGATTCAATATGCACTGTGCGGATATTGTGCCGGACAGACCAGCGAAGTTCCTCAGGAGATTTTCCAGGTCCGGTGTAAATCAGCTGTTGGGGAGAAAAACCAGCTGCAACTGCCTTTTCGGCCTCGCCAAGACTGGCAATTTCAATGCCTCTGGCACCAGACTTCAGCGCCGCATCAAGAAATGCCTGATGCGGATTCGCCTTCATGGCATAATAGATTTCAACACCCTGCGGCATGATCTCGGCCAGATGCGCGATTTTACGGCACATGGGTGCCGTGTCATACAGGTAACAGTTCAATGTTTCCCGGTTCGCAGCCAGTTGGCGCAGGGCGGTTTCTACATTCTGTGGAATCTGCATGCTTATATTCTGACCAATCGCAGACGCCGTGCAAGTTCGGCAGCAGACTCAGGTCCATCGACCAGCGCAATTCGCACATATCCGGCCCCCGGATTACTGCCATCATGTGCATCTGAACTGAGATAGGCTCCCGGTAATAGCGTGACCGCTTGCTGTTTAAAAGCAGCCAGTGCGAAGGTTTCACCATCTTCAACCGGCAACCAGACAAAGAAGGAACCGGCAGGTGGTTCGCCCTGACCGAAGGCCTCAAAAAATGCAGCCAGACTTTTTCGATAGATAGTGAGGTGTTGTTCTACATGGGATTCATCCGCCCAGGCAGCCGCAGCCACATGCTGCAACGGCAGCGGTGTTGCCGGTCCCGTGTAACTGCGCAGTTTGGCAAAGCGGTTGATCAATTGTGCATCACCGGCAATCAGGCCGGAGCGCATGCCGGGCAATGCCGATCGCTTAGATAAGGAATTCATCACCAGAGCGCGCGAAAAACCTGACCGTCCCAGCGATTCAGCCACCTCTAACAACCCGACTGGTTTATCCTGCCAGTAAATCTCCGAATAGCATTCATCAGAAACCACATAAAAATCAAAGCGGTCAGCCAGTTCCAGTAGTTGTGTGAAATAGTCCCGGCCGGCAATCCAGCCTGTTGGATTGGATGGGGAACAGACATAGACCAGAGCAGTATTGGCCCACATTTCATCTGTGACTGCTGCCAGATCAGGGGTAAAATTATTTTCTGCCAAACATGGTAAAAAACAGGGCTCTGCACCAGCCGTGATCGCTGCACCCATGTAGATCTGATACATCGGATTAGGCATCATAACATAGGGTTTCTGTTCAGCTTCCGGGTTGATCAGAGCATGGGCAATGGCAAACAGCGCTTCACGTGTGCCGTTGGCCGTTAGCACCTGAGTTTCAGGGTCCAGCTGCTTCAGGCCATAGCGCTTTTTCAGCCAGGCGGCAATCGCAGCCCGCAGTTTTTCGCTGCCACGCGTTGAGGGATAGCGGGAAAAGTCATTCAGATTTGCCGACAATGTTTCTGCCACAAAGGGCGGCAGCGGCAGCCTGGGTTCTCCGGCACCTGCATCAATTGCAGTCAAATCAGGATTTGCTGTATGCCCTGTGAATAGCGATTTCAAGCGCTCAAAAGGATAGGCGCCAAGCTGGTTAAGCCGCACCTGGTCTAACTGCTCAGTCCGGCTCACTGATCAAACAGATCCACGCCAGTCGCATGAATAATCTTGCCCCATGGCCCGAGTTGTCCTGTCATGTCGACAGCACGAACACGGAAGACATATTCCACATTAGGTGTTCGAAGTTTCAGTATTTTGGTGATTGGCACACCGATGTTTTGCGGGCTTGGCAGTTGTTCCAGATAACGCCGCCATAAGCCGGGGCATTTGCAATAAGAATCCATTTCCGCCCGATCAATCTGGAAACCCACGCCTTCAGGGTTACCGACCAGTTCAAAGCCCAGTTTCAGCACCATGCCGCTCAACTCATGCTGCAAACCAACCAGTCGAGGTGGCTGGGCATCGTGAATGATCTGAGGTGCTTCCTTGCGCCCGCAGCCGCCCAGAACCAGCACTGCCATCAGTAAAACCCAAATCCCATTTCGCATTGTACTAGCCATCATTGTTCTCCAGTTTCTGTTTCCAGTTGTTGACCTGAGCCTGCACCTGCTGTGGTGCAGTGCCGCCGATATGATTACGGGCGGTTACACAGTCTTCTACAGAAAGAGAGTGCACCATATCGGCGCTTAAACGCCCGTCAATGGCAGCGCATGCCGAAGCATCCATTTCATGCAGTTCGATCTTATTCTTGATGCAGTGTGCAACTGATTTTCCAACGATTTCATGCGCCTCGCGAAATGGCACGTCTGCCCGCACCAGCGCATCAGCCAGATCAGTAGCAGTGGAAAAACCGGATGATGCGGCCTTGAGCATGGCTGCTTCATTCACCTGCATACCCGGCATCATATCTGCGAATACACGCAGGCAGCCTTCGAGATTATCCAGGGCATCAAACACGGCTGTTTTATCTTCCTGCATATCTTTGTTGTAGGCCAGCGGCAGCCCTTTCACTGTGATCAGCATGGCCACCAGTCCGCCAATAATGCCTCCGGCCTTGCCGCGCACCAGCTCCGGCATATCCGGATTTTTTTTCTGCGGCATAATCGAAGAACCGGTACAAAAAGCATCAGGCAGATCGATGAATCCAAACTGAGCACTCATCCACAAAATCAGCTCTTCGGAAAAACGCGATAAATGCACAGCTGTGATACTGGCTGCTGCCAGCAGCTCCATAATGAAATCACGATCCGAAACAGCATCCAGTGAATTGGCAGTCGGCGCATCAAATCCCAGCTCTCTGGCTGTCATGGCCCGGTTGATGGCAAATGTTGTGCCTGCCAATGCTGCTGAACCCAGAG
>Ga0316192_10003024_pt1 | contig 12250 bp, 15 predicted proteins | sample MerIslwburrow_MG_FD_204931 | JGI IMG/M metagenome (GOLD analysis project Ga0316192, IMG submission 204931) | Coastal sediment microbial communities from Maine, United States - Merrow Island worm burrow | ecosystem: Environmental > Aquatic > Marine > Coastal > Sediment | place: USA: Maine...
CGTTCACGACGACGAGTGCGCAGGCCAGCTCGCAGCCGATTTGCTGGCGGAACACATGGGTGCGGATTTCAGCGACGTTGCGGAGGCGCTTGCAGGTGACGGCCTTTTCGCGACCATCGATCGTTTCAACGGCGGCCCGCTTTCGTCGCCGGCAGCCTCGTCGTGACGCCGGTAACGGCCATGATTGCGTTGTGCGGCTTGTTGTTCGACCCATGGGTCGCGGTGCTCACCGCGACGGCCGGCATGCTCGCATCGACGGTAGTCAATCACTGGATCGGTGCGCACTTCGGCAACGCAATATCTGCTCACGTGCCGCGCCCGGTCGCAGCCCGCATCAACCGGGTTGCCGCCGCGTCAGACCCGTGGTCCCTGGCGGGATTGCGATTGATTCCGATTGCGCCGTTCACGATCGTCAATCTCGTTGCCGGCGCGTCGGGCGTGAATCTAAGGGATTTCCTCGTTGGCTCGATCATCGGCATGGGGCCGGGAATAGTACTCATATGTCTCAGCGTCGATCGCGCGCGCGCGGCACTGCAGGGAGAAGCCGTGTTCGACCCGTGGATCCTCGTGGCAATCGCAGCGGCCGGCGCGGCAATAATCGGCTTGCGTGCCTGGCAGCAGAAAGCGCGCACACGCCACGACTGAACGAATGACTCCGGACGACGACGGCAAATTGGCTGCAAGTCGGCGGTTACGCGTTGTGACGTATAACGTGCATGCCTGCATTGGCAGCGACGGCGAGTTCCTGCCGCAGAGGATCTGCGAGGTCCTGGACGAACTGCACGCCGACTTCATCGCGATCCAGGAACTCGAAGACCGTGTCTTCGGCGATGAACCGGTCAGCGATTACCTCGCGCGAAACCTCGGCATGCACGCATACCGCGGCGCGACCTTGAAACGCCAGGACGCCCATTACGGCAATCTACTGTTGTCGCGGGAAGCCGCTGCGACTACCTGTATGCACGACATCTCTGTACATGGAAGGGAACCGCGCGGCATCATCGAAGCCGGCTATAACCTGTCAGGCCATCGAATTCGCGTGCTGGTCACACACTTCGGCCTGAAAGGTGCCGAACGGCGCAAGCAGGTACGCGACCTGCTGCGGGTCATCGACGGCGGCGAGTCGGATATCGACGTGCTCGCGGGCGACCTCAACGAATGGCGGCCCGTCAGCTATACCTTCAGTGCGCTGAAAAAACGATTCGGTACGGTACCCCGGCGCGGTACGTGGCCTGCACGCCGTGCCCTGCTCGCGCTGGACAGCATCTGCGTATCACCCTCCGCGTTATGCCACGAGGTGCATGTCGTGAATACAGCGAAGACCAGGTTGGCATCCGATCATCTGCCGCTGGTCAGCGACCTGCACCTGCCTGCTGCGTAACGGCCAGTCCCGCAACGATGGCCGGCAGCTCCGCGAGTTGGCCGACCCGGTAGTCCGGACGATGTGAAGCAGGGGGTTCGGGTCCGTAACCGAATGTCACGAATACGACATCGACGCCGGCGGCATGCGCCATTACAACGTCGATCGCGGAGTCTCCAACCATCAGCGATCGTTCCGACGTAACATTCAGGCGCTCGAGTACAGTTTGCAGGGGTAGTGGGTCCGGCTTGTTGCGTGGCACCGTGTCACCGCCGACGACGACGTCGAAGTAACTCGCGATTTCGAGCCCGGAAAGAACCTGCCTGGCTATCGCCTCCGGCTTGTTGGTACAGATTGCCTGGCGTAATCCGGAATCGCTGAGCGTCTTCAACGCCTGCCGGGCGCCGGGAAACAGCCGTGTCGATTCGGTCGCGACCTGCGAGTAGATAACGAGGAAGCGCTCGACCAGTTCATCGAGGCGCCCTTCGTCGGGCGTCACATCGTGCGCCGCCAGGCCGCGCCGGATGAGGATCGCCACGCCCTCCCCGATCATGTCCCGTATGCGATCGTCGTCGAGCGCCGGCAGGTCCTGTTCGGCCAACAGGCGGTTCAGCGACGCCGCAATATCGGCTGCCGAATCGACCAGGGTGCCATCGAGATCCCAGACGATGGCGGCGATGCCGTCACGTACGGCCGTACCATTTCGCTGCGCCTTTTTGACCATCGACTGCCAACACGCGGTTACATCGGTGGCAGAAGTATAGACGACGCCGCGGAATCAATCGCTGTACCGGGCAAGGCTACTGTTCCTCCCCAGCCAGGCAGGCGCTCCGCAAACTCAGGACGCGCTGGACGAGCGTATGATCGACGCACGGCTTCCGGATGATGCCAATTTGATCCGAACTGTGCGCGGCCTTGATCAATTCCGCTGAGGAAGAACTGACGAGCAGCAGCACCGGTATTTCGACGTGCAGCTCTTTGAGTTCCCGAAGCAGTGCAGGTCCACTGCATTCCGCCGTATCAGATTCGGTAATCAGGCAGCAATTTCGGTGGCGCCGGGGAAGCCAGTATCTTAGAAATGAACCGATATCCGGATATCTCAGGACCTCGACTCCGTAGGTCGTAAGAAGAGTCGCCAGACCGTCGGCGATCGCCTGATCGGAGTCCACCACGTGGACCAGAAAGTCTTCGTGCGTCACGAGCCGCAACTCGCATCTGGATGAGCCTGATGACCAGTATGGGCCGGCTGATTACCCGGCGGAATAGGGGCTACCGCGTACCGTCATGTGGCTGTCCCGCTTCCGTGCTCAGTTCCATGTCGATCTTCGCACGCACGAGTTGTGCGAGGGTTCTGACACCGAGCTTCTTCATTACCTGCCCCCGGTGAACCTCGACCGTCCGCTCGCTGATACCCAGTTCTCCTGCAATCACCTTGTTCATGTGACCGTCGGCGACGCGCTCGAAAACCTCCCTCTCCCGTTCCGATAATGAGGTTAGTTTCTCGGCAAGTTCCTGGCGATCCTGGGCTTTCCTGTGGGCATCTTCGTCTATGCTCAGTGCCTCATTGATACGCTCCAGCAGATCGTGCTCCCTGAACGGCTTGCGGATGAAGTCCAGCGCGCCCCGGCGCATCGCTTCGACCGCCATCGGAATATCGCCGTGCCCGGTGATAAATATGATGGGCACCCTGGAACCCATTTCGAGAAGTATCTTCTGCAGATCCAATCCCGTCATCCTGGGCATCCGGATGTCGAGTACCAGGCAACCGCGTTTCTCGCCGTCATAGGCGTCGAGAAACTCCTGGCCACCTTCGTACAGTTCGCAAGACTGGCCAACCGTATCCAGCAACAGGCTCAGGCCATCGCGCACGCCTTCGTCGTCGTCGACAATAAACACTGTCTGGTCGTCATTCATGGTGCGTTTCTCGTTCGGCGGCGGCGGGCAACGTGAACCAGAACGTCGTGCCACCGCCATCATTATTGTAGAAACCGATGCCGCCACCGTGCGCTCTTACTATTGCCTGGCTAATGGACAGCCCCATACCCATACCTGAGGACTTCGTTGTCGTAAACGGCGTAAACAATTTGTCAGAGTATTCGTCCGGAATGCCACACCCCGTGTCGCTTACCGAAATCTCGATTTCATTACCGTCCCGCATCCGGGTTCGGATGGCAACCGAACGTCCTGCGACACCGCTGTCGGTAATCATTGCTTCCATACCGTTGCGCAACAGGTTAAGCGCCACCTGCTGGATCTGGACGCCGTCGACCGATACGAGGGACAGGCCATCGCCTCGATCAAACTCGATCTGGATGTCGTGGATTCTCGCCTCGGATTCCGCCAGCTTGACCGCACTATCGATCAGCTCATTGCAGTCGACGACCCGCTTCTCGCTTTCTCCCTGGCGCGCCATTGTCTGCATACGTTCCACGACGTCGCTCGCACGCAAAGCGTGTTCATTCAGCTTGTGGCACACCTCAGCCATGCGCGCGAAATTGCCGCTGTCCACCATGCGCCGGGCGGCCTGAGCGAACAGTGAGATCGCCGTAAGCGGCTGATTTATTTCATGCGCGATTCCAGCTGCCATCTCCCCGAGCGTGCTGAGTCTTGCAACGTGGGCGACTCGCGCACGATGCTGCCTGGCCTCTTCCTCGGCGAGTTTGCGTTCCGTAATGTCGTCGCTTTCAGTCACGAGGAATACGGTCTCTCCCTCCTTATCCATGATCGGGCGCACCGAGAAGTCGAGCGTCGCAAGTTGTCCGTCGAAACGTGGACAAGTGACCTCGAATCGCACAGTCTCACCTGCCGCCGCCGCGCGAACTGCGTCGTGGATGCGCTGCTGCTTCTCCGGCAAATGACTCCACCAGGGTGTATCCCAGTAATAGTGGCCGGCGACCTGCTCGCGCGTCAGGCCGGCGAAGTCGAGTGACTTCTGGTTGGCTTCCAGCACCTTGCCTTCCACGCTGAGAATTCCGGCCAGATGGAGCCGCTGATCGAAAACAGCGCGAAAGCCGGCTTCGGATCGCGCTACCGCTGCCTGCTCCTGGCGATGTTCGAGCTCGGCGGACACTCTTACCGCGGCCAGCGACACCAGCGCGCTGGCCATCTCCGGATCGTGAAGCGGCCGTGCGCCGAAAACACAGATCTGGCCGATCTTCTCGCCTTCACGATTCACGATCGGGCTGCCGACGAAACTCTCGCAGCCGTAACCAATACTCGACTGGTCGAGCGTGTAGCGGCTTCCCAGCTCACAGTCGACGACCTGGGCACCGTGGCGCATGACGGCCGCACATGGCGTGCCGCTCAGAGCATACTCCCGTACCGGACCGGGTTCGCCGTCCTCCCAGGACGCCACGGTGCGAGACATGCCCGGATCGTAATTCTCGGTAACGTAGGCCCGCCGGGCGCCCAGGATCGACGTCAGGGCCGCCAGCAGCTCATACAACAACTCGTCGGTCGATGCACCAGGGGCGATGGCCGCAAGCCTGCGGACCTGCTCCGACGGACTCCAGTTGCCGACGGCCGGCTGCGGATCTGTAACTGGGGGTCGTGTGGATCGGCTGACGATGTCGATAGACTCCGGAATTCAATGGCTTGCGCCAGAATACTACCCGCGCCACAACAACGGCCCAATTGCGGCAAGCCACACAGGTCTAGGGGCAGACACGTACCCGCGGGCCTGCAGCATTGCGGTTGATTAGTCGATTCGATCGGGCGAAAGCAATATTCCGTCCTCGTCACAGTAGACCCACTCGCCCGGCCTGAAACGCACGCCGCCGAATTCCAGCTCGGCGTCCGTTTCGCCCGCGCCTTCTTTCCCGCTCTTGGCGGGATTGACCCCGAGCGCCTTGACGCCGATGTCGATGCCGGCAATGTCGGCCGAGTCGCGGATGGCGCCGTTGATGATGACGCCCGCCCAGCCATTGTCACGCCCGCGCGCGGCAAGCATGTCGCCCATCAGCGCTATTGCCGTGGAACCGCCGCCGTCGACGACGATGACGGCGCCGTCACCGGGCTCACCCAGCATTTGCCGGAACAGCACATTGTCATGAAAGCATTTGACGGTCCGGATCTTGCCGAAGAAACGCTTGCGGCCGCCGAAATCCCGAAACTGGATGGAGCACGTCTCGCAGGATGCTTCGAAATCGTCGTAGAGATCGGTGGTCGCTCGCATGGCCGGTTTCCTTGTCGGTTGATTTACAGCCTATTCAACCGGATTTCCGCGCGATGATAAACACGACGTGCTTGTCGGGCTGCCATTCGTGCTCGATATCGAACCCTGCGCTAGTGATGCCGGCTTCGAGTTCGTTTCGGGTAAATATCCGCAACAACGGGAACACGCCGAACCAGCGGCCGACCGGCGCGACGAAGCGGAACCATTTCATGTTGTCGCCGAGACACACCGTGTTGCTGACGAATATCCCGCCAGGCCTGAGCATGTCGTGGATGCGGGCGATTGCCGCCTCCCTGTCGTCCAGCAGGTGCAGGAGGCTGAGCGCCAGCACGGCGTCGATCGATTCGCTCGCTACGTCGAGATCCTCGACGCTGCCGGTTTCGAAGCTTACGTTGCGGACATCGGCTTCAGCCGCCCTGCCCTTCGCAATCTCGATCATCTTCCCGGAGATGTCCGTCGCACGAATATGCCCGACGTAGGGCGCGTGAGCGATCGCGGTCGACCCGGTGCCACATCCCAGTTCCAGCACTGCCATGCCGGGCCGAAAATACTCGCGCGTTTTTGCCAGTTTGCGCTGGTAGGCGGCTTCATCGCCAACCGGTTTTTTCGCGTATCGCGTCGCAACCCGGTCCCAGAACCTGTTCGATCGAGCCATCGTTACTCCCGGCCTTCAGTCAAAACCTGTCAAGTTTACAAATCTTTTTGTCAATTAAACTTGATATCAGCTGCCCGCCCCACTATCGTGTGTAAAGTGTTTTTGACTTTTAGACAAAGGGCTTTTACTCATGAGTGACTCACGATCGCACACGCACGGCTGGCAGGACAACGTCAGGAGACAAACCCTGAAGCTCGGCTACTGGACGCTGGCCTGGGTGCTGACGATGGCGCTGGCGACGTTCGGGCCGAAATTCCTGTGGGCATCCAGCGTAGAGATCACGACAGCCGCCATCGGCCTGAACTTTCTCATCGGCATCGGCATGATCGTGGCCAACAAGAATTACTTCAACAGTCTCGACGAGATGCAGCAAAAGATCCATCTGCAGGCGATGGGCATCACGCTCGGTGTCGGGCTTGTCACAGGGCTCGCCTACTCGAACCTGGACATATCGAACGTGGTCAGCTTCGATGCCGAGATCCCGCACCTGGTCGTCATAATGGCGCTCACCTACCTGGCGACGCTGGTCACCCTCACCAGGAAGATGCGATGAAGAACCGGCTCAAGGTGCTTCGAGCCGAGCGGAACTGGACCCAGGCCCGGCTGGCCGAAGAACTCGAGGTCTCGCGACAGACGATCAACGCCATCGAAAAAGGCAAATTCGATCCGAGCCTGCCGCTCGCTTTCAAGGCGGCACGGCTGTTCGATTTGTCGATCGAGGACATCTTCCAGGACCAGGATCCGGCCTGAGCGGAACGGCTACGTAGTCACGCTCTGCACGAGACCCACGGTGAACATCGTGGCGGCAGACAGCGAAGCAACCGTTCTCGCGGTATTCAGCCGTGTCCATCGATCCAGGTAGTGTTCCCAGGTTTCAACGGCATGCGGGTCCGCAGCGGCGATCGCGGCAAGCTTGTCGTTGAGCGGCACGTTGCCGATGCCGGTCAGCAGAAACGTGCCGCCCAAATAAGACAGAGCACCCGCCAGCAGCCAGGGCGCCGCAGGGTCGCCCCAGGTGTTGACCGCGACCCACGCCGCGATGATCGATGCCAGGGCGGTGCCTGCGAAAGTACCGAGAAAGGACGGGTTCAACACCACGACGTTGATCGACTGCATCGCGGCGATGCCTTCATGCGCCGGCACGCGCGCCAGTGCTTTCATCACGAAGCTCGAAAAGGCGAAGAAGATTCCTCCGACCAGGGCGGACCCGAGCAGTCCAAGCACCGCTGTTATAGACGTCAGGGCGGTCATGCGGCCACCTCCTCGTTTGCGGGATTCCAGGTTCCGCGCGCGGCGATTCGGCGTGCGTACCCGGTAAAGTCGGCCGGCTCGCGACCGAGTGCGCGGCGGATACCGTGGCAGACACTGGCGTTGCGCCCATCGAGGACCGTTTCGAACAGGTAGTCCAATAACCATGCGACATCCTCCGGCGTCCCCGACTCTGCGACCGCCCGGGCGAAAGCCTCCCTCGGGACCGGAACGAACTGCACGTCGCGGCCGGCCGCCTGCGAAATCTCCCGAGCCAGCTCGGTAAAGGTCAGCAAACGCGGGCCCGTCACCTCGTAGATTTCTCCGGCATGCCCGTCCTTCGTCAGGGCCGCGACCGCGACGTCGGCGATATCGTTTACATCGACGAACGGCTCGGGCACGTCTGCCGCGGGGAGCGTAATGGCGCCATCCAGCACCATGCCGAGGAACTCGCCTTCCGAGAAGTTCTGCATGAACCAGCCTGCCCGGATGATCGTCCATTCGATGTCGGCGGCCATGACGATTTGCTCGCAGGCCAGGGCTTCCTCTTCGCCGCGGCCAGACAGCAGCACGATACGCGTCACGCCCTGCGCCACGGCTCTGTCCACGAAACGGCGAATGGCAGCCGCGGCGCCCGGCACCGCGAGATCGGGAGCGTACGTCACGTAAGCGGCCGATACGCCCTCGAGCACAGCATCCCAGTTGCCCGGCTCGTGCCAATCGAACGCGGGGCTCGCGGAACGGGAGGCGATACGGATCTCGACACCCCTCGCCTGCAACCGGTCTGCGACCCGCCGGCCGGTTTTTCCGGTGCCGCCAACGATCAGGGTGAGGCCCGGGTCAGTCTTCGTCGTGTTCATCTCGTCATACATCGTGATCTCCTCTTTTCACTTGACACTGTGTCAATTGACGTTGTGTCAACCCTAGGGCATGCTTTACAGCATGTCAAGTGAAACGACCGAGACAGCCACACGGATTCTCGAAGCCACCGTGCGCACCCTCGAGGAACACGGCGGCAAAGGCGTCCGGATGGGCGACATTGCCCGGGAGACGGGCATTTCCCGGCAGGCCGTGTACCTGCATTTCGCCTCCCGTACCGAATTGCTGGTCGCGGCAACGCGCTACCTGGACCGGAAACTGGACGTCGACAGCCGCCTTGCCCCATCGCGGACGGCAAGCTCCGGCGTCGAGCGGCTGCGGCTCTACATCGAGTGCTGGGGCAACTACATCCCCGACATCTACGGCGTCGCCAAGGCGCTGATGGTGGCGAAAGACACGGATGAGGCCGCCGCCGCCGCGTGGAACGACCGCATGCTGGCCATGCGCGACGGCTGCCGCGCGGCGGTCGATGCGCTGCATGCAGACGGGATGCTCGCGGCCGGGTGGACGACGTCGACCGCGACCGATGCCCTGTGGACCCTGTTACTGGTGCCCAACTGGGAGAACCTCACGATTGAATGCGGCTGGTCAACGGGGGCATACGTTCGCCGGATGACCGCTGTCGCCGAGCGGACATTCGTGACATCACCGGCTGCTCGCTGATTCCCGAATTTCGGCCAAAGTGGGACCCAAGTGTTTGAATCGCCGGCTGGAATCTGGCACTGTCCCTGCGCTATGACCGGTCTGTCGACAATCCACGTGCGTACCTGCAGGCTGATACTTGCGACGGTAGCTGTGGCTGTCGTCGGCACGGGAATTCCGGTCATCGAAGTCCATGCGCACGATGATCCGGCCTTTGGCCATGGCCACGATGCGCACGTGCATTCACACGGTCCGTCGGCAACCCCGGCCCCTGACCATGGCGACGGCCCGGAATCCGCCGACGCTGACGACACTCACGCTCACATCGTCTGCTGCACGGCTGTCGCGCTCACGGCTGCGGCCAGCATCGACATCACGATGCCCGCGTACGGCCGCAGGCAGATTCCGCCACCTGTGAGCCAGCCACCGGACAAGCCCGTCCGTCCTCTGTACCGACCTCCGATCGCCTAGAACTGCTGCAGGCCGCCGTCGTGCGGCCAGGTCGCGGCTTTGCCGCTTCAGTTCATCGATCCGGAGAGTACGTTGTTTCGTTTACTAATCTTGTGGCTGCTACTGGCCACATCGCAGACATACGCCCAGAGTGCCCGGCCCGACGCGCCGGCGCTGACACTGCCGCAGGCTGCGGAGCGCGCATTGCAGCAAAACCCACGCCTTCGCTCGGCGCAGTTCGCCCGTGAAGCCGCTGCCACGCGTGCGCAGGATGCTGCGCTTACGCCGCAGTGGTCGGTTGGTCTCGAGGTCGAGGACTTTCTCGGTACCGGATTGCTATCCGGTTTCGATGCCAGCCAGACCACGCTGAGCCTGTCGAGGATCTTCCAGGCCCGCGACACCCGCGAAGCCCGTATGGCGACGGCAACCGCATTCGGCGACGACGTCGACATCGAACTCGCGTCCGAACGCCTGGACCTGCTGAGCCGCGTCGCGGAACGGTTTATCGACGTCGTCCATCGGCAAGAACAAGTGCGCCTCGCGGGCGAGTCCGTCGAAGTCTGGCAAGCCGCCAATGAACTGGCGTCGGCGCGCGAACGGGCTGGAGCGGCTCCCGCCGTCGACCGTCTGCGAACGGAGATCCGGGTCGCCGACGCGAAGTTGTCCGCCGAAGGCGCAGAACACGAACTCCACGCGGCGCGCAGGTTGCTCGCCGCCACCTGGGGAAGCGAGGCCGCAGAATTCGGCCGCGCAAGCGCCCTGCTTTGCCGCCTGCACGATGTGCCACCTTACGAAGAACTGGCCGCAAGGGTTTCCGGGAATCCCGACCTGTTGAGATTCGCGACCGAACAACGCCTCAGGGAGGCCGAAGCCCGGCTCGCGGTCGCCCGGCAGCGGCCGGACTGGCGCGTATCGGCCGGGGTGCGGCACGTGGAAGCGATCGGCGAACAGGCCCTCGTGGTCGGTGTTTCCGTGCCCCTCGGCGCGGCGTCGAGGGCGATACCAGCGCAGCAGCGCGCGGAGGCGCTGGGTCGCGAGTCGGCGCTGCGGCTGGAAGCGGAAGAACTGGAGGCCCGGGCAGTCGTCTTCGACCTTTACGAAGCAGTTCGGCACACAGTGAGAACGGTGGAGATTTTCGACACCGAAATATTGCCGAGAGCCCGCGAGATCAGGAACGAGATCGAACGCGGCTACAGCGTCGGCCGGTTCTCGCATACCGCGCTCGTCAATGCGCAGGCCGAACTGCTCGCGGCTGCGTCCGCCCGCCTGGACGCCTGTGCGGACCATCATCGCCTGCTCGTCTCGCTCGAGCGGCTTACCGGTGGCGTACCGATGTCGCTGTCATCAAACCCCGAGGTCTCGCCATGAGATTCGACTCCATCCCGAATTCCCGCTGCCTGGCCGGGCTGCTTGCCGTGCTGCTGTTCATGGCCGGCTGCGACACACAGGAATCCGCGCACGGCGATCAAGGCCACGCGCCGTCTGCCGAGAAAGACTACGAGCGCGGGCCTCATAACGGCAGGATGCTCCGCGACGGCGACTTCGCGCTCGAAATCACGATATTCGAGGCCGGCGTTCCGCCCGAGTTTCGCGTCTATCCGTACCGCGACGGCATGCCTGTCGACCCGCACGGCGTGGACCTGGCCATCGACCTCGGGCGCCTCGGCGGCCGCGTCGATCGCTTCGAATTCGAGCCGCAGGGCGACTTGCTGCGCGGCGATGGCGTCGTGCTGGAGCCGCATTCCTTCGATGTCATGGTGAACGCGAGTTTCGGTGGCCGTGACTATGAATGGACGTACGATTCCTACGAGGGCCGCACCCGGATCGACGCCCAGGTAGCAGACGCCATGGGCATCGGGGTCACCATTGCCGGCCCCGCCAGTATTCGTGAAACGATCACCGTGCAGGGAACGCTGAACCCGGATCCCGATGCCGTAACGGAAGTGCGCGGCCGCTTTTCCGGCCTCGTGCAGTCACTCTCGAAAGCCGTCGGCGACACCGTCCGCGAAGGCGAGCAACTGGCACGCATCCAGTCCAACGAGAGCCTGCAGAGTTACACGATCACCGCCCCGGTGTCCGGCACCGTCATCGAGCGCCACGCCAGCGTCGGCAGCATGGCGACAGACGATCCGATATACGTCATCGCCGACACGACACGGCTGGTAGCCGACCTGCAGGTCTTTTCCCGCGACCTCGGCCGGGTCGAGGTGAGCCAGGCGGTCACGGTAACGAACCTGGACGGCAACGCTGAAACGGACACGGTCGTCGACCGGATCTTACCGACCGTGGACCCCGGCAGCCGGGCGGCCACGGTGCGCACGCTCGTTGACAACACGAACGCACGATGGCGGCCCGGGCAGTTCGTTCGCGGCGTCATCACGGTAGCGGCGACGGACGTGCGGCTCGCCGTCCGGGAAAGCGGGCTGCAGGCGTTTCGCGATTTCACCGTCGTCTATGCGCGGGTTGGCGATACCTACGAGGTGCGAATACTGGACCTGGGGATGCGCGATGCAGACAACGTCGAGGTTCTCGGCGGGCTGGAGCCGGGAACCGAGTATGTGACCGAGAACAGCTACCTCATAAAGGCCGACATCGAGAAGTCCGGCGCGAGCCACGACCACTAGCAGGGGACGCTTGTGCTGGAAAAAATCATCGACATCGCGTTACGACGGCGCCTGCTGATACTGACGCTGAGCGTCCTGGTTGCGGGGCTGGGAATCTACAACTTCCAGAACCTGCTGATCGACGCCGTGCCCGATATCACCAACGTGCAGGTGCAGATCGGCACGGAGGCGCCGGGCTACTCGCCGCTCGAAGTCGAGAATCGAATCACCTTCCCCGT
>Ga0316192_10003025_pt1 | contig 12248 bp, 11 predicted proteins | sample MerIslwburrow_MG_FD_204931 | JGI IMG/M metagenome (GOLD analysis project Ga0316192, IMG submission 204931) | Coastal sediment microbial communities from Maine, United States - Merrow Island worm burrow | ecosystem: Environmental > Aquatic > Marine > Coastal > Sediment | place: USA: Maine...
CCAAAGTAACCATGACGGTACCCAATCAACTCACAGGCGAAGGTGATATGGCCGTTGATATTACCTTTGAAAGTATGGATGATTTTTCACCAGATGCCGTGGCACGTAAGGTGGATTCATTAAATAAATTATTACAGGCGCGAACACAGCTAACCAACTTGGTATCCTATATGGATGGAAGAAGTGGCGCGGAAGATTTATTGGCCAAGGCAATGGGAGATAAGGCATTAATGGAATCGTTGGTGTCCAGCCCAAATCCTGATGAAGCGGCAGATACAGAAGAGAAGGAGGGCTAGGACAATGGCTGAAGCAGAAACCGAAAATCAAGCCGAAGGCGCAGAAGAGACTGCTCTTGAAGCGGGTGAATTTAACTCACTTTTACAGCAAGAATTCAAACCAAAGTCTGACCGAGCTAAAGAAGCCGTTGAACAAGCCGTTTCGACATTGGCGGAATTCGTTTTAAAAGATACCACTTTAGTGTCTGAGGACACGGTTAATACGATCCAAGGTATTATTGCCGAAATTGATAAAAAACTAACCGATCAGGTTAATCTGATTATTCACAATGAAAAATTCCAGGCGGTTGAAGGTGCATGGCGAGGCTTGCACTATATGGTGAATAATACCGAAACCGACGAAATGTTAAAAATCAGAGTTATGAACATCTCCAAAAAAGAGTTGGGTAAAAACCTTGAAAAGTTTGAAGGCACAAAATGGGATCAAAGCCCCATATTCAAGAAATTCTATGAAGAAGAATACGGCCAATTTGGCGGTGAACCCTATGGATGCATTGTGGGAGACTACCACTTTAATCATAGCCCCTTAGACGTTGCCTTGCTCAATGGTATGGCGCAGGTTGCTGCGGCTGCTCATGCACCATTTCTTGCGGGTGCCGATCCGACACTTATGCAATTTGATTCATGGAATGAGTTAACCAATCCTCGCGATTTAACCAAAATATTTCTAACCCCTGAGTATGCGGCCTGGCGTTCTTTGCGTGAATCAGAAGATTCCCGTTATCTGGGCTTGGCAATGCCACGATTCTTATCACGATTACCTTACGGCGCTGAGACGAATCCGGTTGAGGGTTTTGATTTTGAAGAAGACACAGAAGGTAATGATACCAGTAAATACACCTGGGCCAATTCAGCCTACGCCATGGCGGTTAACATTAACCGTTCATTTAAGGAGTATGGTTGGTGTTCGCGTATCCGCGGCATAGAGTCAGGTGGTTCGGTAGAAGGCTTGCCTGTGCACACCTTTCCAACCGATGATGGTGGCGTTGATATGAAATGTCCCACTGAGATCGCCATTAGCGATCGACGCGAGGCGGAACTGGCTAAAAACGGTTTAATGCCCTTATTGCATCGTAAAAATTCTGATAACGCGGCATTTATTGGCGCTCAATCGTTGCAAAAACCAGCGGAATATGATGACCCTGACGCTACAGCCAATGCGAATCTAGCGGCTCGGTTACCCTATTTATTTGCAACTTGCCGATTTGCGCACTACTTAAAATGTATTGTCAGGGATAAAATCGGATCTTTCTCCGACCAGGCGCAAATGCAACGTTGGCTGCAAACATGGATTACTCAATATGTGGACGGTGACCCACTTAACTCAACAGATAAAACCAAGGCCAGAAAACCTTTGGCAGCGGCTTTGGTTGAGGTGGAAGAAATTGAGGGTAATCCGGGTTATTACTCATCGAAGTTTTATTTGAAGCCTCACTATCAACTAGAGGGGTTGACCGTTTCTTTGCGCTTGGTCTCTAAGTTACCTTCAGGTAAGTAGTTGACGCACAGCAAAGTGTGAATTTTACCATACAAAACTGTCAAAATATAACATTACTGTATGAAAGATTAAGGTATAAATAACACGTAGCTTAGATATTTTAAAACTGGGCTACAGAAATACAAAGTGACGCAAGTACAAGTGACGAGAAATTTAACTTAATTTATTAATATACAGTACACTACAGTACAGGAGAAATAAAATGGCTTTTGATGGAATATTGATATTACCAGGCATACCAGGTGAAACTCAAGATGAGAAATACAAGGCAGACAGTGGAATTGATATACTCAGTTTTAGCTGGGGTTTGACTCAGTCGGGTTCCGCTCACTTACAAAAGGGTGCGGGTTCAGCTTCTGCAAATTTTCAAGATTTGACCATAACTAAAGCGGTTGATTCTGCGTCTCCCAAATTAATGGAATTTTGTGCTCTGGGTACGGTTATCGATCCGGCGGCTACAGGCAAAGCTGATTGCAAGTTGGTGGTTCGTAAAGCAAGTGGTGACAAAGCAGGGGCTATGGAATATTTTATAGTCTATATGAATGGCGCTTACATTACATCGTATTCCACTGGTGCTGGCGGTGGTGATGGTCCTATACTCGAGACCGTGTCATTTAACTTTTTTGAAATACGTATTGATTATAATCCACAAGAAGTGGATGGCGCACCTGCACCTACTATTGAGTTTGGGTATAATATCGAGAATAAGGTATCTGTAACATAGGCTTCTCGAATGGTTATTACTGCTACCCATGTTTGAGACTGGTAGAAAGAATTGTTTTAATGTTATTATGTGTCTTAGGTAGATTTTGACACATGACTAAATTTCTTTTTACAGGTTGATTTCATGGGTGCAGTAGAACAAGTGCTAATTGAGGGGGATCTTGAGAAGAGCTTATCTGAGCTAATGGGTAAGGTGCGCAACGATCCCTCTAATGTTAATGACAGAGTGTTTTTATTTCAACTTTTGGCTGTTTTGGGTCAATGGGACCGAGCATTGACCCAACTAAATGTGGTCGGTGAATTAGACGCCATAACTTTGCTAATGGTACAAGCTTACCGTGAAGCCCTGCGTTGCGAGGTGTTTAGAGGCGGGGTATTTGACGGCAAACGCTCACCAATGGTTTTTGGTGAACCCGAACAATGGATTGCCTTATTATTTGAGGCACTAAAATTATCAGCACAGGGTAAAATTGAACAGTCTCAGTCTGTTCGTGCAGAGGCCTTTGATTTGGCTCCCATAAGTACCGGTACCATTAACGATCAGCCCTTTGAATGGATTGCAGATGCAGACAGTCGTGTAGGGCCTTGTTTGGAATGTATTTTGAATGGTCGTTATTATTGGATACCCTTCCACCGAATACGCGAAGTTAATATTGAAGCCCCCTGCGATTTGCGTGACGAAGTGTGGATGCCTGCAAGTTTTGTCTGGATCAATGGCGGGGAGGCCGTGGGTTTTATACCAACGCGATATCCTGGAACAGAAAAGACCAATGATAGTCAACTTTTAAGGGCGAAAAAAACACAGTGGGTTGAACAAAGTAATGAATTATATTTCGGATTGGGTCAACGTATGATGGCCACCGATTTAGATGAATATCCTCTCATGGATATACGTACTATCAAGTTCAATACAGCAACCACACCACAAACAAATGACGCTTAAGCGTTAGTAAACTCAATGGCTGAGCTTACTCAACAAGAACGCCTACAGCCCTCTCTATTAGACAGGCTCATGGACAATGAGCCCGACATCACTCAAGAATCTAGAAGCCAACGTGTATTGTCTATGAAGCAATTGCGTGAAGGTGTCATACGCGATCTCGCATGGTTGCTAAATACTGGTAATCTGCAAGAGGTTCAAGATATTGATAATTACGACGAAGTGTTAAGTTCAGTCGTGAACTATGGAACAAGAAGTCTTACAGGATTAACCCTCTCAAATTTAAAAACTGGCGAAGTTGAGGCCACTATTCGCCAGTCAATTTTAAAATATGAACCCAGGATTAACAGCGATACGGTAAAAGTAAAAGTGAATGCAGACAAAAATGCAATGGGTATAAATGCTGTACAATTTGAGATAGAGGGCGAACTTTGGGCGCATCCCATACCGATTCAGCTCTATATGAAAACCGATATCGACTTGGAGACCGGCGGTGTTACAATTAAAGAAGAAAATGGGCCTAGGGGCTAAATTGACTAATTAAAGAGCAAGAAAATGGATCCAAATTTACTCAGTTATTACAACAGGGAACTCCAGTTCATACGGGAAATGGGCGGTGAATTTGCGAAGGAATATCCAAAAATTGCCGGTAGATTGGGCCTTGACGGATTTGAATGCGCCGATCCTTATGTTGAAAGGTTATTAGAGGGTTTCGCCTTTTTAGCGGCCCGAATCCAGTTGAAAATGGGAGCCGAATTCCCAAGATTCACCCAACATTTACTGGAAATGGTCTATCCCCATTATTTGTCACCCATACCTTCTATGGCCGTTGTGCAATTTCAGCCTGATATGACCGAAGGTTCCCTCGCTGAAGGTTTTCCAATCCCCAGAGGCAGTAAATTACGGAGTTTATTGGGACGAGGGGACCAAACCCCGTGTGAGTACCGAACTGCCCACGAAATCAAACTTTGGCCTATTGAGTTGAGCGAGGCAGACTACTTTTCGTCCAAGGGCGCTGTGGCTACTCTCGGGGTACCTGATATACATGGTGTGAAAGCGGCCATTAGGTTACGTTTTAAAGCGACCGCCGGACTCAATTTCGATCAGATGGCTCTGGACAGCTTGCCTATGTATATACGTGGTAGTGGAGAAATGGGCATGCGACTCTATGAACAAATTTTGGCTAATCCAATCGCTGTGGTTGCCCGGCCTAGACAAACTCATACTACCTGGCAAGAAGTGATCGACAAAAAACATGTACGCCGATTGGGCTATGAAGAGGAAGAAGCTCTATTACCCTTTACCAAGCAGTCTTTTCACGGTTACCGGCTCTTACAAGAGTATTTTGCCTTTCCCGAACGCTTTATGATGGTTGAACTGAATGGTTTGCAAAAAGCCGTGCAAAAATGCACAAAGAATGAATTGGAAATTATCATTTTATTGGGACGTAGCGACTTAAGCTTGGAAAATATGTTGGATGAATCAAACTTTGCCTTGTTTTGTTCACCTATTATCAATTTATTTCCCAAACGTGCCGATCGAATTCATATCAACAACAAACAGTCCGAATTTCACCTAATTGCTGATCGAACACGCCCTATGGATTACGAAATTCATTCCATCAATGAAGTTATTGGTTATGGCACGAGTTCTGATAGTGAACAACGTTTTGATGCATTTTATGAGCTGGATAACATGAATGTTGCGAATGAGCAGCAGTCTTATTACACAATGCATCGTATTCCGCGTATGTTATCAACACACCAACGACAAAAAGGTCCACGCTCAAGTTACATTGGCAGTGAAGTGTATATTTCACTGGTCGATGGACATGAAGCACCTTATTCACATGACTTACGACAGTTGGGTTTGAATACCCTGTGTTCTAATCGAGATTTACCCTTACACATACCTATTGGCAAAGATAAAACGGATTTTACTCTGGATGCGAGTGCACCGGTGGAATCAATACGCGCTTTGGCTGGACCAACCAAGCCAAGAGCACCGACAACGGATGGAAAAGTGACCTGGAAACTGATCAGCCACCTATCCTTAAATTATTTGAGTCTTGTTGATCAAGATCAGGAACAAGGTGCTAGTGCACTGCGTGAATTACTCTTGTTATATGCAGATTCTAGTAATTTATCAACTCAAAAACAGGTGGACGGTGTGCGATCTATTTCCGGAAAGTCAATTGTTCATCGCTTACCTGTGTCGGGTCCGGTGTCATTCGGGCGTGGTATCGAAATTACACTCACCTGCGAAGATTCCGCCTTTGAAGGCACGGGAGTGTTTTTATTAGGATCAGTATTAGAACAGTTTTTTGCGAAATATGTGTCCATTAATTCATTTACACAAACAGTATTACGAACTGTCGAACGTGACGAGGTTATGCGGTGGCCAGTAAGAATAGGACAGCGGCACATTATTTAGAACTCTCAAAGGCGCTACATGACAAGCCATACAGTTTTGGCTTTTTTAACGCATTGAGGTTAATAGAGTGTGCTCATCAAGATAAACCACGCATTGGTCAGTCTTTACGACCTGTGGATGATCCTGTGCGGCTGGCGCAAACTCCTTCGATGGCGTTCGCACCGTCAACATTGTCAACATTTGCGCCACAAAGCAAAGAGCATCCTCCAGTATTATCAAGTTACTTTTTTGGTTTGTTAGGACCTAATGGCCCTTTGCCGCTACATTTAACCGAACACGCACGTAACCGTATCGACAGGGAAGGAGACCATACCTTTTCGGGATTTCTTGATATATTTCATCACCGAATGTTGTCGCTGTTTTATCGTGCCTGGGCAATTCATCAACCCACTGTTAGTTACGATCGAAAAGAATCAGATCAGTTTAAAACCTACGTTGGTTCCATGTTTGGTCTAGGTATGTCTTCACTTCATAATCGTGATGCTATGCCGGATAATGCCAAGTTATACTTTGCAGGGCTGTTGGCCAACAAAACTCATCATGCTGGCGGTTTGGAATCTATACTTCAGGAATTTTTTCACATACCGGTACAATTAAAAGAATTTATCGGCGAGTGGATTGCTATCCCAGATAATTGCCAAATGAAGATTAGTAACGGTCCTTCCACTATGGAGCTAGGTGTGGACAGCAATATTGGTTCGCGCGTATGGACTAGCCAGCTTAAATTTCGGCTCGAGTTTGGCCCCTTGGACTATAACCAATTTACAGACTTGTTACCAGGAAGTAAAAGTCTTGCTCGATTAGCAGCAATAGTTCGTAACTATGTCGGTGACGAATTGGGTTGGGATATAAAACTATTGTTGAAAAAAGATCAAATACCAATTGCAAAATTAGGTGGTACAACCAAATTTGGCTGGACAAGTTGGCTGTATAGCGACAATCGCCAAAATGATTATGAAGAAACTGTTATTAACCACACGTCTATAATTAACTCAGGAGAAACCCATGACGGAAATTAGTCGTGTTGCTCTGTTTGGCAAGCTGAACAGTGTAGGCTACAAGGCAATTGAAAGTGCTACCGTGTTTTGTAAAATGCGAGGCAATCCCTATGTAGAACTTGTGCACTGGCTTCACCAGATTTTGCAGCTTCAAGATTCAGATCTACACAGGGTGATTAAACAATTTAATATTAATCCCTCTACTATCGCAAAAGATTTTACCGATGCTCTGGATAGATTGCCTCGAGGATCCACATCCATATCTGATTTGTCTTCACACATCGAGGATACGGTCGAGAGAGGATGGGTGTATGGAACGTTGATGTTTGGCGAGGCACAAGTTCGCAGCGGGTATCTCATCGTTGGCATTCTTAAAACAAAACAATTGCGTAATGCGCTATTGGCCATTTCTTCAGAATTCGACAAAATTAAACTCGATACCCTAGTCGATCGTTTTGACGAGGTGGTCGGTGATTCAATCGAAAATCAATTGCACGCAACGGATGGATTTCAAGTAGGCGGCGGTGCCGTTCCGGGTGAAGCCAGTGGTGCAATGCCACCTGCTGCGATGGGTAAACAAGAGGCCTTACGACAATTTACAGTTGACTTAGTGGAACAGGCTCACAATGGTGAGTTGGATGCTATTGTTGGTCGTGATGATGAGATTCGACAGTTGGTTGACATCTTAATGCGTCGCCGACAAAATAATCCGATATTAACCGGTGAGGCCGGTGTGGGTAAAACAGCCGTGGTTGAGGGCTTCGCCAGACGAATTGCAGAGGGTGATGTGCCACCACCATTGCAAAATGTATCCTTACGTGTGTTGGATATCGGATTGTTACAGGCCGGTGCCAGCATGAAAGGTGAATTTGAAAATCGCTTAAAACAGGTGATAGAAGAAGTCCAGTCTTCTGAAAAACCCATCATCCTGTTTATCGATGAGGCACATACTTTAATCGGAGCCGGTGGCGCTGCCGGTACGGGAGACGCGGCTAATTTGTTAAAACCTGCCTTGGCCAGAGGCACCTTACGAACCATAGCGGCAACCACCTGGGCCGAGTATAAAAAGTATATTGAAAAAGATCCTGCTTTGACACGACGTTTTCAAGTAGTACAAGTACATGAACCTGAGGAAGACAAGGCCATACAAATGATGCGTAGCATCGCTACGTCCTTGGAAAGTCACCACAAGGTTCAAGTGTTGGACGAGGCCTTAGAGGCCTCTGTCAGATTATCTCATCGTTATATACCGGCACGTCAGTTGCCCGACAAATCAGTGAGTTTGTTGGATACAGCCTGTGCTCGGGTAGCCATTAGCCAAGATTCCATACCGGCTGAAGTCGATGATAGTCGCAAACGTATCAGTGCCTTGGAAACCGAGTTAAAAATTATCGGAAAAGAGCAAACGGTGGGAATAGATGTTACTGAACGGCTATCTATTGCCCAACAAAAATTGCAAGAGGAAAAAGACAGACTTGCCGAATTAGATGTAAGATGGGAGTCTGAAAAGGAATTGGTTACTCAAATACTGGATATACGCAGCCAATTACGTGCTGCATCCGGTGTTGTTGATTCACCTGATGAACCGACAGAAAGCAAAAACCAAAACGCCGGCTCTGGTAGCGAAGTGGATCGGGAAAAATTGTTGCAACAATTGCAAAAATTGCAAGTGAGCTTACATGAAAAGCAAGGCGAATTTCCACTGATCTTACCGAGTGTTGATGAACAAGCTGTAGCCTCAGTGGTAGGCGACTGGACAGGAATACCGGTTGGTCGCATGGTGAAAAATGAAATTGAAACCATTCTTCACCTTGCCGACAATCTTAACAAACGCATAATTGGGCAGCGGCACGCTCTGGAAATGATTGCCAAGCGAGTACAAACTTCGCGGGCAAGTTTGGATAATCCTCAGAAACCCATAGGTGTTTTCATGTTAGCGGGACCATCCGGTGTGGGCAAGACCGAGACAGCCTTAGCCTTGGCCGAAGCAATGTACGGTGGTGAACAAAATGTGGTTACTATCAACATGAGCGAGTTCCAAGAGGCGCATACAGTATCCACACTTAAAGGTGCACCTCCAGGATATGTGGGTTACGGTGAGGGTGGCGTACTCACAGAAGCGGTAAGACGTAAACCCTATAGTGTGGTATTGCTTGACGAGGTAGAAAAGGCCCATCCCGACGTACATGAAATATTTTTTCAGGTATTCGATAAAGGCTGGATGGAAGATGGCGAAGGTCGTGTCATTGATTTTAAAAATACCCTCATACTGCTGACCACCAATGTTGGCACAGAGCTGATCACGAATATGTGTAAAGATCCAGAGCTTTTACCAACCGCTGATGGCTTGGCTAAGTCCTTACGGCAACCCTTGCTAAAGACCTTTCCTGCCGCATTACTGGGTAGAATAGTAACCATACCTTATTACCCACTGAGTGATGAGATGATACAGGCCATTGCAAAACTGCAACTCGGTCGTATTGAGAAACGCGTTAGTGAAAACCATAACTTACCCTTTAGTTACGATGAAGATGTGATTAAACTCATCAGCAGCCGATGCACTGAGTTGGAGAGTGGTGGTCGTATGATCGATGCTATTCTAACGAATACTATGTTGCCCGCTATTAGTGGAGAATTACTGGGAAGAATGTTGGAAGGCCAGGATATGTCAAAAATTCATATCAGTGTGAGCGATGATGAATTTAGTTATCATTTTGATTAATAAGATATTTTCGAAATTTTGCCATTGCAATCAAGGTCTAAGTGATTGATTATTAAAATAATTGGCTGTAGAATGCCATCCAGGCGCGGTGTTGGGTAATATTACCGATAAAAAAGGGTCATATTCAGCAAAATCGGTTAAAGTGTGTTCAACGGTTGATTTTAGGTTAAAATGTGTGCTAATTATATTAATTAACAGTGCTAATTATTAAAGCCACGCTTATCTTACTGATAACAATGCTTATTAAGTTGGTTTCGCATAGACTAAGTGGTAGAAAAAGTAGGCCGAGGTGCATCCATGAAACAAGCTAGACTAATTGACGTCGATTATTATGACTTTCAGGTAAAGTTACAAAAGGCTGTCGATGTGGGGGGACGCATCGAGCCACGAGAAAAAGCAAAGTGGAGTCAATATATTAAGGAACACAATATTAAAGAGGCCGCGTTTTTGCGTATGGGCGATGCAAAATATGAAAAAGCCAAACCCGTCATAATTGATCATGGCAGTAGCTGGGACGGTATTTATATGTATTCAAAAGACGCTGAAGCTGTCTTAAAATGGGTTGAAGAAGAATAAGATAAATGGCGACACTTAGTGTAGATTAAAACCAATCTTTAACCGTAGCACTTTTTTCTGTGATATGTTCTCCCTCACTGGTTGTAACAAAGATTTTTAGAAATACTTTGTCTTCGCCTATGGCCTCGTCGAGAATCTCGCAAGCTACCACAAACTTTCGTTGAATAGGTTGAGAATCTTCTTTTGTAATGACGTGCACGTCATAGGGTGGATCGCCTATGATCTTTTCATGTAATAAATCATCCCCATATAACGCTACTGAAATACTAAAGGCAACATTATCAAGATATTTTTGTGGGTCAATGTGTAAATAATAGGAATAGTCTATAGTACAAATATGCCCATCAGGAAACGATGTTCGAGTAATACTGAACGTTACTGAATCTAAGTTGGCCATGTTCGATACATTCCGGTCTGGTATTACATAGAAAAAAGTAAGCTCCGCTTGAGACTACTGTTGAGCGAAACAGATCACAGAAGCTGTCTAGCTTCTGTGATCTAAAGTTTTACAAGCTTTTATTATTTGTTAAATTTTATTGTTTAACGCCTTCAGCTTCAATAAAGAGCTTCATTTCATCGCCGATTGCAGGTAACCCATATTTTACGCCAAAATCAGAGCGTTTAATGGTGGTGTTAGCGTCAAAACCGCAAGTAGGTTTTTTATTAAAAGGATGGGGACCACATTTGATATGGGTGACAGCTAAGGTCACAGGTTTGGTTGTGCCCATAATGGTCAGATTGCCTTTAATCGTCGCTTTTGTTTCGCCATTAAATGTGACGCTAGTGGATTTATAAGTAATTTCGGGAAACTCTGCAACGTTTAAAAAATCGGGAGAACGTAAATGGTCGTCTCGTTTTTTGAAACCAGTATCGATGGAAGCCGCCTCAATGGTGATTTCAACCGAACCTTTATTAGCCTTGCGGTCCATCATGAATTTCCCTTTGCTTGAATTAAACCGACCATGCATGGTAGAGAATCCTAGATGGTTAATGGTGAAATTAGGATAGGTATGTGTAGGATCAAGTTGATAGTTTCCATCGGCTTGTGCCATTGATAATGGTAGTAAAACTAACATTGACCCTAAAATTAACTTACGCATTGGTTGCTTCTCCTTGTTGATTAAAAGTTAAAATAAAATTGTGTTTAAATGACTTAATAGGCCATTTCGCCAGCTTGTTGCCAGGTTAAAAATGCCGCTATACCCGTTAGAGGTAAGGTAAAGACACATATAAGCAAAATTTGTTTATATTTTGCGTGATTGTTTAGTTTTGGAATCTGCGCTGCAATGGGAACAAAAACTAGTGGTAATAAGCTATACCAGGGTAAACTGGCATAAATTACACCCCCCACACCAATGTAGCCACATAATACTACGCTGGGTAAAACATAGTTATTGGCAACTTTAAAATTGCCGAAAAAGAAAGCAAATAGAATAAAGACACCAGCGGCTGCTCCAATAGCGATTCCCAATTGCCCCAATAAGGCCGATGCGCCTAACATCGCGCTAATCCCTGTTCCCATAGCCAATGCGAATATACTCACTGTAATTCTTGTGGTTTGGTGCTGCAAATTGTGATAAGAAACGCTTAGCCAAGCGACGTACAAACTTGAGGATACGGCCATAATCCATAGCTCGATTCCTTCTTTACGCACTAACACTGGCCAGATAATCCACAATATTCCACAGGCGACCAATAGACCTAATATGAACGGCAGAATTGGTTTTTTCATGGTTTTCATGTCCAAACTTAAACCCACCAAAAATGCCACAAAGCCCAATATAATAATCTTACGCGTACTGGTAAGCGGGCTTATGTCAAAACCTATGATCAAATATACCGTACTGTAAAATGCCAGTAGGAAGCCCAGTCCTGCCCAAATTGCGCCAAAACGATGTAAACTAAATCCGAATATACCGGCAACGATTAAAGGTACTATGCCAGCTTGAACGGCAGGATGATCCAACAGGCCTTCCATAGCATTACTCCATAAGTTTTATTGTTGAGATCTAACATTAGTTGCAGTTATTAAATAGGTTCTTTTTTATGTGGATAACAATAT
>Ga0316192_10003028_pt1 | contig 12244 bp, 7 predicted proteins | sample MerIslwburrow_MG_FD_204931 | JGI IMG/M metagenome (GOLD analysis project Ga0316192, IMG submission 204931) | Coastal sediment microbial communities from Maine, United States - Merrow Island worm burrow | ecosystem: Environmental > Aquatic > Marine > Coastal > Sediment | place: USA: Maine...
TTTCTGATTTTACATAAATGGATCCTTCGTGCTCCTGGATAATACCGTAAGCGACGGACAGACCCAGGCCGACACCCTTGCCTTTTTTCTTCGTGGTGAAAAACGGTTCAAACAGTTTGGCAATATTGTCCTCGGGGATTCCGCAACCGGTGTCTTCAAAGTTGACCTGCAGCATGTCTTCGCGCAGTAAATGCATGGTCTCAATGGTCAGCACCCCGCCGTCGGCTCCCATCGCCTCACTGGCATTGGATACCAGGTTCATGAAGACCTGCTGAAGCTGATCTTCGGACCCCCGTAGGTCCGGCAGATCGTCAGCCAGCTTTGGGTCCACTTTAACCCCGTCCATTTTTAGCAGGTTTGAATTCAAAAACAAGGTTTGTTCGATGAGACGGTTGAGGCTCAGACGCTTCGGCTCCATCTTGGACTGACGGGAGAATGCCAGCAGGTTTGAAACAATGCGGCTGGTCCGCCGGGTTTCGGTTTCCATGAGACTCAGGTAGTGCTGAAACTGTTGGATTTCCTTCTGACCGAGGGTATCTTCGGCCACAATTCGTTGCATCAACATGATGAGATTCAGGATGCCGGCAATCGGATTGTTGATTTCATGCACCACCGAGGCCGACAGTTTGCCCAAAGAGGACATCTTGTCCTGGTGCAGGAGTTTCTCATGGGTTTCCTTTACCTGACGGGTGCGGTCTTCAACCATCTGTTCGAGGCGTCGCGTGATTTCCTCTTCTTCTTTTTTACTCTCGGTGATGTCCCGACTGATATGGATGAATTTGCTGATTTTGCCATCCTTTTCCCAGATCGGGTAAATATTGACTTCATAGTAGCGCTTTTCACCATCGAGCATCAGGCGGGTCTGGATCTTGCGAATCTGTCTTTTGTTGCTGACGACCTCCCGCAGGGGACAGTCGAATTGTCCGGCCTTACAGGGATTGTCTATTTTATGGTAGACCTCGTGGCATTTCTTGCCGATAACGTCACTGCGGCTGTAGTGCATTTTGGTAAGAAAGGCGTCATTGACATCGATAATTTCCATCTCGGGAGTGATGACCATGATGAAATCCTGAATTCCGTTCAGAATTGTCTCCATCTCCTCGGTTCTTTCCCGCAGTTTACGTTCTTCCTGACCGATGGCTTTCCAGAAAATTTTAAAGACATTGTAGGAAAGCAGGCGGATACGGGGGGGGCGCGTGCGCAGAATATCATCGAATACTTTCTGCTCAGGCGTCAGCATGATAATTAAATGGATACTGTAGCGCCGATCGTATAGCTTATGACAATTATTGAAGGTTAACAGACCCAGTTCATCCGCCAGTTTAATTCCCGGACTTTCAGGATCGGGATCCGCCACCGCCAAAATGGGCGCGTAAACCCCCTCCTGCTCGTATACAGAGGTGGTTTTTTCGAGAATTTCCCTGCAAAATTCCCCGCCGCCCACCAGTGCAATGTTGGTAATGGAAGGTGTTTTTTCCGGCACGAGCATCTCCTTCTGAAAAGAATAGTGGGATTCCAATGGGATTCGAGTTGAAAATATGACGTTATCATGGGGCGTTGGCGGATTCAAGTACCATTTAAATTCCCAGCCCGATAGGTTGCGGAGCTTATGAATGGAGGTAATGGATAGATTACTTGCAATTTTTGAGAATTTGACTTATTTTCACTGATTGATAGAGCTATGTATTTGCATACGTTCGACCGCCCATGGCAACGATCTGAAAATGGTATGAACTTAAAAACCCGGCCGGAACAAGATCGAATATTAAAATCTGAATTTTTTGCGTCATCGAGATACAGGGATACTTTATATGAATACGCATAACCCCAAAGAAATCATTTTGCGGGCGATCGAGGCCTTTCATCGGAGGGTGCTGGTTGTTTCGTCAGAATTTCAGATACTGGCCATTCGAGGACAAGCCGATGATGTGCAGGAAGCTGATGTTGTCGGCCAAAAATGTTACAAAATCCTTTACAGCCGCAACTCTCCCTGTGACGATTGTCCCACCCTCGAAGTGGGCCGCAAGCGCCAGCCGGCATTAAGTCCCGGCTATCATCCTATCTCCTATCGGGGCAAGATACCGTGTTTATACTCCTATCCCATTTTGAATGGAGATGAAATCGAGGCTTTTGTGGTGCTGGACTTTGACTTTCCGGCCCTGGACGCCCTGGAAGAAAAGCTGCGGCGAACCAACGCTTTTTTAAGCAATCTGATTCACAGTGCGGTGGACTGCGTGATTGCCGCGGACAAGAAGGGTAAAATCCTCATTTTCAATGATTCGGCTGCCGAGCTTTTTGGTTACACCGTCGAAGAAGCATTAAACAGTCTGAACATCCGCGATGTGTATCCCGATGACAACGCCAGGGAAGTGATGCACAAACTGCGTAGCGAGAAATATGGCGGCAAGGGAAAGCTGAAAACCTACCACACGGACGTGTTGGCCAAAAACGGTGAACGTATTCCCATCAGCCTGTATGCCTCACTTATCTACGAAAAGGGTCATGAAATAGCCACCATCGGTTTTTTTCATGATTTGCGTGACAGACTGCGGATCAATGCGGAGCTGGAAAAAACTCAATTACAGCTCCTGCAGTCGGAAAAGATGGCCTCGCTCGGGAAATTGGCTGCTGGCGTCGCCCATCAGATAAACAACCCCTTGGGCGGAATCACGCTGTATGCCAAGCTTGCATTGGAAGAATATGAGCTGGAAGAGGGGGTGCGAGAAGATCTGGGCCGGATTCTCAAGGATGCGGAAAGATGCCGGGATACGGTCAAGGAATTGTTGGAGTTCACGCGCCAAACCCGTCATCTCATGCGGCCGCACGACATTAACGAGGTAATTTCCCGGACCCTGTTCCTGCTTGAAAACCAGAGCTTATTTCAAAATATCGAGATCGAAAAAAGATTTGGGGAGTCCCTGCCACCGGTGCAGGCAGATATCCAGCAACTCAATCATTTGTTTATGAACATTATTCTCAACGCCGCCCAGGCTATGGACGGCAAGGGCAAATTGACCTTAGAAACCTATCGGGTGCCCGCCAAAGAAGAGATTGGCATCGAGATATCGGACACCGGTCCGGGGATCGCCGAAGACGTCATCCCCCACGTATTTGACCCGTTTTACACGACCAAAGAAGAAGGCAAGGGAACCGGTCTGGGACTCAGTCTGGCTTATGGGATAGTCGAAAACCATGGCGGCCATATTACCGTACGCAACCGCTCCACCGGCGGGGCTTTATTTAACACAGTTCTTCCCATTGCCACTGGAGAAGATGAAGGAGATCAAGGTGCCGAAAACTGATGATATCATTCAGGTATTGATTGTCGATGATGAACAAAACATCCGGGATGGGTCCGAACGTATTCTCTCCCGGGTCGGATTTGAGGTTCTGAAAGCATCCACCGGTGAGGAGGCCTTGGACGTCCTGGCCCGACAAACCATTGCGATTGTTCTGCTGGACCTGAAGATGCCGGGGATGGACGGGATGGAAGTTCTCTCCCGGATCCAGGAGTTTGATGAACCGATACTAGTCATTGTGATCACCGGTTTTGCGACGGTAGAAACCGCTATTGAAGCCATGAAGCAGGGCGCCTATGATTTTATTCCCAAACCCTTTGAGCCCGAGCAATTGCGTATTGTGGTCAATCGGGCCGCTGAAAAATTGCGGCTCACCCGGGATGCCCGTAATTTGGAACTTGAACGCAACCGAACCCTATCGGACCTTCATACGGAGAAAAGCCGTCTGCATACCATTCTTGAATCTCTTCCCAACGGTGTTGGGGTGATCAATGCCCAGGGCCAGGTGGTTCTCATGAACCCAGCTTTTTTACACCAACTCGATCTGGAACCGAATACCGCGGCCGGCAATCAGATTGAAGAATACATCAAGGACAGTGAGCTGTGCAATCTTATTCGGGAAATTTCCCAGGGCCGGCATGTGGACTATGAGGATATCCCCACCTATGAACTCACCATTTCCGAGGAAAAATTCCTCCAGGCCCGGGGGCGACCGGTTCTGGGTGAACGCAATCAGTGCCTTGGCGCCGTGGTGAACATTGTGGATATCACGAATATCAAAATAATTGATCGCATGAAGTCTGAATTCGTGGCCAAAGTCTCCCACGAACTTCGCTCACCGCTTTCCACCATTCAGGAACAATTGGTGCATGTGCTGGGTGAGATGGTGGAAGAATCATCCAAGGTTGATCCGCATATCCTCATACGGGCTAAAGAGAAAACCCATGGGCTGATTTCCCTTATCGGCGATTTGCTCGATTTATCGCGTATTGAGGCGGGCATGATTACCCAGGAACCTATTTTGGTGAAGGTTGATCAGTTATTAAAAGGCATCGTCGATTTTCTCGCAAGCAAGGCGGCCGGTAAAAACCAGTCTCTTATTCTGGATCTCCCCGAAAATGAACTCCCCCCGCTGACGGCTGATCCGCTGGCTTTGGAGAGTATTTACGGCAATCTGATCACCAATGCCCTGCACTACACTCAGCCCGGAGGAGAAATCAGGGTCAAGGTGGAGCTTGTGGGAATCAGCATACGAGTGAGTGTAATTGATAACGGTTTCGGGATCGAGGCGCGGCATCTGGATAAAATATTTGAAAGATTTTACCGTGTAAAAGATGACAATACCCGGTTGATTACCGGAACAGGACTGGGACTGCCCATCGTAAAGGGACTGGTGGATTCTCTGGGAGGGTTCATTGATGTGGAGAGTACACCGGGCAGCGGCAGCGTCTTTATGGTGACCTTGCCGCTAAAAGACACCGCAGAGGCAGGTTCCGGCTGAGGTGGTGAAAATCATACGTTCTTTCGCATTCTTAATTTTAGAAAGTGATCCCGCTTTTATTTCTCATAAATTGCCCCAAAAAGCTTATTTAAAAAAATGGATGAAAGCAAAGCATTATGCGGGATTTTCATCACCCTTGCTTTTGACCTATCCTTCTTTCAGGGCGTTTAAAAATTCCACGGGTGCAACCTGTACTCTGGTCCACAATGCGAGGGTCCGCCTGGCCTGGTAGGCCAGGGCTGGCAGACCATCCATGAACCGGATGTTGTTGCGTCGGGCCAGATCCTGCCAGAAATTCTGGCTGCGGCCGTAGTTTAGATCGATTATCAGTTGACAGCCCGGCACCCGCAGCTTTTCAACCAATGCCGCCAGCTGCGGAGCTTCCTGGGGGCTGGAAACCGATGTTGTATTGATCACAATGTCTGCTGCGACCGGCTGTTCCAGGAGTTCGTCAATTGAACAGGCTTGGCCCTCGAAACGATTCGCAATTTCTGCTGTTTTGGTCGGGTTTCGACCCGCCACCCGGATGGCGCCGGCCCGCAGCCAGTTTAGCATGAATACCACCGCTTTGGCGGCACCTCCGGTTCCGAATACCAGGGCTGATTTGCCGGCAGTCTCAAATTCGGCATCATTTAGCGCATCCATGAAACCGATGGCATTGGTATTGTAACCTTTGAGGGTATCGCGGCTGCACACGATGGTGTTGATGGCACCGATAATATTTGCGCCCTCGGATACCTCATCCAGGTAGGGGATGACTTTTTCCTTATACGGGACGGTGACGTTGGCGCCGGCAATGTGTAAGGTTTTGAGACTTTGCAGTGCCTGACCGACGTGTTGCGGGTCTATCTTAAACGGAACGTAAACCCCCTGCATACCGATGCGTTGGAGAACCCTGGAAAACATGGCGGGTGATTTCGAACCATAGACCCGTTCATCGCTTAAAATGCAAAATACTTTCATCTGTTTTTTTACATATCCAACAGCCCTTTGATGCTTTCGGTGATTTGTTCAGCGGAGGCCGGTTTGGCAAGATAATCATCGGCTTCCGTGCTCATACCGTCCCTGTGAGAATAGCGGGTGGAGGTTACATGAGAGGCCACGGCAGTCAGCAGGATGATGGGTATATCCGCAAACCGATCATCTGCCTTTAATTCGGAACAGACCTCGTAACCGTCTTTGCCGGGCATCATGACATCCAACACAATTGCGTCCGGCGGATTGGCCTGCACTTTTTCTAATCCCTCTTCGCCGTCATAGGCGACCTCGACCTCGAAGCCCTCCTTTTCCAAATTTTGCTGGACAATGCCGGCGAAATCAGGTTCGTCATCCACCACGAGAATCCTTTTTTTATCACTCATTTAAGCCTCCTTTGGGTCTTGAAATCTTGTGTGAGCATAACTATAATTTCGCTAAAATTCAAGATGTTCGAATGACGACACTGTCACTCAATCAACTTGCGGTCGGGGATAAAGGCCGGCAGCTTCCACAATTCCCGGCACCTTTTCTTCCCATTCGATGGCCATGACGTGAAAACCGGCCACGCCTTCGACCTCTTTGAGTCGCTCTATTGATTCCACACAAATTTTAATGCCTTCTTCAGCCTGTTTTTCCTTGGGCGTGTCGGCCAACCGCTTGATGATTTCGTCCGGGACATCCATACCGGGGACTCTTTTTTTCATATACCGGGCCATGCCGACATTTTTCATGGGGGTTAACCCGGCAAGAATGTAAGTTTTTTCGTGCAATCCCCGGTCGCGAACCAGCTTCATCCATTCTTCAAATTTGTCAAGGTTGTAAATACACTGGGTTTGAATAAACTCCACGCCGGCTGCTATTTTTTTAGCCAGACGCGGCACCCGAATTTCAAAAGGATCGGCAAACGGGTTGGCAGCCGCACCCACAAACATTTGCGGCGGCCGCTTGATCTCATCGCCGCCGAGGAATTTTCCCTCATCGCGCATAAAACGAACCGTCTGAATCAGTTGCATGGAGTCCAGATCATGAACATTTTGCCCCTGGGCGCAATCACCGAAACTTTGGTGATCGCCGGACAGGCATAAAATATTGTTAATATCATAAGACGCCGCACCCAGAATGTCGCTTTGCAGCGCGATGCGATTGCGATCGCGAGTGACCATTTGCAATACCGGCTCAAGCCCCATGAGTTTCAGACGGATGCAGGCCGCCAGACTGCACATGCGGGTCACCGATGTCTGGTTGTCGGTGATGTTAATGGCATCGACATGATCCTTGATCAGTTCGGCTTTCTTGATGATTGCTTCCGGATCGCTGCCACGGGGAGGGCCGCATTCGGATGTAACGGCATGGTGTCCGGCGGCCAGAATTTTCTCAAGTTTACTCGGTGTTTTCGATTCCATTACTGCACATCCTCCCTTTTTACTTTGCGGGGTCCCCCGGCCCTGTCTGTGGACCAGTCTTTGATCGGCGCAAGTTTCTCATACTCATCTATTTTTTCAAGCGCTTTAAGACGGTCGACAATCAATTGCCAGGCACAGTCAATTTCCTGGTTAATTTCGCATTTTCCGGTCGTAGATCCTCCGCAAGGCCCGTTAAGTAGCCGTTTGGCGCATCGGGAGATTGGACAAATCCCGCCGGTGGTGGCCAAAAGACAATTGCCGCAGGCCTGGCAACGTTCGGTCCACAGCCCACGTTTTTCGGTGGCCCCCAAGAAACAGGTATTCACTCCGGGATAAACCGGCGTGGTCCGGTATTTTTCGGCCATGAACTGGACGCCGACACCGCAGGCCAGAGACACAACGGCATCGTACTGATCAATGTTATCACGGATTTCTTCCAAATATTCATGATCGCACTGCCGTTCCAGGGTGACTTCATCAATTTTGACTTCCCGTCCCTGGTTGAGGAAATACATCCTCAGAGCCGAAGCCAGAACGCCGGCTTCCTTTTTGCCCCCGGCTTCGCAAACCGTGACACACTCGTTGCAACCCAGAATCAGAATTCTTTCTCTATCCTTGATCTCTTCAATGATTTCTTCAATCGGCTTTTTATCGGCAACAATCATAAGATGCGACCTCTCTTATAAGTTAAGGTTTTGCAGTTGTGCCTGTTGGCCTGCTTAGCCCGTGGGTTGGTAAAGCTGATGGTTTTACTCAACCGGCAAACCGGATAACAGGCAAACCTAGTTTTCATGCGGCTTTACTTTTAGCCAACTTAATGGGGTTAGGACCCATCTGTCGGATATCTTCGACCATCTCCGAAGCAAACTTGGCGAACAGCGGGCCCTCGCTTGATGCGAGGTTATACATGCGGGCCCTTTGCCCGCCGATGCCGATGGTTTCCAGAATGTTTTGGGCCTGCTCCACCCGTTTGCGGGCTCTCAGATTCCCGTTGTTAAAATGACATTCTCCTTCCATGCAGCCGACCACATAGACGCCGTCCGCCCCTTTTTCAAAGGCGTGTAAAATGTGGATAACATCAACTTTGCCGGTGCACGGCACGCGAATGATTCGAATATTCGAAGGGTATTGGAGTCGCATCGTACCTGCCAGGTCCGCAGCGGTATACCCTCAGAAATTGCAGCAAAACGCGATAATGATTGGTTTGAAGTCGTCGCTCATATTTTCCTCTCGTTATGAAAATTCCCAAAATGTCTAAATTGCTTAAAATACCCAAACTTGAGAATGTCGGTTATTTTATTAAAGAAATAATATTCCGAGTTACGCTTTTCCAGTTCTTAATTTCGCATTCCCACTTCCGCCTTCCGAATTCTACAACACCCCTTCCAGCAGCGCATCCAGCTTGCACATGATCTGCTCGTCTTCGTACCATTGCAGATCAATGGCCTTGGCCGGGCATTCCGAAACACAGATGCCACAGCCGTGGCACAAGGCCGGATCGATTTCACTGACGCCGTCTGCGTTGATGCGCGGCACATTGTACGGACAGGATCGGACACACACCAGACAGGAGGCACAGAGCTCCTGAGACACCCTGGCCGTTACCGCCGAAAGGGTCAGCTGGCTTTGGGAGAGAAAGGTGGTGGCGCGGGCTGCGGCGGCCTGGGCCTGGGAAATCGATTCGGTGATCAATTTGGGACTGTGGGCAGTGCCGCATACAAAGATTCCGTCGGTGGCCATATCCACCGGCCGTAATTTGACATGGGCCTCCATGAAAAATCCTTCCTCCGTGCGTGCCGTCTTAAGAATGGCGGAAAGCTCCTCGGTATCCGTGGCTGTCATTCCCGCGCTGAGGCACAGAAGATCGGATTCAACCGTTAGATCGCGATTTAAGATGTGGTCTTTAAAGGTCACCAGCACGCCGTTTTCCGATGATTCCACCCGGGGCGGTTCCTCGGCTGCAAACCGGAAAAACAGCACGCCCAGTTCCCGGGCCTTTTTGTAATAATCTTCCATGAGACCATAAGTCCTGATATCACGATAGAGAACAAAGACCTGTGTTTCGGGATTCTCTTTCTTGATATGCAGGGCGTTTTTGACGGCTGTTTGGCAGCAGATTCTCGAACAATTTGAATTTTCTTCATTGCGCGATCCGACACACTGGATCATGACCACCTGTTTCAGATCAGCGGCGCCTTTTTCACTCAACCGACGTGAAAGTTCGATCTGGGTCATTACCCGCTCATTTTCGCCGTAAAGATATTCCTTGGGTTGGTATTCCATTGCACCGGTAGCAAGGATAACAACGCCGTGTTCGATTTTGCGCGCATACATGCCGGGGCCTACCAGAACTTCGGTGGTGAAATTGCCCTTGAAGCCTGAAAAACCGACCACCAGAGACTGGTTCAAAACCTGAATGTTGGCATGACTGGTAACTTTTTGAATCAGGCTTTGCAGATAGTCGCCAATATTGGGACCTTCGATGATGGCCGTCAATTGCGTTGCCAGGCCGCCCAATTGCTCTTCTTTTTCCAACAAGACGACTTCATAGCCTTGATCGGCCAGCCCCAGAGCAGCATTCATTCCCGCGATACCACCGCCGATGACCAGAGCGCTTTGAATAACGGAAATCTTTTTTTCCTGCAACGGGTAGAGGGTGGAGGCGCGAGCAACCGCCATTCGCACCAATTCACGGGCCTTATCAGTGGCCTCCTCGGGTGTCCCGGAATGGACCCAGGAATCCTGATTGCGGATATTTGCCATTTCAATGAGATATTTGTTGAGACCGATTTTTTCAAGGGTATCCTGGAAAATGGGCTCATGGGTTTTCGGGGTACAGGCGGCGATCACCATCCGGTTGATTCCATGTTCCCGGATGAGTTCTTTCATCAATTCCTGGGAATCCTGAGAGCAGCTGAATAGATTGCGGCCGGCGTAAACCACCTGGGGAAGGGTTTTGGCATAGGCTTCCACATCTTCGACATCCACCACGCCGGCAATGTTGATGCCACAGTGACAGACAAAAACCCCGATTCTCGGCTCCTGATCGGCCACATCCATTTCCGCCGGGAGTTCCACGCTTTTGGTGAGCGTGTTGCGGGCTTCCACCAGGGATGCTCCGGCCAGGCCGGCGGCGGCGCTGGCTTCCATCACCGAGCTGGGGATATCCTTGGGACCCTGAAATACGCCACAGGCATATACGCCGGGCCGCGAAGTTTCCATGGGTGCAAAAGGATGGGTCGACGCGAAATTATGCTCATTTAGTTCCACGTTCAGGCGTCCTGCCAGATCGACAATCGATGCCGGAATCTGGAGACCCACCGAAAGGACCACCATGTCGAAGTTTTCAACCTGAAGCGCACCGGCATCATCCATGTAGCGGAGGTTGAGCTCGCCGGTTTCGTAGACTTCGTCGATGGAATGGATCCGCGATTTGATGAATCGAATGCCGGCATCCTTGGCGCGGTTGTAATATTTTTCATAGTCCTTGCCGAAGGTTCGGATATCCATATTAAAAACGACACAATCCAGATCCCCGCCGGCATGTTCCTTGGCGATCATGGAATCTTTGATGGCATACATGCAGCATACCGATGAACAATATCCGTTACCGCACTGATTGGTGTCCCTGGAACCGACACATTGCAGCCAGGCGATTTTCTTAGGTTCCTGTCCGTCCGACGGTTTTTTCAAATGGCCCATGGTGGGGCCCGAGGCACTGAGGATCCGTTCAAATTCAAGGCTGGTGACCACATTGGGGATGGATTTGTAATGATATACATTTTCAAGGCTTGAAGGATCGGAAGGATCGTAGGGTTCACTGCCGGGGCACATCACGACAGAACCAACCTCAAGCTCCAGAATCTCATCCTGCTGGCTGTGATCGATGGCCTCGGCCAGACAGGCCTCTACGCACTGGTAGCACTCACTGCAATAACTGCAGTTCAAACAGCGCCCGGCTTCCTCCTGGCCGGCCGCTTCCTCGTAGCCCAGTTCAACTTCGTTGAAGTTGCCCTGTCGTTTCTCAACCGGCAGTTCCGGCATGCGGGCCCGGGGCATTTTGGGTTCGTTTTCGGGAATCGGTCGGTAACAGGGATCTTCATTGACAATGGGCTCGCGTCCCGCCGCCATGTCCCGTCCTTCAATGTAGCGCAGGATGGATTCGGCAGCCTCCTTGCCGGCACCAACCGCGCCGATGGCAACCCACGGGCCGGTTTGCAGATCACCCCCGGCAAACACGCCTTCACGCTCGGTGGCATAGGTAATGGAATTCACTTCCGCGGTCCCCCAGCGGGAAAACGTCAGGTCGGTCACATCCTCAATGGCCGAGAGATCCGGTCGCTGACCGATGGCCGGAATCAGCTGATCGATTTCGATATCGTACTCACTGCCCGGAATCGGTATGGGCCGTTTACGTCCCGAAGAGTCGGGTTCCGTCAACTCCATGCGAATGCATCGCAGACCAACCACTTTACCGTCCCGGGTCAACACTTCCTGGGGCGCGGAAAGATACGTGATTTTGGTGCCCTCTTGCTCGGCAGCCTGAATTTCCTCTTCCCATGCCGGCATCTCATTGCGGGTGCGGCGGTAAATAATGCTGACTTCTTCCGCTCCCAGACGAACCGCAGAGCGTGCCACATCGATGGCCACATTACCGCCGCCGATAATGGCTACTTTTCGGCCGACGTCTGTCTTGCCGGTTAGATTGACTTCCCGCAGAAATTCAACTCCCTGGCGAACGCCGTTGGTTTTTTCGCCGGGAATACCCAGTTCGATGCCTTTGTGAGCACCCATGGCCAAGTAGACGGCTTTATAGCCGTTATTTAACAGACCATCAAGGGTTAAATCCGGGCCCAGCGCAGTATTCGTTTTAATTTCAACTCCCAAATTGGTGATGACTTCAACTTCCTGATCGATGATTTCCCGGGGCAGTCGATGGGCAGGGATTCCGACCCTGAGCATTCCGCCCGGTTGAGGCAGGGCTTCATAGATCGTAGACAGGATGCCTTTTTTGGCCAGTTGATACGCGCAGGAAAGACCGGCCGGGCCGGAGCCGATAATCG
>Ga0316192_10003029_pt1 | contig 12244 bp, 9 predicted proteins | sample MerIslwburrow_MG_FD_204931 | JGI IMG/M metagenome (GOLD analysis project Ga0316192, IMG submission 204931) | Coastal sediment microbial communities from Maine, United States - Merrow Island worm burrow | ecosystem: Environmental > Aquatic > Marine > Coastal > Sediment | place: USA: Maine...
CTTCGGCAGCCAGGGATGGGCGTCGATGAGGTCGTTGCGCACGGCCACGGCGTGCATGATCGGGAAGATGCCGGTGCGCCGGAAATAGTCCTGCTCCACCTCGCGTGGGTCGTTGAACAGGCGCTTTGTCTTGGGGTGGCCGTCGGTGAAGGCCTTCGGCTCGACGGCGTGGAATAGGGCATCCACGTCGCCGTCGAGCAGCAGATCCGATTCGTCCTTGCCCTGCGGCCCGACGCTGATAGAGATGCCGTCCGGTACCACCTGCTCTTGCGCGGAGGCCTTGCCGGCATCCTCGGCCGACGAGTCTGCCGCCGACACCACCCACTCGATGTCCTTCGGGCTCACGCCGAACTCGTGCTGCATGAAGCCGCGAATCCAGGTCAGTGACGTGGACGAGTAGCCGGGCGTGCCGACGCGGCGGCCCTTTAGGTCCTCTGGCTTCTCGATGCCCCGGTCCGTATGGATAAACACGCTCTTGTGCCGAAACAGCCGCAGCGGGAAGACCGGGATCAAGGAGTAGGCGCGGAAGCCGTCATTGGCATAGGCGAGTATGAAAGGCACGAGGCCAATCTCGGTGACGTCCAGGGTCTGGGGGCCGGAGAAGACATGGGTATTGAGATCCCCGATCTTCCCGGGCCGAAAGGTCGTGTTGCACCCGCTGATCCGCACATCGCCGTCGATCAGCGCCCGGACATGCTCGAACGGATAGCCGGAGACCCGCAGGTTCAGCAGGTCGTCGTCTTGGGATATCGGTGGGCGGGGCGCAGGGTCTGCACCTGACGCGGCGCCTGTCGCCAAGCCGACGCTGGCGAGGGTCCCGAGCTTGAGAAAGTCGCGGCGTGAGCTGCTCATGGTTCAGCGTTCCAGTTCTGTTGTGAATGAAGCGGTCCAATCCTACTTTCTGGCCTGAAAAACACGGTGAGGATTGGCCTCGAAACTCTGGGTACAGCTGCGCCCAAGTCTCGCTACCGAAACCAATCGGCTGCCTGGCGCCCGTCGGTATCGGTATCGGTATCGGTATCGCCATCGATCCCGATACCGACCCCGACCCCGACAAAGAACACGCTTGGGTGTTTGTCGTACTTCGGCGCCGCGGTACTAGTCGCGGAAATCACATCCCGGACGCACCCGCCGAAGACCGCTGCTCCGGCTCCACAAACACCCAGGTCACCGGACCGACCTGGCGCAGGGGGCGCTCCGGATCGCCAGGCCGCTTGCCGAAGCGAATCAGTTGCACCAGGTCCGAACTGACCAGTGGGTTACTGGTGAAGAAGGCGTGGCCGAAGGCATCGGTGCGCTTGCCCTCGTAGATGATGAGATCGACGCGCCCCCATTTCGCGAAGAAGCGCTGCATGTCGTCGGAGACGTCCTCGACCCCAGTCCGGCCAACGCGTCGGTCGCTTCGGAACAGAATGTGGGAGAGCAGCAACGCCCTGTCCTTCGGCGAGGCGTAGGTTGTCAGCCGAAAGCCGTTTGCGGTGTCCGCGTCGCTGCCCCGCTGAACGGACCAGTCGGGCACCAGGTCCGGATCGGACAGGCCGACACTGATGCGCTGGACGGCGATGTCCGTATCGAGGTCCGGCGACAACAGCACGACGTTGCGCAACGGGAGCGCGGAGAAGAACGCCTCGCCGCGGAGTTGGTACTCGTTGCCGAGTGCGCTCAGCGCATCCATGGTCAGCCCAGCGCCGCGGCTGTGGGCCAGCACATGCACGCCATCGACCCCCGGCATCTCGCCGATCATGCGCAGGGTCTTCTTCAGATGATTGAGCGCAAAGGCCGCGGATTCCGTCGTTGCCGTGTAGGAAATCAGCGGGTTGCCCGACGCGGACGCGGGCCAGGTAAAGAAGGCGCAGACATCCTCACGACCCAGGAAATGACAGAGCTCCGCGGTGGTAAAGGCGGCGCTTTCGAAGGTCTCGTTGAAGCCGTGCACGTAGAGCAGGACCTCGCGGCTGGGCGACCTTGCCAGGCGGGCCGACAACTCCCGATAGAGCGTGTCCTTGGCCTGTTGGTGGCCACGAGTCGCCTGCGGCGCCCGACGAATGCGCGGCCCGTCGACGACAATGGCATAGGGCTCGTTCGGAAAGCGTCCGAGCTCTGTCGTCTCGCCGAGATCGAGCTTGACCTTCTTTGTGAACTCGGGCGAATGGCTCTGGCGCGCCACCTCCGACCAGTCCAGATCGTCGCCTAACCGCACGGTGGTGGTACCAAAGGCCAGAGCGCGGCTGCGCTCTTGCCCGTAGGGCAGGTCGGAGTCCGGACCCGTCTCCGGTGCCCGGTCCGTGATGTAGAGCAGGTCCACGTCAGGCCGCTGGCGCTCGGGCGCGACTCCTTGCAAAAATATCAAAGGCGACCGGTCCTGATAGAGCAGCGGCGTCGGCATCAGGCTGCGCTCGGTGCTGCAACCGGCCAGCAGCACCAAAGCGCCAGCCGCCGCCACGGCACAAATAGATCGGTCGCGTTTACCCACCGGTTCGAGCTCCTATCGAATCGGGGTCGAGCGCGCGCGTTCCTTCAGCCGCAAGTGAATTGCACGCACCGAACTGGAGGCCAAACAGCACCGCGCAGGGTAGCGGAAACCGGTGATTAATCAGCATTGGCATCACTCCGCCGGCTGCAGCTTCATGTAGGCCATGCCGGCGGCGATGCCGAGCCCGGTGCTACCCTCTGGAGCCATCGGGCTTAAGGTCAGCTTGTCGCCAATACCGCCCACGAGCACGTTTGCACCGGCGCCGATGCCGGCCGTCACCGCTGCCTTGGCGCCTTGGAACTCGCCGGCCATCATGCCCGCGGCCGGTTCCAGCTGCGAGCTGGCGATGACGGTGAACATCAGCGTCTTGTTGCGGTTTCGGCTCAGGTCGATGCCCGCCTTGACGCCGGTCTCGCCGGTGTAGGCCTCCTGCTTTCCGTTCGAATAGGTCATCTGGCAGTTGACCTTGACGCTTGAACTGACGATCTTGCTCTCGGCAGTTCCGGGCACCGATTGGCATTTCATGATGCCAAGCTTGACGCCGTTGTTCTTGGGTTCATCCGCGTGGAGCGGTGCGCTCAGCAGAGCCGCAGTGATAGTCAGGATGATGATGGTCGATCTATGCATGGTGCATTCTCCGCGTTTGTAGTGAACATGATTCAGGCTCCAGAATCAGGGCTGCATCAGCGCTTTCTGCATCCGAAAGCCCTCGACCAATGCCTGGGTTTCGGGGCGCAGATTCTCGATTCCCCCGTAGGGCAGATCCCGACCGGGCTCGCGATCCGGGTACTTCTGCTTCATGGCCAGGTGACGCTTGAGCATGGCGACGAACTGGCCACCGAACCCGACGCCGTAGTAGATCGCGTCCTGCGGGCGGTCCTCGCGGGGGTTCTTGTACAGATCGAAGATCGGCGCGGCAATTGGGTTCGAGCCCGGTGCGGGCAGGTGGAACTTGTACTGCTGCTTGACGATCGACTTCAGCGCCGGCCCCTCGTAGACGAACACATAGTCGCGGCGGCCATGCGTCTCTCCGAGCAACAGCATCGGTGCTTGGTCCAGCCCGTCGATCAACCGATCCCGTGGGATGTGCTCATCGGCGCCGGCCAGGCGGGCGAAGGTGGTGAACAGGTCCGCCACATGGATCATGTCCTGGGTTCGGGCGCCGGCCTCGATCGCTGCGGGCCAACGAATGAAGGCGTTGGTGCGCACGCCGCCCTCCAGGTGATCTGCCTTTCCGCCCCGATAGATCCGATCGGCCTGGCCGCTCTTGTCAGCGTATTGCATGAAGGGGCCGTTATCGCCCATCACCACGACCAGGGTATTGTCGGCGATGCCGAGGGCGTCGATCTTGTCCAGGATCTCGCCGATCCAGCCGTCCACCTTGACGATCGACTCGGCCACCGGGCCACCGTTGAGGGTCTGTGCCTGCTGGATATCGCTGCGCGTGAACGACAGCGGGAGCTGGGGCCAGTACTGCAGGAAGAAGGGCTTCTCGCCACCCGCTAGGCGTTCAAGCTCGCGCAGGGTGCCGTCCTTGTAGCCTTCCTCCATGCGGTTGTAGTGGTCTTGGGTGAAGACCTCGCCGGGCTCGAAATTCACCTCGCGAAACGGGCCGCCCTGCTCGCCGACGATGCCGTAGACCATGGCATTGGGGTTGGTGCGGAAGCGCTTGTCGAGCTCGAAGGTATCCGCCCGGAGTCGGCGCGATTGGCCGATCGTCATGCCCTCAATCTCCGCCGTCTCATTCATGATGGCCATCTGTCCCTGCTGATGCAGCGGGTGCTCGGCGTAGTCGAAGCCCTGATTCACGGCGTAGGACTCCTCGATGTCACCCAGGTGCCACTTGCCCATGTGCACGGTCTCGTAACCGGCTTGGCCGAGCACCTCGGCGAGGGTCACTTCCCAGGCGGACAGGCCGTCTCCCGCGACCGTGGCCTTGGCCTCGGTGGTACCCGTACGCACCGCATGGCGTCCCGTCATCATCGCCACCCGGGTCGGCGTGCAGCTCGGTTCCGTGTACATGCGCATGAGCGACATGCCCTCGTCAGCCAGTTGCGAGATGTGCGGCGTCGAATAACCGCGCACGACGTCCATGGCGGGCATGCCGATCTCGCCGAAGCCCAGATCGTCGAGCAGGATATAGACGATGTTCGGCGGCTTGCCTCCGTTTTGCTCCCGCAACTCGGCCAGCTTGGCGTCGATCTGCGCGTCTTCCTCCGCCCAGCGCTCGCCATGCTGTGCCAGCAGGATCTGATGCTCCGCATCATGGACCAGGGCATCGGCGGCTGCCGACGGCGGCGGCGCAATCGCGATCGAGAGGAGCGGGAGGGCGAGCAGAGTCTTGAGCACGGTGGGGGTTCGAGGGTGTTGGTCGTTCTGCATGCAAAATAGTCTCGTTGATGTTCTAGGCAGGGTTCTGCCTAGGGCAGGAACAGGGTTCTTGGAGACCGGCTTCAGGGGCCGATGTCAGAAGCTGAAGCCGATGCCGAGCTCGGGTCCGCTGAAGCTCATATCGTCCAACAGGTCGTCACCGCTCTGGTCGTAATAGAGATGGCGGTAGGTCAGCGATAGGCGGCCCCAGTCAAAGCCGTAGCCGACGCCGGCCATGGCCTGCCAGGTCAGGCTGGAGTCGCCGGTGCCGACGTCGAGATAATAGGGCAGGAACCAGCGATTGCCGAGCTGCACCCGGCCGCGGGCGCCGATGATGCCGTCCCAGAGTGTGACCGACTTCGACAACTTCGCCGGCGGCAGGGTCGGCGCCAGGGCCTGATTCAGCGGACCGGTGACCCGCAGTTTGGTGTCCGTATCGAAGCTGGACATGCGAAAGCCGAGCAGCAGATTCAGGTCCGCGCGCTCGCTGTGATAGGCCCGATAGCCACCGGCGAGGCTCCAGATCCAGCCCGTCACTTCCAGGTCGGCATTGATATTCGCGCCAGGTCCAAAGGCCGGGGGGAGCTGAACCGCGTTGTTGGCGCTGTTGGAGAAGCTGAGGTAGACCAGATCGGTCAAGACCGACCAGTCACCCCGGCGCGCTATCGCAGAGCCCATGAAGGCGCCCTGTAGACCATCGACGATATCGCCAGCATCGACGGTGACCCTGTCCTGACCACTCGGGAGCCGATAGTTCAGTTTGCCGTCGATGTCGGCGGCCCAGCCGTAGAGCCGCACATCGAACTGCCAAACGTCCGCCTCACCGGCGGCGTCGGCTCGGGCGGGGATGGCTGAGGTGAATACGGCGATGGACAGTGCGGCGGCGCCAAGCCAGCGTTTCCGGTGGGTGATTTGCATCGGTGAATCTCCGGTCAATTGGTCCGTGATGGGGTGCTGAGCCCACAGGGTCAGAGCGACGTTATCCGAGCATTGGGCAGTCGGCGGGCAAGACGGCCCTGAGCGCCCCCGGCAACACCTCGAAACGGGTCTTTCGCGCATGAAAAGGTTCACCATCCAGGTTGATCGGCATGTCGACCTTCGATTCACACTCCGCCCATGGCACCCGGAAGCGTTTGACATAGGTGCCGCTCGTCTCGGTATCGGCCAATTCGCTGAGGACCTGTAGAAGATCCGTGGGTGCGAAGCGGAGCAGGCCGACAACCTCCAGCAGGCCATCGTCGATGCGCGCATGCGGCGCCAATTGTTGCCCGCCGCCGGCCTGGCGACCGTTGCAGACGGCGCCAACGATCACCTCCCCCTCGAAGCACTCGCCCGGCATTCGCAGATCTCCTTGAAAGGGTACGAAGCTCAGGGCTTGAACGACCCCGGTGAGGGTGTAGGCGCCACCACCGAGGAAGTTCTTCAAGGCGACCGGCGTGGACGAGGTCAGCGCCGCGCCGAATCCGCCGCTGGCTACGTTGACAAAGTACGCATCATTCGCGCGGACGGCGTCGATCGGTCTCGCTATCCCTGAGCGTGCCAGCGTCAGCGCCTCGAGTGGCTGCGCGGGAATGCCACAGCCCGTCGCGAAGTCATTCGCTGTGCCGAGCGGTAGAATCGCCAGTTCCGGGCGTTGGTCCGCTGGAAGCCGCAACAGTGCGTCTGCAGTCTCCTTGACCGAACCGTCGCCACCTCCGACGACAAGGCGGTCACAGCCTTCCGCGACCGCTTCTCGGACCAGCCGATCCACGTCGCCTGTCTCCCAGGTCACCCGCACTTCCACAGGGCCCTGCTTGCGCGCCTCGCCAATCGCCGATCGCACCGAGTCCAGGCCGGCCTTCTTGCCATTCAGAATTAGTCGCATGAACGAAGCCCCTGGGTGAAAACAAGGCGGAGAACGCCTGCCGGTCCAGCTATCGCCGGTGGTCTCGTTCTGCCGCGCTGTCCGCTGTCGTCGCCGTCGAGGACGGGCGCAGCGTCGTCTTGGGTATGAATCATTGGATGGGTCTCGATTGACTGACTTCGGGCAACACCGAGCCCTGCGCCGACGCCGGTGGACTCATGCCGAGCAGCGCGGCAATCGTTGGGGCTACATCCACGGGATGGACCAGCCGATGGACCTGCCGCGCCTCGATGCCGGGGCCGGCAAAGACGATGGGCACATGGGTGTCGTAGCGCCAGGGCGAGCCCTGCATGACCTTGATCGGCCCCTTCTCGAACAGGAACCAGTCTGCGTAGTAATAGCGGCTGGTGACGAAATCCCCGGTGTTGGTGGAGAACCAGAAGGCCTTGCCGACCTTGCCGGCCTTGCCGGCCATGGCCACCGCGCTGCGGTCCTTGCCGGCCACGCCGAAGACCTTCGAGCGGCCGCCATGGTAGGCGGCGAGCGTGTCGCCGATGGTCGGGGCCAGCAGTACCCGCGGCGAGCGGCCCTGGGTGCGGGAGCGCTTCTGCGCCGGGTCCACCTGCGCGCCTTCGGCCGCGTCCCCGCGGCTGGGGAGCAATGGGCTATCCGGGTCCTCGATGTTGTAGGCGAGCTCGCCGGCGTCGCGGTCGAACCAGACGTTGCCCACCATGCCGTGCAGGGACGGGGAGGCTCCGGTCGCCAATGTCGCATGGCCGACGATGGTCTCGGTGTTGGCGTGTTGGAAGTGGGCGTTGCTGAAGACGACGCCCTGCTCCATCAGGGCGTTGAAGCCGCCGTCCCGGAAGCCCGCGCGGTAGCGCTCCAGCAGGTCGCCGCGCAGGCCGTCGACGGTGATCTGCAGCACGAGCCGGATGTCGGCGTCGGCTGCCGTGGCGGGGGCCGCCGCCAGACAAGGTAGGAGCGCGAGCCCGGCGAAAAGCCGCCGATGGGCAAGGCTGTTAGCAAGATGGATTCGCATCGGTCAGTCTCCGTTCTCCGGTTGTCTCTAGTCGAGGCACGCGCTGACTGCTTAGGCGCTCCCCTACTTCGGGAACAGCAACTTCACGGTGAACTGCAGGCTCCAATCCGACCCGAAACTCGGCCCTTGGACGTTGGAATAGGCGGCCAGTCGATAGTCCACCGGTTGCTTGCCGTGTGTGACGAGCCGCCCGATGCCCATGCCGAGGGGCACCGTCCACTGGTCCGCGCCGTCGGCCTCCCAGTCGGCCGTGATCACCGGGGAGGTGTTGAGGTACCAGCCGCCGTCCAGGTTGTAGTTGGCGAAGGGCTGGACCATGAACTGATTGACGTTATCGGCGCCGCCGTCTCCGGCGAAGGACCAGACGTTCTGCACCAGCGTGCCGACCACCCAGCGCCCGGGCATGGCCAGCGCCACCGCGGAGACGCCCGCCGACCACTTATCGCTGGCGAAGCGGTTGTCGGTCGCGGTGGGCAAGACAAAGGCGGGGCCGATGCCCCAGATCACCGGGCCGGGCTCGGCCGGCGAGAAGAACGCCTGGTAGGTCGCGTCGCCGAGTCCGAAGGCGCTGCCGTTGGCCAGGCGGGCCTCGCCGCCGAAGCCCAGGAGCACGGTCTGCTCCTCGCTCAGCGTGACATCCTGCCCCTCGGCGTAGATGACGGGCAGGATGAGCCGGTTGATCAGGTTCAGCTTGCCGACGCGCACCGGGTAGACCGGCTTGACGTTGAGCACGTAGGCCGTCGACTCTGACGGGCCGACGCCGGACATGACGTTGAGTTCGAACGGCAGACTGATCATGTCGCCGACCGGGTTTTGCGAGGTCTTTGCTAGATCTTCCTCGCTGTCGGCGCACGCCGGGGATGCAGCCAGGGCGGCGCACAGCACCGCCGCCGGCAAGAGCATCCCCGAGCGCGCACGCCGTTGCATGCGCATCAGAGACACTTAGTCGCCCAAGCCCGCGTCCATGTTCGGATCAAACGGCAGTTGGTCGAGATGCTCGACATACTCAAGCGGGTCGAACGGCAGCTGCGACGCGTTGATCCTCGGGTTGGCCAGGGCCTGGATCTCCGGCGACGGATTCTCGAGACCGGTCCAGGGGATGCCGTGCTTCTCCTTGGAGTCCGGGTACTTTTCCTTCCACAGGTCGTGGCGGAGCTTCATCCGGTTGAACGGACTCTTGAGGTGGATCAGGTTGACCAACATCGGCGTCGCCTCGCGCGGATCGGCCGGCAGGAAGTAGAACGCCGCCGGGATGCCGCTGGCCTCGCCGATCGGGTCCGATGAGATCCAGTGACGCTTGTAGTTGCCCTTGACCGTGGCCCCGAGCTGCGGACCGGCGTAGATGAAGACGTAGTCCCGGCGGCTGTGGGTGTCGCCGTTCATCAGCAGGGTCGTCTGGTCGACGCCGTCGATGACGCGGTCGGTGGGGATCTGATCGGTGGCGCCGCCCAGCCGTGCAAAGGTCGTGAACAAGTCGGTCTCGTGGATAATGTCGCCGACCAACTGTCCCGGCTCGATCACGCCCGGCCACCATGCAAAGGCCGGCACGCGCACGCCACCTTCTAGGAAGTCGCCCTTACCGCCGCGATAGATGGTCTCGGCCATGCCCAGTCCGGGCGGTGGGTTGTGGGTCATCGGGCCGTTGTCCGCCATCGCAACGATCAAGGTGTTCTCGGCGATGCCCAACTCACGCAGCTTGTCCATCAGCTGGCCGATGAACGGGTCGATATTGCATTGGAGGCCGTCCTGCAGGATGCTCCGTGAGGTGGAGCACTTCTTGGGGTTGGCGATGAAGCTGGTCAGGTTGGGCCAGTTGGCCACGTAGAAGGGTTTGCCGGCCTTGGCATTCCGCTCGATGAACTCCAGCGTACGCCGTTGCGCCTCCGGATCGATCTTCAGGTAGTTGTCGTGGCTGTTGTCGCCCCACTTGCGGGTAGGGCCGCCCTTGGTGCCTTCGGCGACCTGCACCCAGTCTTTGGTAATGAAGGTGTCGTCGAGCTTGTAGGGGTCCGGCGGCAGCATGTCCTCATACAGGCCGATGGAGGCGTTCGCCCCCTCCGCGAGCTCGGTGTTCAAGGATAGGATCTGGTTGTAGCCGGTGAAGAATGCCTCGTCGAAGCCCTGATTGTGCGGGTAGCTCTCTTCGATGTCGCCCAGATGCCACTTGCCGTGGAACGCGGTCGCATAGCCAGCCTCGGACAGCACCTCGGCGATGGTCACCTCCTCGCCGCGCATGCCGTGCATCTCCAGCAACATGCCGATGTTGTACATGCCGCTGCGCACGGCCAGTCGGCCGGTGGCCGACGCGGCACGACTCGGCGTGCAGCCGACCTCGGTGTACATCCGCGTGAACAGGATGCCCTCGTCGGCCATCTTGTTCAGGTTCGGCGTGTTCAGACCGCGAACCTGCTGGATGGCCGGGATACCGACATCGCCGAAGGCGGTGTCGTCCCACATCACATGGATGATGTTCGGCGGCCGGCCGAACTTTTCGCGCAGTTCGGCGAGCTTCTGATCCAGCGTCGCGTCCTCGGCGGCCCATTGCTCCCCGTGCTGGGCCTGCAGCACATAGAATTCGGCGTCGTGGACGATGCCGCCCGGCGAACTGCTCTGCTGGGCCGCGATCGACGGCGCCGCGGTGATCGCGACTAGACCGAGCAGGGCGGATACGCCCACGCGCCCCGAGAGAAATCGACTTGATTTCAGAAACATGTAGTGTCCTCAACAGTGGTGGCGTAGATAAAGCCGCGGTACAGCCTCACTTGTCGTTGTCAAGCACGTGCCGTCCAAACACAGCGACGCTGATTGGCTGCTACGCTAGGTAGGATAGAGATGGCTAGGTCAAAGCGTGATCGAAAAACCGCAAAGTCAAGCGAATGCATCAATCTGATCGAGCATCTTCCGAATTAGTCCTCCGCGCCGACTTCGACGATCTGGACCACCTGGGCGCGACGGTGCGTTCCTGGGACCTGGACTTCCGGCCGCTGGTCGTCGCCGCCGAACCAGGCCAGGTCGCGCGGATCGAGCAGCGGCGCTTGGACACAGTCGAACTGGCCTACGCCCGTCTGCACGCGAGCATCGAGCAGCGTGGAGCGCCGCCCGCGGGGAGGCTGACGTTTGCGGTGATGGAACAGGGCATGCGCCGACTCTGGTGGCGGGGACGGGACATCGACTCGCAGACGGTGCTGGTTTTTCCCGTCGGCGGCGACCTCCACTCCCTGTCCGGACCTGATTTCGAGATCCACACCTGTTCCATTGCGCTGGAAACGGTTGAGCTTCTCAGCGATCGGTTTCAGCTGCCGCTGCCTCGGCCGTCAAGGTGCATTGAGACGTTTCGCCCAAGCCAGGTCGCGCTCCGGTCTTTGCGCAGCGCGTTGCGACGGCTGCGCGACGGAGGTCCGAGCGGCAGCAATCTGAACGCGCGCGAGGTCGGAGAGGCGCTGGTGCTGACTTGGTTGCGAGCGCATACAGCCGCGGACAGCGGGGCTGCAACGGTAACCCTCCGGGCTCGCGATAGGGCGATTCGCGCCTGTCTGGAGCGGTTGGACGAAGCGGATTGGGTTGAGCTTTCGTCGTCGGTACTGTGCGAGGTTAGCGGGGTCGGCGAGCGTACTTTGCAGTATGCCTTTCGCGAACGCTTCGGCCTCACGCCGGCGGCGTTTCTTAAGGCGCGCAAACTGACTGCAGTACGCCGCCGACTGATGCAAACGCCACCCGACGAGACCGTCGCTGAAGTCGCCGCCAGATTCGGTTTCTGGCATTCCGGGCAGTTTGCCGCCGATTATCGACGGGCCTTCGGTGAGGCGCCCTCGACAACACTGTGCAGGCGTCATGATCGATACAAAGAGGCCGACCCAGCCGACTGACTCGGAATCGACAGCCCGCAACGCACCATCGCAGACACCGCCAACGCGGTCACTCAAGGGGTTGCGCCGGCATCGCCATCCGAGTTCCGAGCCCGGTAACTTCTCAATAACCGGGTGCCATCGGGTGCTTTTGATTTCGCTCTAAGGGCGCTTCGCGCGGAACGGACGGTTCCCACACTCCGCCATCGCTCGAACGCAATCCCACACAGCTTCGCCGGGACCACCCCCGCCCACCTAGGCGGATACCAGCGCGCAGGGTGCGGTGACGGACGAGCCGCACGATGCGACGCTCGGGACGTTCATCGGTGCGGTTCCTTGGAGCGAAATAGGGGATATACCTCTATTCGCTCGCGTGAGTTCGGTCCGGTTGGGTCTTCACCCAGGTCCAGAGGAAGAACACCCAGCGTCAGGATAGGTCGGCAATTCCAGCGTCCGCTTATGATTCCTTTGCAGTCGGCTCGCCACCGAGCGCCAATGTCCGGAAATGGCCGACAGCCGCCCGTTGCGGACCGACGCGGAACGACAGCTTATCAGCCCTGTGCGGACGTCGGGCAGGGTCGCCTGTAGCGGCAGGAACCGACCCAAGGGAGACACTAGCGGCGCGCATAACGTTTACGTCAGCGGCAGCGACAAATGGCCCTGCCACACTG
>Ga0316192_10003031_pt1 | contig 12243 bp, 17 predicted proteins | sample MerIslwburrow_MG_FD_204931 | JGI IMG/M metagenome (GOLD analysis project Ga0316192, IMG submission 204931) | Coastal sediment microbial communities from Maine, United States - Merrow Island worm burrow | ecosystem: Environmental > Aquatic > Marine > Coastal > Sediment | place: USA: Maine...
ATCGCGACAGGATTGTATCGGCTTACGATATCTGGGGCTTCAAGGGTCTCAACAATGAGCTGATCGATATTCTGAACGTGTGGGCGCGCTTCATCTACGGGCCGCTGCTGACGGACAAGGTCATGGCCATTTCCGACGGGTCGGGATCAGCAGCCCAATATGGCCGGCAACAGGCGTTCACGGTGCACAGGCAATTAAAGGAAAAGGGCCCGGTCAGAGTGCCGCGCGAGTTTGTGTTCATGGACCGCGCGGCGATCGGACTTGGGTCTGTGTTCATTCACTTGCGGGCTGAAATGAATTTCCATCAATTGTTCGAAAATGCACTCCAGTCCCACGAACTTGAGACCGTGGGTGAGCGACAGGCCAAGGCACTGCAGGCCGCCGTCGTTGCGCCTGCAATCGAGGCGGTTTAGTGCAGAACCTGATCCGGCCACCCAGATGACGATAGGTCAAAGGTGCGGCGTTTAAACCAGTAGAAATACCGCCAGTGCTATTGCAAGTTGATTTCTTGGGATGGCTGCCCGTATTGTGGCTGTTCGTTTTTCCCAATTGTTCAATTTCAGCTTTTCAGGGGCTTTTACAAATGTCTGGACACGACCGTTTCACTGCGGAAACTCTCGACCCTTCCGGTTCAACCGATCACGCGGCAACCTATCAGGGGTTTGTGAAATACTCCGTGGCGCTTTGCATTGCGTGCTTCATCATCCTTACATCCTTGTGCCTGTTCGCATTCGGCCCTGCCGGTTCGCTGTTCTATGGCTTTGCCGGTCTGATCGTCGGGGCGATCGTGCTGATCATCGACCTTCGCATTGGCTCCGGCAACTGGCTTCTTTCCGGTGGTGTCGCGGCATTGTTTGCACTGTTCGCTGCAATGCTGGTTTCCTGACGGGCCTGAACAGGCACCTGTGTGCATTTCAGATTGATTGGAGTAGCCCATGAAGATAGCTGTCCCCCTAGAAACGGCGGCAGGTGAAAGCCGTGTTGCGGTATCACCTGATGCCGTGAAAGCCTATGTGAAGAAGGGGCTCACCGTGTGTGTCGAGCAGGGTGCCGGTGCCGGTTCCTTCATGTCTGACGAGGCATACAAGGCTGCGGGTGCAAAGATCGCCAAGGGTGCGGCTGTTCTCAAGGATGCCGATATTGTGCTGGCGGTGCGCCGGTTGCCTGATGCAAGTATCAAATCTCTCAAGAAGGGTGCCATTGTTGCCGCTCAGCTTGACCCTTATGGCGACCGCAAGAACCTGGACGCCATGGCCAAGCAGGGTGTTTCGGCATTCTCAATGGAACTGGTCCCGCGCATCACCCGCGCCCAGTCAATGGATGTGTTGTCGTCACAGGCCAACCTGGCCGGCTACAAGGCAGTTATCGATGCAGCCGAACACTTCAGCCGCGCCTTTCCGATGATGATGACCGCTGCAGGCACGGTTCCGGCAGCTCGTGTGTTTGTCATGGGGGCCGGTGTGGCCGGCCTGCAGGCGATTGCAACAGCGCGGCGCCTTGGTGCTGTTGTGTCGGCAACAGATGTTCGCGCTGCAGCCGGTGAGCAGGTTGCCTCGCTTGGCGCGAAATTCGTATTTGTTGAGGGCATGGCAGATGCAGCGACGGAGGGCGGTTACGCCAAGGAGCTTTCTGCCGAAGACAAGAAGAAACAGGCCGAACTGGTGGCCAATCACATCAAGGGTCAGGACATCGTCATTACAACAGCGCTGATCCCCGGTCGTCCCGCTCCGGTGCTGGTGACCAAGGAAATGGTTGAGAGCATGAAGGCCGGGTCAATTATCGTCGACATGGCGGTGGAGCGCGGCGGCAACTGTCCGCTGTCGAAGCCGGGCCAGATTGTTGATCACAAGGGTGTCGCGATCATGGGGCACGAGAATCTGCCCGGCAAACTGGCCGGCAACGCCTCGACACTGTACGCGAAGAACCTGCAGAACTTTGTTGACCTGATCGTGTCACCGGAAGGTGAGATGAAGCTCGACTGGGAAGACGAAATCATCGCCGGCAGCGGGTTGATGCGTGATGGTGAAATTGTGCATTCGGTTCTGACAGAAAAGAAGGGGAACTAGAGCAATGGCAGGAATGACCCCGGAACAGGTAGTGGAAGCTGCAAAAGCTGCAGCCGAAGCTGCGCGAAATGCAGCAGATACCGCGCGGACCGCGTCTGAACAGGCGCAGGTTCTTGCTGACCAGGCACAGTTGATTGCAGATGGGGCAGGTGCCGCAGCGGGTGCTGCAACAGGCATTGATCCATTTGTGTTTCGCCTGGCCATCTTCGTGCTGGCGATTTTCGTCGGCTATTATGTCGTGTGGCAGGTCACGCCCGCGCTGCACACGCCGTTGATGTCGGTGACCAATGCTATTTCCTCGGTCATCGTGGTCGGGGCATTGCTGGCGGTTGGTGCCGGTGCGGTGGCGTCCGGTTCAACGGCGGCCATGGTGTTCGGCTTCATTGCCCTGATCTTTGCCAGCGTTAACATATTCGGCGGCTTCCTGGTTACCCAGCGAATGCTGGCTATGTACAAGAAGAAGGAAGCCAAGTGATGTCAGCAAATATCGCGGCTCTTCTTTACCTCGTTTCAGGCGTCCTGTTCATTCTGGCGCTACGCGGGCTTTCGCACCCTGAATCATCGAGACAGGGTAATCAGTTCGGCATGATCGGCATGGCGGTCGCGGTTGTGACCACGATGCTGCTCATGGGTGTCGGTTCGGCCACCACATGGGGCCTGATCATTCTTGCCATCGCCATTGGTGGCGGTATCGGTGCCTATACGGCGAAGAATATTCCGATGACGGCAATGCCTGAACTGGTTGCGGCCTTCCACTCGCTGGTTGGTCTTGCTGCAGTGTTTGTGGCAGCAGCGGCGCTTTATTCGCCGGCTGCATTCGAAATATCCGACGCTGCCGGTCAGATAGGGGCTGCGTCCCTGCTGGAGATGGCTCTCGGTGCCGGCATTGGCGCGATCACCTTTACCGGTTCTGTGATCGCCTTCGGCAAGCTGTCGGGCCGGGTATCGGGCGCGCCGATCATGCTGCCTGCGCGGCACATGATCAATATCGGCCTGTTTGCGGCAATCGTCATTGCCTGCATCTGGTTCATGGCATCCCAGTCGACAACCGCGTTCTGGCTGATCGTTGTTCTTGCGCTGGTATTCGGGGTGCTCATCATCATCCCGATCGGTGGTGCCGACATGCCGGTGGTGGTGTCGATGCTGAATTCATATTCGGGCTGGGCGGCCGCAGGTATCGGCTTTACACTGGGCAACACGGCACTGATCATTACCGGCGCGCTGGTGGGGTCGTCCGGTGCCATCCTGTCCTACATCATGTGCAAGGGCATGAACCGGTCCTTCATTTCCGTGATCCTCGGCGGCTTTGGCGGTGAAACCGCCGGACCTGCCACAGGTGCTGACGGGGAAGTCAAACCGGTCAAGCAGGGTTCTGCAGAAGATGCCGGCTTCATGCTGAAGAACGCCTCTTCGGTGATCATCGTGCCGGGCTATGGCATGGCTGTGGCCCAGGCCCAGCATGCCTTGCGCGAACTGGCGGATGAGTTGAAGGCGGCAGGTGTCACGGTCAAGTATGCCATCCATCCGGTTGCCGGCCGTATGCCGGGTCACATGAACGTGCTGCTGGCCGAAGCCAACGTGCCTTACGATGAAGTGTTTGAGCTGGAAGACATCAACTCGGAGTTTGCCAATACCGACATTGTCTATGTGATTGGTGCCAACGACGTGACCAACCCTGCAGCCAAGGAAGATCCGCAATCGCCGATCTACGGCATGCCGGTTCTGGAAGTGTGGAACGCCGGTACCGTGATGTTTTCCAAGCGCTCGCTGGCATCGGGTTATGCCGGTATCGACAACTCGCTGTTCTATCGTGACAACACGCTGATGCTGCTGGGCGATGCAAAGAAAATGGTTGAGGGCATCGTCAAGGCAATGGACTGATGCTGGAGTTCGAGCGCGATGGCGCCGAACTCTTTGCGTCGGTAGTGGAGGCAAAGGTGCTGGCCCGGTTACGGGATGAATTCACCAAACTGAATCTTAAAGCCGGGGGCAGATCATTCGATTTGTCCCCGGTTGTTTTGGAGTTATTGTCACCGTCCGGCGGACTTGGGCGGGTTGCCGGTATGCTGTCAGGTGATGATGGCCGCCCGGTTCGGGTTCTGGCGTTCGACAAGACGCCGGAAACCAACTGGCATCTCGGGTGGCATCAGGATCGGGTTATCGCAGTAAAGCAACGAAAACCGGTTTCCTGGGACGGCACCTGGACCCGAAAGGCCGGTGTTCCTCACATTGAAGCGCCGGTTGATATTCTGCGTTCAATGTTTCCCTCAGACTTCATCTAGATGATTGCCCGGCCGACAATGGCGCGCTCAAGGTTGTGCCTTGTTCATGGGCGCAGGGTCGAATGACGGATGCCGAGGTCAAGGATGTTGCCGACATGAGCTGTCCTGTAGTTTGCGAGGCTGAAGCGGGTGATGTGGTGGCTATGAAGGCACTTACAATTCATGGCTCGGATGCCGCCCTCAAACCGTCTCACCGACGTGTACTGCATGTCGACTACTGTATTTGTGCGTTGCCTGAGGGGCTTCAGTGGGCGCTCGACATCAACTCTCACATTACATGAAAAAAACCATGATCAGTTTCGTTTTTGTTGTTGCCTGCACCTATCTTGCCGTGGCGGGGATCATGTATGTGGCGCAGAGAAGTTTTCAGTATTTTCCGCAACAAAGTGTCAGGACGGGGTTTGAGGATCCGGCCAAGTTCGGACTCGATGGTTTTGTTGCCGCTTCGATTGCAACCGATGACGGTGAAACGCTGGTTTCGTGGCTGGCACTGCCGCCCAAACCTGACGCTCCGGTGATTTTATATATGCATGGTAATGCCGGCACGCTGGGCGACCGGGCAGAACGTTTCAAGGTGTTTCACCAGGAAGGGTTTGGCGTTCTAGTGCCAAGTTGGCGCGGTTATGGCGGGTCTACCGGCAGTCCGACCGAAGTCGGGTTTGTTGAGGACGGACGCGCTGCCATGAAATTCCTGCAGCAAAAGGGCATGCCCGCATCCAGGGTCATCCTGTTTGGAGAATCCCTGGGATCCGGGGTTGCAACGCAGTTGGCCGCAGACCCTGACAGCAGTCCTCAGGCGGTTGTTCTTGAAGCGCCTTTTACATCCACGGCGGATGTGGCGCGAAAGCGATACTGGTTCCTGCCGGTTAACCTGTTGATGAAGGATCAGTACCGCTCAATAGACTTTGCCCCAAAGGTCACTGCGCCGGTGTTCGTGTTCCACGGCACCGCCGACAGAATCGTGCCTTATGCGCAGGGCAGGCGGCTCTACCAGGCTTTCACGGGGCCAAAAGAGTTTTTGAGCATGAATGGCAATGGCCATATCGACCCGCTGACAGAGGTCAGTTGGGGTGCGATCAAGACATTTCTGAAGGCAAACGGCGCGGTGTCAAAGTGACGTTTGCTGACCCCGCTAGTCCTGGCGCTTGCCGAAACTTGTCTTGGCGGCCCCTGCTGCCGGCCCGGTAGCGCCGAAACTGGTTGGATTTGGCAAAGTGCGGCCAGACTGCTCAGCTCTTTTGCGAACGTCTTCGTACAATTCTGCAAACGGGTTGCCGACCGGTTTGGGGCGGCGGAAATGTTTCACCGCCTTTATCAGTAGGAAAATCAGGCATAGCAGCACGAAAAATGCAACCATACCGATGCCGATGAGAAATAAGAAAACGTGCAGTTTGCTGCCCGCGGGCCTGTCCGGGACCGGTGGTGTTTTCTTCAAGCCTGCAATTGCCAGCATTGCCTGCAGTGTTTTCGGATCAAGCCTAATATAATTGTCGTCGCTGCCAATGTATCCGACCCAGTCTCCGCCGGTTGGATTGAACTTGTAACCGAGATCAATATATCTGCCGTTCTCGCTCCGGAGAGGAGGTATGTCGGGAAGGTCGACAACCTTGACGATTGTCTCCGAATTGAAATTAAAAAGAACAATCCCCTTTTTCGCGTACGCGGAGCCAGAGAGACCAACGGTCAAGAAAAAAACCATGTAAACAAACAGTATCACTCTTTTCAGCATTTACGCACTCCAACCATAATATTCAGATGATAGTTGGGTATATAGATGAAAAAACCGTTATTTTAATTTATGCATAATCCAGCGGCAAAACAGTGGTTCGCTTGATCTCCTCCATGACAAAGCTGGACGATACGTCGTTCAGTTCAATTTTTGAAATCAGACGCTGGTAGAGCTCGTCATAGGCCTTCATGCTGGGCACTACGGCCTGCAGCAGATAGTCCACGTCTCCGGTGGTGCGGTAAATGCCGATTATTTCGGGCAGGGAGCTGACTGCGGCGTGAAACTGTTCAAGCCAGGCGCTGGTGTGGTTGTTGGTACGCACGGAAATGAAAACGGTCAGGTCAAGATTGAGCTGTTCAGGATCCAGCAGGGTAACGCGGGCGCGGATGATGCCCTTGTCCTCCATCTGCTTGACCCGGTTCCAGCAGGCATTGCGCGACAGATGAACCTGTTCCGCCATATCGTTCAGCGACAGGCCGGCATCATGCTGGATGAGAGTGAGGATTTTTCGATCTGTCTGGTCCATTATTGCGCCTAACCTTCTTTCAATGGGACGTTGTCCCATGACTATAGCCAGTATGATTGAAAAATGGGAACCCTTTCGACGTGCTGGCGGCTATCTTGTGTGCAGGATTTTTCAGACAAGGAAACAGCTTCATGAAACGCACCCTGGATGCAGCACTTTTCGATCACCCCGCCAGCGTCGGCGAAAGTTACCCGGAACATTTCATGTTTGCATCGGGGTTTGGCCTGAAATTGATTGGAGCAGGCCTGGCAGCGATGGTTCACGGCGTGCTGCCATGTGCCTTTGAAAAAACCGCCAGCAATGTGGTGAAAGACCTGTATCCCCGGATCGCCAATCGCGGTGATCAATAAAGCGCCAGCGGCGCTGGGCAATGTGTCGCCGGCTTCGCCAGTTCTGTTCCGGCCGCCGGATGGCAGACACGAAAAAGCCCACACGGCAAAACCGGGCAGGCTCAATCAGATAGTCGGCAAACTAGGCTTGAGGCTTACTTGCCGCGACGTCCGGCGACAACGCCACCTTCGCGCAGTGCGCGCTTGCGGGCCAGCTTGCGCGAGCGGCGAATGGCTTCAGCCTTTTCGCGTGCCTTCTTTTCAGACGGTTTTTCGAAGTGACCACGCAGCTTCATTTCACGGAAGATACCTTCGCGCTGCATCTTCTTTTTGAGCGCCTTGAGCGCCTGGTCTACATTGTTGTCGCGTACAATTACATGCACAGGCAATTACCCCGTGTTGGCGTTAAAACTGTTCAGATCAGATGCTGTCAAACATGCAAAACGGCTTCAAACATCAAAAATTACTGAAACCGGAAACAGACGATGACAGCAGGACAAGCGAAAGCCTGTCCCGATTGAGGTGTGAGTACCAGAACAAGAAGCTTCTGTCGAGGGTAAAACACATGCATTGGTTCGCAAAACAGCGCTATTTACGCAGAATCAGGCGGGTAACATGGCCCATTTTGCGCCCATCACGGCTGGTGGCCTTGCCATAATCATGCACCACCGCGCCGGGCAGTGCGGCAAGCTCCGGACAGGCAAATATCTCATCTCCAAGAAGGTTTTCCATGACGCAGTCTGAATGGCGCCTGGTGTCGCCAAGCGGCCACCCGGCAACAGCGCGAATATGTTGTTCAAACTGGGAAACATGGCAGACTGCTTCGGTCCAGTGGCCGGAGTTGTGAACCCGCGGCGCAATCTCGTTTACCATCAGGCTTTCCGTGCCACCTTTGGAGGACACAAACAGTTCAACAGCCATAACCCCTACATAATTAAGTGATTCCAATAATTTAGCTGCAATTTCACGTGCCTTGCCAGCGCTGCGGGGTTTGAGTTGCGCCGGTACGGTCGAAGAGCGCAGGATGCCGTTTTCATGCAGGTTTTGCGGAATATCGAACGAGGCGATGGTGCCGTCCAGTCCGCGGGCGGCAATAACCGAAACTTCCCTGTCAAACGGCACAAAGGCTTCCACAATGGCCGGTTGCCCGCCAATTGCCGCCCAGGCGTCTGCCAGGGCCGTGTCCTGCGTGATACGGGCCTGTCCCTTGCCGTCATACCCGAAACGCCGGGTTTTCAGGACGCAGGGGCGGCCAATCTGGGCGACGGCCTCTTCAAGCTCGGCCAACGTACCCGCGGGATGAAAGTCCGGCACCGGAATGCCAAGGCCGGAGATAAAGGTCTTTTCCGCGATCCGGTCCTGTGAAATCCGCAACACATCGGCGCCGGGGCGGACCGGGCAAGCTGTCTCAATCAGGTCACAGATGTCGACAGGCACGTTTTCCCATTCATAAGTGACCACATCACAGGTCTTGGCAAATGCTCCCAGAGCTGCCTCATCGTTGAAATCGGCCTGGGTGTGTTGATGGCAGACAGCAAAGGCGGGGTTGTCACCCGCAGGCGAGTAAACGTGGGTCTTGAAGCCAAGCCGGGCCGCCGCCATGGCCAGCATTCGGCCAAGCTGGCCGCCGCCCAGTATGCCGATAACACTGCCACGTGGAAGCGAGTCGATACTCATGATCGGTTAGCCTGCATCCGGGTCAAACGCTACTGCATCCGTTTGCGCAGCGCGCCAGGAATCCAGCTTTTCAGCCACATTAGAATCGCTCAGGGCCAGTACGGCGGCTGCCAGAAGGGCGGCGTTTATGGCACCCGGCTTGCCAATTGCCAATGTCCCGACAGGAATGCCGGCGGGCATCTGGACTATGGAATGTAGCGAGTCAATACCATGAAGCGCCTTGCTTTCTATGGGCACTCCGAAAACCGGCAGCGGGGTAAGACTGGCCGTCATGCCGGGCAAATGTGCTGCGCCCCCGGCGCCGGCAATAATAACCTTGAAGCCTTCATCACGGGCGCTCCTGGCAAACTCGTACAGACGATCAGGCGTGCGATGCGCCGATACAATGCGTGCTTGATGGGAAATCCCAAGCGCTGCAAGCGTATCAGCGGCGTTTGTCATGATCGGCCAGTCGGACTGGCTTCCCATGATGATGGCAACGTCACTTTTGCCCGATTTAGCCATGTCTTTATGCCTTCGCGTTGGCCCGTTATATGGCTGGCCGCGCCTGCCGGGATCCGGGAAAGCGCGCGATTATATGAATAACGCTTACCAGTGCAACGCTGATTCTGTGAATTTCAATGTATTTTACTAACAAGGCCCGGCACTAGGCGATGATGAACCTTGCATTGTCAGGCAATGATATCGGGCAGGAAGTCATCCTCAATCTTGGCGATGCGGTCTTTCAGTGCCAGTTTTTCCTTTTTCAGCCTGCGCAACTGCAGCTGGTCAGCGCTCCCGGTGGCGACCAGCGAATCAATTGCAACATCCAGGTCGCGATGGTGCTGCTTCAGTTTGTTCAACAAGGCCATCATACTGTCCTTGCCTGGCCCGTTGCTCATGTAAAGCTGCTTCCCTTTGTGTGCGTGGCTGGTCGTATTTTTCCGGGTATTGAGCGGCTTTTGCAAGGTTTCATTGCCTAGCTTACAAACAATTCACCCCAAATGGGCACAAATCGCATCGACTTGGCGCTTGTAGCGTGTCAGACTTTCAATATCCGTTTCACAACTTGCAGGAGGTCCAATATGTCTCTTCAGTCACATTTGTCGGAGTTGAGCGCAAAACACCAGGCGTTGGAAAATCAACTGGACAGTGCCTTGCAGCACCCTTCGATGGACAGTGTGGAAATAGCCCGGATAAAGCGCCGAAAACTGCAACTCAAAGATGAAATGCAACGTATCGAAGGCGAGATCGGCGAGAATTAGACACCCAGGTCACTGGTTCAACCTGCCCCGGCAGGCAGAAATAAGTTACATGAGGTCGCTCGACACTGAGGTTGGGCGACCTTTTTGATGGTTTGGCGGAGGGTTTCACATTGAAACATGTTGGTATCGTTGGGGCAGGCATTATCGGTGCCTGTATTGCGCGTGAACTGGCCCTGGCCGGTTGCAAGGTCTCCGTATTCGAAGCCCATGAGCCCGCATCGGGCGCCTCTTCACGATCAATGGGCTGGATAAACGCCAGTTTTGTGACCCGGATCGATTATTACGAGATGCGGATTGCGGCCATTCAGGCCCATCGCAAACTGGACCAGGAGTTCAACGGGGCGCTGGAGACGCAGTGGACCGGATCTTTGAACTGGGAGGCACGCGACGACAAGCTGGATGAACTCGTTGACGAGCTTGGCCGGTTCGGTCATCCGGTGAAACTGCTCGTTCATGATGAGTTACGCGGGCTTGAACCGGAACTGGCCGATTTGCCGCCAAAAGCCCTGTTGATGGAGAACGAAGGTGCTGTGGAGGCAGGCCATGTCACACGGGTGATGCTGCGTGCCGCACAGGATGCCGGGGCGGTCGTTCTGGCAGGTGTGCCGGTGTCAGCCATTGAGCGGGGCGAAAAGGCCGGTCATGTCATCATCAGCCCGGCAGGGCGTATCCAGGTGGATGATGTGGTTATTGCAGCCGGAGTCATGACGGGTGAACTGGCTGAAAAGTGTGGTCAGAAACTGCCAATGAAAAATGAACCGGGAGTGCTGATTGAAACCAGTGCGCTGCCTTTCCGGTTGCAGCACACAATCTGGTCGCCTGACGTGCATTTCAAGCAATTGCCGGATGGCCGGGCGATCTGCGGCAACCTGTTTTCAGGCGCGCTCGGAGGTGATGCGGTGGAAGATGTGGCACATCGCATGCTTGAGCGGATGAAACAGCGCCTGCCAAACGCCGCGGCGGGACTGAAGATCGAGAAAATCCGGCACGGCGTGCGGCCAATGCCGCTGGACAGCTATCCGGCTATCGGCAGGTTGAACAATGATGTCTATGTCTGTGTCATGCACTCAGGCGTTACGCTGGGCCCGCTGGTGGGCGAGCTTGTGGCCAGCGAGATTGCAACAGGCACCGACGTTGGCATGCTGAAGCCGTTCCGGCCCGGCCGGTTTAATGATGCGTGACGTGAGCGATTTGGCGATTGACGGTCCGCGAACACCTGATAGGCTCAGCCTTGTTATTAACAATTGAAAGGAGGTGGTCCTATGTCGAGTGAGATCAGAACTGTTGTTGGGGTAATCTGGACACAGGCATCTCGCATTGGAGCAATCTCCAGGGTCTGATGGTTTGTGTTGGGGGCCGGTACATTACCGGTTTTCCCGGATTTGCCCTAGACGGCATGTCTCACGAAGGGTTCGCGCGAATACTCGCCGCGGACCCTTTTTGTATGCGCTGGCAGGAACATCGTGCCAGGCAACGAAAAACGGCTCCGGAAGGGAACTCCGGAGCCGCTTGTCTTGTCCTTGTCACCTTGGCGTTGAGGGGGGACGGTCAAGGATGGCGAGGACGTGGTTTGGGTTATTGCGCGTTAGCGGCGGAGCTCGTGCGGCTGGAACACGTGGCCGCTACCAAAGTTGGTCTTCTTGGTTTTATTGCTGCGAACCGGAGTGATGGTTGCGCCGAAGTCCTGCTTTGCGTCTACATTGGCAGCGACAGTGAACGATTTGCCGGGACCGTCTGTGTGAATGGTATCCGCGAGGGCCGGTGCGGCAAAGATGGTCAAAGCGGCAAATGCGACAGCGATATTTTTCATTGTTCTTATCCTTGTTGTTGTGTGGAAGCCAAAACCTGTGTGGCTTCGTTTCGTTGATCAAAAGATGGCGCTGTTTGAGAGCAAAATCCAATCAAGTCGCTACACGGGTCAGTCAACAAAATTACTCATTGGCGAAAGCCACTTAACTGCACGCGTGTGTAAAAATGCACATGGCTGATCACGCGTGATGTGAACGCGCCTCACGGCAGCGTTACTATTGGCTGCCTAAGGGAGCCTGATTGGCCTGAGCTGAGATGGCGGACAAGCGGGATGGGTCAGGCAGTGATGGTTCACGATCCTGCACCCAGTGAGCCGTGGCGCCGGCGCCGCTCTGGCGGTGCAGGATTTCTTTGCACGCCTGCTGCCCGGCCTGCTAGAGCGAGATGAGGCTAAATTGGATCATTTGACCGCGACGATTTTGGTCGCTGGCTAGGCGGATTGCGCGCGGTGGTGTTATTCACCACAAGCGCAAGCCAACGACGCCAGAGGGCAAAATCGCCCGGCCCCTTCATCAAAGCCATCAACATCATGGTTCCTGTCGGGGTGGGGAAAATCGGTCCATCGGCGTCGTTGCGCCGCT